>Ga0209130_1000080_pt1 | contig 166684 bp, 164 predicted proteins | sample AraplaMF_Cvi_mLB_FD_184264 | JGI IMG/M metagenome (GOLD analysis project Ga0209130, IMG submission 184264) | Arabidopsis root microbial communities from the University of North Carolina, USA - plate scrape MF_Cvi_mLB (SPAdes) (version 2) | ecosystem: Host-associated > Plants > Roots >... | reverse complement strand
CCGCCTGCCAGGCGCCGAGCTTCTCGCCCACTGCCTTCTCCACCGCGGCCCAGTTGCCGTCGAGCGCCGAGACCAGCTCGCCGCCAGCCGGGATCGGCCAGTTCGGCTTCTTCCAGGACGCACCCTTGGCGTTGTCGACGATCGCCTGCTTGTCGTCGTTCAGCCCGGCGAAGAAGCCTTGCCACTCCGGATCGACCGACTTGGGGTCAGCCTGATAGCGGGCGTAGAGATCCTCGATATAGGCCGCGTTGCCGCCATAGAGGAAACCCGTCTGCGCGAGAGCCTCGTTGATGTCCTGGCGAGCCATGGTGTGTCGTCCTGTCCTGACTTACCGCGTCGTACCCGGATGAATCCGGTAGCCGTCTAGAAATGTTCAGTTGCGGCGTCGGGGCGGCATGACCGGGCGAACCCGATCATGCCGCGCTCCGAAGCGCATCAGCCCTTCAAAACCTCGACCAAGGTCTTTCCAAGGCGCGCCGGCGAGGGCGAGACCCGGATGCCGGCCGCTTCCATCGCCGCGATCTTGTCTTCCGCGCCGCCCTTGCCGCCCGAGATGATCGCGCCGGCATGGCCCATGCGGCGGCCGGGAGGAGCCGTGCGGCCGGCGATGAAGCCGACCATCGGCTTCTTGCGCCCGCGCTTGGCCTCGTCCTTGATGAACTGCGCCGCGTCTTCCTCGGCCGAGCCGCCGATCTCGCCGATCATCACGATCGAGGTGGTCTTCTCGTCGGCGAGGAACATCTCGAGCATGTCGATGAACTCGGTGCCCTTGACCGGATCGCCGCCGATGCCGACGGCCGTGGTCTGGCCGAGGCCCTCGTTCGTGGTCTGGAACACCGCCTCATAGGTCAGCGTGCCCGACCGCGAGACGATGCCGACCGAGCCGGGCTTGAAGATGTTGGCCGGCATGATGCCGATCTTGCTCTCGCCGGCAGTGACGACGCCCGGGCAGTTCGGCCCGATCAGGCGGGTCTTGGAGCCGGAGAGCGAGCGCTTCACGCGCACCATGTCGAGCACCGGAATGCCCTCGGTGATGCAGATCACCAGCGGGATCTCGGCGTCGATCGCCTCGCAGATCGCGTCGGCCGCGCCCGGCGGCGGAACATAGACGACGGAGGCGGTCGCGCCGGTCTTCTCGCGCGCCTCGGCGACGGTGTCGAAGACGGGCAGGCCGAGATGGAGCGAACCGCCCTTACCGGGCGAGGTGCCGCCGACCATCTGCGTGCCATAGGCGATCGCCTGCTCGGAGTGGAAGGTGCCGTTCTTGCCGGTGAAGCCCTGGCAGATGACCTTGGTGTTCTTGTCGATCAGGATGGACATCGGTTTACCTCAAGCCTTCTTGATCGCAGCCACGATCTTCTGGGCGGCGTCGTCGAGATCATCGGCCGGGATGACGTTGAGGCCCGAGGTCCGGATGATCTCCTTGCCTTCCTCGACATTGGTGCCTTCGAGGCGCACCACCAGCGGCACTTCGAGGCCGACCGCCTTCACCGCCGCGATCACGCCGCGGGCGATGACGTCGCACTTCATGATGCCGCCGAAGATGTTGACCAGGATGCCCTTCACCTTCGGGTCGGCGGTGATGATCTTGAAGGCCGCGGTGACCTTCTCCTCGGAGGCGCCGCCGCCGACGTCGAGGAAGTTCGCAGGGCTTTCGCCGTAGAGCTGGATGATGTCGAGCGTCGCCATGGCGAGGCCGGCGCCGTTGACCATGCAGCCGATCGTGCCGTCGAGCGCGATATAGGCGAGGTCGTACTTCGACGCCTCGATCTCCTTGGCGTCTTCTTCCGTCTCGTCACGCAGTTCCATCAGCTCGGGATGGCGGTAGAGCGAGTTCGAGTCGAACGAGACCTTGGCGTCGAGGCACTTGACCTGGCCCTGCGTCGTCACGATCAGCGGGTTGATCTCGAGCATCGCCATGTCCTTGCCGACGAAGGCGGCATAGATCTGGCCGAGCACGCTCGCCGCCTGCTTGGCCTGGTCGCCGGAAAGGCCGAGCGCCTTGGCGACGGTGCGGCCGTGATGCGGCATGATGCCGGTCGCCGGATCGACCGAGAAGGTCAGGATCTTCTCGGGAGTGTCATGGGCCACCTTCTCGATGTCCATGCCGCCCTCGGTCGAGACCACGAAGGCGACGCGCGAGGTCTCGCGATCGACCAGCGCCGAGAGGTAGAATTCCTTGGCGATGTCCGAGCCGTCCTCGATATAGAGGCGGTTGACCTGCTTGCCGGCCGGGCCGGTCTGCAGCGTCACCAGCGTGTTGCCGAGCATTTCCCTGGCGTGGCTCTCGACCTCTTCGATCGACTTGGCGAGCCGCACGCCGCCCTTGGCGTCAGCCGGCAGTTCCTTGAACTTGCCCTTGCCGCGCCCGCCGGCATGGATCTGGCTCTTCACCACATAGAGCGGTCCGGGCAGCTTCTTTGCGGCCTCGACGGCCTCCGCCACCGATAGCGCCGGGAAGCCGGCGGAGACGGGCGCGCCGTACTCCTTGAGAACCGCCTTGCCCTGATATTCGTGGATGTTCATGCCTGATGTCCTGTGCCGGTAAAGGGAGAGGCGACGGCGTGATGACCGGAGACGTTGCCGCCGGCTATCACGCCATCCGTCTGTCTCACGCCAATGACGCGTCGATGCTCTTGCAGGCGTCGATCAGGCTCTGGACCGAGGCGACCGACTTGGCCAGCATCTCCTTCTCGGCGCCGTTGAGGCGGATCTTGACGACCCGCTCGACGCCCTTGGCGCCGATCACCACCGGCACACCGACGAACATGTCCTTGACGCCATACTGGCCCTTGAGCGCAGCGGCCGCCGGCAGGACGCGCTTCTGGTCCTTGAGATAGCTCTCGGCCATGGCGATCGCCGAGGCGGCCGGGGCGTAGAAGGCCGAGCCGGTCTTGAGCAGGTTGACGATCTCGCCGCCGCCCTTGCGGGTACGCTCGACGATGGCGTCGAGGCGCTCCTGCGTCGTCCACTTCATCTTGACGAGGTCGGGCAGCGGGATGCCGGCGACGCCGGAATAGCGGACCAGCGGCACCATGTCGTCGCCATGGCCGCCGAGCACGAAGGCCGAAACGTCCTTGACCGAGACCTTGAACTCATCGGCGAGGAAGTGGCGGAAGCGGGCCGAGTCGAGCACGCCGGCCATGCCGCAGATCATGTTGGGCTTCAGGCCCGAGAACTTCTGCAGGGCCCAGACCATCGCGTCGAGCGGGTTGGTGATGCAGATCACGAAGGCCTTGGGGGCATACTGCTTGATGCCCTCGCCGACCGACTTCATCACCTTGAGGTTGATGCCGATCAGGTCGTCGCGGCTCATGCCGGGCTTACGCGGCACGCCGGCGGTGACGATGATCACGTCGGCGCCCTTGATGTCCTCGTAGGAGTTCGTGCCCTTGTAGCCGGCGTCGAAGCCGTCGACCGGAGCGGACTCGGCGATATCAAGGCCTTTGCCCTGGGGAATACCCTCGGCGATGTCGAACAGGACGACGTCGCCCAGTTCCTTCAGGCCCGCGAGGTGCGCGAGCGTGCCGCCGATCTGTCCGGCGCCAATGAGGGCGATCTTCTTGCGGGCCATTGCCGAATCCTTGTTGTTGGATGCGAAAGCAGGTGAAGCCAAAAGCCGACGGTTCTTTGACCCAAGCCGCTCTCGGGCTCAACCCTGTCAAAAATTGGACATTGGAATGTCCCCAAGCGGCGTTTTAGGCCCTCCGATCACGGAATACCCAACAAAAACAAGCCGTTAGAAGCTAAAGCACGGCAGCGGCCCGCCAACCCGCCGCGAAAACGGGCAGTTACATTTTACAAACTTTGTCATTTTTTCAGATCACGCCGGTCGCGAGCGTGCGCAACGCCACCCTGATCAGGGTGGCGAGCCTGGTATCGACCGAGGCCTGCGGCACATCCGCCTCCAGTTCCAGAGAGGCAGGATGGATGAAACGGTGCGTGGCGTCGATCACGAAGGCGATAGCGCGGTCGCGGTCGCGCGGCTCGAAGGCGCCGGTCGCGATGCCTTCGTCGACCACGCGCTCGAACAAGGCGCGAACCCGGGTGCGGTTGCGCCGGCTGATCGCATGGCGCTTCGCTACGGCCTGCGACAGCGCCGCGAACAGATGCGGCTCGTCATGCAGCAGGTCACGGTTGGCCTTGGCGAGCGCCAGGATCAGGCGCTCCAGCTTGTCGTCGGCCGGGTCCGGCCCATCGGCGATGTCGGCGAGCGAGCGCTCCGTCGCCTTCAGCCAGACATCGACCACCGCATCGATCAGCGCCGTGCGCGAAGGGAAGTAGCGATAGACATTGGCATGGGTCATGCCCGCCTCTTCCGCCACCGCGACCACGGTGAAGCGGCGCAGGCCGTGCTGGCGCAGATGCTCGCCGGCGACCGAGAGAATGCGCATCTCGCTCGGTTCGCGCGGCGTCGCCACGCTCAGGTCTCCACCAGCCCGGTCGCGTCGCCGCTCGCGGCCGAGTCGGCCCGGCCATGCGGCAAAGCGAGATACTCCTCAGAGCGCATCTCGATCAGGCGCGACACCGTCCGGTCGAACTCGAAGGCCTCGCGGCCGGTCTGCGCGACATAGAGCCCGGTCGGCTCGGCCGCCGCCGAGGCGACCAGCTTCACATGGCTCTCATAGAGCGTGTCGATCAGGATGATGAAGCGCTTGGCCTCGTTGCGCCGCTCGATGTCCATGATCGGGATGCCGTCGAGGATCAGCGTATGGAAATGCTGGGCGAGCGCGAGATAGTCGGAAGCGCCATAGGCCTGGGCGCAGAGATCGGAAAAGGTCGCCCGCGCCACACCGCCCGCCGCTTGCGGCAGCTTCAATTCATGGCCCTTGATCGCGATCGTCGTGGGCACGCCCTGCGCCACGCCGGTGAGCTGGCTGAAGGCCTTGTCGAGGGCGGCCTTCGCCGCCTTGTCGGCGGGCACATGATAGGTCGGCGCGCCGCCGAGCTTCTCCAGCCGGAAATCGGTGCGCGCCTCCAGCTTGATCACGTCGACCTTGCTGGCGAGCAGCTCGATGAACGGCAGGAAGAGCGCGCGGTTGAGCCCGCCCTCATAGAGGCGCGAGGGCTCGACATTCGAGGTCGCGACCACGGTGACGCCGTCGGCGAACAGCTTGGTGAACAGCCGCCCGAGGATCATCGCATCGGCGATGTCGGTGACGGTGAACTCGTCGAAGCAGAGCAGGCTCGCCTCTCCGGCCAGCTCGGCCGCTACCGGCCCGATCGGATCGGGTTCCTTGACCTTGCCTGCCTTGAGCGCCTGGCGATAGGCGTGGATGCGCTCATGCACATCGGCCATGAAAGCGTGGAAATGCACCCGTCGCCGCGCCGCGACCGGGACCGTCTCGTAGAACAGGTCCATCAGCATGGTCTTGCCGCGGCCGACCGAGCCCCAGATGTAGAGGCCCTTGACCTCGTCAGCGGGCTGCTTGCGGCCGAACAACCAGCCAAGCGCGCTGCTCTTCTTCGCCAGCTTGCGGCTGGCGAGGGTTTGGGACAGCGCCTGCAATCGCCTGACGACGACGACCTGCGCCGGATCGCGCTCGATCGCGCCCGAGGCGACCAGGGCGTCATAGCGTTCGGGGAGCGTGGCGGACATGGGCTGGAGGCGGGACAGCAAGAAGGGACGTCGCCTTCCGGGTTACGGCAGGGCGGCCCGGCCCGCAACCCTCGGCGAGGCCGGCTCGCTATGCGGCCTGCCGCGGGCGCAGCCAACCGGCGCGCAGATGGCGGGCGAGTTCGCGCGCCGCCTCCGAGGGCTGCGAGCGCGACAGGTGCAGCGTGATCGCGAAGGGCGGGAGCTCGGGCAAGCCCTCCTGGGCACCGAGGATATCGAGGTCGGGCGGAACCGTGCAGGCCAGCCAGGCGGTGACGGCAAGGTCGGTCCTGACCGTCGCCGTGGTCGCATCGATATTGCCGTTCTCGAACACGCTGCGCCAGGCACGCCCCTGCCCGTCGAGCACTTCGGTCACCGCCGGTCGGAAGGCACAGCTGTCGGCGACCAGTGACAAGGGCAGAGGCTGCTTCAGATGGGCAGTGCCGGCCCTGGCGCCGACCCAGACCAGCCGCTCGATGCCGAGGCATTCGCCCCCTGCCGTCGAGAGCGGCTGCTCGACCAGCGCGAGATCGACCTCGCCCTTGCCGAGTGCCTCGAGCAATTGCGGCGAGGAGGCGCAGACCAGCGAGATCTCGACCAGCGGGCTCGCCTCGGCGAAGCCCTTCAGGATCGGCGCGAGCGAGGTGCCGACGAGATCATAGGGCACGCCGAGCCTGACCGTACCGGCGCAGCCAGTCGTCATCTCCGCCCAGATCTCGTCATTGAGGCCGATCAGCCGGCGCGCCTTGGTGAGCAGGCGATCCCCCGCCGCCGTCAGTTTCAACCCGCGCCGTTCGCGCAGGAACAGCGCCTGCCCCAGCCGCCGCTCCAGCCGCATGATCTGCTGGCTGACGGCGCTCTGCGTCAGATGCAGCGCATTGCCGGCGATGGTCATGCTGCCATGGTCGGCGACGGCGACGAAGGCTCGGATCAGTTCGAGGTCGAGATTGCGCATATCCGGCATTATAGATCGTAATGCTGGATCGCTTCAACATTCGTTTTCATGATCTGATGATGAAACCTATTGGGTCAGCTCCATTTGGAGCCGCCCCATGTCGCCGGAATCGATCCTGCCGCTCATCGCCTTCGCCGCCGTCTCGACGGTGACGCCGGGCGCCACCACCACCCTCGCCACGGCGTCCGGCGCCCATTTCGGCTTTCGCCGCTCCCTGCCCTTCATGATCGGCGTCGCGATCGGATTGGCCGGAATGGCGATCGCGGCCGCGGCCGGGCTCGCCGGCCTGCTGCTGGCGCTGCCATCGCTCGAATTCGCGATGAGGCTGGCTGGCTCGGCCTATCTGCTGTGGCTCGCCGTCAGGATCGGCCGCAGCGGGCCGCCGCATCTCGACAGGAGCATCGCCAAGCCGACGAGCTTTCTCGGCGCGCTCTGGATCCAGCTGCAGAATCCCAAAGGCTGGGCGATGACACTCGGGGCGGCCGCCTCCTTCGCCGGCCTTGCGCCGGGTGCGGCCGAACTCGCTGCCCTGCTCGGCACGGTCTTCGGCATTCTGGCGCTGCTGTCGCTGATGCTCTGGTGCGTCGCCGGACTCCTTCTGGCGAGGCTGCTGAAGCAGGCCTGGCAGTGGCGCGCCCTCAATGCCGGACTCGCCCTGATGCTCGCCGCCTCGATCCTGACGATGTGGCGTTAGCGCGCATCCTTGACCATTTCGGTCATTTTTACAGGCATTTAGCCGTAAATTGCCGCAATCGCGCCTCTTGCATTCCCAGATCGCGAGCGCATCTTGCTCTCCGAGTTAGGGAAGACACGCCTCCTTTGGGCAGCGCAACCAGCGCTTTCACAGGAGCTGCAATTGAATCGTTCGATCAAGTCTGGCGCCAAGGCCAGGCACGGCGAGGTCAGGCGTCTCTGGCCTGCCGAGCGCGATCTCTTCACCGCCCATCTGCTTCGCCTCGATGCCGCCACGCGGCGCGAGCGCTTCGGCACGGCGGTCAATGATGATTTTCTGAAGAGCTACGCCGAGACCACCTTCGGCGTCGGCGGGCTCGTCTACGCCTATGTCGAGGCTGGCGAGGTCCGCGGCGCCGCGGAATTGCGGGGCCTGGAGGAGATCGTCATCCAGACCGGCGAGGCCGCCTTCAGCGTCGAGCGCGCCTGGCGTCGGCGCGGTATCGGCGAGACCCTGTTCGGCCGCCTGATGACGGCCGCGCGCAATCGCAACATCCGCACGCTCTACATGACCTGCCTGCCCGAGAACGCGGCGATGCGGAATCTCGCGCGCAAGTTCGAAGCCGAGATGGTCGGCGGCTACGCCGATGTCGAAGGCCGGATCGCCACCGGCGCGCCGACACCGTTCACTCTGCTCGACGAAGCACTCGACAACGCCCGCAGCTTCGCGACCCTGTCGCTCTCGCTGCAGCGCAGGTTCTGGCCGCAGTCGCTGTTCAGCCGGAACGCCTCGCGGCACTGACGCCGCGTCGCAATGACGACGGGCGCCGTGCTCAGCGATTCATCGAGAGCCCGGCGCCCGATTTCGTGATCGCCCCGTTCATGGTGCCGGCGCTGCCGACGCGCAGGCGCGCCACCACCGAACCACCCTTCTGGTAGAGATAGACCTCGCCGTCGCGATAGTCCCAGGCGTTGACCTGCTGCAGGTCGCGATTGCTGCAGCCCGTGGCATTGGCGCGGTAGAGGTCGAGCGAGGGCGAGCTCGATAGCTGCACCCGGCAGGAGCCGCCGGTCGCCTCTTGCGCCGTCCAGTTGCCGATGACGCCGTCTCGGGTCGAGACTGCACCGCTTCGCGTCGAGCCACCGCCCGGAGTCGCGCCGGGATTGGCGTTGGCGACCTGGTTGCTCGGCGGCGCCGGCTCAACCGGGCGCTGTTGCTGCACCGGCGACGGCTGTTGCCCCGGCTGCCCCGCCTGCGGATCGAAGAACGGATCGTTCTGGGGCGGCATGCCGCCAGGGCCGGGCGCGGGACCGCCCGGCGGATAACCGCCTTGCTGCACCGGCGGCGCGCTCGGATAGCCGCCCGGCGGCGGCAAGGGCTCGGAGGTGATCGGGGCCGACTGGATCGGCGGCGCCGATTGGATCGGCTCGCCATAGACTGGCGCGCGCGCGACGGCCTGGCCGGAACCCGAGCCATATCCGCCGAAGCGCTGCGATCCCGCGCAGGCGGTCAGCAGCACGAGAGGCAGCAGGCTCGCGGCCCGCAGCAGCGCAGAAGTCCTCAAGCTCATCCCCGTCGTCTCGCGCAGTCGCCGTCCGAAGGCATTGTGCCCATCCTGCCTGAACGCGGCATGAAATCTGGCATGCGCGTTCAAGGCTGCAAAAGATGCAATGGTCAAGTCTCAACATGGTTTTGCAGCACGCATATGGCGTGGCAGAACGATCCTCCCGCCATACGGACCATGAGATGAAGCCGCTCGCCCCCTCCTCGATCCGCGCCCCCTTCGCCCGCTACAGCCATGGCGTCGAAGTGCCCGCAGGCCAGCGGCTCGTCTTCTGCTCCGGCCAGCTCGGCATCGCCGCCGACGGCACGATTCCCGAAGGAGCCAGGGAGCAGACCGATCTCTGCTTTGCCAATATCGCCGCGATCCTCGGCGAAGCCGGGATGGGGCTGAAGAACATCGTGCGGATCAACGCCTACGTCACCGACCGCGCCCATATGAAAGGCTATATGGACTCGCGCGACGCCCATGTCGGCACCCCGCCGCCGGCCTCGACCCTGATGATCGTCTCCGGCTTCACCCTGCCGGAGTTCAAGGTCGAGATCGAGGTCATCGCAGCCGCCCCCGAACAGCGGCGCAAGCCGGCGCGTACGGCCACGGCGCCAAAGTTCTGAGACCCTCCAGGTCATCCCGGACCAGCCGCGTCAGCGGCGCCGATCCGGGATCCATGCCTGAGCCTTTATCGGTGAGGTCCCGGGCCTCCCTCCGGTCGCCCGGGGCGATCCGTGAGATTGAATCGGCCCTCTCGCGAGGATTAGCTCGCGTCGGGCGCCCGCCAGGGGAAGCTCCAGGTCTCGGTCAGGGTCTTGCTGCCGCTCTTCAGGAAGGCGCGCATCTCGGCGAGCTGGCCGGGCTCGACCACGATGTCGATGAAGGCGCGGAAGCCCTCCGTCTTCGGGTTCGGCACCAGGAAGGCGCGGTTGATTCGGCCATAGGCGATCGAAGGCACGATCTCGACCTTTTCCGGCTGCTTCAGATAGTAGCCGAGATCGCCACCGGCGAAGTCGACGATGAAGCGCCTTGTATTTTCCGTCACCGCCTCGCCTGAGCCGAGCGCCTTCGGCTTGGCCTGGTAGGTGTTGATCGCCCGCCCGCCGGGATGCAGGTCGCTGGAATCGAGCATCGCCGTCAACTTGTAGCCGAAGCGGAACTCGCGCCCCGGTTCGAGCGCCAGCTTCGGCGCCCAGAGCGCGACGATATTGTCGTTGGTCTCGTCGGTGGTCGGCAATTCGATCAGCTCGACCACGCCCTCGCCCCAGTCACCCTGCGGCTCGATCCAGTAGGACGGCCTGAGCTCATAATTCAGGTCGAGGTCCTGGTAGTGCTCGAACACCCGGTCGCGCTGCATCAGGCCGAAGCCACGGACATTGCGCTCGACGAAGGAGGAGGCCGCCGGGACGCGGGCATTGCGCAAGGGGCGCCAGATCCATTCGCCGGTGCTGGAATGGATCATCAGCCCGTCCGAATCGTGCAGCTCGGTGCGGAAGTCGTCATGGAAACGCCGGTCGTTCTCGCCGGTGAAGAACATCGAGGTCAGCGGCGCGAGGCCGAGCTTCTCGATCGGCTTGCGCGGGAACAGCACCGCGCCGACATCGACCACGCTGTCGCCGTCCGGATAGATATGGAAGCGATAGGCGCCCGCGACCGAGGGTGAATCGAGCAGCGCATATACGGTGACGCGGTCGGCATCGGCCGCCGGCGTCTCGACCCAGAACTCGCGGAAGATCGGGAACTCCTCGCCGCCGGGGACGCCCGCGCCGATCGAAAGCCCGCGCGCCGAGAGGCCATAACGCTGGCCGCGCCCGAGCACGCGGAAATAGCTGGCGCCGATGAAGGAGATCAGCTCGTCGAAGATGCGGGGGTCGTTGAGCGGATAGTGCAGGCGGAAGCCGGCAAAGCCGAGATTGACCGGCAGCGGCTTGTCGAACTTGGTCCGCCCGTAATCGAAGAGATTGGCGGCATAGGGCACCGGCGTCGGCACGCCGTCGCGGATCACGTTCACCGTCACCGGCCGGGTGAACAGGAAGCCGGGGTGGAACATCTGCATGCGGAAGGCGGAGTTCGACTGGGCGAGCAGCGCCCGTTCCGGCCGGAAGCGGATCTCGCGCCAGGCGTCGAAATCGAGCCGCGTCAGCGCCTCCGGCAGGGCCGGCCCTGCTTCATAAGGCACGGCGGCGATTTCGCGGGCCCTGCGCACCACCTCCTCGAAGCCGAATCGTGGCTGCGGCGGCGCCTGCTCCGGCTGCTGCGCCAGCAAAGCACTGGGCGCCGCGGTGGCGCACAATGCGGCGCTCAGCCCGGCGAGAACCCGGCGGCGGTCGGTAACCGTCATGATCGAAGCTTGCCCCGTCTATATAGGCGCGCGAAGGCGCGCTGCGCCAACGACTTAGGCGATGAAATCGGGCTGGTCTAGGGCACAGCCATGGCCTGCACCGGCCAACGTTAAAAGGAAGTGAGAGCAGCGCTCGGCCTCCCCTCTCCCGTCCTGTAAAAAATCCGGTCCCGGCCGTCAGAAAAAACTTGAAGCATCGGGCACCCGTCCGTATATGGGGCTCACCCAATTCGCACGTGCCTGTGGCCGCGTGCTGGTCGGTGGGCATCCGGACAAGAGGCCGGACAGCCGCCAGGGATGGGAAACGGATGGAGGGGGATGGACATCCCCTCAAATCACGCTCCCGGCGCTCGCAAGAGGGCCGCTCCCGAACAGCGACCGGCAGCCGGAGGCAAAACCGGCGAACCCCGAATCTCCACGGGGGACGCAGCTTAAAGCAACGACGGAGCGGGCTTTTTTGGTCTCGCCGGCTTTCCACAGGCCGGCACCGAAGAGGCTTGTCCTTCATTGCCGGCCGTGCGGGGTCTCCCCAATCGACGGTGTTTCGGGTCCGGACGTTTCGTCCGCTGTCCTTGGCGTCTCCATCGCGCCTCGGATCGCGAACGTTTCACCCGGCTACACGTCGTATCGGCGCCGCTTGCGCCGAGAGGAGCAGCGTCTCATGACCGAGCGCATCCGTGAATTTCTGCGTGACCGTCGCGAGGATGGTCCCTGCGTCGTGATCGACCTCGAGGTCGTGCGCGAGAATTATGTCGCCTTCTCCCGGGCACTGCCGGACACCCGCGTCTTCTACGCGGTCAAGGCGAACCCGGCTCCGGAAGTGCTGCGGCTCCTCGCCAAGCTCGGCTCTTGCTTCGATTGCGCCTCGGTCGTCGAGATCGAGCTGGCGCTCGCGGCCGGCGCCACGGCGGACCGCATCTCCTTCGGCAACACGATCAAGAAGGAACGCGACGTCGCCCGCGCCATGGAGCTCGGCGTGCGCCTCTTCGCCGTCGACTGCCAGGCCGAGGTTGAGAAGATCGCCCGTGCCGCCACGGCCACCAAGGCCGAGGGCGCGCGCATCTTCTGCCGCATCCTCTGCGACGGCGCCGGCGCCGACTGGCCGCTCTCGCGCAAGTTCGGCTGCGTGCCCGAAATGGCCGCGGATGTGCTCGAGCACGGCCATCGCCTCGGCCTGCAGGCCTATGGCATCTCGTTCCATGTCGGCTCGCAGCAGGCCAATGTGAACGCTTGGGATTCGGCCTTGGCCTCGGCCTCGGCCGTGTTCAAGGAGTGCGCCACCCGCGGTCTCTCGCTGTCGATGGTCAACCTCGGCGGCGGCTTCCCGGCGCGCTACCTGAAGCCGATCCCGGGCGTCCCGGCCTATGGCGATGCGATCTTCCAGGCGCTGTCGAAGCATTTCGGCAACCGCCTGCCCGAGACCATCATCGAGCCGGGCCGCGGCATGGTCGGCGAAGCCGGCCTGATCGAGGCCGAGGTCGTGCTGATCTCGAAGAAGAGCGAGGACGACCAGGTCCGCTGGGTCTATCTCGACATCGGCAAGTTCAACGGTCTCGCCGAGACGATGGACGAGGCGATCCGCTACCCGATCCGAACGATCCGGGACGGTGACGCCACGGTTCCCTGCGTGCTCGCCGGCCCGACCTGCGATTCGGTCGACGTCATGTACGAGAAGACCCCGTACATGCTGCCGTTCAGCCTGGAGATCGGCGACAAGGTCCTGATCGAGGGTACCGGCGCCTATACGACGACCTATGCGGCCGTCGCCTTCAACGGCTTCCCGCCGCTGAAGCAGTACGTCATCTGACGAATAGGGGCTGGCTCGCCAGCCCCGAACCAATCGGGTCCGGCGAAGCGCCCTGCCATGTATCGGCAGGCCGCCCGGGGAAACCGGGCGGAGCGTTCGTGCCTCCAAGAATGGAGCGTACGGGCGTGGCTCCCGCCGGACCCTCTTCCACACAATCCCTTGTTTGTGGCCGCGTTTGCGCGGCACCGGGAAGGTCCGCGACGAGGCGGGCGCTCCGGCAGGAGGTGCGTCATGATCACGATCCGCGACGAGATCGAGACCGATATCCCGGCCCGCGAGGCCCTGCTCGACCGCTGCCTCGGCGAGCGCCGCACGGTGAAGTCGAGCGAGCGCCTGCGTGAAGGCCGCCTGCCGGCCGATGGCCTGGCGCTGACCGCCGAGCGCGACGGCGCCGTCGTCGCGACCGTGCGCCTCTGGCATGTCGAAGCCGCCGGCAAGCCGGCGCTGCTGCTCGGCCCGCTCGCGGTCTCGCCGGAGCTGCAGGGCGAGGGTGTCGGCAAGGCGATGATGCGCGAGGCGATCTGGCGCGCCGCCTGCCGCGGCCATGGCGCGATCCTGCTCGTCGGCGATGCGCCCTATTACCAGCGCTTCGGCTTCACGCCCGAGCCGATGGCCGATCTTGCCATGCCCGGCCCGTTCGAGCGCGAGCGCTTTCTCGGCCTGGAACTGCGCGAAGGCGCGCTGCAGGGCGCGAGCGGCGTGCTCAAGGCCACGGGGGCGCTCGCCCCGGCGCAGGGAACGGAGGGTCTCCGACGTCGCGCCGCCTGACGCCGCGATATTGTAGCCAATCCGTCATCAAATCGCGTCATGAAGCCCGCACGGCCTCGGTCGCGCGGGCTTCTGTTTGACAAGACAGCTCGCGGACGCCTCCCGACGAAACAGACGACATGCTGATCGCCCATCTCTCCGACCTGCACATCTGCCCGCCGGGCCGCTTCGCCCTAAAGGTCTCCGACACGATCGGGATGACGCAGCGCGCCTTCGATGCGGTCGCCGCCCTGCCCGTCCGGCCGGATGTGCTGGTCATTACCGGCGACCTGACGGAGAGCGGCCTGCCGGAGGAATACGCGCTCGTCCGGACGATGCTGGAGAAGCTCGGCCTGCCGACGCTGCTGATCCCCGGCAACCACGATGTCCGCGAGGCGATGATCGCCGGGCTCGACCTCGGCCCGTATGCTGATCTCGCCGGCGGCTTCGTCCAGTTCTCTGCCGATCTCGGTCCCCTCAGGCTGATCGGCCTAGACACGCTGCTGCCGGGCTCCAGCGCCGGCGCGATCTGCGATGCGCGTCTCGACTTCCTCGAGCGGGAACTAACTGAGGCCGAGGGCCGGCCCGTCCTCCTCTTCACGCATCACCCGCCCTTCTCCTGCGGCCTCGGCTATATGGACGCGGTCATGCTCAAGGACGGCGCGGCACGTCTCACAGAGATCGTCGCGCGCCATCCGAACATCGAGCGGGTACTCAGCGGCCATCATCACCGCCCGGTCCAGGTTCGCTATGCCGGCACGATCGGCCAGGTCGTGCCCGGCGTCGCCCACCAGGTCACCCTCGACCTGACGCCGGGTGCGCCGGCACGCTTCCTGATGGAGCCGCCGGCCTTCATGCTGCATTCCTGGCAGCCCGGCACCGGCCTGATCTCGCACACCGCCTATGTCGGCGCCTTCGAGGGGCCTTACCCGTTCAGCCTCGGCAAGGAGTGAGTTTGCCGGCATTGACGCCGGAGAGCCCGCCCCATACCAGCGTCCGCTTACCCTCAACCAGACCACCCAGGAGTGAAAAAGAATGACGGATTGGCCCGTATACGGCGAGATCAGTGGCCCGATCGTGATGATCGGCTTCGGTTCGATCGGCCGCGGGACACTGCCGCTGATCGAGCGGCATCTGAAATTCGACAAGAGCCGGTTCGTGGTGATCGCACCCGATGACGACAACCGCGCTTTGCTGGACGAACGCGGCATCCGCTTCATCCAGGAAGCCGTGACGCTCGAGAACTACAAGACCATGCTGGAGCCGCTGCTGACCGCGGGCGGTGGCCAGGGCTTCTGCGTCAACCTCTCCTGCGACACCGGTTCGCGCGACATCATGGAGCTCTGCTCCAGCCTCGGCGCACTCTACATCGACACGGTCAACGAGCCCTGGCTCGGCTTCTATTTCGACGAGACGAAGGGTCCGGGCGAGCGCTCCAACTACGCGCTGCGCGAGATGACGCTTGCCGCCAAGCGCGCCCGCGCGCCGGGCTCGACCACGGCCGTTTCCTGCTGCGGCGCCAATCCCGGCATGGCCTCCTGGCTGGCCAAGAAGGCTCTGCTGAACATCGCCTCCGACATGCGCCTCAACGTGCCGCAGCCGACCACCCGCGAGGAATGGGCCGGGCTCATGAAGCAGGTCGGCGTCAAGGGCATCCACATCGCCGAGCGCGACACGCAGCGTTCGAAAAACCCCAAGCCGCCGGGCGTCTTCGTCAACACCTGGTCTGTCGAGGGCTTCATTTCCGAGGGCGTGCAGCCGGCCGAGCTGGGCTGGGGCACCCATGAGAAGTGGATGCCGGACAATGCCCGCACCCATGAGACCGGCTCGCAGGCCGCGATCTACCTGATGCAGGCCGGCGCCGAGACCAGGGTGCGCAGCTGGTGCCCGACCCCGGGCCCGCAATACGGCTTCCTGGTGACGCACAACGAGTCGATCTCGATCGCCGATTACTTCACCGTGCGCGACGAGGCCGGCAAGGCGATCTACCGGCCGACCTGCCACTACGCCTACCATCCGGCCAACGACGCCGTGCTCTCGCTGCACGAGATGTTCGGCAATGCCGGCCGGCCGCAGGAGGAGCACCATATCCTCGAAGAGAACGAGGTCATCGACGGCATCGACGAGCTCGGCGTGCTGCTCTATGGCCACGACAAGGGCGCCTACTGGTTCGGCTCGCAGCTCTCGACCGACGAGGCGCGCAAGCTCGCTCCGTACCAGACCGCGACCGGCCTGCAGGTCACCTCGGCCGTGCTCGCCGGCATGGTCTGGGCGCTGGAGAACCCCAAGGCCGGCATCGTCGAGGTCGAGGAGATGGATCTCGACCGCTGCCTCGCGATCCAGATGCCCTATCTCGGGCCGGTGAACGGCTACTACACCGGCTGGACGCCGCTCGATGGCCGGCCGGGGCTGTTCCCGGAGGATATCGACACCAGCGATCCCTGGCAGTTCAAGAACATCCTGGTACGCTGAGCCCAAAGCAAAAGGCCCGCCTCACGGCGGGCCTTTTCGTTTCAGGTTCGCTGCCGCTCAGTAGCGCGGCGTCGAGAAGCTGTTGGCGAACGGGTTGGCGCCGGAGCCGATGCGCGAGGGCAGCGTGCCTTCGCCGTAAAGTTCGCCGGACGCGAAGTAGACCGGGCTCGCCACGATGTTCTGCGTCGCATAGCGGTTCATGCTGCCGACCGGCACGACCTTGCCGGCGTCGAAATAGCTGCGCTTCTGCACGGTGACGCGCAGCGGACGGCGCTGCTGGGCCTCGGCGACCGAGACCGCGAAGGTGACGGCTGCGACGGACAGGGCCAGGCCGGCGGCGAGGCGGGAAAGCGAACGCATGACGATCTCCTGAGGCGGTTGCCCCCGCCGAAGCTGCCGGCGGATCGGCTGTCGCTGACGATACTATTCTTGAGTTAATGCTTTTGTTGCGCTTCGCCAGTGCAGGGCGGCCACACGAGGCCGTTACCGTGCCTGCGCCTGCTTTGCACTAGATCACCGCGCGTCCGACAGGACGCGATAAAGGTGATCTATCTCATTGTCATAGCGTCGGATTTTTCCGAAAAGTGGTTTCCACTTTTCGGTCCGATGCTTTGGTCGGCCGCAACGCCGGGGCCTTGCCGTCGGCGTCGAGCCAAGAGCCCTTTCGGCCGGTCGCAGCGAGCCGCGGCACCGAGCAGCCCTGCCGGCGGTTGAGCTCGGTGCGGGCGAAGCTGGCGCGCAATTCCGGATCGTCGCCCGCGCTCAACAGGTCGATCCGGTCGATCAGGCAGATCAGCTGCGCCCTGTCGGCCGGCCGAGTCTCGCTGCCACACCACCAGCCGGAGAAGGAGAGATGCGCCGCTCCGTCGAGATGGCGGAAGGCGATGCAGGCCCGGCCGGCCGCGCCGTCGCTCAGGCCGATATCCGCCGTCTCGACCGTGCCGAACTTGGTCTCGATCGTGGTCGCCGCGCCGCTGCGCCCGACCGAGAGGCCGCGCGACGCGCTCTCGCGCACCAGCGTGATCACGAAGGGCTGCGCCAGACCGGCGAGCGCGTTCTGCGCCTGGGCGTCGCGATTGACCTTGAACTTCAGCGACAGGAACGACTTGCCGTCGCCGAACTCGCCGAAGCTCAGCACGTCCTCGCGCCGCTGGCCGTCCTGGCTGCGTCGCGCCTCATAGGCGCTGCGCTTGTCGAGTCCAGGCGATTCCACGCCGAAGAGCGCAATCGGGCGGCCGATCGTCACCCAGCCCTCCTGCCCGGCGGCCATCGGCAGGGCCTGCAGGCGAACATCGCGCACCACGGGAGCGGCAGCGGCCTCCGTCAGCGTCAGGCTGGCGAGCGCTGGCTCCGAAGAGCCGGACGAAAGCCCGGCGACGAGCATGGCGGTCAGGCTGACGCCGGTCAGCGCCGCAACGCCCCGCCAGACGAGGCCGCCGGTCAGACCGATCGATCGGGAGCGCAAGGCGCGCCGCAGCGGCCGCATCGCGTACACAAAGCCGGCCTCGATCGCATCGGCGGCATCGACCAGCCGCGCGGCGAGGTCGAAGCGACCCGGCGCTGCCTCGGCAAGCCCCTGCAGGCGCGGCTGAAGACGTTGCCCGCCCGCCTGCAGATGCAGCTTGATGCGCTGCCAGATGGCGCTGATCTCGTCCCCGGACACGACAGAACCCGACCCGTTGGGCAGCCTGCACCCCAGCAAGCCGCCTCGTCCCACTCGCGGGCGAGCTTTCGCCGGCCCGGATGAGCAGGTCGTTACCGGGCGCCCTCCATCGCGAAACAGGGTCAATGACGGGTAAGGAGGCAGGGTTAACGCGGCAGCTGGCCTGCACCGATTGACTTTTTACGGCGACAGGTGTTTTGGATTGCGCGCCGGACGTTTCCTCTCCGGCTTCGCGATGATGCTCAGGTTGGCTCTGTGACGTTCCGTCTGACGACGAAAACCACGACCAAAACGACGGCCGGGAAAACCCGGACGTCGCTCTGACACGTCGCCTCGATTCCGGGTTCTCCCCCCCGGCCGGGGTCAACCGGCCGAACCCGCAAACGAGATCAGCGGCGACGGCTCCCCGGGGAGGCACAACCGGTTTCGCCAGAAGGAATTCTTAGAGATGAGCTTCAAGGTCGCGGTCGTCGGCGCCACGGGCAATGTGGGCCATGAAATGCTCGATATCCTCGCCGAGCGCGCTTTCCCCGTCAGCGAGGTGGTGGCGCTCGCCTCCTCCCGCTCCGTCGGCACCGAGGTCTCCTTCGGCGACAAGACGCTGAAGGTGAAGGCGCTCGATCATTACGACTTCTCCGACACGGACATCTGCCTGATGTCGGCGGGCGGCGCGGTCTCGAAGGAATGGTCGCCGAAGATCGGCGCGCAGGGCGCGGTCGTCATCGACAACTCCTCGACCTGGCGCATGCATCCCGACGTGCCGCTGATCGTGCCGGAGGTGAACGCCGCCGCGGCTGCCGGCTTCAGCAAGATGAACATCATCGCCAACCCGAACTGCTCGACCGCGCAGCTCGTCGTGGCCCTGAAGCCGCTGCATGAACGCTTCGGCGTCAAGCGCGTCGTGGTCTCGACCTATCAGTCGGTCTCCGGCGCCGGCAAGGAGGCGATGGACGAGCTCTTCAATCAGACCCGCTCCGTCTTCGCCGCCGGCGAGGTCGAGGCCAAGAAGTTCAGTAAGCGCATCGCTTTCAACGTCATTCCGCACATCGACGTCTTCATGGAAGACGGCTTCACCAAGGAAGAGTGGAAGATGATGGCGGAGACGAAGAAGATCCTCGATCCCAAGATCAAGCTGACCGCGACCTGCGTGCGCGTACCGGTCTTCATCGGCCATTCCGAGAGCGTCAACATCGAGTGCGAGAAGCCGGTCACCGCCGACGAGGCGCGCGAGGTGCTGCGCACCGCCCCTGGCATCCTCGTCATCGACAAGCACGAGCCCGGTGGCTACATCACCCCGCACGAGGCGGCCGGCGAGGACGCGACCTATATCTCGCGCATCCGCGAGGACGCCACGGTCGAGAACGGCCTCGCCTTCTGGTGCGTCTCGGACAATCTGCGCAAGGGCGCGGCGCTGAATGCGGTCCAGATCGCCGAGGTGCTGGTCAACCGCAAGCTGATCCAGCCACGCAAGCAGGCGGCCTGAGGCGGGTCGGCTGATTTAAAGAAAATTTCAAGGCGGGCCTCAGGTCCGCCTTTTTCTTGCGCGCACGCATGGCGGCCGTGCCGGATTTGCGCGAGGGATCGCCCCGATCATCGGCTAGGGTCGCCTTCTCCCAGAGATTCGCTGAAGACCTTGCCCGACACTTTGACCAGAGTGCCTCTGCCGGCCGAACCAGCCCCGGCGGAACCGCAACGCCCTGCCCCGCGGCGCGACAGCAGTCTGCGCGGCATCGGCCTGATGCTGATCGGCAGCGTTTTTCTCTCGGCCGCCGACGTCGCCTCGAAATATCTCACCGCCACCACGCCGGCGATCCAGGTCGTCTGGCTGCGCTATGCCGCCTTTGCGTTGATCATGCTGGCGGTCGCCGCGCCCGGCGGCTTCGCCCAGTTGAAGCCGCGGCGGATGAGCATGCAGATCCTGCGCGGCGTCGCCGTCACGGTCTCCTCGATCCTGTTCGTCTCCTCACTCCGATATCTGCCGATCGCCGACGCGACCGCGACGAGCTTCGTCTCACCGCTCTTCGTTACCGCTTTGTCGATCCCGATCCTCGGCGAGAAGATCGGCTGGCGGCGCTGGACCGCGACGGCCGTCGGCCTGATCGGCGTGCTGATCGTCGTCCGTCCCGGCGGCAGCGATTTCCAGGCAGCCTCGATCCTTCCCGTTCTCTCGGCCGCGACATGGGCTTTTGCGCTGATCGTCACCCGGATGATGAGCGCGACCGAGAACCCGGTGACGACGCTCGCCTGGTCGGCAGTGGTCGGCTGCATCGTACTCTCGGCGCTGCAGCCGCTGTCCTGGCAACCCCTGTCTACGCTGGCGCTGCTCGTCGGCCTGTTCATCGGCGTCTCCTCGACCGTCGGCCACTGGTTCGTGATCCAGGCCTTCCGGCATGCCGACGCCTCGCTGCTGGCGCCCTTCTCCTATGTCCAGCTGCTCTGGGCTTCGGCCTTCGGCTTCATCCTGTTCTCGGTGCTGCCCGACGCCTTCACCTGGTTCGGGTCGGCGATCATCATTGCGTCGGGTCTCTACACCGCGCATCGCGAGCGGATCAGGGCACGCAAGGTGACCGGGCGATAGGAGGCTGCATCCAGGCGGAGCTTGGCGCTCTATCCAGAGCGTCGCCACCATCCTAGCTTCGTATCGTCATGGCCTTTCCTGTCGACCTCGGCCGCCGCGCCCTTCTCGCCATCAGCCCGGCATTCTTGTCGGCCTGCTCGCCGCTCGGACTGCTCAATGCACTCACCCCGGCCGATACCGGCGGCCACCTTGCTGCGGGCGGCATCGCCTACGGCCCGGACGAGCGTCACAGGCTCGACATCTACGTGCCGGAGCACGGCGCGAAGAAGGCTCAGGTCATGGTCTTCCTCTATGGCGGAGGCTGGAACAACGGTGAGCGCTCGGACTACGCCTTCGTCGGCCGCGCCTTCGCCGCGCAGGGCTTCGTCACCGTCATCCCCGATTATCGCCTCGTCCCGCAGGTGCGCTTCCCCGCCTTCGTCGAGGACGGCGTGCTGGCACTGCGCTGGGTCCGCGACCACATCGCGTCCTATGGCGGCGATGCCAGCGGCGTCGCGCTGAGCGGCCATTCGGCCGGTGCCTATAATGCGATGATGATGGCGCTCGACCGGCGTTTCCTCGCGCGCGTCGGCCTACCTGGCAGCTTCGTGCGCAGCGTTGCCGGTCTCGCCGGCCCCTACGACTTCCTGCCGCTCGACGACCCGCGCAGCATTGCTGCCTTCGGCGAGTTTCGGCGCCTGCGCGACACCCAGCCGATCAGCTTCGCCGACGCCAGCGCCCCGCGCGTTTTCCTCGGCACGGGGGATCAAGACGAGACCGTCAGGCCGCGCAACAGCGCCTCGTTGGCGGCGAAGCTCCGGGCGGCGGGAGCGGCGGTCGAGCTCAGGACCTATCCCGGCCTGGGCCATGCTGGCGTCCTGCTCGCGCTCAACGCCAGTTTCCGCAGCCGCGCCCCTGTCCTTACCGATATCGTGCGCTTCGCGCGCGGTCAGGCGCCTTTGGCAGCAATGCCGTAGCGTGCCATGAATGTCCGCACCGCCTCGCCGACGACATAGGCGATCTCGTCCTCGCTCGGCGGCATGCGCTCGGCATTGAACAAGCGCGGACGCATCAGGGTCGACTGCGAAAGGTCGACGAACTGCGCTGCCGCCAGCGCCGTATCTTCGATCACCAGTTCGCCCTGCGCCACGCGGCGGGCGAGGAAGGCTGAGAGTTGCTGCGCGCCCTGCATCGGGCCGCGCTCGTAGAATTCACGGCCGAGATCGGGCATGCGCTCGGCGACCCCGAGCACGATCCGGTGGGCGCTCATCGCGAAGGGGCCGGTCAGCAGCCGCACCAACCCCGAGCCGAAATTCGTCAAGGCGAGGGTGAGGTCCGGCTCCTCGGCCAACGCCTCGTACATCCCCTGCTTCTGCTTTTCGCGCTCGCGCTCGATCAGCGCGACGAAGAGATGTTCCTTGTCCTCGAAATAGACGTAGAGCGTGCCCTTGGAGACGTTCGCCGCCGCGGCGATGTCGTTCATGCTGGCCGCATCGAAGCCGCGCGCCGTGAACACGGCATGCGCCCCTTCCAGGATCTGGTGACGCTTGTCGGGGTCAGTACCGGCAGCACGCCGACTGCGGGCCATCGCCTTGACATATCGCGGCTCCAGCGTCGCGCTCATCATCGTCCTTCCGGTCCGTGCATATTCGCACTTGCAAAAATAATCGAACCGGTCGGTTCGATTTCCTCTTGATATGCCCTGCCCATGGCGCTATTTCAAGCGCAATCGAACCAGGTGGTTCGAAATCAGATTGTCAGGGCATTGTCACCATGACCATCGAATCCACAGTTGAAAAGCGCTTGGAACCGCGCCGCGACCGTTTGAAGCTGGTCGACCCGGTGCTGGAGCAGACCCCCGCGCCCGTCGAAGGCCGCAAGGCCAACGATGAGGGCGCTCCTCCGGCACAGGCTGCCGAGAAGTCCGCGCCCAAGCGCCGCGGCACCAAGCGCGTCGCCCTCATCCTCGTCGCCGGCACGGCACTCGCCGCCGGCCTCTGGTTCGGCATCGACTGGTGGCGCAATGGCCGCTTCATCGTCTCGACCGACGACGCCTATGTCGGCGCCGAGATGGCGACGATCTCGGCCAAGCTGCCAGCCAACATCGCCACGATCTCGGTGACGCAGAACCAGGAGGTCAAGGCCGGCCAGCCTCTGGTCGCGCTCGACCCCGGTGATCAGCGCATCGCGCTGGAAAGTGCCCAAGCCAAGAGCGCGACAGCGAAAGCCACGCTTTCTCGCATCGACGCGCAGATCGAAGCCGCCCGCGCCAGCCTGCAGCAGGCGCAGGCCCAGCAGACATCGGCCGATGCCGCGGTCACCCGCACCGCCGCCGATTTCGACCGCGCCAGCAACCTCGCCGCCAAGTCCTATGGCTCGCAGGCGACGCTCGACGCCGCCACCGCCGCACGCGACCAGGCCGTCGCCTCCCTCGCCAGCGCCAAGGCCGGCATCGTCCAGGCGCAGGCCAATATCGAGGTACTGAAAGCTCAGCGCGTCGAGGCCGCCCGCCAGATCGACGAGCTCAAGGTCGCCGAGGACAAGGCGGCGCGCGATCTCTCCTTCATGACGATCGCAGCCCCGATCGATGGCCTCGTCGCCAACACCAACATGCAGCTGGGTGACCTCGTCAGCGCCGGCAAGCGGCTGATGTCGATCGTCCCGCTCGATAAGGTCTATGTCGACGCCAACTTCAAGGAGACGCAGCTCGGCCCGCTGAAGATCGGCGACAAGGCGAAGATCACGGTCGACGCCTTGCCCGGCCAGGTCTTCGACGGCACCGTCAGCGGCATCGCCGGCGGCACCGGCTCGGTCTTCACCCTGCTGCCACCTGACAACGCCACCGGCAACTTCACCAAGATCGTCCAGCGCGTGCCGGTGCGGATCGCGCTGTCGCCGGAGTCGGCCGGCAGGCACATCCTGCGCCCGGGCATGTCGGTCGTGGTCTCGATCGACCCGCGTCCGAACGCCGCCAAGTAAGACTTCCGGGCCCTCGACCCGAGGAGCCGTTCCCGACCGGGGAATGGCGATGCGCCAAGGCTCAATCGCCCCTTCTGGGCCAAAGCGCACCGCGCCTCACGGCGCTCCTCGGGCCGGGGGTCCGGTTCCGTAAACCAGACAGCGATCCCCTGTCGAGGAGGCCGGCATGGCCACCGCCACGACCGCCATTCCGGCCGCCGCGCCGGCCGCAGACGCCATTCCGATGCGCCGGATCTTCGCCTTCCTGGCGATGGTCTTCGGCATGTTCATGGCGATCCTCGACATCCAGATCGTCTCGGCCTCGCTCGCCGAGATCCAGGCCGGCCTGTCGGCTTCGAGCGACGAGATCGCCTGGGTCCAGACCGCCTATCTGATCGCCGAAGTCATCATGATCCCGCTGTCCGGCTATCTCAGCCGGGCACTGTCGACCCGCGTCTTCTTCTCGATCGCAGCGGCCGGGTTCACCGTCGCGAGCGTGCTCTGCGCCACCTCGAGCTCGATCAACGAGATGATCATCTGGCGGGCCATCCAGGGCTTCATCGGCGGCGGCATGATCCCCGGCGTCTTCGCCGCGGCCTTCACCATCTTCCCGGCCTCGAAGCGGCCGATCGTCTCGCCGCTGATCGGCCTGATCGCCACGCTCGCCCCGACGATCGGCCCGACCGTCGGCGGCTATCTCAGCCATGCCTTCTCCTGGCACTGGCTCTTCCTGGTCAATGTCGTGCCTGGCATCGGCGTCACCATTGCCGCCTGGACGCTGATCGACTTCGACAAGCCCGACCACAGCCTGCTCAAGCGCTTCGACTGGGTCGGCCTCGGCGCCATGGCCGCCTTCCTCGGCAGCATGGAATACGTGCTCGAAGAGGGCACGCGGCTCGACTGGTTCGAGAGCCACGAGATCGTCCTCTTCACCGTCGTGATGGTCATCGGCGCTGTTCTGTTCTTCTGGCGGGCGCTGACGCGCGACGACCCGCTGGTCGATCTCTACGCCTTCAAGAACCGCAACTTCGCCTTCGGCTCGCTGTTCTCCTTCACCATGGGCATCGGCCTCTATGGGCTGACCTATCTCTACCCGGTCTATCTCGGGCGCATCCGCGGCTATGACGCGCTGATGATCGGGGAGACCATGTTCGTCACCGGCGTCGCCATGTTCCTGACCGCGCCGATCGCCGGACGTCTTTCGGCCAAGCTCGACCCGCGCATCATGATGATGATCGGCTTCGGTGGCTTCGCGCTCGGCACCTGGATCGCCTCGGCCATTACCGCCGACTGGGACTTCCACGAATTGCTGGTGCCCCAGATCCTGCGCGGCTGCTCGCTGATGCTGTGCATGGTGCCGATCAACAATCTCGCCCTCGGCACCTTGCCGCCGCAGCAGCTGAAGAATGCCTCGGGCCTCTACAACCTCACCCGCAATCTCGGCGGCGCGGTCGGGCTCGCGGTGATCAACACCCTGCTCAACAGCCGCACCGATCTGCACATCACCCGCCTGCACGAGGCCGTCGCCGCCGGCCGCCAGATCGCCGAGGAAAACCTCGCCTCATTGGTGCAGCGCTTCGCCGAATATGGCGACGCCGCCCAGTCCATGGCGTTGAAGCTGCTGACGCAGCGCGCGCACAAGCAGGCGCTGATCATGGCCTTCGGCGACGTCTTCCTCGGCCTGACCGTCATTTTCGGCGCCCTGGTCCTGCTCGCGGTCTTCATGAGCAAGCCACCGGCAGCCAAGCCGGGCGCTGGCGGCGGGCACTGAGGCCTGCCGAAGAGGCTTCCTGCGCCGTGGACAACCCCCTGATGCGTCTTGCCGCAGGTGCGAAGAGATTGACAGCCGACTTCGGAGACGGCAAAAATACTAACAATATCAGTAGTTTAGATAAATTCTAAACTACAAGGACACCGATCTTCGAGTTGGAAGGCGTTCATGAGCATTCTGTCCCTGAAGGATGGCAGCCCGGCGCGGGCCCAGGCGGAGCAGATCCCCTGGCCGCAGAAGGCCCCGGCTGCCTGCCCGATCAGCGCGGTCAAGGCGCGCCTGCGCAGCGTCGGCCTGCGTCCGACCCGCCAGCGCATGGCGCTGGGCTGGCTGCTCTTCGCCAAGGGCGACCGCCATGTCAGCGCCGAGATGCTCTATGAGGAGGCGCTGCGCGCCCGCGAGCCGCTCTCGCTCGCAACCGTCTACAACACGCTGCGCCAGTTCTCCGAAGCCGGCCTGCTGCGCCAGGTCTCGGTCTCCGGGCCGAAGACCTTCTTCGACACCAATGTCTCGGAGCACCACCACTTCTACAATGAGGACGACGAGACCGTCGTCGACATTCCCGGCTCCGAGATTCACGTCTCCGGCCTGCCGGTCGCGCCGGAAGGCATGATGATCTCCTCGGTCGAGGTGATCGTGCGCCTGCGCCGCGCCGATGGCGAGGAGACGGTGACGAAGGTCGCCGGGGGCCACCGGGCGTGATCGTCTGCTCCTGCAACGTTCTCTCCTGCCGGCAGATCAAGGGCACCATCGCCCCTGACGGCAGTGGTCCGCGCACCGCAGGCGAGGCCTATGACTGCCTCGGCTGCAGCCCGGATTGCGGACGTTGCGCCCGCGAGGTCCGCTCTTTGCTCGTCGAGGCCCGCGCCGCCTGTGCCAGCCAGTGTCATAGCTGCGCCAGCCACGATATCGAATGCGCCGTGCATGTCTCGGTCGGCCTGATGCTGGCCGGCATCGAGGAGAACGACGACCGCGTCGCCGCCTGACCGGCGCGACGCGTTTTCTGGCGCCTGGCGCGCAATCTGCCCTTCCCTTTCCCGCCGAGCCGCTCTACATTAGGATCATTCTAATGTAGTTGATTGCAAGGAGAGCGGCATGAAGGGCGACAAGAAGGTCATCGAATACCTCAACAAGGGCCTGCGCTCCGAGCTCACGGCCATCAACCAGTATTGGCTGCACTACCGGATGCTCGACAATTGGGGGCTGAAGGACATGGCCAAGACCTGGAAGAAGGAATCGATCGAGGAGATGGTCCATGCCGACCGTTTCGTCGACCGCATCCTCTTCCTCGAAGGTTTTCCGAACCTGCAGACCCTCGACGCGCTGCGCATCGGCGAGAACGTCAAGGAAGTGATCGAGTGCGACCTCAAGGCCGAGGTCGAGGCGCGCGCCCTCTATCAGGAAGCCGCGAAGTACTGCCGCGATGTCGGCGATTACCCGTCCGAGGACCTGTTCAAGGCGCTGATGAAGGACGAGGAAGGCCATATCGACTTCCTCGAGACCCAGCTCGACCTGATCGGCCGCATCGGCCTCGAACTCTACACCCAGAAACATGTCGGCGGGCTCGAGGGCGAAGAGCACTGAGCATCGACAGCAGTTTCAAAGGGGCGATCGACCGGGCTTGGTGACAGGCCCGGTTTTTTGTTGCGCGCTCCACTCCCGAATCGCCGCGCCGCGTGCCACAGAACGGCCACCAGCATGGAGGTCAGGACGATGGGAATGATCGTGGCCGTGGCGCGGGATGAGGGGCACTACTTCAGCAAGCCGGCCCTGCCGGCGATTCGCCTGCTGACAGGCCTCGGCGTAGAGGGCGACGCCCATTGCGGGACGACGGTGAAACACCGCTCGCGCGTCGCCGTCGATCCAACCCAGCCTAATCTGCGTCAGGTTCACCTGATCCACGCCGAGCTGTTCGAGGAACTCGCCAGCAAAGGTTTCTCGCTGCGGCCCGGCGACATGGGCGAGAACGTCACCACGGCGGGCATCGACCTGCTCGCTTTGCCCGCCGGCACGCGCCTGAGGCTCGGCTCCGAGGCGCTGGTCGAGATCACCGGCCTGCGCAATCCCTGCGCCCAGATCGAGGCCTTCCAGCCCGGCCTGCTCAAGGCCGTGCTCGGCCGCGGTGCGGACGGGCAGCTGATTCGCAAAGCCGGGATCATGGGAATCGTGCTGGAGGGCGGCGAGATCCGGCCCGGCGATCCCATCGACGTGACCTTGCCGGCCCTGCCCCACCGAGCCCTCGAACGCGTTTGAGGCGGCGGAGCCTTTCGGCCCGCCGCCTCAACGATTCCGTCAAAACCAGCGTCCGGTCAGGCTTGTTCAGCCCGACCGGCCAGTTGGCTCGCGGTCAGCTTCTCAAAGGAAGCTGATATTGGCGGCCTCGGGGCCCTTCTTGCCGGCGCGGATCGAGAAGCGCACGCGCTGCCCGTCCATTGGCGGCTGCAGGCCGCTGCGGCTCAGCGACGAGACGTGCAGGAACACGTCCGGCCCGCCCTTGTCGGGGGCGATGAAGCCGAAGCCGCGATCGGTGTTGAAGAACTTCACCGCGCCGTCGAACGGGCCTTCCATCGGGGCGCTGGCGCCACGATCGAAACCGCCGCGATCGCCGCGATCGAAGCCACCGCGATCGCCGCGGTCATAGCCGCCGCCACCGCCATAGCCGCCGCCGAAATCGTCACGCGGCGGGCGCGGCGAGAACGGACGGCCACCGCCACCCGGGCCACCGGCGCCACGCGGCGCGGCAGGGGTCGCGGTCGAGGCATCGATCTCGTGGACGGAGACGACCTGCAGGCCGCGCCGGCCTTCGCCGAGATCGCAGATGATGGTCGCACCGGGCTGCAGGTCCTGCGGATCCTGCGGGCCGATGGCCGAGATATGGAGAAACACGTCGCCGGAGCCGTCCGCCGGAGAGGCAAAGCCGAAGCCTTTCTCCGGATCGAACCACTTGACCTTGGCTTCGATATTCTCGTGGGTGACGAAGGGCGCCGGGGCGGCGGGCTTACGACGATCGAACATGCAGCTTCAACGATAGTGACCGGGAGCGCGCAATCTAGCGCAAGCTTCCGGGTTCGTCATCGGGGCGGCGCAGCAAAAATTCTGGTCCGGCGAAATGCTGCCGGATCGCCAATTTTTTCCCCAGCGACCGCCGTTTCAAGCGGCGGATTGACTAAAACTCACCCGATCCGGAGCAGACGTCAACCGTCCTGTCCGGGCTCCGCCTCCGAGCAGCGGATCATCTGAACCTTCTTCGGCATCTCGCCGACCGCCGGGATGAACTGTCCGGTCTGCGGATCGAGCAGCATCAGCATGCCGGTCGCGACCGCGAAATAGGCGCCGTGCAGATGCAGCCTGCCCTTGCCCTCGAGGATGTTGATGCAGGGGAAGGTGCGCAGGTTCGCCAGCGACTGCTGGACCGAAAGCAGAGCGAGGCGCTCGACATAATCGTCCAGGGTCTCGTTCCGGCCGCGGCCGCCCGAGCGCCTGGCCGCGGGTTCGACCAGCGTGATCCAGCGGCCGATGAAATCGCCGGAGGAAAGCGGCCCTTGCGTATCGTCGGCGAAGGCCTTGATGCCGCCGCAACGGCCGTGGCCGAGCACGACGATATGCTCGACCTTGAGCGCCTGGACGCCGTATTCGAGCGCGGCCGAGGTGCCGTGCAACTGGTCGTCCGGCGAGAAGGGCGGGATCAGGTTGGCGATGTTGCGGATCACGAACATCTCGCCGGGGCTCGCATCGAAGATCACCTCGGGCGAGACGCGCGAATCACAGCAGCCGATCAGCATGATCTTCGGCGTCTGCCCGCTCTCGGCGAGCTTTTCATAGCGGCTCTGCTCCCGGACGAAGCGATCATCGAGGAAGGCGCGATAGCCTTCCGTCAGGCGCTGCGGGAACGGCTGAGGAGTTGGCTGGTCCATGGCCGCAGTTGGGCCAGAAGGCGCGTGCTCTCGTCAAGAGCCGAATCGGGTGATTCTGCTGCAATGCAGCATCAAATCTCGCAAAGCCGCTCCTGCAATCGCGCCGCCAGCGCCTCGCCATCACCGAGAATCATCACGCGCTTCAGCCGCGCGCCGGCACCGGCCGTCAGCGACAACTGCGAGCGGGAGACCGAACATTCCCTGGCGAGGAGCGCGATCAGCGCGGCATTGGCCTCGCCCTCGCTGGGCGCAGCCCGAACCCTGGCCTTCAGCACCTGGCGCCCGTCGGCCAGCGTCTCGACGCCGTCGAGGCTGTCACGTCCGCCGCGCGGCGTCAGACGGACGGCGACCGAAAGCCCGTCCGGCATGACGGACCAGGCCGCCATGCAGACTAGAAGACGTTGGGATAGATGTAGCGCTGGATCACGCTCTGGATGAAGAAGATCACCAGCAGCAGGATGATCGGCGAGATGTCGATGCCGCCGAGATTGGGCAGCATGTTCCGGATCGGCCGCAGCGCCGGCTCGGTGATGCGGTAGAGGAAATCCCAGACGGTCGAGACGAACTGGTTGCGGGTGTTGACGACGTTGAAGGCGATCAGCCAGCTCAGCACGGCCGAGGCGATCAGCAGCCAGACATAGAGGTTCAGCGCCAGCATCACGACGTCGAGAACGGCACGCATCGGTGAGCATCTCCGAGAAGACCAGACGCTCCGCGAAGGGCGCCCACAAAACTCCTGTCGCAAGCGATTGACAGAAGCGCGACGCAGGGCCTAGAAGGCCAGCGCCCTGGGGGCTGTAGCTCAGATGGGAGAGCGCTGCAATCGCACTGCAGAGGTCAGGGGTTCGAATCCCCTCAGCTCCACCAGGCCTTTCTCCCAAGCCTTGATATCGTCGGCCGCATGGCGCGGATGCCGCCGTGCTTCGACATCTATTCCGGCGCTCGCCAGGGCTCGCCTTCATTCTTTGGAGTCGTCGGCCCTGCTCTGCCCGCCGATTCGCTAGAATTGGCTCGGCGCTCCTCGACCGGTTGTCGCACATGGTGCCGGCTGCATTGCGACAAGTCCCCCTCACGATGCAGGGGGCTTTTTTTTGACCGATGCGATCCCATCTTGAGGACAGGCCGGAAATCGAAGGATCTGTCCGCACATGTCGTGCGATTGCGAACGCTTGGCTGAAGCGATCTATCGCGAGATCGAGAAGCAGCTGCCCGCTCGCGATTGCGACGGCGCCTTCGGCAATCGCGACCTTGAATCGGTCCTGATCGACGGACAGTTGAATCTCGTGAAGATCGCAGCGTCGCTGACGGCACGGTTCTGTGTACTGGCAGACGATCTGGAGACGGTCGTCCCCGCAGAATAATCATCGTCTCCGAAGCTGCGGCTCGTGGGTAGAACGGCGGTGCAGCTGCGACATTGAGCAGCTGTGCGCCAATAGGAACCGATGACGGGGCAATCCGGTTGAAGGCTGCGAACGCTGGCTCCGGCCAGCTGCTTTGGAGCCAACGATGCCCGCCCTTCGGAAGTTTTCACGGACGATCGTCAACCTGGTGGCCTATGCGGTAGTCCTTCGCTGGGCGTTCCAGCCGGACCGTGACGCGAACGTGTGACAGATCCCGGCCGGCAGCCATCGCCAGAACCTGCCTAAGCCAGTTCACTTAGGGAGACACGCCTCCTCTTCCTTAGGCCAACTGCGCGGTCGGACGACGCTGGGGCGCATATCGACCCCGCTCGAGAACACGCCGGTAAAAGCAGGCGCGTTGGCGATGCGATTGCGCCCCCTGTCTTCGGCTCATGGAGCTGCACGCGCGCGCCCGAAGATGTCCCTCAAACTCTCCTTCAGGAGCTCGGCCTCGTGGATTCCGATGCCGGCGGTGGCCTGACAACCTTGAAGCTCGTCGATTTTGGCCGTGATCGCCAGGCGAAGCCGATCCGCGATCTGCATGGCGGCGCCGCCTTGGCCAGGTCGGCTCGCACCGCCTACTGTATCGACCGCTCCACGAACTCCCCGGCAGCGCGACGATGACCCGCTACCCCATGTTCAACCCGCAGCTGCTGCAGAGCTTCGTCGCGGTCTGCGAAAGCATGAGCTTCACCCGCGCCGCCGAGCGGGTCTCCCTGTCGCAATCGACCGTCAGCCAGCAGGTCCGGCGGCTGGAGGAGATGCTGGGCAAACCGTTGTTCGAACGCAACCCGCACCAGGTGCAGCTCACCGAGGAAGGCGGCCGGCTGCTGAGCTATGCAAGGCGCATCCTCGCTTTGCACGAAGAAGCACATGACGCGCTCACCGGCTTCTGGCGCGATGGCGTGCTCCGGCTCGGCATGCCCGAGGATTTCACTGTGCCGACCGCCGGCCTGCTGGCGCAGTTCAGCCTGGCCGAGCCGCATCTGCGCCTTGATGTCACCAGCGGCCTCAGCGCCGATCTCTACAGCGCCTATGAGCGCGAGGAGCTCGATCTCATCCTGGTCAAGCAGCGCCGCCGCCAGCCGCCGCGCGCCGCCAGGCCCGAGCCCCTGCTCTGGCTCGACAGCCTGGCCCACCCGGCCATCGAGCGCGCGCCGGTGCCGCTGGCAGTTTTCCCGCTCAACGGGCTCTACCGTGAGGAGCTGTGCGAAGCGCTGGACAGCCTCGGCATGCGCTGGCGCGTCAGCTACGCCAGCACGAGTCTGGCCGCGCTCACCGCCGCTTCCGCCGCCGGTCTCGGGCTGACCCTTCTTCCGGCGAGTTGCCGGCAGCAGGGTCACCGTGTGCTCGGAGCAGCGGAAGGCCTGCCAGCGGTGAGCGGTTTCGAACTGGCGCTCTACTACCGCGACAATGCTCCGGACGCGACCATGGCGCTCGCCAAGCGGCTCAGTGCCTTCTGCGGGCTGGAGCCGTAGCCAAGTTTTTTGCCCTGCTGGCGACTATCGGCCTCAGTACGTTGATCATTGCCGAATCGAATGATCATCATGGGCAAACATCGCTGCCACCGCGGGCGGCTCTCCCGTAGATGGAAGAGCACCAACATCCAGTCCGAGGAAACGACATGGGCAGCGTGCAGCACCAGAGCCGCAGGGGCTTTCTCATGCAGACGGGCCAGCTCACGACCGCCGCCACGGTCATCGGCCTCGCCGGTGGCAACGCGCAGGCGGCGCCGAGCAAGGCCGAGAAAGATGCCGGCAAGACCAGCGTCACCACACTGACCGACCGCCATTACTATCTCGGAGGCGTCCGGCTCGAAGACGGCTTCGACTATGACGGCGATACCGTGGTCGGCACCCGCACCGGGCTCTACACGCTGGAGATCAAGGACGGGATAATCGCCGCCCTGCATCCGGCCGGCGCCACTCTCTCCGCCGCGCTGCCGCGCTATGACGCCGCCGGCCAGCTGGCTCTGCCGGCGATGCGCGACATGCACATCCATCTCGACAAGACCTTCTATGGCGGCCCCTGGCAGGCGCCGCGCCCCCGCCAAGGCAAGACGATCATGGACATGATCGCGCTGGAGGAGAAGCTGATCCCGACGCTGCTGCCGACCTCGCAAGAGCGTGCCGAGGGCCTGATCGCCCTGCTGCAGTCGAAGGGCACCACCACCGCCCGCAGCCATTGCAACATCGACCCGGTCAGCGGGCTGAAGAGCCTGGAGCATCTGCTGCTCGCGCTCGAGAAGCACCGCGACGACTTCTCCTGCGAGATCGTCGCCTTCCCGCAGCACGGCCTGCTGCACTCCAAGGTCGACGGGCTGATGCGCGAAGCCATGAAGATGGGCGTGCAGTATGTCGGCGGTCTCGACCCGACCAATATCGACAAGGCGATGGAGAAATCGCTCGACGCGATGTTCCAGATCGCTCTCGACACCGGCAAAGGCGTCGACATCCACCTGCACGAGACCGGCCGGTCCGGCGCAGCCGCGATCACCTACATGATCGACACGGTCGAGAAGAACCCGGCCTTGCGCGGCAAGGTGACGATCAGCCACGGCTTTGCGCTGGCGACCATGGCGCCCGGTCAGCAGACCGAGACGATCGCGCGCCTCTCGGCCCAGAAGATGACGATCGCCTCGACCGTGCCGCTCGGCGCCCTGACGATGCCGCTGCCGCAACTGCAGGACAAGGGCGTCTTCGTGATGACCGGCACCGACAGCGTGATCGACCACTGGTCGCCCTTCGGCAGCGGCGACATGCTGGAGCGATCGTATTTCTACGCGCAGGTCTACCGGAACTCGGACGAGTTCCGCCTGTCGCGCTCGCTCGCCATCGCCACCGGCGGCGTCCTGCCGCTCGACGACGAGGGCAAGCGCGCCTGGCCCAAGGTCGGCGACACTGCCGGCTTCACGCTGGTCGGCGCCAGCTGTTCGGCCGAGGCGGTTGCCCGCGTCCCCGCGCGCAGCGCCACCTTCCACAACGGCAAGATGGTCTATGGCAGTGTCGGCAAGGCCTGACGCAACCTGACTCTTGCAATTCTAGCTGCCCTTGCTGGCGCGCCCGTTGCTCGGGCGCGCCACGCTATTCCCGCTCAGCCCTTGAGCTTGGTGTTGCACTGGCTCCAGTAGCCGCCGCCCTTCTCGATCCACTTCAGCTCGCCATTGGCATTGGCCGCCTTGTTGGCGTTGTACTGGTCGACGCAGGTCTTGAGGCGCGCCTTGCCGGCCGTCTCGTCGGAGTATTTCGGCGAGACCACCTTCGGGAAGACTGCGGGCTTGGCTTTGCCAGCCGGCTTGGCCGGGGTGGTCGCGGCCGGCGTCGCCGCCGGGGCCGGGGCTTCCGTCACAGCCGCCGCGGCGTCGTTGTCCGAGGCGTCGTCATCGGCGCAGTTGGCCTTGCGGAAATCATTCCACTTCTGGCCCTTCAGCGTGTTCGCCTTCTTGGCGTCCTGATACTTGGTACTGCATTCTTTCATGGTCAGGGCCGAGGCCGGCGCAGAGGCAAATCCTGCCATCATCAGAGCAAGCGCGGTGGAGAACAGAAGCGTCTTCATGAGCAGTCTCCCTAATCACGATGATTTTGGATCGATGTCGATCAAAAATCATAAAGCGTGATCGATTCCAGCGACTTAGAGCAGAGTTTCAGCGAAAACCGGTTCCCGCTTTCTCGCATCCTGCTCTAGGCGATGAGTCGAACTCGCCGCGGCGAGCTTAACCAACGATGGAAATCTCTGCCATCGCCCTGCGGCAACTTCTGGGCTGATCGGGCGTTTATTGCCCCATCAACGCGGAGGACTACGTCATGAAGGCATCTACTGTCGCCACCCTCGCCGTCCCGGCCCTGGGCTTGGCCGCGTGCTCGACGACCGAGGAGCGTATCGGCGGTGCGGCCGTCGGCGCCGGAACGGGCGCAGCAGTCGGCGGGCCGGTCGGCGCTGTCGTAGGCGGGGCCGCAGGCGCCGTCAGCGGCCCCTCCGTGGCGCGCGCCACACGCCAGGCCACACGCTAATCCACCCGGCGGCGGAACTCCGCCGCCACTCCCTCGTTTCGACCATGAAGCTATTCGAGCCCACGGAGTCGAACGATGGACAACGACAAGCGCCTGCCGCCGGACGTACCCTCCAACGAGGATGAGATCGACCGCGCGACGGGCAGCGTCGCGGCACGGGCCGCGGACCTCGCCAATCGCACTGCCGAAACCGTCAAGGACGGCTACGGGCGCGCCAAGGAAAAGCTCGCCGAGATCGATCCGCGCGACACGCTGCGCGAGGCTGGCCGCTATGCACAGGAGACCGGCGAAGCCGCGGTCGAAACCGTCAACCGCAATCCGCTCACTGCCTTCGCGGTCGGCGCTCTCAGCGTCGGCCTGCTCGCCTGGGCGATGACGCCGCGCCGGTCGAACTGGTCGAGCTGGCAGCCCGACACCTCCGGCTGGTCGGGCATGCTGCGCGACTACAGCGACCAGGCACTCCGCGCCGGGCGCGACCTCGTCGGCAGCGGCCGCGAGCAGCTCGATCGCAGCCGCGATTATGCCGCCCGCGGGCAGGATTATCTCGACATGGGTCGTGACTATGCGCGCGAAGGCGGGCAGATGCTGATGCGGCGCGGTGAGCGCGAACCACTCGCCGCCGTGGTTGGCATCGGGCTCGCTCTCTACGTCATCGGCTCACTGCTGAGCAGCAGCGGTGGCCAGGAACAGCCTGCCGCCCGCCGCCGGGCCAAGCGATAATCGCAAGGCGTAGTCGATTGACCGGGCGGCTCAGCCCCGACGCGAGGCCTTCTCCGCCTGGCGGGCCGCCTGCTTCTCGGCTTCGCCGGCGCGCACCAGGCTCTTGATCGTGAGCGGGCGCTTGCCAGACTTCTCGGCGATGATGCGGTCCTGTTCCTGGACCGCCTCCAAAGCTGGATCGTCACCGTCGATCCCGCCGAGCAATTCGCTCGGCACGCGGCGGTTGGAGCTGCGCGAACCATCCTCGTAGAACACGTCGAACAACACGAAGGCGGCGTCGAGTGGCTTTGATTTCTTGCGGGCCATGGTTCGATCCTGTCGGTTGGGCGATCCACTCGGCCGCGGCGCTGATGGCGGGCCGAAAGATCGCAGCGCCGCGTGGGCCGCGGCAGAAAGCGATGGGCGCGAGGTAGACCTGTCCGATCGGCAAGGCAAGCCGCAACGGCGCCCAACAGTCGACCGCCTGCTTAAAGGCTCAGCGTCTCGACGATCTCGGAATCGAGCACGAGATCGTCACGAGCGCCCATCAACCACAGCCGATCGGCGGTGAAGCGTAGGATCGGCCGGTCCCACCAGCGCTCGATCAGGCCAGAGAGCGATGCCGCCTCGACAACGTCGAGGTCGTCGCTCAGGTTCCAGATGCCGACGACATAGAGATCGCTGGTCGGCCGCCCCAGCGCACGCTGGAGGAGGTGGAGGGTGTTCTGGCCATTGCGGCGTTCCGGGTAGAGCCTGAGATAAAGCCGGCCTCGATTGACATTGCCCGAGAACAGGCCGCGCAACTCCATGGCGACCGGCCCGATGCGCGACAGCGCCTCGCGAGCCGCAGGATCGATCACCGGCGGCGCGTCGATCGAGAGCGAGCCACACACCGTCGCATGCAGCTTGGCCTGCCGCCTTGCGACGATATCCCAGGCGATCTTGCCCGCGAACGGGGCCTCGCGCAGCTCCTGTTCGAGCTCGCGATAGGCCGGAGCCTCCTGCAAGCCGAGCGTCGGCACCACCAGCGAATGGATCGCTGGATGCCGGCCGTTCTCGTAATGCGTGCCGTCCTTGCGCGCGATCGCCCTGGGATGGGCGGGGTCGATCAGCGGCAGATGCGCCAGGCGATAGCCGTCGTCGAGCTCCATGCCGGCGCCGGGCGTGAAAGCCGTGCGGCTGCGGAGATAGGCGAGGTCCTCGTCACCAATCAGCTCGATCCCGGCCGCCTCGCTCACGCCTTCAGCATCCACTCATGCGCGGGATCGTTGTGGAATTTCCAGATCCGCTTCGGCCCGGCCATGACGTTGAGATAATAGAGCTCGTAGCCATGCGGCGCGCCGACCGGGTGATAGCCCCTCGGCACCAGCACGACGTCGCCGTCGGAGAAGGCCATGGTCTCGTCGAGCGAGCGATCGTCGGTATAGACACGCTGGAAGCCGAAACCCTGCGGCGGGTTGAGCCGGTGGTAATAGGTCTCCTCCAGCAGCGATTCCGCCGGCAGATTGTCCTGATCGTGCTTGTGCGGCGGATAGCTCGACCAGCAGCCCGAGGGCGTGATCACCTCGACGACGAGAAGGCCGTCGGCGGCCTCGGTCTCCGGCAGGATGTTGCGGACATGGCGGGTGTTGCTGCCCTCCCCGCGCGTCAGCGCGCCGACATCGGCGGGGCCGATCACGCGGGCCGGCCGCGCGCCGACCGCCCCCGGCGCAGAGCAGATCGCGAGCTCACACGGCCCCTCCGCCGTGACGCTCCACTCCGAGCCCGCCGGAACATAGAGCGACCAGGGATCGGGCTCGAAGGGCGAGGAACGCCCGCCGATCACGCCGAAATCCTTACCCGCAGCGCTGGCCGCGACCTTGCCCGAAAGCAGGACGAGGCAATGCTCCCTGTCTCCGGTCTGGCGCGACAGGCTCTGCCCGGCGGCCAGCTTGTGCACGGCGAAGCCGACATGCTCCCAGCCGGCCGTTTCGGGCGTGACCTCGTGGATGCGCCCCTCGGCATCGGGCGTCTGCGGCTTGACCAGCAGCTTCGACATGACCGTTCCGGGCTCAGGCGAGCTCGGCCTCCTTCAGGCTCTGCTTGAGATGGGCGACGCCCTTCTTGGCATAGGTCAGCGGATGCGCCTTCTCGGGATCCTGCTCGGCCTCGACCACGACCCAGCCGGAATAGCCCGGCAGCGCCTTGAACACGGTGGGATAGTCGACCATGCCGTCGCCCGGCACGGTATAGACGCCGAGCTCCTTGCCCTTGCCGAGAATGGCGTCGAGGAAGCTCCAATCCTCCCGGCGCGCCTGCTCCATCACCATCTTGCGCACATCCTTGGCGTGGACATGGCTGATGCGGCTGCGATAGCGCTGCGCGAGCTTGACCGGATCGGCCCCGCCCCAGGTCGCATGGCCGGTGTCGAGCAGGAGATGAACCGCCTCGCCGGTCGCCGCCATGAAGGCGTCGATATCGGCCTCGCTCTCGACGATCGTGCCCATATGGTGGTGGTAGACCAGCCTGACGCCCTCGGCGAGCGTCTGCTCTGCCACCTGGGTCACGCGCCGGCCGAACTCGGCCCAATCCTCATCGGCCATCACCGGCCGCTGCGACAAGGGCTTGCTGCGGTCGCCATGGATCGCGTTCGAGGTCTCGGCGAAGACCAGCACGGTCGAGCCCATCGCCTTGAGCAGGTCGAGATGGGGCCGCAGGCGTCGCAGCTCCGCATCGGCATCGCGGGTCAGCAACTCGGCCGAATACCAGCCGGAAATGCAGGTCATGCCGAAGGGATCGAGCGCCGCCTTCAGCGCTTTCGGCTCGCGCGGGAACTTGTGGCCGAGCTCCATGCCGACGAAGCCGGCTTCGCGCGCTTCGGCCAGGCAGGTTTCGAGCGGTGTCGCGCCGCCTACTTCCTGGAGATCGTCATTCGACCAGCCGATGGGGTTGGCGCCGATACGGATAGGCATGTCGTCCTCTTCAGTCAGTTGTCGCGCGCGGCGAGCGCGCCGTCATAGCGCTTGCGCGCCGCCTTGACCTCGTCGCGCACCGAAACCTCGGGCACCGCGACCTCCCACCAGTGCCCGCCAGCATCGGTCGAGATCAGCGGGTCGGTATCGATGACGATGACGCTGGTGCGATCATGGCCGCGCGCTTCGGCGAGCGCCGTCTCCAGCTCCGCGAGGCCGGCGACCTTGTGCGAGATCGCCCCCATCGAACCGGCATGCGCGGCGAAATCGATCTCCGGCAGCACCTCGTGACGGGCGTCGCGCAGCAGGTTGTTGAAGGAGGCGCCGCCGGTCGCGTTCTGCAGACGGTTGATGCAGCCGAAGCCTCTGTTGTCGAGCACGACGATGGTGAGCTTGACCCCGAGCATCACCGAGGTCGCGATCTCCGAGTTCATCATCAGATAGGAGCCGTCGCCGACCATGACGAAGACCTCGCGGGCCGGGTCGGCGAGCTTGGTGCCAAGGCCGCCGGCGATCTCGTAGCCCATGCAGGAATAGCCGTATTCCATATGGTAGCCGCCCGGCGCGCCCGGCTGCCAGAGCTTGTGCAATTCGCCCGGCAGGCCGCCGGCAGCGCAGAGCACGACATCGCTCGCCCGGCTCTGGCGCTGCACCGCGCCGATCACCTGCGCATCGCTCGGCAGCTCCTGGTTGCTCATCGCAGTGTAACGCGCGGCGGTTTCGAGCCAGGAGTCGCGGGAGGCCTGCACCTGCGCCGTCCAGTTGGCGGGAGCCTTCCAGCCGGCCAGTGCGGCTTCCAGCTCGGCGAGGCCCGCCTTGGCGTCGGCCACCAACGGCTGCGCGCCATGCTTGCCGGCGTCGAAAGCTTGCGTGTTCAGCCCGATGATCCGGCATTCGGGATCGGCGAAGAGCGCGCGCGAGCCGGTGGTGAAATCCTGTAGGCGGGTGCCGACCGCGAGCACGACATCAGCCGTCTTCGCGGCGTCATTCGCAGCCCCCGTGCCTGTGACGCCGATCGCACCGAGATTGAGCGGGTGGTCATGCGGCAGGGCGCTCTTGCCGGCTTGCGTCTCAGCGCTCGGGATGCCGTGCGCCAGGCAGAAGCGTGCGAGCTCGCCCTCGGCCTCGCTATAGAGGGTGCCGCCGCCAGCGACGACCAACGGCCGCTTCGCGCCCTTCAGCAGCGCGACCGCCTGCGCCAGCTCCTGCTCGTCCGGACGCGTCCGGCGTGGCTGCCAGATCCGCTCGGCGAAGAAGCTCTCAGGATAGTCATAAGCTTCCGTCTGCACGTCCTGGCACAGCGCCAGCGTCACCGGCCCGCATTCCGACGGATCGGTCAGCACCTGCATCGCCCGCTCGAAGGCGGGGATGAGCTGCTCCGGCCGGGTGATCCGGTCGAAATAGCGCGAGACCGGCCGGAAGCAGTCATTGGCCGAGACGGTGCCATCGCCGAAATCCTCGATCTGCTGCAGCACCGGATCGGGCCGGCGCCCGGCAAAGACATCGCCCGGCAGCAAGAGCAGCGGCAGGCGATTGACATGCGCGACCGCGGCGGCCGTCACCATATTGGTCGCGCCCGGCCCGATCGAACTGGTCACCGCCATCATCCGGCGCCGCCGCGAGGCCTTGGCGAAGGCGATCGCGGAATGCGCCATCGCCTGCTCGTTATGGGCGCGCAGGGTCGGCAGGACGTCGCGGGCGCCATGCAGCGCTTCGCCAAGGCCGGCGACATTGCCATGGCCGAAGATCGCCCAGACGCCGGCGAAGAGCGGCAGCGTCCGGCCCCCTACGACCGTCTTCTGCGCCGCCATCGCCGCCACCAGCGCCTGCGCCATGGTGAGCCGTACAGTGCTCATCGCAAATCTCCTCAGCGGCCTTGCCAGGCGTCGACCAGCCGGCCGAAGCGCTCGGCCATCATCGCGATCGCGGCCTCGTCGTCGAGCTTACCGGCAAGCCAGCCACGCGCCGCCTCGCCAAAGATGCTGCGCCCGACCGCAAAACCCTTCACCGTCCTGGCGGTCTGCGCCAGCCGGAACGCCGCCTCCAGCTCCGGCAACGGCGCGTCGAGTCCGAGCAGCACGACGCCGCGGCAATAGGGATCGTTCTCCGCGATCGCGGCATCGACCGCCGCCCAGGCCGCCGCGCTGGGCTGCCCCTCCAGCTTCCACCAGTCCGGCTTGATACCGATCGCGTAGAGCCGGCGCATCACGCTGGCCATGGTGTCGTCACTGAGCGGCCCGTTCTTCGAGGAGATGATCTCGACGAGAAGCTCGCGGCCGACCTGCCGGCAGGCGAGCGCCACCCGCTTCAGGGTCGCCTCCTGCTCGGCCTTCAGCGCCGCATCGTCGTCGGGATGATAGAAGGCCAGCACCTTGGCGACATGGTCGACCGGCCACTCGTTCAGCACCGCGCCGAGCGAGCCGTCGGCATCGGTCTCGAGCCTGAGCGGACGCGAGCCCGGCACTTCCAGCGGCCGCGCCACCCAGAAGCCGTGGTCGCCGGCGCGGAATAGCGCCTCGCGGCCATGGCGCCCATCGAGCAGCATGCCGAAGCCCTCGGACCCCCCAGCGATCCGCGCCGCGGCATCGACCGCGAGCCGCTTGAAGGCCGCGATCCGCTCGCGCGGCACGCCGGCCTCGTCCGCCATCGCCTCGATCTGGGAGCGATGATCGATCGCGAGCGCCATCAGCGTCGGCGCCTGCGGCCGGCGCGTCGTCGCCCAATGGACATGGTTGATCGCCACGTCATGGCGCAGCGCCCGGTGCGGCGAGCCATGCTTCAGGAAGAACTGCAGTTCTGCGAAGGTCGGGCTCTCAGGCGAGCAGAGCAGGCGCGAGACCGCGAAGGCGCCGCAGGCATTGGCCCATGTGCAGCAGGTCTCGATCGGCTCGTCGCTGAGATAGCCGCGCAGGAAGCCGGACATGAAGGCATCGCCGGCGCCCAGGACATTGTAGACCTCGACCGGGAAGCCCGGTCCCTTGATGCCGTCCTCGATCGAAGCCGGGATTGCGCCGGGAAACACCACGCAGCCCATCGGCCCGCGCTTGCAGACGATCGTCGCCTTGCTCAGCGCGCGGATGTTGCGGATCGCGGCGAGCGTATCCTCCGAGCCGCCGGCGGCGTGCAGTTCCTCCTCGGTGCCGACGATCAGGTCGCACTCCGGCAGGATCGCCTGGAGATGCTGGGTGACGCTGTCGGAGCGGATATAGCGCTCCTCGCCCGCGCCATGCCCGGCGAGGCCCCAGAGATTGGGCCGGTAGTCGACGTCGAACACGACCTTGCGGCCATGCTTGCGGGCGAGCGCGATCGCCTTGCGCTGCGCCTTGGCAGCGTTCGGGATCGCGAAATGCGTGCCGGTGACCACGACCGCCTTGGCCGAGGCGATGAAGGCCTCGTCGATCTCGCTTTCGTCCAGCGCCGCATCGGCGCAATCGGTGCGATAGAAGATCAACGGGAAGGTCTTCTCGTCGCGCACCCCGAGAATGACCAGCGAGGTCAGGCGCTTGGGATCGACGACGACGCCACTGGTCTCGACGCCCTCGCGCTGCAACTGCTCCAGGATGAAGCGACCCATCTGCTCGTCGCCGACGCGGGTGATCACTGCCGATTTCAGGCCGAGCCGGGCAGTGCCGATCGCGATATTGGTCGGGCAGCCGCCGACCGCCTTGGAGAAGCTGCCCATGTCTTCCAGCCGGCCGCCGATCTGCTGGCCGTAGAGGTCGACCGAGGAGCGGCCGATCGAGATCAGGTCGAGCACGGGTTCAGGCATCGGGACGGGCTTTCTCTGCGGTGCCGACGGCGAGCGTCATGGCGAGCGCGAAAGTGGCCGACATCGAGCGGAAGGCGCCGTAATCGGCCTCCTCGACCTCGAGCCACAGGGAACAATGCTGGGCGAGCGGGCTGAGCGCGCTGTCGGTGATCGCAATCACCGGGATGCCCTTGGCATGGGCCTCCGCCGCGATTCCGACCGTCGCCGGCGTATAGGGCGCGCAGCTCACCGCGACGACGACGTCGCCCTCGCGCGCGATCGCTGCCTGCTCGGGCCCAAGCGCCGCGATATTGTCGACCAGCACGGCGCGGATGCCGAGCTTGCCGAAAGCATAGGCGAGATAGGACACCACCGCGAACATCCGGCGCGCGCCGACCAGGATGATCGTCTCGGCTCCGGCAAGCAGGTCCGTCGCCTTGTCGATGTCGCGATATCTGACGGTCGTCTGCAGTCGCGCCAGCGAGTTGCGGCTGGCCTCGACGAAACCGTCGAGCAGCACCTGCGCCATGTTCGGCCCGGCCGCGCCTTCGTCACGCAACGCAGCCAGCCGCTCGCGATAATCGGGGAATTGCTGGCGCAGCCGCGAGCGGAAGAGCTGCTGCAATTCACTGAAGCCGGAATAGTCGAGCGCTTGGGCGAAACGGACCAGGGTCGAGGCCTGCACGCCGGCCTGCTGCGCCACCTGCGCTGCAGTGCTGAGCGCCATGTCGTCGGGATTGGCGAGCGCATAGTCGGCGACCTGCCGCAGGCGTTTCGGCAGATTCGGCCCACGCTCGCGCAGCAGCGCGACGAAGCCGTCGAAATCGTCCTTTGGCGTTTCCTGCTGCACTGGCGATGTCATCGGGAACAGGGCTTTCGCGGCCTTGACTTGCGCCGCCAGAGAATGGAATGTTTGTTCCATTAGTCAAGCGCAATAAAAATAATGTGCCATTATGACAGTGGCACTCCCAGGGAGAGACCGAGGTGCCCGAGCCAACCGACTTCCGCCGCGAGCTCGACGGCAAGGTCGCCATCGTCACCGGTGGCAGCCAGGGCCTGGGCGAGGCGATCGCCCGCGAATTCGCCGCGCGTGGCGCCGCCGGGCTCGTCCTCACCGGCCGCAATCGCGAGCGCGGCGAAAAGGTCGCCAACAGCCTGAAGGCCATCGGCTGCAACACCCTCTTTCACGCCGCCGACCTCGCCGATCTCGACGCTGTCCGGAAAATCGTCCCGGCTGCGGAACAAGCTTTCGGCCGGCTCGACATCCTCGTCAATGCCGCAGGTGACACCGACCGCGGTACGATCTTCGACACCAGCCCCGAACTCTATGCCCGCATCATGGCGGTCAACCTGACCGCGCCCTTCTTCCTGATCCAGGACGCTGCGACCTTGATGCGCAAGCAGGGCATCCAGGGGAGCATCGTCAACATCCAGTCGATGTCGGCCCATGGCGGCCAGCCTTTCCTTGCCGCCTACAGCGTCTCGAAGGGCGCGCTGGCGATGCTGACCCGCAATGCCGCCTATGGGCTCCTCGGCGATCGCATCCGCGTCAACGGCCTCAATATCGGCTGGATGGCGACGCCGGGCGAGGACGCAATCATGCGCCTGCGCCATGATGCCCAGGATGGCTGGTTGGAGAAGGCCGAGGCCGGCAGGCCGTTCGGCCGCCTGATCGATCCGCGCGAGGTCGCCAAGGCCGTCGCCTATCTGGCGTCATCCGAATCGGGGCTGATGACCGGCTCGAACATCGACTTCGACCAGACCATTCTCGGCGCGCACGACTAAAGCGCCGCAGCACTCTCGAACCGCAGGACCACGGACGTGATGAGATTTGGATTGCTGGGCGCCGGCCGCATCGGGCGCATTCACGGGCTCAATGTCGCGGCGCGCTCCGATGCGCAGCTGGTCGCGCTCTCCGATGCCTCGGCCGAGGCCGCAGCCTCCCTCGCACAGGCGTCGGGCGCCAAGGTCGCGAGCACCGAGGCGATCCTTGCCGATAGCGGCATCGACGCTGTGGTGATCTGCACGCCGACCGACACGCATGCCGACCTGATCGAAGCCGCCGTCTCCGCCGGCAAGGCTGTGTTCTGCGAGAAGCCGGTCGACCTCGACGCCGGCCGCATCCGCCGCTGCCTCGAGGTGGTCGGCAAATCCGGCAAGCCGCTGATGATCGGCTTCAACCGTCGCTTCGATCCGAACTTCGCCGCGCTGGAAGGCCGCTTGCGCGCCGGCGAGGCTGGCGCGATCGAGATCGTCAGTGTGATCTCGCGCGATCCCGGCCCGCCGCCGGTCGAGTATGTGAAGCGTTCGGGCGGCCTCTTCCGGGACATGATGATCCATGATTTCGACATGGCCCGCTTCCTCCTCGCCGAGGAGCCGGTCGAGGTCTACGCGCTCGGATCGGCGCTGGTCGACCCGGCGATCGGCCAGGCCGGCGACGTCGATACCGCCGCCGTGCTGATGCGCACCGCGAGCGGGCGCATCGCCCAGATCTCGAACTCGCGCCGCGCGACCTATGGCTACGACCAGCGCATCGAGGTGCACGGCTCCAAGGGCATGCTGCGCGCCGGCAATATCCACGAGACCACCGTGGAAATCGCGACCGGCGCCGGCTTCCGCGCCGATCCCGTGCAGAACTTCTTCCTGGAGCGCTATGCCGCCGCCTATCGCGCCGAGCTCGACGCCTTCGTCACCGCCTGCCGCGACAAGCGCGCGCCCTCGCCCTCTGGGCTCGACGGGCTGAAGGCCCAGATCCTGGCCGATGCGGCGACTGAATCGCGTCGCACCGGCAAGCCGGTCGCCGTCTCGCTCGAGGCGCTGTGATGACGCCTGCCGAACTCGATCTGCGCCAATATGCGGTGCTCGGCCTCGTCGAAGAGGCGAGCCGGCTGGCGCTCGATTACTTTGGTCGCAAGGACAGCCTCGGCGTCAGCATGAAGGGTGCGCAGGACTGGCTCACCGTCGCCGACGGCGCGGTCGAGACCTTTCTGCGCGAGCGTCTTGCCGTGCTGTTCCCCGATGACGCGGTCATCGGCGAGGAGGGCGGAGGCGAAGCGGCCGATGCGGTCTGGATCATCGATCCGATCGACGGTACCTCGAACTTCGCCCGCGGCGACCGCACCTGGTGCATCTCGATCGGCCTCCTGCTCAACGGCGTGCCCGAGATCGGCATCATCTCGGCCCCGGCACTGGCCGAGATTTATTGCGGCCGCCGTGGCCGCGGCGCGACCATGAACGGTGAACCGATCAAGGTCTCCGGCACGGCCGACATCCGTCGCGCCTATCTCGAATTCGGCTGGTCGACCCGCATTCCCAATGAGGATTATCTCGCCACCGTCGGGCGCGGCTTTGCCGCCGGCGCCTCGGTCAAGCGCTCGGGCTCGGGCGCGCTCGGCCTCTGCCATGTCGCGATCGGCCGGACCGAGGCCTATGCCGAACTGCACATCAACGCCTGGGACGTCGCCGCCGGGCTGGTGATCGCCACCGAGGCCGGCGCCGACGTCAACGACTTCTTCACGGGCGATGCGATCAAGGCTGGCAATCCGGTGCTGTGCTGCACGCCGGAGCTGACGATCGAGCTGGAACGCATCACCGGAATAGTAAGCCGGCACAATAGCGATTGATCTTTTCGGATCACCGGTCACTATCGACCCAACAAGAACAGACAGAACCAAAAAAATCGGGAGGACAATATGCAGAAACACCACTGGCTTCGGGCCGGGCTGTTCGCAGCCGCTGCAAGCGCGGCCTTCGCCGCGGCTCCGGCTCAGGCCCAGGGCTCGCTCGTCATGTATTGCGGCGTGCAGGAGGAATGGTGCCGCGCCATGAGCGGCGCCTTCGAGAAGGAGACCGGCATCAAGGTCGCGATGACCCGCAAGTCGGCCGGTGAGATTTACGCCCAGCTCAAGGCTGAATCGTCCAATCCCCGCGGCGACATCTGGTGGGGCGGCACCGGCGATCCGCATCTGCAGGCGGCCGAGGAAGGCCTGACGCAAGAGTACGAGTCGCCCGCCAACAAGGACATGCACGAATGGGCGCTGGCGCAGTGGGAAGCCGCCAAGAAGCGCTCGATCGGCATCTATGCCGGCGCGCTCGGCTTCGGCTACAACACACAGCAGATCAAGGCCAAGGGCCTGAATGAGCCGAAATGCTGGGCCGACCTGCTCGATCCCAAGCTGAAGGACGACGTCCAGGTCGCCGACCCGAACTCCTCGGGCACCGCCTACAACCTGCTCGCCACGGTCGTGCAGCTGATGGGCGAGGACAAGGGCTTCGACTATCTCAGGGCGCTGCACAAGAACGTCAGCCAGTACACCAAATCGGGCGCCGCCCCGGCCAAGGCGGCGAGCCTCGGCGAGACCGCCGTCGGCATCGTCTTCATCCATGACGCCGTGGTGTTCGCGGTGCAGGGCGATCCGATCAAGGCAGTCGCCCCTTGCGAGGGCACCGGCTACGAGATCGGCTCGATGTCGATCGTCAAGGGCGCGCGCAATCTCGACAACGCCAAGAAGTTCTACGACTGGGCGCTGACCCCGGCGGCGCAGGCGCTGGCCGCGCCGGCGAAGTCCTATCAGGTGCCCTCGAACAAGAACGCGCCGGTCCCGGCCCAGGCGCCGAAGATGTCCGAGATGAAGTTGATCAAGTACGACTTCGTCAAATACGGCTCCTCGGCCGAGCGCACCCGGCTGCTGACCAAATGGGACAAGGAGATCAAGGCGCTGCCGAAGTGAGCGCACGCTGATCGCTGACATCTGAGACGAGAGGCGAGAGACGATGCGTCCCGCGACGAGGCTTGCGCTGCTGGCCGGCTGGCTCGGCTATGCGCTCATCCCCTGGTACCTGCCCGAGGGGATGAGCCTGTCCGGCTATCCCTTCGGCAAGGCCGGAACGGCGCTGGCGCTCGTGCTCTCGGGCACAGCACCTTGGCTCATCCCGGTCGGCGTCGCCCTCGTCCTCGCCAGCCTGCTCGCCTTCCGGCAGGAGAATGCCGGCACTGGCAAGCTCCTCGCCTGGATCGGCTTTGCCGGCCTCGTCGTGTTCTTCGCCCAGGGCTTTGCCGTCACGCTCAAGGACCAGGGCATGCCGACGCTGGCTGCCCTGCTCGGTGGTGCCGGGGCGGCCCAGCCGGGCATGGGTTTCGGCGCGCTCATCACCCTCGTCTGCCTCCTGCTGCTGCTCTGCCACGGCCTCGCCTATCGCGGCCTGTGCCGTGGCGACCTCTTCACGACCTCCTCGATCGGCATCGTCATCACGCTGATCGCGCTCTTCATCTTCCTGCCGGTCGCGGTGATCCTGCGCAGCGCGCTGGTCGATTCCAGCGGCGCCCTCGTCCTCGGCGAGTTCGTCGAGCGCCTGTTCAGCCCGACGATCTGGGGGCTGGGCTGCCTTTCCGCCAACACCAATTGCGGCGTCGCCTGGAACACGCTGATCCTCGCCGTGCTCACTGGCCTGATCACCACCCTGCTCGGCCTTGCTTGCGCATTGCTGATCCTGCGCACCGGCATGCCGGGCAAGCGGGCGATGCGCCTGCTCACCGTGTTGCCGATCATCACGCCGCCCTTCGTTATCGGTCTCGCCCTGATCCTGCTCTTCGGCCGCTCCGGCCTGTTCTCGACATTGCTGTTCGAGTGGTTCGGCGTACCGCGCTCACGCTGGATCTACGGCCTGCCCGGCGTGCTGCTCGCGCAGGTGCTCGCCTTCGCGCCGATCGCCTTCCTGGTGCTGATCGGCGTCGTCCAGGGCATCGCGCCAAGTCTGGAGGAGGCATCACAGACGCTAGGCGCCAAGCGCTGGACCAGCTTCCGCACCGTGACCTGGCCGCTGCTGCGGCCCGGCCTCGCCAACGCCTTCCTGCTCGGCTTCGTCGAGAGCATGGCCGATTTCGGCAATCCGCTGGTGCTCGGCGGCAATTTCGAGGTGCTCTCGACCAAGATCTTCTTCGCCGTGGTCGGCGCCGCGCATAATCAGGGCCAGGCGGCGGTCCTCGCCGTCGTCCTGCTCGGCTTCACGCTGGCCGCCTTCTGGGCGCAGCAGCGCTGGCTCGGCGGCAAGTCCTACACCACCGTCACCGGCAAGGGCGATTCGGGCCTGCCGACGCCACTGCCGCGCAGGATTACCTGGATTTCCGCAGCGGTTATCATCCCATGGGTGGCGCTGACCGCCGTCATCTACGTCGTCATCCTGATGGGCGGCTTCGTCAAGACGATGGGGCGTGACTACACCCCGACGCTGCAGCACTACATCACCGGCTTCTCGATCGATTTCAGCCGCGGCCTCTACTTCGACGGCTCGGCTTGGCCGTCCTTCTTCACCACCCTGAAGCTCGCGGCGATCTCGGCGCCGCTGACCGCGATCATCGGCCTGCTCACCGCCTATCTGCTGACCCGCCAGCGTTTCGCCGGCCGCGGCGCGCTCGAGTTTGCGACCATGCTGAGCTTCGCCATTCCCGGCACCGTGCTCGGCGTCGCCTACATCCTCGCCTTCAACGTTCCGCCCGTCGAGATCACCGGCACGGGCCTGATCCTCGTCATCGCCTTCGTCTTCCGCAACATGCCGGTCGGCGTGCGCTCCGGCATCGCCGGCCTGTCGCAGATCGACAGGTCGCTGGACGAGGCCTCGGCGACGCTGTCGGCCCGCAGCTTCACCACGCTCTGGCGCGTCGTGCTGCCGCTGCTGCGCCCGGCCCTCGTCGCCGCGCTGATCTACAGCTTCGTGCGCAGCATGACGACGGTCAGCGCCGTGATCTTCCTGGTTTCGGCCGAGTACAACCTCTCCACCGCCTATATCGTCGGCCGCGTCGAGGCCGGCGAGTTCGGCCTCGCCATCGCCTATTCCTCGGTGCTGATCGTGGTCATGGCGCTCGGCATCAGCCTGATCCAGCTCGGCGTCGGCGAGCGCAAGCTCGGCCGGCGCGGCGCCACGCCCGCCCTCGCCTCCTCCGCCGCCGAGCCGATCAAGTAAGGATACGTTCCAGCCATGCCCAAGGCCGGCCCCGCCTCCGTCGAGTTCCGCAATGTCAGCATGCGCTATGGCGCGGTGACCGCGGTCGACAACGTCAATTTCTCGATCGAGGCCGGCAAGCTGGTCACGCTGCTCGGCCCCTCCGGCTGCGGCAAGACCACGACGCTGCGCATGATCGCCGGCCTGGAGATCGCCAGCGAAGGACAGATCCTGATCGGCGGCAAGGACGTGACACGGCTCTCCGCCGCCGATCGCGACGTCAGCATGGTCTTCCAGTCCTACGCGCTGTTCCCGCATATGAGCGTGCTCGAGAACGCCGCCTACGGCCCGACCGTGAAGGGCCTGCCCAAGGCCAGGGCGCAGGAGATGGCGCTGGAGAAACTGGCGCTGGTCGGCCTCAAGGGCTTCGAGAAGCGCTTCCCCTCCGAGCTCTCGGGCGGCCAGCAGCAGCGCGTCGCTGTCGCCCGCGCCCTGGTGCTGGAACCGCAGGTGCTGCTCTTCGACGAGCCGCTCTCCAATCTCGACGCCAAATTGCGCCGGCGCGTGCGCGAGGAGATCCGCGAGCTGCAACAGGCGCTCAACCTCACCGTCGCCTATGTCACGCACGATCAGGAAGAGGCCCTCGCCGTCTCCGACCGCATCATCGTGATGTCGAACGCCCGCATCGCCCAGCAGGGCACGCCACGCCAGCTCTATGAGGAGCCGGCCGACGCCTTCGTCGCCGACTTCATCGGCGACGCCAATATGGTCGGCGTCACCGTGAAATCAGTTGCCGACGGGCGTGCAGAGGTGGCGATCGGGCCGGCCAGCGTCTCATTGCCGGCGCGGGGCCTGCAGCCGGGACAGGCAAAGGCAGCGCTCAGGCCGCAGAGCCTCCTGGTCTCGCGCCATGAGAGCCAGGGCACGCTGCCCGGCAATGTCCGCAAATGCGCCTATCTCGGCAACCATCTCGACCTGATGATCGAGACAGCCGTCGGCGAGCTCTTCGTCATCAGCCACGATGTCGACGACATGCTGGCACCGGGCACCCCGGTCTGGCTGTCCTTCGCCAGCTCGGGCGTGATCCTCGTTCCCTGAGCCGGATCGTCAGCCGCCGACCTGGAAGGAATAGCTCGCGCCGATGCCGATCGAGAACTGGTTGCGCTGGCCGATCGTGTCGACCAGCGGCGACTTGGCGGCGTCGGCGACCAGCCGGTCGTAGCGCGCGAACAGCGTCGTCGAGAAGCTCGGCGACCAGGCGTATTCCAGCGACGAGGCGAGGCCTACGGACTTGGCGCCGCCGCCAGGCCTGTAGGGCACCACCGTGCCGTTGAGCGCGGCCTCATAGGGCAGCACGCCGAACTGGCGGCGCATGAACGAGGCGCTGCCCAACGACAGGCGCGGGCCCAGCGCAAAGGTGAAGCTGCCGAGCCGCTCGACCCAATCGGCCGAGAGATCGGCGACGACGCCGTGATGGCCGTTGAAGCCCTGGCGTACCTCGATACGCGTCCGCAGCCGCTCGGGAACGACCCAGTATTCGGCGAACCCGCCGGCTTCGATCGACCACGGCACGTCCCGCATGCCGAAGAGCCGGATATTCGAGCCCGAATAGCGGCCGGCACGATAGCTGCCGACGACGCCGACGCTGAAGCGGTCGGTGTCGTAGAGCGCGAAGTCGAGGCCGTCATCTGGCGCGCTGAAGCCGGCAGCCTCACCCGCCCGGCGCCAGGAGATCGACGGCATGAAGGACGGGCCGGCCGAGTTGGCCCCGTCATATTTCGGACCCATCTCGAAGGAGCCGCCCAGTGTGATGATCCAGCCTTTGGCCGGCGTCGGGTCAGTCACGGAACGCTTGTCGTCGTCCTCGCCTGCCGATGCTGCGGCGCTGGCGAGGCCGAACAAAGCGACGGCGCCCACCACTGCAGCGGAGCGGCGACGCAGGCCGAGGCGAAGGCGGCCGGGACGAGCAGGAGAAGGCATGAAGAGAGACGTCCCGTAGTCAGTCCGCGATCGCGCGGCCCAGCTTGATACCGAGTTTCTTGATCCGATGCCAAAGGCTTCTTTCGGCTATGCCTAGCAATTTCGCAGCCCTGACCTGCACGCCGTCGCTGCGCCGGAGCGCTTCGATGATGAATTCGCGCTCCAATCGCTCGAGTTCGGCATCGAGATCGCGCGGCAGCCCGTCCCGCTCGCTCCGGCGGCCGGTGCTGAACAGATCCTGTGGCAAATCTGTCGCATCGATCGTCTGCGTTTTTGCCACGATCACCGCCCGCTCGATGCAGTTGTGCAACTCCCGGATGTTCCCCGGCCAGCCATAGGCGGCCATGGCGGCCATCGCCGCCGGCGAGAATCCGCTCGCACGCTTGCCCATGCTCTCGGCCAGCTCGGTCAGGAAATGCGCTGACAGGAGCGGAATGTCGTCGGCCCGTTCGCGCAGTGGCGGCAACAGAATCGGAAAGACATTCAGCCGATAGTACAAGTCCTCGCGGAAGCTGCCTCCGTCGACGGCCTGTCGCATGTCCCGATGCGTCGCCGCGACCAGGCGGACATCGACGGTTTGGGTGCGGGTCGCGCCGACCGGCTCGAAACTGCGCTCCTGGATCACCCGCAGCAGCTTGGCCTGGATCGGCAGCGGCATGTCGCCGATCTCGTCGAGGAAGAGCGTGCCGCCATCCGCCGCAGCGAAGCGGCCGATCCGGTTGGCGAGCGCGCCGGTGAAGGCGCCCTTCACATGGCCGAAGAGCTCGCTCTCCAGCAGCGATTCGGGGATCGCCGTGCAATTGACCGCGACGAACGGCTTGTCGCGCCGCGGGCTGTTGAAATGGATAGCGCGGGCGACCAGCTCCTTGCCGGTGCCGCTCTCGCCGTTGAGCAGCACGGTCGCCTTGGTCTCGCAGACCTCAGTGACCTGCTCGATCACGCGGCGGAAGGCGGCGCTGTTGCCGACCAGCGTGTCGAAGCTGTAGCGCCCCTCGAGCTCGCTGCGCAGCCGCTCATTGTCCCGCACCACGTCGGCGAGCCGCAGCGCCCGCCGGATCGTGGCCGAGACGTCGTCGATCTCGAAGGGCTTGGCGATGTAGTCGAATGCTCCTTCCTTGACGAGGTCGACCGCGTCGCGCACCGCCGCGAAGGCGGTGATGATGATCACCGGAACCTCTGGCCAGCGGCTGCGGACCTCGCGCAGCAGCTTCCGCCCGTCCATCACCGGCAGCCGAAGATCGGTCAGCACCAGATCGAAGCGCCCCTGCTCGAGTTCGGCCAGCGCAGCGCGCGCGCTGTGCACCGCCGTGGCCCGATAGCCGAGATCCTCCAGTGCCGCCGCCAGCACGTCCGCGAGCCGCACCTCGTCATCGACCACGAGAATCGAATGGCTCATGCAGCCGCCCCCGGCTTCGCCCGCGGCAGCGTGATGGTGAAGGCGGCGCCCCGGCCGGGCACACAGACGCAGGAGGTGCTGCCGCCATGGGCCTCCGCCACGGTCTGGACCTTGGCGAGCCCGAGCCCCGTGCCCTTGGCCTTCGTGGTGAAGAACGGGTTGAAGATCTCCTCGCGGATCGCGTCCGGCACGCCGGCCCCTTCGTCGCGGATCGTCAGCGAGACGCTCTCGCTGGTGGCGTCCACGCTCGCCTGGATCTTGCCCCCATCCGGCATCGCGTCGATGGCGTTGAGGACGAGGTTGAGGCAGGCTTGGTAGAGCTGGTCGGGATCGCCGAGGATGGTCGCGCCTCCGCTCTCGTCCCCGACTGTCAGCTCGATCTTCTGGCGGGTGAATTCGGGCGCCGCGATCGCCGCGACGCGATCGATCACTGCGCGCAAGGGAAGCTCGACCTTCACCGGCGGCTTCGGCTGGGCGAAATCGAGGAAATCGCGCACCAAGGTCTCGATGCGGCGGACCTCGTCGATGACGTAGCCGAGCATCTTCTCCTCGGCGCCGCCGAGCTTGGCGCGATTGCGGACCACCTCCGTCGAGGTCTTGATGATCCCGAGCGGGTTGCGGACCTCATGGGCGATCACCATCGCCGCCTGGCCGAGCGCTGAGAGCCGATCCTTTCGCCTGAGCTCCGCCTCGAGATCCTGCAGCTTGCCGAGCTGCTCGGCCATGCCGTTGAAGCCGCTGGCGAGCTCGATGATCTCGCGCCCGCCGCCTGCGGAGACGCGCTGGGCGAAGTCGCCGGCCGCGATCGCGCGCACGCCATGGGTCAGCGCCCGTAGCGGCCGCACCAAAAGGTCCGAGGTGAGGATACCGACGCCGATCGAGATCGCGCTGCCGAGCAGGAAGATGCCGAGGAACAGGCTCTCCTGGCCGAGTTGCTCGAACAGGCCCGCCTCGCTGCGCAGCCCGATGAAGCTGATCGCCACCAGCTTGCCGTCAATGTCACGCAGGCCCGAATAGACGGCCCGGTACGAGCCGCCATCGGCCGTCGGGTCGAAGACGCCCTCCTCGCCCGCCTCGAGCCTCGCCCGCACGCTGTCCGGCACGGCGGCCGTGCGATCGGGATGGGTCTGCATCACCAGCTCGGGCTGGCTGCCGAACAGGGCGAAGAGCCGCATGTCGAGCGACGTCACCACCTTGAGGCCGCCGAAGGACAATTCGTCGAGCCAGGTCCCGACCAGGATGTTGGCCGGCTGGCCGCCGATCTGCATGGCCTGGATCGCTCCCGCCATGATCCAGCGCTTGCCGTCCGTCTCGATCCGGAAGAGGCCGAGGCTCGACCCCGTCGGCAACGGGCCGGCGCTGCTGAAGTCGCGGGTCTTGAACAGGATGTCGCCGCCCGGCCGGTAGATCGCGATCAGGTCGTAGCCGACCGAGCTCAGCACCGCGAACTCGCGCTCGACGGTCTTCTGCATCTTGTGATCGTCGCTCGACTGCTCGAGCCGGTGCCCGATCACGCCGGCGACACGCTGCGCCTCCTGCGTCGCCTCGGCGATCTCGAGCGCGAAATAGCGCGAGGTCTGGCCGAGCCATTGCTCGACATTGTCCTCGAAGGCGTCCGAGATCAGCCTGGCCGCGATATAGGCGGACGCCAGCATCGCCGGCACGCTGACCAGCATGAAGCCGATCACCAGCCTGAGCCTGAGCGATGTCATCCGCATCGACATGCCGGGAACCCTTCCCCCTCACCTCCGCCCGCCGACCGGCGATGGCGTTTCGATCGATATCACGGCTGCCGCGACCAGGTGTCGTCGTCGCAGATCAGCCCGCCGAGCACGCAGCCGCGCACCACGAGGCTGCCGGAGGCGTCGAGTTCGAGGGTGGTGCGATAGGTCTTGCCGTCGGCGGGATTGTAGCCATCGCCTTCCAGCGCGCCCTTCGCCGCCGGCTTGAAGCCGGAGAGCACCTGGATTCCCATCAGCGAGCGCTTCCGCAGCCCTTCGTTGGGATTGTAGATGTCGAAGCGCGCCTCTTTCAGCCAGACGATCTTGCCGCACAGCGCCGGGCCGCAGCGGCTGATCGCGATCTCCGATTCCCCGTCCGAATCGCGCCAGCGGCCGACGATGTCGCCCATCGGGTCGGCCAGGGCCGGCAGCGTCGCCAACAAGGTGGCCGCGACCAGCGAGGCCAGGCCAAATCCGCGTCTCATTCGTCACCCCCAAGCAGGAACACGCCTGCGATGATCAGCGCGATTCCGCCTGCGCGAACCAGGTCGATGTGCTCGTCGAAGGTGAACCAGGCGAACAGCGGAACTGTGACATAGACCAGCCCCGTCATCGGGAAGGCACGGCTGAGCGGCATGTCGCGCAGGATCGCCATCCAGACGATGAAGACGCCGATATAGCCGAGCGTCGCCAACCAGACTCCCGGCAGCGACACCGCCTTCGCCATCATGGCGAGGCCGAACTCCATGTCGCCTAGCCCGTCCGCCCCCCATTTGAAGGCGAGCTGCGTGGCGGTATCGAGCACGATGAAGGCGAGCCAGATCGCAAGCTGGCGCCCCCATGAATTGCTTGCCGTTGGCGAGATGCTGCTCATGCGGCCTTCTTTCGGGCGATTGCGGCAAGATCGGGGTCGAAGCGCTCGAAGCCGAGCCAGGGGCTCAGGGAACGCAGTGCCCATTGCAGCGGCGCGAGCCGGTGCCGGATATGCAGGGTCGACGGTACCAGCCGGCTGCCGAAGCGCAGCTTGGCAGCGTAGGCCGTCTGGCCGCTCTGGAGCTTATGGATGCCGCGCTCCAGGCAGAAGCGGACATTCGCCATCCAGCTCACGGCATAGAGATTATGCTCGCGCGCCAGCGGGTAGCGCATGCCCAGGAACTTGTCGATCACCCGGTCGGGCTCGACCAGAAGCAGGTTGAAGGCGGCGAGTTCCTCGCCGATCCAGTAGAGCACGAACACCGCCCGCTCGCCGAGCGCCCGCGAGACCGCGCCGAAATAGCCCGGCGGCAGCACTTCGAGCTCGCCATAGTCGAGTCCGCTCTGCGCCCGCGTCGCCTCGTAGAGCGCGTCGATCCTGGGCTCCAGCCCGGTGATGTCGGTGTGGAAGGCGATGCGCACCTCACCCGCCTTGGCGAGCTTGCGCTTGATGTCCTTGCGCGTCGCCGCCGAGAGCGAGGCGAGATAGGCGGCCTCGTCCTTGAAGGGCAGGTCGAGCAGCGCGATCGGCAGGCTGCCGAGCCGGGCGAAACCGGCCTGCTTCAAGGTACCGCCAAAGCCCTCCTCCTCGGCCGGCGCCAGATCCTTCCAGACCACGAGATGCGCGCCCTCCTCGGCCGCCTGCCGCTCCAGCGCGGCGGCGAGCGCCCGGAAGGCAGCGGCACGCCCAGCGGCGTCGAGCTTCGGCGAGAAGCCGAGGTGGCAGCGTTCGGCATAGGGCGAGCCGATGCAGAGCACCTTCAGCGTGACGAGCCCCGGCATACGGCGGTACAGCGCATCGCCGAAACTCCTGAGCTTGCCCTGCAGCGGCGTATCGAGCCGATAGTTCAACCGGAAGAACGGCGCCACCGCGACGACCTCGCCGTCAGCCTCGGCACAGGCCGCCGCCATGCGCAGACCGATGCCGCTCTCTGCGGCGATCGCGTCGCAGGCGCGGTAATAGGCGTAGGCTTCGGCCTCGCCGGGCAGGCAGGCGTCCCAGGCGGCAGCGGCGATCTCCGCGATGCCCGCCAGGATACGACCTTCAGGCATAGTCATTCGGCCGCCACGACCTGCAGTGGCGACGCCGGACGGCGAGCCTTGGCGAGCCGCGAGGCCAGCGCCAGCGAGCGCTCGATCACGATGTCATGCTGCTGATCGATGGTGACGAGGTGATAGCTGTCGTCGAGGATCACCGCATCGACCAGCCCGCCGAGCTTGCGCTGGATCTCGAAGGCGTTCGACAGATCGGCGATGTCGTCCTCGCGAGGATGGACCAGCAGCGCCGGGCACTTGACCTGCGACAGTTCGCGGCGAGTGACCGCGATCAGATCCCACATCTGCTTCAGCGCGCCCGACGGCGTGCCGAGCAGGCCGGCGGTCGAGCTGTCGCCGCTCGTCAGCGACGAGACGACCAGGGCGCGGGCGCGCGTGTCCTTCAGCCCATAGGGCTCGCGCTCGACGAAGCTGTAGCGCCGTCCGAACGGCGTGTTGATGAACCATTTCAGCAGGAAGGCGTAGCGCGGGATCGACCAGCCATCATACCAGAAGGTCGGGGCATAGAGCGCCAGGCCATCGACCTCTTTCGGGCGCTGGGCGGCGACATGCATCGCCAGCACCGCGCCCATGGAGAGCCCGCCGACGATCACAGTGTCGCAGATCTCGCGCATGCGCTCGAGCTCGTCGAAAACGCTCTGCGTCCAGTCGCGCCAGCCGGTGGCGAGGATCTCGGCCTCCCCGGCGCAATGCCCGGCGAGCTGCGGGCAGTGCACGGTGTGCCCGGCCCGGTGCAAGGCGCGGGCGACGAAGCGCAGTTCGATCGGCGTGCCGCCGAGGCCGTGGATGAGCAGGAAGCCGGTGCGGTCGCCGGAGAGGCGGACGCTGAAATCGCGCTTGGTCATCGGAACATGTCCGTCAGGCTGTTCTGGCGACGATGATGACGCCGCAGGTGATCAGGAAAGAGCCGAGCCATTGCCGCCGGCCGACGCGCTCGCCGAGGAAGACGGCGCTGGCCAGGGAAATGGCAAGGAAATTGGCACTGGCGATCGGAAAGGCGATCGAGAGCGGCACCTCCGCCAGGATGCGCAGCCAGATGAAGAACTCGGCGACATAGGTCGCGAGCCCAGCGGCGATCCAGCCGCAGCGTGCCACCGCCATCGCCGTGGCCCGGAAATCGGCGCCCTGCGGCAGCCTGTCGGCGCCGATCTTGAAGAATATCTGGCCGGCGACGTCGCAGACGACCGACGCCACGAACCACAGGATGATCGTCGTATTCATGACAGCACTCGCTGGAAGCAGTCGATCAGCCGCGCATTGACGCGGGCGTTGACGGCGAGCTGCTCGGGCGTCGGCCTGAAGCGCGGCGGATGGTCGAAATAGGCCAGAGTCGCGCGGAACGGATCGGTGAAGCGCGGCTCGGACCAGTCGCCACAGACATCGGCGCCGACGATGCGGCGCTCGCCCGCGAGCCGCTCGACCGCCGCCAGCAGATGACAGAGCGGCAGGTCGCCCTGGTCCCAGTTGGTGCAGGCCTCGCCGGGGCCGAGCACGTCCTTGTCGATCGTCAGCCAGATCGACGAGGTCGGGATCGCCGCGATCAGCTCGTCGAGGAAATCCGACCAGTCCTCGTCCACCAGATTGCGCCAATGCAGATGGCCGCTCTCCTGGCGGAAGCTCGCGGTCTGCCCATAGCGGCCCCAGACCCGTGACGGCGCGTGCCGCCAGGGATAGAGCGCGATCCGCCCGTCGGCCACGGCTCGCAGATTGGCGAACTGCCATTCCGGGCGCACGAGATCGTCGCTGCACGGGCCGATCGTCACGACCTTGCGAACCTGCGGCAGTTCCAGCGCCCGGTTGACCCAGGCGCCGCAGTTCACCGTGGCGGGGAAGCTGACCCAGTCGGGGTGGTTGTCGAAATGCACGACCGTAACCGGTTCATCGACGCGGCTCAGCAACACCGAGGTGACGTGATGGAAATCGCCCGAGCCATAGAAGAAGACCGGCACGCCCTTCCCTTCGCCATCGCGGCGGCCAAGGCGCTCCAATAGCTCCGCCTTCGCCCGGCGACCCGCGACGATGCGCAGGGCGCCGGCGAGGTCGGCGGCCTCGATGCGGGCGGCGAGGCCCGCATCGACAGGCCGGCGCAGCGGCTCCTGGGCCGCCACGCTGCCATCGAGATCGATCACACGCAGGCGCAAAGGCCCGTCTCCACTGCTCAGGCGTTGGCGACCCGGGCGAAGAGCTGGTCGAGCAGCTCGATCGCGAGGTCGATCTCGGCATAGCTCATGGTCAATGCCGGCGCGAGGGTGATGACGTTCTTGTAGTAGCCGCCGATGTCGAGCACGAGGCCGTAGCGCTTGCCGCCGGCCTCGAGGTCGGCCTTCATGCCCTCGTCGCACATCAGGTCGACCAGCCGCTTCGACGGGGTGAAGCTGTCATGCGGCTCGCAGATCTCGATGCGCAGCGCCATGCCGAGGCCGTCGACCTCGCCGACGATCTTGTGGCGACGCTTCAGGCCCTGCAGCCCCTCGAGGAAATACTTGCCCTTGGCCATGACCATGGTCTCGTAGTCCTCTTCCTCCATCATCTTCATCGCCTCGAGCGCGACGGCGGTGCCGAGCGGGTTGGCGTTGAAGGTGGAGTGGGTCGAGCCCGGCGGGAACACGGTCGGATTGATCAGCTCTTCCTTGGCCCAGACGCCGGAGAGCGGATTCAGCCCGTTGGTCACCGCCTTGCCGAAGACGATCACGTCCGGCTGCACGCCGAAATGCTCGATCGACCAGAGCTTGCCGGTCCGGTAGAAGCCCATCTGGATCTCGTCGACCACCAGCAGGATGCCGTGCTGGTCGAGCACCTTCTTGAGCTCGCTGAAGAAATTCGGCGGCGGAATGACGTAGCCGCCCGTGCCCTGCAGCGGCTCGACATAGAAGGCCGCATATTCGGCTTCGCCGACCTTGGGATCCCAGACGCCGTTGTACTCGCTCTCGAACAGCCGGGCGAACTGCTGCACGCAGTGATGCCCGTACTCTTCCTTGCTCATCCCCTTGGGGCCACGGAAATGGTAGGGGAACGGGATGAAATGCGCACGCTCGCCGAAATGGCCGAAGCGGCGGCGATAGCGATAGGACGAGGTGATCGCCGAGGCGCCGAGCGTGCGGCCGTGATAGCCGCCCTCGAAGGCGAACATCAGGCTCTTGCCCTTCTTGGCGTTGCGCACGAGCTTGAGCGAATCCTCGACCGCCTGGGCGCCGCCGACATTGAAGTGGACGCGGCCCTTGGCGCCGAACTTGCGCTGCGCATCCTGGGCGATCATCGCCGCGAGCTCGATCTTCTCGCGGTGCAGATACTGGCTCGCCACCTGCGGCAGCGTGTCGATCTGGCGCTTCAGCGCATTGTTGAGGCGCGGATTGGCGTAGCCGAAATTGACGGCCGAGTACCACATCTGCAGGTCGAGGAAGCGGTTGCCTGCCGCATCGAGCATGAACGAGCCTTCGCATCCCGAGAAGATCTTGGGGAACTGCGTGTAGTGGACGGTGTCGCCATGCGAGCAGTATTCGGCCTCGAGCGCGAGCAGGCGAGCCTCTTCCTCGGCCAGCGTCGCCGCCGGCGCGGAGGAAACATCGACCTGCTCGGCGCGGTCGAGCAGGGTGAAGCCGTCATCCATTGATCATGTCCTTGCGTGCAGGGGCTGCCGGCTCCGTCGTGGTTTCCGACAGCAGGGTTTCGAGGAGGCCGACGGCCTCCGAGAAGGTGTTGAACGGGCGATGGCCGATGCCGTTGTCGCGGCAATGCGCGATCAGGCTCTTCTTGGCGAAGACGAGGTCGGCCTGGCCGGCAACGCAGAAATCCGAGCGGCCATCGCCGACCAGCAGGGTCAGCGGCCGGCTCAGGCTGCTGGCGACGCGGCACTTGCAGGTGCCGCTGGCGCAGCCTCCTGACGGGTCGGCATGCGGCGAGGTCAGCCGCCAGCGATCGCCGGGCAGCGGCTCGATATGATTGGCGACCACGGTCAGACCGCTGAGGCCGGCGCGGCCCAGCAGCGCATGAATGGTGCGGTCGAGCCCGTCGGAAACGACCGTCACCGGGATCCCGGCGCGCTGACACAGCCGCACGAAGGCGGCGAAGCCCCAGTCGATCGCGAGCGACGAGACGAAGGTGTCGAATACGTCGGGCGAGGCGTGCAGCAGCGCAACCTGGCGCGCCATGCACTCGCGCGAGCCGATTGTCCCCGCGACCCAGTCCGCCTCTATCTCTTCCCAGCCCGGTTCGGCGAAACGCTGCAAGACACGGTCGGTCGTATCCTCGCGTGAGATCGTTCCGTCGAAATCGACGATTGCCTGCCAGTTCATGCCCGCTTGCGCTCCAGCCAGTCCGCGCGCCGCTAAGCAACCCCCGTGCCACACACCAAGTCTTTGATAATACAGAACGAAGAGAGATATCGCACTGCACCGCAACTCCCCGCTTTTGGAGGTAGCTCCATTTTTTGGAGCCACATCTTCAGTTTAAGAACCGTCAGCTTGCCTAAGGATTGCCCATAGGCAGCACCCGGGCAGGCCGGAAGGCCGAAGCGCCCGGCAATACCGGGGAACGGCAGTGCGCTCCCCTAGGTCCTCGCTCCGAGACGAACAATTCGAACCGCCAGAGGCCCGTTCGCGACACAAACCGTCTTGACTCATCGTCAAGCCGACGTATTGTTCCTCTTATTGCAACTTAAGTTCCATTTAATGGAACTTTCTTGGAAGCGACCGGATGTCCATCCTGACGGCAGCCGCAGACGTGCTTCGTTGCTTCTCCAGCACGCGTCACGACGTGACCGTGACCGACCTCGTGACTCTCCTGGGCATGCCGAAGAGCAACGCCTCGCGCCTGCTGCGGGCGATGCGTGACGAGGGGCTTCTGGAAACGGTCGGCGACAGCAAGCGCTATCGCCCGGCGCTGCTGCTCGCCCAGGTCGGCCAGCTCTACCGTTTCGCCGCCTCGCTGATCGACCGTGCCGACGGCGTGGTCGGACGCGCTTCCGACATGATCGGCCACACCGCCTATGTCAGCGTCCGCCGCGGCACCGAGATCGTGGCCGTCACAGCCCATCCCGGCCGGCACGCACTCAGGGTCGTCACCGCGATCGGCGACCGCATCCCGGCCTTCGCCTCCAGCACCGGCCGCGCCCTGCTCGCAAGGCTGCCCGATGAGGAGGTCCGGGCGCTCTACAAGGACGGCTTCACCGCCCCCTCGCAGACCGCACCGCGCGACATGGACGAATTGCTGGCACGCCTCGCCGAGGTCCGCAGCGCCGGCTTCGCCGAATCGCACGACGAGGCGGTGCGCGGCGTGCACGCGATCTCGGTCGGCGTCGGCGACCCGGCCACCGGCGACGAGGTCGCGCTCTGCATCTCCTTCCCGGCCGCGACGGCCACGCCGGGCGAACGCCTTTCCATCATCCGTTCCCTGGCCGAAGGCGCCGCCGAGATCGCGGCGCTGACCCATGACAAGCGCTTCTTCCCCTTGAACCTTTCACATTCGGAGACTGCTCCATGAGCAATCGCTGGCGCATCGGCTTCGACATCGGCGGCACCTTCACCGACTTCATCCTCTATGACGGTGAAGAACGCTCGGTCCTCCTGCACAAGCGCCTGACCACCCCGCACGATCCGTCGGAAGCGGCGCTCATCGGCCTAGGCGAACTCACCGAGATGGCCGGGATCACGCTCGCCGATGTCGGCGACATCGTCCACGGAACGACGCTGGTCACCAATGCCGTGATCGAGCGCAAGGGCTCCAGGCTCGGCCTGATCACCACCAGGGGGTTCCGCGACATCCTCGAAATGGGGACAGAGCAGCGCTACGACATCTACGATCTCTTCCTGACCTTCCCCGACCCGCTGGTCTCGCGCGAGCACCGCCTCGAAGTGCCCGAGCGCATGGACCGAGACGGCAAGGTCGTGACCGCACTCGATCCCGAGGCCGTGCGCAAGGCCGCCCGCGAGCTCGCCGCCGCCGGCTGCGAGGCGATCGCGATCTGCTTCCTCAACAGCTACCGCAATCCCGCCCATGAGCAGGACGCCGGCCGCATCGTCCGCGAGACCTGCCCGGAGTTGACCATCTCGCTCTCGAGCGAGGTCGTCGCCGAGATCTGGGAATACCAGCGCTTCGTCACCACCGCCGCCAACGCCTATGTCCAGCCACTGATGCGGCGCTATCTCGAGCGCCTGGAGCGCGAGCTCGCCGCCCGTTCCTTCACCGGCGCGCTCCGGCTGATGCATTCGGCCGGTGGCCTGGTCTCGCCCGAGACGGCCCGCACCTTCCCGATCCGCCTGCTCGAGAGCGGACCTGCCGGCGGCGGCCTCGCCACCGCTCTGTTCGGCGAGCTCGCCGGCCACAAGGACGTGATCTCCTTCGACATGGGCGGCACCACCGCCAAGGCTTGCATGATCGAGGATGGCCGCGCCGAGATCGCGCCGATGCTGGAAGCCGGACGCGTCAACCGCTTCGCCAAGGGCTCCGGCCTGCCGATCAAGGCTCCCGTCATCGACATGATCGAGATCGGCGCCGGCGGCGGCTCGATCGCGGCGATCGACGAGGTCGGCCTGCTCAAGGTCGGCCCGCATTCGGCTGGCTCCGACCCCGGCCCGGCCTGCTACGGCATGGGCGGCGTCAAGCCGACCGTGACCGACGCCAATCTCGTGCTCGGCTATTACGATCCCGGCTTCTTCCTCGGCGGGCGCATGGCGCTCGATCTGGACGCCGCGCGCAAGGCTGTCGCCACCGTGGCCGAGCCGCTCGGCCTCTCCATCGAGGAAGCGGCCTGGGGCATCCACAAGGTCGTGGTCGAGAGCATGGGCGCCGCCGCCCGCGTCCATCTCGTCGAGAAGGGCAAGGACCCCCGCCATTACGCCATGGTCGGCTTCGGGGGGGCTGGCCCCGCCCATGCCGTCGATGTCGCCCGCGTGCTCGGCGTCAGGCAGGTCATCATCCCGCCGGCCTCCGGCGCGGCCTCGGCACTCGGCTTCCTCGCCGCGCCGCTCTCCTTCGATCAAGTGCGCTCACTGCCGGTCGAGTTCTCGGAAGGCTTCGACGCCGCCGCGGTGAACCGTGTGCTGACCGAGCTCGAAGAGGAAGGCCGCAAGCACCTGATCGAGGCCGGCGTGAAGCCCGGCGACGTCACGGTCGAGCGCTCGGCCGATATGCGCCTCGTCGGCCAGATGCACGACATTTCCGTGCCGCTGCCGTCAGGCACCATTGATACCTCAAGCCTGGAGGCGATCCGCGCCGCCTTCAGCAAGGCCTATTCGGCTCGCTACACCTCGGTCTATGAGGGCGCCCGGCTGGAGGCGATCAACTTCCGCGTCCGCTGCGCCGGTCCGGTGCCGACGCTCTCGCTCTCCGGCGCGGCCGGCGGCGGCGACGCCACGGCCAAGATCAAGGGCAGCCGCCGCGCCTGGTTCGAGGGCGGCTGGAGCGAGGCGAAGGTCTATGACCGCTACGCCCTGCGCGCCGGCGACAGCATCAAGGGGCCGGCGATCGTCGAGGAGCGCGAGGCGACCACGATCGTCCCGCCGGGCGACAGCGTCACGATCGACGACGTCCTCAATCTGATCATCCATGTCGGGCAGGCCAACGCGGTCGAAACCACGATCACCGCCGACATGCCGCTGGCCGAGGCGGCGCGCCGCATCGAGGCCGATCCGATCTCGCTGGAGATCATGTGGAGCCGGATGATCAACGTCGTCGAGGAGATGTGGCTGACCGTCTGCCGCACCGCCTTCTCGCTGGTGATCTCGGAAGCGCAGGACTTCGCCTGCGAACTGCTCGATCCCGAAGGCGAGACCCTGGCGCATTCGCCTCGCGCCATGCCGGTCTTCAACCTGACGCTGCCGCGCGCAGTCAAGGCGCTGCTGGAGCGCTATCCGGCCGAGACGCTGAAGCCCGGCGACGTGCTGATCACCAACGACCCCTGGCTCTGCGCCGGCCATCTCTTCGACATCGCCATCGTCACCCCGGTCTTCCTGGGGAACCGCGTCGTCGGCCTGATGGGCACGGTCGGCCATGTCTCCGACATCGGCGGCACCAAGGACTCGTTGCGCGCTCGCGAGATCTACGAGGAAGGTTTCCAGATCCCGCCGATGAAGCTCTACGAGGCCGGCAGGATCAACGAGACGCTGGTCCGCCTGCTCGCCGAAAACGTGCGCAATTCCGAGCAGGTGCTCGGCGACCTCCACTCCTTCGTCGCGGCCAACGCCATCGGCGCCGAGCGTCTGCAGTCCTTCCTCACCGATTACGGCATGCAGGACCTCAGGGCCCTCGCCCATGTCGTGCAGAGCCGCTCCGAGAAGGCGATGCGCGAGGCGATCCGGGCGCTGCCTGACGGCACCTATCACGGCACCGTCTCGAACAATCCGCTCGGCACGCCGATGACCTATCCGCTGGCGCTGACGGTCAAGGACGACACCATCCATCTCGACTTCGCCGGCGCGCCGCCGCAGCTGCCGCAGGGCGGGCTGAACTGCACGCTCAACTACACGATGGCGCACGCCACCTACCCGCTGAAATGCATGCTGACGCCGTCGGTGCGCGGCAATGCCGGCTGCTACCGCGCCTTCTCGATCGATGCGCCCAAGGGCTCGATCCTGAACTGCGACAAGCCACTGGCGGTCAATCTGCGCACCCGCACCGGCTGGTATCTGGCGCCGAACATCTTCCGCGCCTTGTCGCAGGCGGCGCCGAAGCAGGTGCAGGCCTTCACTGGCCTGCCGGTAGCGGCCAGCGTCTACGGCCGCGACCAGGCCGGCGACACCTATTCCGACATGCTCTTCGTCGGCGGCGGCCAGGGCGGCTCGGCCCATGGCGACGGCAAGTCAGGCCTGCTCTACCCGACCTCCGCGGCCAACACCTCGATCGAGACCTTCGAATCGCGCGTGCCGGTGCTGGTGGTCGAGAAGACTTACCTGACCGACTCCGGCGGCGCCGGCCGCCAGCGCGGCGGCCTCGGCCAGCGCGTTCGCCTGCGCAAGCTCTCCGATGACGGCCTGCCGACCTTGGTCTCGCTCTATCCGGAAGGGGTCAACAACCCGATCCCGGGCCTCTTCGAGGGCAAGGCCGGCGGCGGCGCCTCCGGCAGGGTCATCGACGAGCAGGGCCATGTCCTGAAGGACGTCGGCACCGGCGAGCTCGTTCAGGTCAAGCAGCCGCGCGAGATCGTCGAGCTCGTGCTCGCCGGCGGCGCCGGCTACGGCCCGGCTGCAGAGCGCTCCCGCGAGGCGATCGCCCGCGACATCGCGCTTGGCCTCGTCTCGCCGGAGGCGGCCAGGCGCGATTACGGCATGCATGCCTCCCAGGATGTCGGCGAAGCCAAGACCGGCATCCTTGTTGCCTGACGGATCAAACGGACAAGCCCGCTGGGGCGAATGAGGGGACGCAAGGCATGATGACGCAAAATGACGGAGTGCCTCAGCGGCACCCCAGCCTGTTCGAGCCGGCGACGCTGGCGCTGATCGCGATCCTCTGCGTCTTCGGCGCGATCATCGGGATGCAGCTCTTGGTCTCGCTCGGGATCACCGCCAATACCTCGCTGATCGGTGCGCTCGCCGCCATGGCGCTGGCGCGCGTGCCGCTCGCGATCTTCGCGCGCTACCGCTCGATCCACGTCCAGAACCTGGCCCAGAGCGCGATCTCCTCGGCCACCTTCGGCGCGGCGAACAGCCTGTTGTTGCCGGTCGGCATTCCCTGGCTGCTCGGCCGGCCCGACCTCGTCCTGCCGATGCTGGCCGGCGCCTTCGTCGCCATGCTGCTCGACGGCTATCTGCTCTACCGGATGTTCGATTCCCGCGTGTTCCCGGCGACGGGCGCCTGGCCGCCGGGCGTCGCCGCCGCCGAGGCGATCAAGGCCGGCGACGAGGGCGGCCGCAAGGCGGTGCTGATGGGCGTCGGCTTCGTCACGGCGATCATCGTCGGCTTCATCAAGGTGCCGCTCGCCTGGATCGGCTTCGCCGGATCGACCGCGGTCTCAGCGATCCCGATGTCCGCTTTCGGCGTCGCCTTCATCGGCAATATCTGGGCGCTGGCGATGTTCGGCATCGGCCTCCTGCTGCGCGGCTATTCCAGCCAGATCTTCGGCGGCCCGCTCTTCGAGACGATCATCCCGAAGGGCGACCTGATGGCCGCCTATATCCCGCACGGCTTCATGATCGGCGCCGGCCTCGTCGCGCTGCTGCAGGTCGGCATGCTGCTCTTCCGCCGCAGCGAGACGCAGAAACAGGCCGAGGCGGCCTCGGGCACCACCGACGCCGAGGTGAAGCGCGCGCTCGGGCTCGGCACCATCGGCTATCTCGTCATCGCCGTCTTCATCGCGCTCGTCGGCGGGCTGATGACCGACATGTCGATCGGCATGCTGATTCTGTTCGTGCTCTACGCCGCCTTCGCCGCCTATGTGCACGAGCTGATCGTCGGCCTCGCCGCGATGCATTCCGGCTGGTTCCCGGCCTTTGCGGTGGCGCTGATCACCCTGATCATCGGCATGCTCCTCGGCTTCCCGATGCCGGCGCTGGCGCTGCTCGTCGGCTTCTCGGCCGCGACCGGGCCTGCCTTCGCCGACATGGGCTACGATCTCAAGGCCGGATACCTGCTGCGCGGCAACGGCATCGACCCCGCCTTCGAGCGCGAAGGCCGCCGCCAGCAGCTCTTCGCCGCGATGTTCGCCTTCGTCATCGCCGGCGCGGTCGTGCTGGTCTCCTACCAATCCTTCTTCGACCGGAACCTCGTCGCCCCCGTCGACAAGGTCTACGCCGCGACGATCAAGGCCGGCGTTGCACCCGGCGTCGCCTGGCAGCTCTTCCTCTGGGCGATCCCTGGCGCAATCCTGCAGTTCATCGGCGGGCCGAAGCGGCAGATCGGCGTCCTCTTCGCCACCGGCCTCTTGATCGCCTTCCCGATGGCGGGCTGGGCCGTGCTGGCCGGCATCCTCTGCCGGCTCGTCTGGGAGAAGCTGCGCGGCGCCGATGGCGACGGCGACATGGAGGTCTTCGCCGCGGGCGTCATCGCCGGCGACGCGATCTTCTCCTTCTTCGACTCCGTTCAGAAGAACTTCAACAAGCCCTGAGGGCACAAGGCCCGGGCCGGCGACGGCCCGGGCCGCTTCATCTCCGGAAGGAAGCGTACATGGCCAAGCTTGGCACCCTCACCATCGGCCAGGCCCCGCGCGCCGACATCACGCCGATCGTCGACACCGTCCTCGCTCCCGAGCTGCCGCGCAAGCATGCCGGCGTGCTCGACGGCCTGTCGCGCGAGGACATCGCACGCGACTTCGCACCCGAGCCCGGCGGCGCGCTCCTGATCACCATGCTGCTCGACGGGACGTCCGTCGTCATCGATCGCAAGCGCACCGAGCGGGCCGCGCAGGCCAAGCTCACCATGCTCGAAGCGGCTGGCTGCAGCACGATCCTGATGCTCTGCACCGGGCATTTCGAGAGCCTCACTACGGAGCGCGCCCGGCTGATCGAGCCGGATCGCATCCTGCCGCCGACGGTCGCGGCCCTGGTCCAGGATGCGCAACTCGGCATCATCGTGCCGCTCGCCGAGCAGATCGCGTCCGAGGCCGGAAAATGGGCGCCGCTCGCCCGACCGCCGATCTATGCCGCCGCCTCGCCCTATGGCGGCGACGGCCCCTCCGTTGCAGAGGCTGCCGAAAGCTTCGCCGAGCACGGCGCCGAGATCCTGCTGATGGACTGCATGGGCTTCGTCGAGCGCCACCGCCAGGAGGCGGCTGCAGCCGGTCTCCCGGTCATCCTATCGAACGCGCTGATCGCCAAGATCGTCTCGGAAGTGGTTTGACCGTCCCGAACCTACTGAGCTTTCACGGAAAACGCTGTCATCCCGGGCTTGACCCGGGATCCATTCCGGAACGCTTCCGATCAAGGTTCAGGCATGGATCCCGGCTCTACGCTTCGCTTCGGCCGGGATGACTCGCGTTGAATGAAATAGCGGGCGCCCTACCCCTTCGCCGCCGGCGGCGTGCCGTGGGTGTGAAAACTCTCGATCGTCTTCAGCCCCCAGGCCTGCCCCTTCTTCCGCTCCTCTTCCGTCCAGGTCACGGTCTGCCAGTCGGGATCGAGGATCAGGCGGGCGCCGGCATTGGCGATCTCGACGCGGTTTCCGGCGGGCTCGTAGACATAGAGGAAGAAGGTCTGCTGCACCGCGTGCTTATGCGGGCCGGTCTCGATGAAGACGCCGTTCTCAAGGAAGAGATCGGCCGCCTCCAATATGTGCTCGCGCTGGTCGACGGCATAGGTGACATGGTGGAAGCGCCCGCGCGCCGGGGTGTGGTCGCGGGTATAGGCAATGTCGTAGCTCTTGTTGTTGACGGTGAACCAGCAGCCGCCAACCTCGCCGGAATCGAGCGCGATCTGCTCGGTCACGCGACTGCCCAGCGCCTTCGGCATGAAGTCGCGGATCGCCGCGACGTCCTGCGCCAGCAGGTTGAGATGGTCGAGCCGGCGCACGGCACAGCCACGGCCATGGTTGCGCTGCGCCTGGTTCTTCAGGGCAGGTCGCTCCTTTTCAGGAGCGACGTATTTGTTGGTCTCGAAATAGATCTCGAAGACATGCTCGTCCGGATCGCGGAAGCGATAGGCCCGGCCGTGGCCGAGGTCGCCCTCGCTCCAGCCGATGCCGCAGCCCATCGCCTCGATCGCCGCGACGCGGCGCAGGAGCGCCGCCTCGCTGCTGGCGCGATAGCCGATATGGCCGACGCCCGTCGTCTTCGCCGCGGTGAGCTTCAGCGTGTGGAACTCATAATCGTCCCAGGCGCGCAGATAGACGCTGTCGCCCTCACGCCCGCTCTCGGTCAGCCCGAAAATGTCGACGAAGAAGTCGAGGCTCTCCTGCGGCTTGTTCGTGAAGAGCTCGACATGGCCGAGATGGGCGATGTCGAAGCAGGGCTCGGCGCTCATCCCCAGACTTCCCTGGCGACTTCGAGGATGCGCGAAAGCTTGGCCCATTGCTCGTCCTCGGCCAGGACGTTGCCCTCCTCGGTCGAGGCGAAGCCGCATTGCGGCGACAGGCAGAGCTGCTCCAGCGGCGCGAACTTCGAAGCTGCCTCGATCCGGCGCTTGAGGTTGTCCTTGCTCTCGATCTCGCCGAACTTCGAGGTCACCAGCCCGAGCACGACCTGCTTGTCGCCCTTGGGCAGGAAGCGCAGCGGCTCGAAGCCGCCGGAACGGTCGTCGTCCCACTCCATGAAATAGCCGTCGACATTGATCTCGTTGAAGACCATTTCGGCCACCGGCTCGTAGCCGCCAGACGCGATGAAGGTCGACTTGAAGTTGCCGCGGCAGGTATGGGTGGTGATCTGCATGTCGGCCGGCTTGGCCTTCAGCGCCGCGTTGAGCACGTCGCGATAGATGAAGACCAGCTGCTCGGGATCGTCGCCGCGCTCGGCCAGCATCTTGCGTTGCTCGGGATCGCAGAAATAGGACAGGCTGGTGTCGTCGAGCTGGAGATAGCGGCAGCCGGCATCGTAGAACGCCTTGATCGCCTTGGCGTAGACCTTGCCGAGATCCTCGTAATAGTCCTCGATCCTGAGATAAGCGCTCGGATCGATCGCCTTCCGGCCGCCGCGATAATGCAGCATGGACGGGCTCGGGATCGTCATCTTCGGCACGCGGCTGGTCGTCGAGGCCAGGAACTTGAAGTGCTGGAGATGCGGGTGGTCGTCCGGGAAGTCGAGCTTTCCGGTGACGCGGACCGCATGGCCCTTGGTGGTGACGCCCTTGAACTGGATGCCTGAATCGGTCTCGAAGCTGGTGACGCCCGACAGTCCATCGAGGAAGTCGAAATGCCAGAAGGCGCGGCGGAACTCGCCGTCGGTCACCGCCTGCAGGCCGACCTCCTCCTGCTTGCGCACAAGCTTTTTGATCTCCTCGTCCTCGATCGCGGTCAGCTCGGCCTGACCGATCTCGCTGGCCGCGTGCTTGGCGCGGGCCTCCTTCACCGGCGCGCTGCGCAGCAGGCTGCCGACCATGTCGCCCCGGAACGGCGGCTTCTGTCTCTGGCTCATGGCGTTTCCTTTCCTCGGTTCTGTCGTTGGCTCAGGCGGCTGCGAGGCCGAGATGGCGCTCCAGCCGTGACGGGTCGGCGAGGAGCTCGGCACTCCCCGCGGCGAGGACGACACGGCCGCGCTCGAGCACGATCGCCTCGTCGGTGAGCTCGAGGATCTTGCGGGCGTGCTGCTCGATCACGATCGCCGAGAGTCCCTCCTCGCGGACGAGGCGCTTCAGGGCGCGCAGCAATTCCTCGACGATGATCGGCGCGAGGCCCTCGGTCGGCTCGTCCAGGAGCAGCAGCTTGGGATTGAGCATCAGCGCCCGGCCGATCGCCAGCATCTGCTGCTCGCCGCCGGAGAGCTGGTTGCCGAGATTGGTCTTGCGCTCGGCGAGGCGCGGGAACATCGCGAAGACGCGGTCGGTCGTCCACGCGCCCGGCGTCGCCACCGCGGTCAGGTTCTCCAGCACGGTCAGCGATTTGAAGATGTTGCGCTCCTGCGGCACCCAGCCGATGCCGGCATGGGCGCGCTGCTCGGGCGAGGCAGTGGTCAGGTCGCGCCCGGCGAGCACGATCCGGCCACCGCGGCGGCGGGTGACGCCGATGATGCTGTTGACCAGCGTGGTCTTGCCGACGCCGTTGCGGCCGAGCAGTGCCAGCGAGCGTCCCTCGGCGAGCGCGAGATCGATGTCGAACAGCACCTGGGCTTCGCCATAGCCGGCGCTGAGACGTTCGACTTTGAGGAGCTCAGCCATGGCCATGCTCCCCGAGATAGGCGGCCCGTACCGCCGGATCGCTGGCGATCTCGCTCGGCGTTCCGTCCGCGAGCAGGCGGCCATTGACCAGCACGGTGATCCGCGTCGCGAAGCGGAAGACGAGGTCCATGTCGTGCTCGATCAGCAGCACCGAGACGTCCTCCGGCAGGCCGGCGACCGTCGCCATCAACTCGCGCCGCTCGGCTTCGGGCACGCCGGCCGCCGGCTCGTCGAGCAGCAGCACGCTCGGCCTCGCCGCGAAGGCGGCGGCGATCTCGATCTGACGCTGCTTGCCATAGGGCAAGGTCGCGATGCGCTCGTCCATGATGTCGTCGAGCTTGAAGCGGGCAAGGATTTCGGCCGTTTCGGCGACGAGTTCCTTGTCCCGATCGAGCGCCCGCAAGGGCTGCCGGCCGCGGCCGAGCCGCTCGGAAATGACCAGCGCGATCATCTCGACCGGCGTCATCGTTCCGAAGAGCTGGTTGATCTGGAAGGTGCGCGCCAGCCCGCGCCCGACGCGCGCTTCGCGAGGCAGTGTGGTGATGTCCTCGCCCATCAATTCGACGCGGCCGGAGCTCGGGCGCAGCACCCCGGTCAACTGGTTGACGAAGGTGGTCTTGCCGGCGCCGTTCGGGCCGATCAGCGCGTGGCGCGCGCCCTTCTGCAGCGTGAAGTCGACATGGTCGGTCGCGGTGATGCCGCCGAAGCTCTTGCAGAGATCGAAGGTCTGGAGCGCCACGCTCATGTCGGCGCCCCCCGGCCGAGGCTCCCGATCCTACCGACCACAGCCTTGATGCCGCCATGGATCAGTTCGCGCCCGCCGAGCACGAAGAGGACGAGGAAGAGCCCGATCCAGAACATCCAGTATTGCGGCGTGAAGCTCGCGATCACGTCCTGCAGCAGCTTGAAGGCGACCGCGCCGATGAGCCCGCCATAGAGATAGCCGGCGCCACCGATGATCAGCACCAGCATCAGGTCGGCCGAGCGGTGGAAGGCGAGCACGTCGAGCGAGACGAACTGCGTGGTCTGGGCGAGCAAGGCACCAGCCGCGCCAGCATAGGCCGCAGCGAGCGTATAGACCGCGACGAGGCGCCAGTGCAGCGGCACTCCGGAGGCCGAGGCACGCAAGGGATTGTCGCGGATCGCCCGCAATGACAGGCCGAAAGGCGAGCCGGTGATGCGCCGCGCCAGCACGAACAGCACGAAGAGCACGGCGAGCGAATAGAGATAGGCGACGCTGCCGAAGATATCGAACTCGAACAGGCCGAGCACCGGCCCCATCACGATGCCCTGCAGACCGTCGGCGCCGCCAGTGAGCCAGCCGAGCGAGTTCGCCAATTCCCCAAGGATCAGCGCAACGCCGAGCGTCACCATCAGCCGCGTCAGGTCGCTGCCGCGCAGGATCAGCGGGCTGGTCAGCAGGCCAAGCAGGCCGGCGGCGCCCATGCCGACGGCAAGACCCGCCAGCGGATCGGCGCTGGCATGCTTGGCGAAGAGCCCGGCGGCATAGGCGCCGAAGCCGAAGAAGGCGGCATGCCCGAGCGAGACGATGCCGGCATAGCCGAGGATCAGGTCGAGCGAGAGCGCGAACAACCCGAGGATCGCGATCTCGTTGAGGATCAGGAGCTGGCGCGGCAACAGGAAGAAGGCCGCCAGCGCCAGGACCCAGAACACGATCTCGGCGGGGTGCCAGCGCCGCGCGCCGTAAAGCGAGCTTTGGACGCGCGCTTCGATGCTGTCGGCCTTCATGCCCGGCCCCTGGCGAAGAGGCCGTGCGGCCGCGTGATCAGCAGGACCACCATCAGCGCGTAGATGATGAAGGCGCCGAGCTGCGGCACGAGATACTTGCCGGCGACATCGGCAACGCCGAGCAGCATCGCCGCGAAGAACGGACCGGAGATGGTCGAGGTGCCGCCGACGGTCACGACGATCAGGAAGTAGATCATGAACTTCAGCGGGAAGGTCGGATCGAGCCCCATCAATTCGATGCCGAGCGCCCCGCCGAGGCCGGCGAGGCCCGAACCAACCGCGAAGGTCAGCGCGAACAACCGGTTCACGGGGATGCCGAGCCCGCGCGCCACCCTGGCATCGTCGACCGCGGCGCGCAGCCTGCTACCGAAGCGCGTGCGGGTGAAGCCCCATTGCATCGCGAAGGCGAGCGCGCCGCAGAGCACGATGATGAAGAGGCGGTAGCGACCGACGCCGATGCCGGCGACGTCGAAGCGCCCGCTCAGCCAGGCAGGCAAATGCACGAATTGCTGGCTCGAGCCCATCAGATAATCGGCGCCGGCAACCGCCATGAACACCAGCCCGATCGAGAACATCACCTGATCGAGATGGCTCTTGGCGTACATCGGCCGATAGACCAGACGCTCCAGCACCAGCCCGGCGAGCGCCGCGGCGATGAAGGCCGCCGGCAGGGCCATCAGGAAGGGCAGGCCAAGCCGCTGCATCGCCAGCACGGTGACATAGCCGCCGAACATGGCGAAGGCGCCGTGGGCGAGGTTGATGAAGTTCATCAACCCCATGGTCACGGACAGCCCGCAGGCCAGCACGAACAGGATCATGCCGTAGGCGATGCCATCGAACAGGATGGTGAGCACGTCGGGTCCGTCCTGCCCGGCTTACTTCTTGGCCTTGGTCGGATCCTTGACGTTCGGGATCGTCTCGAACTCCTGATTCCAGAGCTCGCCGTTCACGCGCTCGACCTTGCGGATATAGACGTTCTGGATGATGTCGCGCGTCTCCGGATCGATCGAGATCGGCCCGCGCGGGCTCGTCCAGCCCATCCCCTTCATCGCGGTGACCAGCGCCTCACCGCCCTCGCCCTTGGTCTTCTTCAAGCCCTCATAGAGCGCGTGCATGCCGTCATAGCCGCCGACCGCCATGAAGTTCGGGCGCAGGCCAGGATTGGCCTTCTTGAAGCCCTCGACGAAGGCCTTGTTCTCCGGGCTGTCATGCGAGGCTGAATAGTGTTGGGCGGTGACGACGCCGAGCGCGACATCGCCCATGCCGTTGAGGATGTCGTCATCGGTGAGGTCGCCGGTGCCGATCAGCTTGATGCCGCTCTTGTCGAGACCGCGTTCGACGAACTGCTTCATGAACTGGGCGCCGACGCCGGATGGTACGAAGACCAGGAGAGCCTCCGGCTTGGCGTCGGCGACGCGCTGCAGGAAGGGCGAGAAGTCCGGATTCTGCAGCGGCACGCGGATGTTCTCGACCTGGCCGCCGCCAGCCTTGAACGCCTCCGAGAACGAGTTCTCGACATCATGGCCCGGGCCGAAGTCGGAGACGATGGTGATGACGCGCTTGGTGCCCTGCTTGGCGATCCAGGTGCCGAACGGCGCGCCGATCTGCGGCACGACCTGGCTGGTGCGCACGATGAAGGGCGAGCGCTCGGTGATGATCGCGGTCGCCGCGGCCATCACCACCATTGGTGTCTTCGCCTGCGTCGCCAGCGGCGCGGTGGCGAGCGCGAGCGGCGTCAGGCCAAAGCCGGCGATCGCGGTGACCTTGTCGTTGACGATCAGCTCCTGGGCGATACGGCGGGTGACGTCGGCGGTGCCGGTGTCGTCCTTGACGATCAGCTCGACCTTCTTGCCGGCGACGGTCGCGCCCTTCTCCTGGATGTAGAGATTGGCGGCCGCGGCGATCTGTCGTCCGGTCGAGGCGAAGGGGCCGGTCATCGGCAGGATCAGGCCGATCTTGACCGCGTCCTGCGCCAGCGCCGCGCCGCTGACCGAAGCGGCCAACGCGAGGCCGAGCATTCCTTTGAGAACCGTCCTGCGAATGGTCATGTCGTTCCTCCCGAGTGTTTGGCCGAGCCCCTTTCCGAGGCTTTCGTTGGATTATTCGCCGTCGTCGTCGCGATAGGTCAGGCCTGCCTTCGCGAGGCCGTCACGCATAGCGTACATGTCCAGCCCGAGTTCGCCAGCAGCCAGGCGTCTACGCTTTTCGTCTTCATTGGCCTCGCGCTTGCGGCCGGCAGCGGCCACCGCCTCGGCCTCGCGCCGCGGCACCACCACCACCCCGTCATCGTCAGCGATGATCACGTCGCCGGGATGGATGAGCGCCCCGGCGCAGACCACCGGGACGTTGACCGAGCCGAGGGTCGCCTTGACCGTGCCCTTGGCCGAGATCGCCCGCGACCAAACGGGAAAGCCCATCTCGGTGAGCGTGCGGACATCACGGACGCCGGCGTCGATGACGAGGCCGATGCCGCCGCGCGCCTTGAGCGAGGTCGCCAGCAGGTCGCCGAACATGCCGTCGGTATTGTCGGCGGTGCAGGCGACGACGAGCACGTCGCCCGGCTGCACCTGCTCGATCGCGACATGGATCATCCAGTTGTCGCCGGGCTGGGCCAGCACCGTCACCGCCCCGCCGGCGATCTGGGCGCCGGCATAGATCGGCCGCATATAGGGCTTCAGCAGGCCGCTCCGATCCATCGCCTCATGGGTGGTGGAGACGCCCAATTCGGCGAGATCGGCCATCGCCGCGGCCGGGGCGCGCTTCCTGGTGCGGATGACGACGGGATTCATGCCAGCGTCTCCAATGCTTCCGGGAAGAGACGCTGATAGGCCTCGCCATAGGTCATCGCCTTGCCGGAATTGCGCCCGCCCTGCATGCCGCGATTGAGCGCGACGCGGGTGTAGTATTCCCAGAGATGCTTCTGCGCCGCGAGGACCTCGAACGCCTTGCGCTTCTGCTCCCAGACCTCGTCAATGTTGAGGATGACGTTCGGCTTGAAGTTACACTGCTCCGGCTGGTGCGGCTCGAACAGGAAGACCGGCGGGGCGGCATAGGCACGGCTAGGATCGGGCTTGTGGCCCGCGGCCTGCGCGATGATGCGGGCCTCCTGCGCGAAGCGCGTCGCCTCGGGATGGTCGACATTATAGGGGTCTTCGAGCGCATGGGTCAGCACGAAGCTCGGATTGAGCTCGTGGAAGATGTCGATCGCCCGGTCGAGCATCTCCGGAGTGGTGCGTAGCGGATAGTCGCCGGCATCCATGAACTCGATCTCGGCGCCGAGTGCCGTTGCAGCGGCCTCAGCCTCCTCGCGGCGCTGCGCCTTGACCTCGGCCATCTGCACGCCCGCCTTCTTCCAGGCGAACTGGCTCTCGCCGCGCTCGCCATAAGACAGGCAGAGGATCTTGACGCGCATGCCGCGCTTTGCGTGCAGCGCGATCGCCCCGCCGGCGCGCCAGACGAAATCGCCGGGATGGGCGGTGATGATCAGGCCTGTCTTCTGGGCGCTCATCGCGTGCGCTCCTCTCTCACAATCTGCCGGCGGGCACGAAAGCCTGCCCTGCCATCAGGATACGGGCGGTGCGCAGAAGCCCGGCCCGCTCGACCACCGGCTGCTCCGCCGTACCGCCGACCGTCAGCGTCACCGTGAATTCGCCGGTCGGGTGCTCGACCGAGAGCGTCCGCTCGCGTCCCTGCGGCATCACGACGACCGAAGCCGCAGGCGATCCCGACAGCACGGCGGCGGTCGCGACCGTCACCGCCGCGAAGACGCCGATCGAGGCATGGCATTCATGCGGGATGAAGCTGCGAGTCGAGATCGCCCCGCCGGCCTGCGGCGGCGCGACCAGCGCAATCTTCGGCACGACCTTTTTCGTGACGTCGCCGAGATTCATGAGCGGCCCCGCCGCGAGGCGTATCGCTTCGATCCGGGCCTTGAGCTCGACATCCTCGTTGAGCTGATCACGCGGCTCATAGCCGGTACGCCCGACATCCACCGCCCGCATCACGATCACCGGCATGCCATTGTCGATCAATGTACACGGCACGCCCTCGATCACGTCGACGACATTGCCGGTCGGCAGCAGCGATCCACAGACCGAGCCCTCGGCATCGAGGAAGCCGATATCGATCGGCGCCGAAGTTCCCGGCACGCCGTCGATGCGCGCGGCTCCTTCGGCGCTCGCCTGCCCGTCCGGGGTATCCATGGTGAGGTCTGCGATCGTGCCGGTGTTGATCGTCCTCACCCGCACGGTGGTGCGCGCACCGCTCGCCTTCACCAGCCCGCGCGCCAAGGCGAACGGCCCGATCCCGGCGAGGATGTTGCCGCAGTTCGGGGTGGTATCGACCGCGGCCGTCTCGATCCCGACCTGCGCGAACAGGAAGTCGATATCGCAGCCGGGCTCGTCCGAGGGCGAGACGATCGCGACCTTGCTGGTCAGGGGATGGGCGCCGCCGAGCCCGTCGACCTGGCGCTTGTCGGGCGAACCCATTACCGCGAGCAGGAAAGCATCGCGCGCCGCGATATCGCCCGGCAGGTCGTCGCGCAAGAAATAGGCGCCCTTGGAGGTGCCGCCGCGGATCAGCATGCAGGGGATGGCGAGCTGGCCCATCGCTCACTCCGCCGCCTTGATGCCGGCCCGGTTGATCACGTCGCGCCAGAGCGCCAATTCCGAGGCGATCAGCTTGCCGAAACCCTCCGGCGTCTCCGGCCGGGCGATGGCGCCGTCCCTGGCCAGGGCCGCGGCGAAATCCGGCTGGCCGAGCAGCGCGTTGATCTCGCGATTGAGCCGCTCGACGATTCGTGGCGGCGTGCGCGCCGGCGCCACCATCCCGTACCATTGCACCGCCTCGAAATCCGGCAGGCCGCTCTCGGACAGAGTCGGCAGGTCCGGTGCGAAGCCGACACGCTCGCGCGCGGCGACGCCAAGCACCCGAAGCTGCCCGCCTTCTGCCAAAGGCAGCACGGCCGGCCCGCCGGTCAGCGTGAACTGGATGTTGCCGGCGACGAGATCGTTCACCGAAGGCGCCGTGCCGCGATAAGGCACATGCGTCGCCTCGATGCCGGCGCGATGGCAGAAATAGGCGGTGGCGATATGGGCAGCGCTGCCCTGCCCGCCGGACGAATAGTTCAACTTGCCGGGGTTCGCCTTGGCGTAGGCGACGAACTCCGCGAAGGTCTTTGCCGGCAGCTTCGGATTGATCGCCAGGATGTTCGGCAGCATGGCGATGAGCGCGACCGGCTGGAAATCCTTGATCGGGTCATAGGGGACATTCGGATAGAGTGAGGGCGCGAAGGCGAGCGTGCCGATATGGCCCATCATCAGCGTATGGCCGTCGGGCTCGGACTTGGCGACCTGCCCCGAGGCCGTCATGCCACCGGCGCCCGGCCGGTTCTCGATCACGAAGCCCTTGCCGGGAATGCTGCGTTCGAGCTTGCTGGCGATCAATCGCGCCAGCACGTCGGTACTGCCGCCGGGCGTGAACGGCACGACGACCCGGATCAATTGGCTCGGCCACTCCGGCTGGGCGCGCGCTGGCCCCAGCCCGGCGAAGCCGGCGAGCCCGAGGCCAGCGAGAACGGAGCGACGATCCAGCATCATCGGACGCTCTCCTTGCGGCGCGCCCCGCGCAACTGGGCCTCGGCGATCGCCTGGGCCAGACCGGGGTGGAGCTTGGCGACGCCGAGCATCTCTGCCGCCTCGCGCATCTCGGCCGAGCGGCGCACGCCATGGGTCGCGACGCGCTCGCGCATGTCGGCGGCGAGCGCATGGAAATCGATCGACGGAAAGGTCGCGTGCAGGCTGGCGAAAACCGGGTCCTTGACGTCCCAGGCCTCGCAGGCGGCGGCGCAGTCGACCATCAGGGCCTCCAACCCCTTGATCACGATCGAACGGCAGAGCTTCATCGCCGAGGCCCGGCCATAGACCTCCGAGACCGGCGTCAGGTTCATGCCGAGCCCGTTGAGCGCTTCGGATGCGGCTTGCGCTTTCGGGCCACCGGAGAGGATCGCGACCTTGAGCCCGGGTTTCAGCACCGGCGCCATCACCGCGGCTTCGAGATAGTCAGCGCCACCGGCGATGACAGCTTCGGCCGCCCGCTGCTTGGTCGAGGGCGCGGCCGAGTTGACGTCGACAAAGACCTGCCCCGGCTTCAGCCAGGCGGCCGCCTCGCTCGCCACCGCCTCGGCGCGGTCGGCAGTGACGGCCGAGAAGACGAAGGTCGCGCCCGCGCAGGCTTCCTGCGCCGAGACGGCGCGGGTGACGCCTAGCTCCTCGGCGGCAGCTTCCAGACGGTCACCGGCCTCGCTGCCGAAGAGCAGGTCATAGGCGCGGATGGCGACGCCTTCATTGGCAAGCAGGCCGCGCGAAAAGGTCTGGCCGACCTCGCCGAAGCCGATGAAGGCGATCGCTGCCGTGTTGGCGCCTGCCATTGCTGGCTTCTCCTCGCGCGTTTCGTCCCGCCGCGAGGTTCGGCCAAAGCCATTCTGCCATCAAATGATAAGAATGCAGCGATTGATTACTTTTCTTCATCTCGCCGCGGCGCAACGCTGCGCTTCAGCGCCTGGCTCAACAGCACGATCAGGTCGCGCGTCACCGGCCGCACCGGCACCGATTTGCGCGTGATGATGCCGAGCGTGCGGGTCACCGCCGGCGAACGCAAAGGGACCGCGACCAGCTCGCCGGCATCGACGACATCGAGCGAAAGCTGCGGCACCACCGCGTAGCCGATGCGCGAGCGCACCAGGCTGACCGCGGTGACGACGCGCTGGACCTCGTAGCGCCAGGTCAGGCTTTCGCGCCTGGCGCCGAGCGCATCGTCGATCAGGATGCGGTTGCCGGTCTCAGCGCTGATCCTGACCAGCGGCTCGTCCTGCAATTGCGCCCAGGTCAGCGACGAAGCTTGAGCCAAGGGCATGGAGCGATGACTGACCAGCACGAAGGGCTCTTTAACGACCGGCTTCAGCTCCAGGTCGAAGCGATTGGCGGCGACGATAGTGACGCCGAATTCGGCCTCGCCCGACTGCACCTTGTCGGCGATCTCGGAGGCCGAGTTGTCGTGGATCCTGACGCCGACGCCGGGATGGCGCGCGGCGAAGGCAGCGATCACCGCCGGCATGCAATGCGCCGCGACCGTCGGCAGGCAGCCGAGCGAGACCTGTTCGTTCCCCTCGCGCAGATCGACCCTGACCTCGTTGATGGCGAAGCCTAGGTCCTCGAAGATGCGCCGCGCCCGCGGCAGCAGCGTCGTGCCGGCCGCGGTCAGCGAAACCTGCCGGGTCGTGCGCAGGAAGAGCGGCGTTCCCAGCGACTCCTCGAGCTTGCGGATACGGTGGCTGAGCGCCGTCTGCGACAAATTGAGATGCGAGGCGGCGGCGCGGAAGCTGCCACGCTCCGCTATGCTGACGAAGGCCTGGAGTCCGAGAACGTCGACGCGCATCGGATCACATAGCCTTCGGCATGCGAGAACGCCAAGGCCATGTCTTCCGCCATTCAAGCCGCGAACGGCAGCCTGGCCGCCTGTTTTTTGCAACGGCCGGCTGCGCCCGGCTGCATATCCAGCGAGGCCGTTCGGCAAGTAGGATGGCGATGAAGCGGCTTCCGGCGCAACAGCGGCGGCCACCGTCGCAACCTGGCTTCTTCCGCGGAATCTCGCCATGAATCGACATATAGCTCCTTCCAGCGTCACCGAAGCGCCGTTCGGAATCGGCCAGCCGGTGCCGCGAAAGGAAGACCCGATCCTGGTGCGCGGCGAGGGGCGCTATACTGATGACCTCTCGCTGGAGGGGCAGCTCTACGCCGCCTTCGTCCGCAGCCCGCATGCCCATGGCCTGCTCAATGGTGTCGACATCTCGGCCGCACAGGCGATGAAGGGCGTGGTCGCGATCTATACCGGCGCCGATCTCGAGGGGCAGGGCTACGGCCCGCTGCGCTGCCAGATCGACCTGCCCAATCGCGACGGAACCCCGATCCGCAAGCCGGTCCGCATGGCACTGGCGACCGGCAAGGTCCGCTTCGTCGGCGATCCCGTGGCCGTGGTCGTCGCCCGCACAGCAGTCCAGGCACGCGACGCCGCCGAGGCCGTCATGCTCGACATCGACGTCCTGCCCGCCGTCATCTCGGGCGAGGACGCCCTCGCTCCCGGTGCGCCGCTTCTCTATGACGAGGTGCCCGGCAACCTCGTCCTCGACTATCAGTCCGGCGATGCGCAAAAGGTCGCCGCCGCCTTCGCCGGCGCAGCCCATGTCGCCCGGCTGCGGATCGTCAACAGCCGCGTCGTGGTCAATCCGATCGAGCCCCGATCGGCGATCGCGAGCTATGATCGCAAGGCCGGCCGCTACACGCTGCATGCCCCGAGCCAGGGCGTCTTCGGCCTGCGCAACAACCTCGCCGCGGCGATGGGCGTGCCGGCTACGAAGATGCGGCTGGTCACCGGCCATGTCGGCGGCTCCTTCGGCATGAAGGCTTCGGTCTTCCCCGAGCATGTCGCGCTGCTGCACGCGGCCCGCCTGCTGAAAAAGCCAGTTAAATGGACCGACCAGCGTTCGGAGAGCTTCGTCTCCGACCATCACGGCCGCGACATGGTGTTCGAGGCTGAGCTCGCGCTCGATGCGCGCGGCCGCTTCCTGGCGACACGCTTCACCGGCATCGGCAATATGGGCGGCTATCTCTCGCCGGTCGGGCCGATGATGGCGAGCCTGAACATCGGCAAGAACAGCGTCGGCATGTACCGCACGCCACTGGTCGAGGTCCTGGCCAGATGCGCCGTGACCAATACGCCGCCGATCGGCGCCTATCGCGGCGCCGGGCGGCCCGAGGGCAATTATTTCATGGAGCGGCTGATCGATACCGCCGCCCGCGAGATGGGGATCGACAGCGCCGAGCTCAGGCGGCGCAACCTGATCAAGCCGGAGCAGCTGCCCTGGTCGACGCCGATCGGCACCGTCTATGACAGCGGCGATTTCCCGGCGCTCTTCGCCCAGGCACTCGAAGCCGCCGACTGGAAGGGCTATGCGGCGCGGCAGCGCCAGAGCCGCAAGGCCGGCAAGCTGCGCGGCCGCGGCATCGGTTGCTATCTCGAGGTCACCGCGCCGCCGACCAATGAGATGGGCGGCCTGCACTTCGAGGCCGACGGCAGCGTCACCATCGTCACCGGAACGCTCGATTACGGACAGGGCCACTGGACGCCCTTCGCCCAGATCCTGTCGAGCCAGCTCGGCGTGCCCTTCGACCGGATCCGTCTGGTCCAGGGCGACAGCGACCGCCTGATCGCCGGCGGCGGCACCGGCGGCTCGAAATCGGTGATGGCGAGCGGATCGGCGATCATCGAGGCGAGCGAACTCGTCATCGAGAAGGGCAAGCTGCTGGCAGCTCATATCCTGGAAGCTGCCGCTGTCGATATCGAGTTCGCCGGCGGCGAGTTCAGGATCGCGGGAACCGATCGCGGCATCGGCATCATGCAATTGGCCGAGCGCCTGCGCACGGGCGTGCCCTTCCCTGCCGACCTGCCGCAGAGCCTCGACGTCGACCACGTCTTCAAGGCGGCCCCGTCGGCCTATCCGAATGGCTGCCACATCGCCGAGGTCGAGATCGACCCTGAGACCGGGCAGGTCGAGATCGCCGGCTATGTCATGGTCAACGACTTCGGGACCGTGGTGAACCCGCTGATCGTCGAGGGGCAATTGCATGGCGGCGTCGTCCAGGGCATCGGCCAGGCACTCTACGAAATGACGGCCTTCGACGAGGCCGGCCAGCTCATGACCGGCTCCTTCATGGACTATGCGCTGCCGCGCGCGTCGGACGTGCCCTTCTTCTCCTTCGTCAGCCGCGGCGTCCCGACCGCGACCAACCGGGTCGGCGCCAAGGGCTGCGGCGAGGCCGGCTGCGCAGGGTCCTTGCCCTCGGTGATGAACGCGGTCGTCGATGCGCTCGCGCCCCATGGCGTGCGCCATCTCGACATGCCGGCGACCCCGCTCGCGATCTGGAGGAGCATCCACCCGCGCGGTTGAGATCGCGGCGGCGCTCGATTGTGGACGACATGACGGTGCTCGCCTCGAGGCGCGGCGTTGGTTCGCGCGAATCTAGAAGGAGCCGGCAATGAACGTGCCATTGGTCCGAGTAATCACCACAAGTGAAGAGAAATAGACTCCGATATTTTCGGACGATCCGCGGCTTCTGCGCGCGAGCAGCCGGAACCAGAGGTAGGCCAAGAGATCACGCTCGAAGCGGGTACGCCACGCGCGAAAATTCCCCCAGTGCTCACCGGGCCTTTTTGCAGGCCACGAGGCAAAGAAGTTGGAAGAGCATCTGCGCTGACACTTGCGCCGTATTCGTGGTCGGGTCGTATTGCGGGGCGACTTCGACGACGTCGCCGCCGATGATGTCGACCCCGGCGACGCCACGCAGGATCTCCAGCACTTCGCGCGGCAGGAGTCCCCCGACCTCGGGCGTGCCGGTGCCGGGAGCAAAGCCCGGATCGAGGCTGTCGACGTCGAAGGAAATATAGACCGGTCCGGAGCCTACAACGGCCTTTGCCTTCTCGATCACCGCCGGCAGCCCCATGGCGCCGACCTCCTCGGCATGGATCACGGTCATTCCGGAATCGAAGGAGAACTCCCAGAGATATTCGCCGCCGCCGCGGATGCCGATCTGGATCGTCCGGGTCGGATCGAGAACGCCGGCCAGGACGGCTTCCCGGAAGGGGCCGCCATGGTGGAATTTCGAGCCCTCATAGGGGCCGGCCGTGTCGCAATGCGCGTCGATATGGATCATGCCGACCGGGCGTTTGGCGCCCAGCCCCTTGAGGATCGAGCCGGTGATCGAATGATCGCCGCCGACCGAAAGCGGGATCGTCGCGGTTTCTCCGATCATGCGGTAGCAGGCCTCGATATCGCGATGGCAGTCTGCCAGGCTGTAGCGGCTGCTCAGCGCGACATCGCCGACATCGGCGACGCGCAGACTCCCGAGCGGGGCGATGCCCAGGACATGTTCGTAAGGTCCGATCCGCTCGACGGCGCGCACGGCGCGGGGCCCGAGCCGCGCGCCGGCGCGGTTGGTGACGCCGAGGTCCATCGGCACGCCGATCAGAGCGACGTCGAGCCCGGCTAGTCCTTCGGGCGAGAGTCCGTCCGATCGAAACGGAGCGTCGAGGAAGGTCGCCGGATCGGCGAACGGCCATTTGCGCCGGTCCGCCCCCTGGAAGATGGTGTCCGCGACGGCCTTGAAATGCGGGTCGTGCATCTGCCCACCGCCGGCCGAGGCGTAACGCTGGCGCAAACGATCAAGAGCGGCATTGTCGAAGGACATGGCAACCTGCAGGGAATGATCGGGAGCCTGAAGGCTGGCATCGCGCCGGGGCAGCCGGAACGATGAAAATGCGTGCGGCCCTATAAACGAAACTGAACGGTGCCCTTGCGAAAGGCGGGTAGGAGAAGCAGCAACTGACTTGCCGGCATGGCTGTCTAAGGTCGGCTGCGATTGCTATGGTGCGGGCCGGATGCTGGAGCTCGATCCCTATCTGCTGCGTGCGTTCCTGACCGTTGCCGAAGTCGGAACGGTCAATGGCGCCGCCTTGTCGCTCAACCGCACCCAGGCGGCCGTCAGCATGCAGATCCGCAAGCTCGAGGAATTGCTCGGCGGCAACCTGTTCGAGCGCTCGTCGAAGGGGCTCGAGCTGACCAATGACGGCGTCCTGCTCGTTCCCTACGCCCGTGAAATCCTCAGGCTCAACAACGAGATCGGAAAGCGCCTCAACGGCAAGATGATCGAGGGACGGGTCCGTCTCGGCGTCGTCGAGGATTTCGCCGCGACGCGCCTGATCGATATCCTGAAGGCCTTTCGCGACCAGAACCCGAGGGTCGACATCGACATCATCGTCGAACCGAACAAGCGCCTCGCCGCGATGTTCGAGAACGACAAGCTCGACATCGCGGTCTGCGATACCACCCGGCTCAACCGCAAGCCGACGCTGGTCTGGTACGACAGGCTGCTCTGGGTCGTGCGCTCGGACATCGTGATCTCGGCGAATGTGCCGCTGCCGATCATCATGTTCGAGGAATCCTGTCCCTGGCGAACGCCGGCGCTGGCCGCATTGTCGGGGCGTGACCTGCAATGGAAGATCGTCTGCGAGGCGTCGACGCTGGTCGCCATGGCGACCGCCGTGCGCGTCGGCATCGGCATCGGCCCGATGATCGCGGCCACGATTCCTGAGGATTGCCGGGTGCTCGATCATGCCGCCGGCCTGCCCGAACCGGTGGAGGTCAGCATCGGCCTCTACTCGCGCACGGGCGCGCCGAGCGAGGCGCGCTATCTTTCGGATTTCATCGCGCAGCAAAGCGACCTGCGGCGCCTCTGAGCCGCCAGCGGCATTCACGTCCGCTTATAGCCGGACAAGCATTTTCACCCTACCGCCGCACCCCGTCAGTGAGTGCAATCGTGCCTGTGAACGGCTCGGGAACCCGGTCGCCCCTCGCGATCGGCACAGCCTGCGGCTCGTCGACCTTTGGCGCGAAGGACCTGATGCCATGACGATGACACGCCGGAACCTTCTCTCCCTGATCGGCGCGAGCAGCGCGGTCGGGCTGTCCGCTCCCTGGCTCGGCGGCGCCCGGGCGGCGACGGGCCTCACCGCCGCCGAATGGGGCGGCGACGTCGTCGACGCGATGAAGCAGATCGCCGCCAAGCAGAACGGAGCCCAGTTCAACTGGGTGCTGCATCAGGGCGGCGCCGGCGCCATCCTGCCCAAGATCAAGGCTGCCTGGCCCAAGGTCGACTACGACTACATCGCTGGCTGGGAAGGCTCCTTCAACAGCATGATCGCGGAGGATTGGGTCGAGACCATCACGGCCGCCGATATCCCCAATCTCGCCGACATCCCCGAGAAGATCATGATGCGGGATGCCAAGGGCAATGTGAAAGCGGTGCCCCGCGCCGTCGGCGGCATGTATTTCGGCTACCGCACCGACACCGCCCCCTTCGCCGTCAGCAAGATCGACGATCTCTTCGACAAGCGCCTGAAGGGCGCGATCTGCTGGCCCGGACCGACCCAGAGCATGATGCTCCAGATCGTCGCGCTCGCCCTGCAGGGCGGCGGCAATGAATCGAACATGGAGCCCGGCTGGAAGCTGATGAAGGATCTGGCGAAATCCGGCAATATCGGCCGCATCGCCGTGACCGATGTCGATTTCACCAACTCCTTCACCTCCGGCGAGACCTCGGTCGGCTTCTTCGCCGAGCCGAGCTGGGCCGCGGTCGCCAAGAATTTCAAGATCACCCGCCTGACCAAGCAGGCCGGCATGGCGACCTTCCTCTACCAGAGCGGCTTCGCCGTGATGAAGAACCGGCCGAACCGCAAGGCGACCTGCGACTTCATCAATTTCGCCATCAGCCCGGAGATGAGCGCGCTCTACGCGAAGGTCGCCGGCGAGGCGCCGTTGAACGGCAAGGCCGCGATACCGCCTGAGCTGGCCCATCTCGCCTTCACGCCGAAGGAGTTCGAGAGCTTCGTCCATGTGCCCGACTACAAGGTCGTGCTCAGCCAGCAGGACGCCTGGGCCAAGCGCTGGGAATCCGACATCGCGCCGCTGCTATGAGCGCCTTGACCGCCGCCCGGCCGCAGGAGCCGGCGATCCCGAGCCCGGCGCCGGCGCGCATGACATTCATCCTGCTTGCGCCCGGCCTGCTGCTCCTGTTCGGCATCTTCGTCTTGCCCTTGCTCGGGCTCGGGCTGGAAAGCCTCAGGCAATATGTGCCGGGCCGGGTCGGCTCGGCCATCGACGCGCCGCTGACGCTCGAGAACTATCGCGAGCTCGCGACGGCCTCCTTCGCCGGCGTGCTGTACGAGACCTTCAAGCTCAGCGCGGCGGCCTCGCTGGTCGGATTGCTGGCCGCCTTTCCGCTGGCCTATTGCATCGTCAGGCGGTTCTCGCCGCGCCAGCGCGCCGCCTGCATCGGCCTCCTGGTGATGCTGGTGCTGCTCAGCATGCTGGTGCGCACCTATGCGCTGGAGCTCGCCTTCGGCTCGGTCGGGATCGCACGGCCGCTGCTGCTGGCACTGGGGATTTCGCCGACGAGCCGTGGCTATATCGAGGTGCTGGTCGGCGCCGGCCTGCTGCACGCGGTCATGCCGATCTGCACGCTGACCCTGCTGGGGACGATCCAGAACATCGATCCGCGGCTGTGCGACGCCGCGCAATCGCTCGGCGCCCCGGCCTGGAAGGCGCATCTCGGCATCACCGTGCCGCTCGCCCTGCCGGGATTGGTCTCGGCCTTCCTGATCGCCATGACCTTCGCGATCAGCGCCTTCGTCATCCCGATGGTGCTGGGCAAGGGACGGGTGCTGTTCCTGTCGAACACGATCTACACGCGCTTCAGCGACGTCGCGAACTATCCGAGCGGCGCCGCCGTCTCGATCGCGATGCTCGTCATCTCTCTGGTGGTCCTGTCGCTGGCTTCGCTGGCGCATCGGCGCAAGGGAGCGCGCTCATGAACGGCACGATGAAACGGCTGAGCGACCGCATCCTCGGCGGCGCGATGGTCGCGATGCTGGGACTGGTCCTCGCCTTCCTGGTGACGCCGCTGCTGGTCACCTGCCTGCTTGCCTTCGATTCACGCAGCTTTCTCGGGCCGCTGCCGCCGCCGGCTTTGTCCCTGCGCTGGTTCGAGAAGCTGGCCTCGCTCGACTATGTCGCCACCGGCCTGGCAACCAGCCTGAAGATCGCCGTGCTGGCGACGGCCATTGATGTTCTGGTCGGGACCACCGCCGCGGTGGCGCTCGACCGCGGTGACTTCCGCGGGCGCGGCCTGCTGATGGCGGCCTTTCTCTCGCCGCTGATCGTGCCGGCGGTGGTGATCGGTCTCGCCTTGCTGCTGTTCCTGTCGCGGATCGGCGTCGTCGACGGTTTCACGCGCCTGCTCTGCGGCCATGTCGTGATCACCTTGCCCTATGTCGTGCGCACGGTGCTCGCCAGCCTCGCCGGCCGCGACAGGCGCCTGACCGAGGCCGCCCTGGTGCTGGGCGCGACCGAGCGCGAGGCCTTCTGGACCATCACCTTGCCGCTGATCCGCAGCGGCATGGTCACCGGCGCCGTCTTCGCCTTCGCCGTCTCGCTGGACGATGTCGCGGTCAGCATGTTCCTGACCGACCCGTCGACCTACACCTTGCCCGTCGCGCTCGTCAGCAGCATGCGCGCGTCCTTCGACCTTTCGATCGCAGCGGCTGCCGTCCTGCTGATGGCGGTCACCGCCGTCCTCATCATCGTCCTGGAGCGCTTCGTCGGTTTCGACCGCCTGCTGGGCCAGGGCCTGTTTCGTTCATAGGGGGCACCTCGTGAGCAACGCCGTCGAGTTTCATGGAATACGCCGACGCTTCGGCACCGTCGCGGCCGTCGATGACGTCTCCTTCTCGATCGCCGCCGGCGAGACCGTCGCCCTGCTCGGGCCGAGCGGCTGCGGCAAGACGACCATCCTGCGGATCATCGCCGGCTTCGAGCGGCCCGACCATGGCACGGTCAGCATCGGCGGGCGCGACGTCACCGCGCTCAAGCCCTATGAGCGCAATGTCGGGCTGCTGTTCCAGCATTACGCCCTGTTCCCGCACATGACCGTGGCGGAGAACGTCGCCTATGGGCTGCGCCACCGTGGCGCCGACAAGAGCGAGATACCCGACCGCGTCGAAGCGATGCTGGCGCTGGTCAGGCTGCAGGGTTTCGGCAGCCGCAGGCCGCACCAGCTCAGCGGCGGCCAGCAGCAGCGCGTCGCCCTGGCCCGCGCTTTGGCGACGCGACCGGGCCTGGTCCTCCTCGACGAGCCGCTCTCGGCGCTCGACGCCAAGCTGCGGCAGGATCTGCGCGCCGAGCTCAAGCAGGTCCTGGCAGCCGTCAACTCGACGGCGATGGTCGTCACCCATGATCAGGAAGAGGCGATGAGCCTCGGCGAACGCGTCTTCCTGATGCAGTCCGGCCGCATCGTCCAGGTCGGCACTCCGTCGCAGGTCTATGGCCGCCCCGATTCCCGCTTCGCCGCCGACTTCATGGGGCGCACCAACTGGATCGAAGCCCGGGTCACACGGCGCGAAACCGGCATCGCCCAGGCCGTCAGTCGCTCCGGCCTGTCACTCACCGTACCGCACTGCGATGCGGAAGCGATCGACATCTGCGTCCGGCCCGAGAACATCGTCCTCAGCGCCGCTGATGCAACCGAGCCGGACGGCATGGTCAACAGCGCAAGAGGCCGGATTCTCAATGTCGCGCTGCTCGGCGCGACCCGCCAGATCCTCGTCGAGACGAGCGGTGGCGAACAGCTCCTCGTGATGCAGGCCAACCGCGTCGGGGACGGTCTCGATCCAGGCAAGACGGTGAGGATCGGCTTTCCGGTCGACGCCTGCATCACGCTGCCGGCCGGCAACCAGGCCGCGCTTCCAACGTCACTCTAGCGTTCTCAGGGAAGGATGAACGACATGACCACGACCGCCTCGATCAAGACGTCGCTGCTGGCGCTCGGCCTGATGGCCGGCATCGGCCTTGCGACCGCGCCGGCTCGTGCCGACGCCCTCGACGACATCGCCAAGGCCGGCACGCTCAAGGTCGGCGTCTTCGCCGATTTCCCGCCCTTTTCCTCCGCGACCGCGGATATGAGCCTCAAGGGCTATGACATCGACGTCGCCGAAGTCATCGCCAGCGCCCTGAAGGTGAAGCTCAGCCTCGTCAGCGTCACCGGCCAGAACCGCATCCCCTTCCTGACCGACCGCCGCGTCGACATCCTGCTCAGCGTCGGCCACAGCGCCGAGCGCGAGAAGGTGATCGATTTCACGGCGGCTTACGCGCCCTATTACATCGCCGTCATCGGCCCGCAGGCCTTGAAGGTCGAGGGCAAGGCCGACCTCGCCGGCAAGTCGATCGCGGTGAGCCGCGGCACTCTGGAAGACACGTCGCTGACCGAGGCCGCCCCGCCTTCGGCCGACATCAAGCGCTTCGACAGCTACAATTCGGTCATCCAGGCCTTCATCTCCGGTCAGGCGCAATTGATGGCCGTCGGAAATGATGTCGGCTCTCAGGTTCTGTCGCGCCAGACGACGCTGAAGCCCGAGCAGAAGTTCCAGCTCATGACCTCGCCGGACCATATCGCGCTCAACAAGAACGAGCCGCGCCTCAAGCAGGCGCTCAACGAGATCGTCGCCAAGCTGCTCGCCGACGGCACGCTCAACAAGGCCTCGATCAAGTGGCTCGGCAAGCCGCTCGACCCCAAGGATCTGTGAGACTTGGCCTATAGCCTCAACTTCGACTGGCTGAGCCAGGCCGCCGAACCCATCGCGCGCGGCGCGGTGGCGACGGTGGGGCTGACCGCCGTCACGACGGTGCTCGGGACAGTCTGCAGCGTGCTGGGGGCGGCGGCGATACGCAGCCGCTCGCCATGGCTGCGCCATGCGGTCGGCAGCTATGTCGAGCTGATCCGAAACACGCCGTTCCTGGCCCAGCTGTTCTTCATCTTTTTCGGCCTGCCCAGTCTCGGCCTGCGGCTCGACCCCGCCATCGCCGCGATCCTGGCGATGACGATCAACCTGTCCGCCTATGGGACCGAGATCGTCGCGGCAGGGCTCGATGCGGTCCCCAGGGGTCAGAGGGAGGCCGGGCATGCGCTCGGCCTGCGGCCCATGATGGTCTTCGTCAAGATCGTCCTGCCGCAGGCACTGAAGGTGATCTTCCCGGCGCTGCAAGGCCAGGTCATCATCATGATGCTGGAATCGGCGGCCGTGTCGCAGATTTCCGTGCGCGAGCTGACCTATGAGGCGGATATGCTCCAGGCCCGCAGCTTCCGCGCCTTCGAAACCTATTTCATCGTCACCATGGTCTATCTGGCGCTGAGCATCGGGCTACGCCGGATCCTGAGCCTCTCCGGGCGGAAATACCTGATCGGGGGAGCACCCTGATGGACTTCACCTTCTGGGACATTCTGCGCAACCTGCTGCTCGCGACCCGCTGGACGATCCTGCTCTCGATCGTCGCGTTCGTCGGTGGCGCCATCTTCGGCCTGGCGGTGCTGCTGGCGCGGGTGTCGGATCGCTACTGGCTGCGTCGCTTCGCCGAATCCTATATCGGGCTGTTCCAGGGCACGCCGCTATTGATGCAGCTGTTCCTGGTCTTCTTCGGCTTGCCGTTGCTCGGCTTGCGCATCGAGCCCTGGCTCGCCGCCGTCGTCGCCCTGTCACTCAGCGCCAGTGCTTATCTGGCGGATATCTGGCGCGGCGGCGTCGAGGCCCTGCCGAAAGGCCAATGGGATGCGGCCAAGAGCCTCGGCCTGCATTATCCCTATCAGATGCGGCTCGTGATCCTGCCGCAGGCCTTCGCGATCACCAGGGCTCCGGTCGTCGGCTACCTCGTCCAACTCGTCAAAAGCACGGCGCTGACCTCGATCATCGGCTTCGACGAGTTGATGCGGACATCCAACGCCATCTCGAACGCGACCTTCGAGCCTCTCACGGTCTATGGCCTGGTTGCTTTGATCTATTTCGTCATCTGCCTGCCGCTGACCCGCTACTCCCGTCATCTGCAGTCTCTCAAACCAGCCTGAGAAGCAAAATCCGCGGCTGGCCGCTCTGACTGAAAGATCCGCGGAGTCGCGCTCTGTTCAGATGAATCTGTCACCTATGCTCGGCGTCTCCGGAACCTTCGTGGTTCGAAGGGACCGTCGGCCACCTCCTCGGCTTTCCTCTCGACCAAGCGAACGATCAACTCCGCCGCATGTCGAGATATATCGACAGCGGCGCTGGGCTCATCTTTTCAGGGCGGACATGTGCACCTTAAGCCGACTCTGGCAGCGTCCGGTTGCTGGCGGTCCGGTCAAGGGCAATATTCAGCCGTAGCTGACGTCGGCGGTGGAGATTGCTTCATGGGCTCGCGCTCGCGAGCTGGCGATGGAGCTCCGCCGCGGCTTCGTCGAGCGCATCCGTGATCAGGGCCTCGGCGCGCGGATTGTATCGGACCGCGGGAAGCGCGACGTTGATCGAGCCAAGCGCCTCCCCGTCCTCGCCCAGCACGGCCTTCGCCAATCCGATGATCCCCGGCGTGAACTCCTCAAGGGAATAGGCGATGCCCTCCCGTCGGACCTTGTCGAGCTGACGACGAAGCTCGGTCGCCGAAGACAACGTATTGGCCGTGATCGGCTGGAAACTGACGCCGTCCAGGTATTCGTCCCGTCGGCTCTCGGGCATATGGGCCAGGATGATCTTGCCGCCGGAGGTCGCATAGAGCGGCGCAAGATCCCCGAGCCGCATATGCGAGACCAACCGCTGCGAGGAACTGACCGTCGCCACCACCTCGGCCTCGTTGCCTTTGAGCATATTCAGCGCCGAGGATTCGCCGGTCCGCGCAGTGATCCGCTCCAGCACCGGCTGCACCAGGCCGACCAGGTCCTGCCGGCGCGAGGTCAAGCGCGCCATGCTGGTGAAGCGCTCGCCCAGACGATAGCTCTTGCCGGCGGCCGAATAGGCGACATAACCGCGCCCGGTCGCGGTCTTGAGGAGCTGCGTCAGGCTGCTCTTGGGGATGCCGAGCGCCTCCGTGATCGCCGTGTGTGACAGGCCGCCGTTGAAACGGGCCAATAATTCGAACAGGTCGAGAAGCCGGTCGGCCGATTTGACCGCGCTGCGCGCGTCCTCGTTCAGCCCTTCGGGTTTCACTGTGCGCCCCAGTTCATCAGTGTGAACAAGCTAGCAAGTCCCCTGCTTGAGAGGAAGCGGAGATCAGCTCCGTTTGGCGGCATTTCGCGCGAGCAGCCGCTTTGTGGCCTCGCCGGCATGCCGGGCGCGCTCCGCCGGCGGGAGAGCGGCGAAAGCGGCGGAAGGTGCTTCGATCCCGACCGGCGTATCGGGGGCGAAGGCATCGAGGAATGCGTCCAGCCACAACTCGCCGAGCCCCGGATAGAGCCGTTCGCCGCGCGCCTCGGCGCGGAGACCGGCGGCCGGTGGGGGCGCGGCCGGGGCGTCGCAGAGATGGATATAGGAGAACAGGCCCGGATCGTAGCGCGCGATGTCGCCGGGGCTGCCGCCCGAGCGGCTGAGGTGCAGCGCATCGACCAGAAGCCCGGCATCGTCGGGCGCCGCCTGCCGTAGCAGGTCATGGGCGCTGTCGAGATCGGCTATGGTCGCATAAGGGATGAATTCCAGCATCGGACGCAGCCCGCGCGCGTTCGCAAGCATGCACAGGCGCCCGAAATTGTCGCGGAGCCGGGCCGGCTCGGCATCGAAGCCGACGGTCAGCACATAGCGCGCGCCAAGCTCGACTCCGACGTCCAGGGCGGGCTGCAGGTCGTCGACCCGCATCTGCGGTGACAGCCAGATCGCCTCGATATCGAGAATGCGCAAGCCGGTCGCGGCAAGCCGCTCCTTGATGCGGCGTTGCACCGGAATGTCGCCGACCACCGGGACGATCGTATCGCCCGGAAGCGGCGGCACGATGCGCAGGCCGATCGCATCGAAGCCGCCGGCAGCGCCGGCATCGATTAGTGTCAGCGGATCGGCATCGAGCACTGTGAGATGCGCGAGCGAGATCGATCTCATGTGCCAGGGTCCCCGTTGACTCCACTAGGTCAACATATAAAACTAGTTTCTGTAAATAAACAAATATGGAGGCGAGAGATGACCGCAGCGAGCGAGGAGGCCGACCGGCGCGCCATCCGCGAACTCCTTGAGAACTGGGTGGTCTGGCGCGACGCCGGAGACTGGGATCGTTTCCGGACCGTCTGGCATCCCGAGGGGCGGATGATGGCGACCTGGTTCCAGGGCACCGGCGACGAGTTCATCCGCGTCAGCCGCGAAGGTTTCGAACGCGGCGTGCGCATCCTGCATTTCCTCGGCGGCATCGCGGTCGATGTCGAAGGGGAGCGGGCGATCTCCCAGACGAAGATGACGATCAGCCAGCGCGCCGAGGTCGACGGTGTCGTCTGCGACGTCGTCTGCACCGGCCGCTTCTACGACTTTCTCGAGAAGCGCGACGGACGCTGGGGCATCGTGCTGCGCCAGCCGATCTACGAGAAGGACCGGATCGATCCGATCGACCCTTCCGCTGCGCTCGCGCTCGATCGCGACCTGCTGCTGCGCTTTCCGGAAGGCTATCGCCACCTCGCTTATCTGCAGACCCGCATCGGCTACAAGGTCAAGCCCGACATGCCGGGCCTGACCGGCCGCGAGGTCGAGGCGCTCTATGCCCGCGGCGCCGGCTGGCTCAAGGGCGCGCCGGCCGACCAGCCAGCAGTGCTTGCGGGCTGAGGCCAAGGTGACGAGCGCCGCCATGCAGCCCTTCGTCTACGAGCCGCTTCCAGCCCGCGTGATCTTCGGAGCCGGCACGCTCGCGCGACTGGGCGACGAGGTCGAGCGGCTCGGTCTCAAGCGCGTGCTCGTCCTGGCGACGCCAGCCCAGCGAGGCGAAGCCGAACGGCTCGCGGCGTCGCTCGGCGAGCATGCGGCCGGGGTCTTCGCCGGAGCGGTCATGCATACGCCGGTCGAGGTGACCGAGCACGCAATGGCCGAGGTCGCGGCGCTCGGTGTCGATGGCGTCGTCGCCGTCGGCGGCGGCTCCACCATCGGGCTCTGCAAGGCCATCGCCCTGCGCTGCGACCTGCCGCAGATCGTCGTACCGACGACCTATGCCGGTTCCGAGATGACGCCGATCCTCGGCGAGACACGCGACGGGCTGAAGACGACGCAGCGCAGCCCGAAGATTCTGCCGGAGACGGTAATCTACGATGTCGAGCTGACGCTGACGCTGCCGCCCCAGCTCTCGGCGACTTCCGGCATCAACGCGATCGCCCATGCGGTCGAAGCGCTCTATGCGCCGGACGGCAACCCGATCGTCTCGCTCATGGCCGAAGAGGGCATCGGGGCGCTGGCACGTGCGCTGCCGGTGATCATGCGCGAGCCGTCGCAGTCGCAAGCCCGCTCCGACGCGTTGTACGGCGCCTGGCTCTGCGGCGCCTGTCTCGGGGCCGTCGGCATGGCGCTGCACCACAAGCTCTGCCATGCGCTGGGCGGTGCCTTCGACCTGCCGCATGCTGAGACCCACGCCGTCATCCTGCCGCACGCCATCGCCTATAATGCTGCGAGCGCACCGGAGGCCATGAATCGCATTGCGCGCGCGCTCGGCGCCGATGAGGCGGCGAAGGGCGTCCACGATCTCGCGCGACGGCTCGGCGCCCCCCATGCCCTGCGCGATCTCGGTATGCCCGAGAGCGGCATCGAGCAGGCGGCCGAGATCGCGACCCGCAACCCGTACCCGAACCCTCGTCCCATAGAGCGCGGCGCCATCCGCAGCCTGATTGCGCGCGCCTGGGCCGGAGAGGCGCCGCAAGGCTGACCGACGACGATGATGCGAAGGAGGACAGCGTGAGAAACTTCGACGAGCGCTCGATCACGGCCGCGGTCTGCGAGCGGGTCGGGCAGGCGAGCGATCCGCGCACGCGCCAGATCAGCGATGCCTTGGTGCGCTATCTCCATGATTTCGTGCGCGAGGTCGAGCCGACCCAGGAGGAGTGGTCGCAGGCGATCGCCTTCCTGACCCGGACCGGGCATATGTGCGACGCCAACCGTCAGGAGTTCATCCTGCTGTCGGACGCGCTCGGCATCTCCATGCTGGTCGACGCCCTCAACCATCGTCTGCCGGGCGGCGCCACGGAAACCACGGTGCTCGGTCCCTTCTATGTACAGGAGCCGCCCGAACTGCCTCTCGGCGCCAATATCTCGCCGGGGCTGGGGGGCGTGCCCCTGCTCGTCACCGGCTCGGTCAGCGCTGCCGACGGTTCGCCGCTGGCCGGTGCGACGGTCGATGTCTGGCATTCCGACGGCGACGGCTATTACGACGTCCAGCAGCTCGACGAGGATCACGGTCTCGCCATGCGCGCCCGGCTCAGATCGGCGAAGGATGGCGCCTTCCATTTCTGGACGATCATGCCGGCCGCCTACCCGATTCCCAATGACGGGCCAGTGGGCGAGATGCTGGCGGCGCAAGGGCGCCATCCCTACCGGCCAGCCCATGTCCATTTCATGATCGCGGCGCCGGAGCACGAGCAGCTCGTCACCCACGTCTTCGTCGAAGGCGACAGCTATCTCGATTCCGACGTGGTCTTCGGCGTCAAGGATTCACTGATCCGGCCCTTCGCCGAGATGCCGGCGGGCTCCGCGCCCGACGGCACGCAGGTCGACCGACCCTACCGCCTCCTGCACTACGACTTCGCGCTGGCGCCGCAGCGGCACCCGACCTGATCCATCCTTTTCCCGGCAACGCGCGCGCCCGCGGGAATGCCCGCTCTCCGCGCGTCGCCCAGAGTCCGCTCCTGGCGCGAAGCAGAAGTTACCCCTACGCGCAACTGCGCACGCCTGGCGGTAGTCCAAGTGGGGTTTGCGTGACCACGAAACCAATCCGTTGGGGTGGTCGCTGGGGCTTGTTGCTACCCCTTCGCTTGATACTTCAATAGAATCAGAGCAGCGGATCAAATATAGTGGCGGACAGGGAGGGATTTGAACCCCCGATACCCTTGCAGGTATGCCGCATTTCGAGTGCGGTGCATTCAACCACTCTGCCACCTGTCCGCGGTCGCTCTGGTCGAAGCGGGGTGCTTACTACACATTGCGCCGGCCTTGCACAAGCCTTTCCGGAGCGATGCGTCCACAACTCCGTCATCGCTCTGAAATCCGCAGCTGCCACGCTGCTTTTCCTTGACGCATCGCCCTCGCGCGACTAGGAAGCTGCGTCCGGCGTGGGGAAACCCGCGCCTGATCTCTTTTGGCTGCCGCCGACCATGCTGCTTCGATGCGGCGAACGCAGCGGCCCGGAAGAGCAAACCCGACCACGCAACCGACTGCCAAAAAGCCGTCCCGCGTGCGCCCCTTGGGGCACATGACCGGGCGGGGCTCAACATGGAGAACACTAAGATGTTCGCAGTCATCAAGACCGGCGGCAAGCAGTTCCGCGTCGCCGCCAACGACGAGATCACCATCGCCAAGCTCGAGGGCAACCCGGGCGACACCGTCGCTTTCGGCTCCGTGCTGATGCTGACCGATGGCGACAAGTCGACGATCGGCGCCCCCTTCCTCGGTGACATCACCGTCGCCGGCGAGATCGTCGAGCAGACCCGCGGCGAGAAGGTCATCGCCTTCAAGAAGCGCCGCCGCCAGAATTCCAAGCGCAAGCGCGGCTTCCGCGCCGAGCTGACCGTAGTGCGCATCACCGACATCCTCACCGGCGGCAAGAAGCCGGAGATGAAGAAGGGCGCCGCCGCCCCGGTCGCGCTCAAGGCCGGCAGCGAAGCCGTCAAGGGCAAGGCCGCGCCGAAGGCCGCCAAGGCTGAGAAGGCCGAGGGCCTCGACGCCTCCAACCTCTCGCTGATCTCGGGCGTCGGCCCGACCATCGAGAAGAAGCTGCGCGCCGCCGGCATCACCTCCTGGAACGACATCGCCGCCTGGACCGAGGCCGATGTCGCCAAGTGGGACGAAGAGCTGAAGCTGCGTGGCCGCGCCACCCGCGAGGAGTGGGTCGAGCAGGCCAAGGAGCTGCTCGCCGGCAAGCCGCCGCGGGCCAAGGCCGACCAGGCCGAGCTCGCCTCCGGCGAAGACTACTGACCGGCGCTGACAGGCACCGCGAAGCTTCACGCCCGGTCGGGGTGGCTTTTGCCGCCGATTCGGGTTACATGGACTGAAGAGTTTTTGAGGTAGGGCGTTATGGCTCACAAAAAGGCAGGCGGTTCGTCGCGCAACGGTCGCGACTCCGAAAGCAAGCGTCTCGGCGTAAAGCGTTTCGGCGACCAGGCGGTCGTGGCCGGCAACATCATCATTCGTCAGCGCGGCACCAAATGGCATGCCGGCGCGAACGTCGGCATGGGCAAAGACCATACCCTCTTTGCCACGTCGAATGGTCGCGTCCGATTCACGACGAAGCTCGGCCGAGCTTTCGTGAACGTAGTCCCGGCCCAAGAGGCCGCAGAATAAACGGCGGATAGGGAATGTTCTCGATCCGCCGGTTCCATCGAACCGGACGGATCAAGGGAATAAGAACCCTAAGCGGGTTTCCCGAAGGTCAAGCGAGGGGGAGATGGGACCAAAGCCCATCTCCCCCTTTCGTTTGCGCCGACGGAGAGACCAAGATGTTCCCCGAATTGACGAGAGACGACGTCTTCCGGCTCGAGACCAGGCGGCTGTGGCTGCGCTGGCCGCGGATCGCCGATGCAACCGCCATCCTGCGCCTCGCCGGCGAGAAGGCAGTCGCCGAGATGACCGCATCGATCCCGCATCCCTATCCGACCCAGGCGGTCGACCCCTTCGTCTTCGCGACGCGCAAGGGCAATGCGCTCGGCGAGCATCTCGTGCTGGCGATCACCCCGCGCGAGAAGCCGAACGAACTGATCGGCATGATCGGCGCGCACAAGCAGGCGAGCGGGCGGCCCTTCATCGGCTACTGGCTCGGCACGCCACACTGGAACAAGGGCTATGCCACCGAGGCGGTGCAGGCGCTGATCGACACGATGTTCTCGCTGGTCGAGATCGATGCGATCGAGGCCGACACCCGCGTCATCAACCCGGCCTCGCGCCGGGTGCTGGAGAAGAGCGGGTTCCGGCAGGAGGGTTCCTTCCTGAAGTCGCTGCCGGCGCGTGGCGGCCTCTTCCCCTGCGAGCAGTTCCGGCTCGACCGCTCGACCTGGGCGGCGCTGAAGAGCTGGAGCGCCTCGGGTTGGGCGCCGCTGCCGGCGGACGAACAGCAGCAGCAGGCTGAACGCTTCAGCGAAGAACCCTGCATGGCCTGAAATATGCGCGGGCCCGCCTGATGGTGGGCCCGTTTCTGTGCGCAACGGATTGCCCCGCCCGGCGCATCCGACTACCTAGCGATCATGAAATTCCTCGACCAAGCCAAGATCTATGTGAAAGCCGGTGACGGCGGCGCCGGCTGCGTCTCGTTCCGGCGCGAGAAGTTCATCGAGTTCGGCGGGCCCAATGGCGGCGATGGCGGACGCGGCGGCGACGTCGTGGTCGAATGCGTCCAGGGCCTGAACACGCTGATCGACTTCCGTTTCCAGCAGCACTTCAAGGCCAGGATCGGCGAGCACGGCATGGGCAAGGACCGGCACGGCGCCAATGGCCCGCCGATCGTTCTCAAGGTCCCGCCGGGCACCGAGATCCTGGACGAGGACGGCGAGACGCTGATCGCCGACCTGACCGAGCCCGGCCAGCGCTTCGTCCTGTGCAAGGGCGGCAATGGCGGCTTCGGCAACGCCTATTTCAAGACCTCGACCAACCAGGCGCCGCGCCATGCCAATCCCGGTCTGCCGGGCGAGGAGCGCTGGGTCTGGCTGCGGCTCAAGCTGATCGCCGATGCCGGCCTGGTCGGCCTGCCCAATGCCGGCAAGTCGACCTTTCTCGCCACGGTCACGGCGGCGAAGCCCAAGATTGCCGACTACCCCTTCACCACGCTGCATCCCGGTCTCGGCGTCGTCCGCGTCGATGCGCGCGAGATGGTCCTCGCCGACATCCCCGGGCTGATCGAGGGCGCGCATGAGGGCCATGGCCTCGGCGACCGCTTCCTCGGCCATATCGAGCGCTGCCGCGTGCTGCTGCATCTGGTCGAAGGCACCAGCGAGCATGCCGGCAAGGCCTACAAGACCGTGCGCAAGGAGCTCGCCGCCTATGGCGCCGACCTCGACGAGAAGCCCGAGATCGTCGCGCTCTCCAAGGTCGATGCGCTGACGCCGGAGGTGCGCAAGGAACAGCTCGCCCGCCTCAAGCGCGCCTGCGGCCGCACGCCGATCGCGCTATCGGCTGCGTCCGGTGAAGGCGTCGAAGCAGCACTGCGCGCCGTCTTCGCCGTGGTCGAGGAGGCGCGTGCGCAGGAGGCCAAGGACGAGGCCCCGGCGGAGGAGACCGGCTGGCATCCTTGACAGCCGTTCACAACTTCGGCTTGCGCGGCGTCCGATCCTGGTCTTGAAGTCGGCGATTGCCTGCTCTTCGGACTTGTCCCGCCATGCTGAGACGACTGACCGCCCTCGCCTTCTCCACCGCCCTCCTGGCCGGCACCGCGCTCGCCCAGGCGCCGGCGCAGCGCCCTGCCCAGCGGCCAACTGGCCAGGCGCAGGCGACGCCGGCCCCCGGCGCCGTCTCCCCGCCCGACAATACCACCGCGAGCTATGGCGACTGGGTGCTGCGCTGCCAGCAGAGCGTAGCCGCCCGTGTCTGCGAGATCGTCCAGACCCTCGAGCAGCAGGGCCAGCGCGGCCCGATCGCGCTCGTCGCCATCGGCCGGCCGGTCAAGGACGAGCCGATCAAGCTGGTGATCCAGGTGCCGCCGAACCTCGCGCTCGGCGACAAGGTCAGCATTCGCGTGGTCGTCGCCGACAAGGACGAGGCGGTCGCCGTCTTCCAGCGCTGCCTGCCTGCCGGCTGCTTCGCCGAGGCCACGCTGAGCGACGACACACTCAAGCGCTGGCGCGGGCTCAGTGAGGCCGGCCAGATGCGCTATCTCGACGCCGGCAAGCGCGAGGTCGCGCTGCCGCTCTCGTTCCGCGGCTTTCCGGCCGCGGCCGAGGCACTGCAGCGCGAGCCCTGACCGGCATCAATGCGCTCCTGAAGGCCGCGCATCGCGCAAGGTCGTCAGCGCCACCGCGAGGCAGAAGACCATGCCGGCGATCGCGATCAGCGCGACCGCGTGGAAACCGGTCATGAAGGCCTCGCGCGCCGCCTGGAGCAGATGCGCCGACTGATCCGGCGCCAGCTTCTCGGCCGCCGCCAGCGCGCCGCCGAGCGTCGAGCGCGCCGGCGCCAGCGCCGCGCCGTCGACGCCCGCGACCGAGAGGCCAGCCATGCTCTGGCGATAGAGCGCGGTTCCGAGGCTGCCGAAGACGGCGATGCCGAGCGCGCCGCCGAGCTCGATGCTGGTCTCCGACATCGCCGAGGCCGCACCCGCCCGCTCCTGCGGCGCCGAGCCGACCACGATCCCGGTCGTCAGCGCGACCACCGGCGTGAAGCCGATCGAGAACACGATCGACGAGGCGACGATCTGGACGAGCGTCGGCGCGAAAGCGAGCCAGGCGAAGCCGAGCCCCGAGAGCACCATGCCGCCCGCCATCAGCGTCGCCGGCTTGAAGCGCAGGGTCAGCGGCGTCACCGCGAAGGAGGCGAGCGTGAAGGCGACGGCCGACGGCAGCGACCAGATGCCGGCTTCCAGCGGCGTCAGCCCGGCGACGAGCTGAAGATACTGCGCCATGAAGATGAAGCTGCCGAACATCACCATGATGCCGGCGAGGTTGATCGCCAGCGCCGCGCGGAAGGCCGGGATCCCGAACAGGGTGAGATCGACCATCGGATCGGCGAGCTGGGTCTGCCGGCGCGCGAACACCACGCCGAGCACGAGGCCGGCGACGATGCTGCCGACGGCAGAAACCGAGAGCCCGAACTCGGCCCAGTGCTTGATCCCGTAGATCACCGGCAGAATGGTCGCCAGCGAGAGCAAGGCGCTGACGAGGTCGAGGCGACCGGCCTGCGGCGCCTTGTATTCCGGCAGCAGGATCGGGCCGATCACCAGCAGCACCAGCATCGGCGGGACCGCGATCAGGAAGACCGAGCCCCACCAGAAATACTCGATCAGCGCGCCGCCGATCAGCGGCCCGATCACGGCGCCGGCCGAGAAGCTGGCGATCCACATCGAGATCGCGAAGGTACGCTCGGTCTCGTCCTCGAACATCACCGCGATCAGCGACAGCGTCGAGGGCGCCAGCGTCGCGCCGGCGATCCCGAGCAGCGCCCGCATCACGATCAGCATCTCGGTGCTGGTCGAGAAGGCGGCGACGGTCGAGGCGACACCGAAGGCAGCCGCGCCGATCAGCAGCAGCTTGCGCCGGCCGATCCGGTCGCCGAGCGTGCCCATGGTCATCAGGAAGCCGGCGACCATGAAGCCGTAGATGTCGATGATCCAGAGCAGTTCGCCCGCCGTGGGCTTGAGCTCGCGCGTCAGCGTCGGGACTGCCAGGTTCAACACCGTCAGGTCCATCGAATAGATCATGCACGGGAAGGCGATCGCGATCAGGCCAAGCCATTCGCGGCGGGTGGCCTTGCGCGCCAGCACAGCGGCGGTCGTCGTAGTCGTCACGGTCAAATCTCGTCGATTTTGAGCGGCGACACTGCCAACAGAATGTGGCAGCTCCTGTCAGCAACTGCCCGCCGCACGCGCATGCCCGGCATGCTTGCATAGAGACCGGCGCGCGACCTTCGGGCTATGCCGGCCGCACGCGCCGCAGCAGCAGCGTGTTATGTCCGGAGAAGCTGACGAGGCGCTCGTCACGGAAGCCGAAGCGCCGCGCCAGCCGCAGCGAAGGCTCGTTCTGCGGCGCAATCAGGCAGACGCAGCCGTCATGCTCGCCTTGCCGGTCGAGCCAGGCGAGCGCGGCGGTGAGAGCCTCACTCGCAAAGCCCCAGCCATGCGCCCAGCTCGCCAGCACCCAGCCCGCCTCGGGAATGCCGCGGATCGACGGCTCGACCGCGCGATGGAAATCGGCGAAGCCGAGATCGCCGACGAAGCGTCCGCTCGCCTTCTCGGTCAGCGCCCAATAGCCATAGCCGAGCAGCGGCCAGAGCCCGCGATAGCGCAGCAGCCGCATCCAGGCCTCCTGCGCCGTCGAGGGCTGGCCTATATGATGCACCACCGCCGCATCGCCCCACATCTCGCAGAGCGGCTCGAACTGCTCGACGCCGTGCAGGTCGAGGACGAGGCGTTCGGTCTCCAGGCGAATCGGTCAGCCCTCCGCGAATTGCAGCCGGTAGAGCCGCGCATAGGAGCCGTCGCGAGCGATCAGCCCGTCATGGTCGCCGATCTCGATCACCTTGCCCTCGTCGAGCACGACGATCTGGTCGGCCTCGCGCACGGTCGAGAGGCGGTGCGCGATGACCAGCGTGGTCCGGCCCTTCATCAGCTCGGCCAGAGCTTCCTGCACCAGCCGCTCCGACTGGGTATCGAGCGCCGAGGTCGCCTCGTCGAGCAACAGGATCGGCGCGTCCTTGAGGATGGCGCGGGCGATGGCGAGGCGCTGGCGCTCGCCGCCGGAGAGCCGCGAGCCGCGCTCGCCGACCCGGGTGTCGTAGCCATCCGGCATCGCCATGATGAAGTCGTGAGCCGCCGCCGCCTTGGCCGCCGCGACGATGTCGGCCTCGCTCGCGCCGGGGCGGCCGAAGCCGATATTGGCGCGCACCGTGTCGTCGAACAGCACCACGTCCTGGCTGACCACGCCGATCTGGCCGCGCAGGCTGCGCAAGGTCACGTCGCGGGTGTCCTGCCCGTCGATCTCGACCTTGCCTTCGGTGGGATCATAGAGCCGCGGCACCAGCGCCAGCATGGTCGACTTGCCCGAGCCGGAACGGCCGACCAGCGCCGTGGTCTTGCCGGCCTCGACCACGAGATCGATGCCTTCGAGCCCGCGCTGGTCGTCGCGATAGCGGAAGCGCAGGTCGCGGAAGGCGATCTCGCCGCCGCTCACCGCCAGAGGCTTCGCGTCGGGGCGCTGCGTGATCAGCGGCTTCTCGTCTATCAGGGCGTAATAGCGCTTCAGCGAGGCGCCGGCCTCCTGGACGATGGCGTTGAGATTGCCGAGCGAGCGCATCGGCTGCGCCGCCAGCAGCAGCGCCGAGACATAGCCGGTGAAATCGCCGACGGTGGAGCCGCCCGAGGTGATGCGCACGCCGATCGCGGCGAGGACGCCGGCGACCGCAATGCCGCCGCCGACCTCGAGCAACGGGTCGAGCCGGCCGCGGGCATTGGCCGCCTTCATCTTCAGCGCCCGGATCGTCTCGAAGGCCCCAGCCGCGCGCTCCTTCAGATAGGGCTCGAGCGAATCGGTCTTGGCGACGCGCGCGCCCTGCAGGCTCTCGGTAACCAGGCTCGCCATGATGCCGGTCTGTTCCTGCTGCGAGGCCGCCATCCGGCGCAGCTTCTTGCCGATCCGGCCGATCGGCTGGGCGACGACCGGCGCGATCAGCAGGACCACCGCCGTCATCTTCCAGTCGATCCAGAGCATGGCGCCAACCAGCGCGATCGCCGTCATCACGTCGCGAATCGCGATGTTGACCAGCCGGGTCAGCGCCTCCTTGACGAAGGTGAAGTCGGTGGTGAAGCGCTGGGTCAGCGAGGCGGGGTTCTCCCGCTGCAGCTGCGCCAGGTCGGCATCGATCAGGTGGTCGTAGAGCGCGCTCTGCATATCCGCCTCGATCCGGCTGACGACACTGTTGGTCATCACCGTCTGGGCGAGCAGCGAGAAGCCCTTGATCGCGGTGACGATCACCACGACCACGGCGACCGCGTTGACGACGCCGATCTCGACATCGATCGACTTCGACACCAGCCGCTCCATGCGGCGCACGAAGCCGGTCGCCTCGGCCCCTACGGGATCGGCGAAAGCATCGAACGCAGCCTTGATCAGCAATGGATAAAAGCTCGTCGTCGCCGCGATGACCACGACGAGGGCGAGGATGGTGAGCATTTGCGGCAGGTATTGCCGCCCGCGCTCGCGCCAGACTCGGGCAAAGAGCGCAAGGGTGTCGTCGGTGACGCGGCCGATCTTCATGGCGCGCGGCCTAACATGGCCGCCATGCGAGCGCCACTGCCGGTCTTGCTCCGGACACGAAGCTGACGTCCGATAGCCATGAGTTGATTCACCAGATTCGAGAGCCCATGCCCCTTTCTCCGCCGGCCCGGCCCGGACAATCCTTCGCCGAGATCGATACACCCGCGCTGATCATCGATCTCGACGCCTTCGAGCGGAATCTCGTGACCATGGCGGCCTTTGCCGAGGCGACGGGCGTGCGCCTGCGCCCGCATGCCAAGACGCATAAGAGCCCCGAGATCGCCCTGCGCCAGATCGCCCATGGCGCGGTCGGGCAGTGCTGCCAGAAGGTCGGCGAGGCCGAGATCCTGGTCGCCGGCGGCGTCACCGACGTGCTCGTCACCAACGAGATCGCCGGCACCGCCAAGCTCGACCGGCTGGCCAAGCTCGCCCGCGAGGCCCGGATCGGCCTCTGCGTCGACCATATCGACGGGGTGCGCGAGGCGGCCGAGGCGGCGGCGCGCAACGATGTCGTGCTCGATGTGCTGGTCGAGCTCGACATTGGCGGGCGCCGCTGCGGTGTCGCCCCCGGCGAAGCCGCGGTTCGGCTCGCCGAGGCGGTGGCGCGCAGCAACACGCTGCGCTTCCGCGGTGTGCAGGCCTATCACGGCTCGGCCCAGCACATGCGTTCTGTCGACGAGCGCAGCGAAGCGATCGAGCGCGCGGGACTCCTCACCCGCAACGTGATCGAGCGCCTGGCCCAGGCCGGGCTCGCCTGCGACACCGTCGGCGGCGCCGGCACCGGCACCTTCGACCTCGAAGGCCGCTCCGGCATCTGGAACGAGCTGCAATGCGGCTCCTATATCTTCATGGACGCCGATTATGCCCGGAACCGCATGGCCGACGGCTCGCCTTTCCACACCTTCCAGCACGCGCTGTTCGTGCTCGCCGGGGTGATGAGCAAGCCGGTGCCGGACCGCGCCATCGTCGATGCCGGCCACAAGGCCGCGGCGGTCGATTCCGGCATGCCGGTGCCGTGGCAGCGCGAGGGGGTGATCTACACCAAGCCCTCCGACGAGCACGGCATCCTGACCGGCGACCCCGTCGCCGTGCCGCATCGCGGCGACCGCGTCCTGCTCATTCCCGGCCATTGCGACCCGACGGTCAACCTGCACGACTGGTATGTCTGCGTGCGCGGCCTCAATGGTCCCGACGCCCATGTCGAGGCAGTCTGGCCGGTCGCGGGGCGCGGAGCCCTCAGCTAACCGTGCTGGCGGAACTGGCGCTGCGGGCCCTGACGCCAGCGGCGCCGCTGGCGCGCCGATTCGGCTTGCTGCGGGAGGGTGTCTCGCTCTGGTCGCGCAGCCAGCGCCAGCGCAAGGCCTGGGAGCCGCATCAGGCCCGCTGCCGCGCCATCATCGCCGAAGTGGCAGCCACGCTGCCGCGGCGGCGCAAGGTTGTGGTGCTAGGCTCCGGCCCGGCGCGCGACATACCGCTGGACGTGCTCTTCGCCAGCTTCGACGAGGTCGTGCTCGTCGACATCGTTCATCTGCCGCTGCTGCGCCTGAAGCTCTGGCGGCAGGGCAAGGTCAGCCTGCTCAGCCGCGACCTGACAGGCGCCATGGCCTGGCTCACAGGCGAAGCGGAAGCTCTGCAGGACCCGCTCGCCGACCTCGTTGCCGACGACAACGTCGACCTCGTCATCTCCGCCAATCTGCTCTCGCAGCTCGCCTGGCCGGTGGCCGACTGGCTCGAGGACAACCCCGCACGCGCCGCCCTCTTGCCCGACAATCTCCCGGCCCGCTGCATCGCCTGGCATCTCGACGACCTTGCCCGCTTCAAGGGCCATGTTTGCCTGATCAGCGATGTCGAGATGGTCGAGCATGACCGCTTTGGCGCGATCCATGAGCGGCTCGACCTGATGTATGGCGTCAAGCTGCCGCAGGAGGACGAGAGCTGGCTCTGGCCGGTCGCCCCGTTCGGCGAAGCCGAGCGCGAGCGGGAGTATGTGCACAAGGTCTGCGCGTGGCGGAGGTTCGGCAGGAGCTGAGGGCTGTTTCGAGAAGAACTGCGGACATTCGCGAATGTCAGCAGCAATTCCGACGCGGACATGGCCATGAGTTACGGCCATCAGCCCACATCCGAGTTTTTCAAGGAGTTCCGCCTGCTCAGATGCGCTGCAATAGCTACAACGCAAATCCGCTTAACCGCACGGTCACGGAGCTGCGTTAAATTCCATCGAATTGGGAGACTCCAGATGGAATGCTATCACCACGCCGGTATTTCCGCGGTCGCTACCTGCAAGGCTTGTGGAAAAGGGACTTGCAGGCAATGCGCTCGCGATCTTGGGCATTCAATTGCTTGCTCTGAAGCCTGCGAGGGAGAAGCTCAAGATTTAAATAGATTGATCATTAATTCAAAAAATCTGTATGGAATCAGAGGGCAAAAATTTAAAATTGGGACGGCAACGATATCGTATGTGATGCTTGCTATTGCAATGCTTGGATTCAATGGAATCATGTACATTCAATACAATTCATTCGATTATGCGACTTTCTTTATTGGCGTCACCTGCCTTAGCATCGCGGCCATCAACCACATTCGACTCAAAAAGACGAATCTGAACTATTAATCGCAAAGTTGGCGATCCCACTTACTGCTGTAGAAGATGGTCGCGGCGCGCTCCCGCTATAGATATCAAAGGAGCTCGGAATGTCAGTTGTGGTTTGGAAACAGGCCACCAAGCTCAGCTAGGATTGCAGAGTAGGCCCGCAAACCTCCACCCACCTTCGCCCGGTAACATCTCACCCCAACGCCAGCCGCCGCCTGACGATCTCGGCGTGGAAACGGGTTCCGTGGATCAGCCCCGCATCGTCGAAATCGTAGCGCGGATTGTGCAGCGGCGCGCTGGCGCCGTTGCCGACGAAGGAGAAACAGCCCGGGACATGCGCGAGGAAGCGGGCGAAATCCTCCGACCCAGTGAAGGGCTCCGACACCACCGAGACATTCTCAGCCCCGAGCACATCCCGCGCCGTCTCCAGCGCCGCCTCCGTCTGGGCCTGCTGGTTGAGCAGCGGCACGAATTCGCGGGTGTAGATCACCGACTGTTCGACATTATAGGCGCGCGCGATGCCTTCGCTGATCACGCGCATCTGCGCCTCGATGTCGGCGCTGACCTCGGGATGGAAGCTGCGGGCATCGCCGAGGATGCGCGCCTGCCCCGGCAGGGCGTTGCGGGTCCCGTCGGTGAGCAGCTCCGTCACCGAGACCACGGCGATCTGCGCCGGGCTCAGCCGCCGCGAGACGATGGTCTGCAGGCTGGTGACGAGGGCGCAGGCGGCGACCAGCGTCTCGTTGCCGACATGCGGGCGGGCGGCATGGCCGCCAATGCCGGTAAGGACGATCTCGAAATTGTCCTCCGCCGACATGATCGGGCCGGTACGGGTCTGGAATTGGCCGACCGGCAGCCCCGGCGCGTTGTGCAACCCGTAGATCTCCTCGAACGGGAAGCGCTCCATCAGCCCGTCGTCGAGCATGGCGAGCGCGCCGCGCCCCCATTCCTCGGCCGGCTGGAAGACGAAGCGCACCGTGCCGTCGAAGCCGCCCTCCTGCGCCAGCAGCTTGGCTGCTCCGAGCAGCATCGCGGTGTGCCCGTCATGACCGCAGGCATGCATGACGCCGGGATTGCCCGAGCGATAGGGCAATTCGCCCTGCTCGGGGATGCGTAGCGCGTCCATGTCGGCCCGCAGCGCGATCGCCCGGTTGCCGCTGCCGCGCGTCAGCGTGCCGACGACACCGGTGCCGCCGATGCCCTCGGCGACATCGTCGAGCCCGAACTCGCGCAGCTTCGCCGCGACGAAGGCGCTTGTCCTCGTCTCCTCGAAGCCGAATTCGGGATGGGCGTGCAGGTCGCGCCGCCAGCCGGTCATCTCCTGCACGAGTGTGTCGAGATCGATCGTCACGGGCTGCCCTCGCCTGCTTCACTCGGCCGGAAGATTATGCCGACGCAAGCGCAAGAGGCACTGCAATTGCCCGCCCGATTTGCAAGCTTGTTTCGCGAGCTCCGCCGACCTCAGCGATTCAGTCGAGCCGCCCCGCTGATCGACAGATCGTAGCCGCCGAACTCCTTCGCCCGCGCCGCGATGTCGGGCCCGCGCATCCAGCCCAGCAGCTTCTGCGCCGCCGGCTCGAAATAGCTCCGCCGGCGCATGACCAGGTCGACATGCTCCCAGACCAGCGGCAGGAAGGGCAGGCCGAAGGCCATGGCGACGGCGCGTGCGGCGATGCCGCAATCGGCCCGTCCGGAGCGGATCGCCAGCGCCAGGTCCTGGCCGGTGGCGAAGGTGCCCTCAGTGACGACCATCCGGCCGGACGGAACACCGGCACGCTCCAGCAGGCTCAGCAGCAGCAATTGCGCCCCGGCCCCGCGCTGGCGCTGGGCGAAGCGTGCACCCTTGGCGATGGCTGCGCCGAGGCCGTCGATCCCGATCGGGTTGTCGGGCGCGACCAGCAGTCCCTGCTCGCGCCGGGCGAAATTGATCACCACCGCGTCATGCAGGGAGGGCTCCGCATGGATCGCTGCGAGGTTGGCAGCGTCGTCATCCGGCGTCGCATGCAGATGCAATGCTGCAATGGCAACCTCATTGCGCACCAGCCGATCGAGCCCGGCCTGCGAGCCTTCGGCCAGGAGCGCCAACCCGCAGCCGGATTCGCGAATAGCGAGCTCCAGGAGCGAATCCTGGCTACCACCGACGATCGGCGGCGGCGGCACCGCGTCGAACCCGGCTGGTCGCGACAGCCCAGCCTCGAGCCAGCGGTCGAGCCCGGCGCGCGGGAACAGCCATTTGCCGGAGATCTTGGTGCAAGGCACCGCCCCCTGCCCGACCAGCTCATAGAGCTTGCGCTCCTTGAGGCGCAGATAGGATGCCGCTTCCTCGGTGGTAAGCCAGACCTGATCCTGCATTGACCTGCACATGCCTGCGCTGGTTACGGCGTTGGCATTTCGTCGCATTGAACTCTACCAATTGCAAATGCTTGCAATCTCTAGGCGAGCGCGCGGGAGCAGGCTTTGGACGTCGGCGCGATCTTTCAGGCGGCTTTTGCCCTGGTGGTCGGGCTCGATCCCGGCTTCCTCGGCATCGTCTTCCTGTCGCTGCGCGTCACCTTGACCGCCGTGCTGATCGCGGCGCTGATCGGCCTGCCGCTCGGCGCTGCGCTAGCGCTGGCGCGTTTTCCTGGCCGCTCGGCAATCATCGTCTGCCTCAACGCGTTGATGGGCTTGCCGCCGGTCGTCGCCGGCCTTGCCGTCTTCCTGCTGCTCTCGCGCTCCGGCCCGCTCGGGCCGCTCGGCCTGCTGTTTACCCCGACCGCGATGATCATCGCGCAGGTGATCCTGGTGCTGCCGATCGTGATCGCGCTGACGCGGCAGGTGATCGAGGACCTCTGGAGTGAATATCGCGACCATCTGCGCTCGGTCGGCCTCGAAGGGCTGCGCGCCATTCCGACCCTGCTCTTCGATGGGCGCTTCGCGCTGGCGACGGCGCTGCTCGCTGGCTTCGGCCGCGCCAGCGCCGAGGTCGGCGCCGTCCTGATCGTCGGCGGCAACATCGCCGGCTACACCCGCACCATGACGACGGCGATCACGCTGGAAACCTCGAAGGGCGACCTGCCGTTGGCGCTGGGGCTCGGCCTCGTCCTGCTCTCGCTGACGCTCGCCATCAACGCCATCGCCTTCGGCGCCAGCCGCATCGGCGCGCGCTATGCGGGGTGAGCGAACATGCTGAGCCCGACCTCGATCCTGCCGCTCACCGTCGAGGCCGCCACCTTCTCCGGCGACGGAAAGCTGCTGGTCGAGCCCAACAGCTTCACCATCCCTGCCGGAGGCCTCACCGTGCTCCTCGGGCCGAACGGCGCCGGCAAGTCGCTGACCCTTCGCCTTTGCCACGGCCTGCTGACGCCGAGCCGCGGCGCGGTGCGCTGGGCCGCCGGAGCCGAGGGCAGGGCTAAGCGCCACGCCATGGTCTTCCAGAAGCCGATCATGCTGCGCCGCTCGGTCGAGGCCAACATCGCCCATGCCCTCGCCGCCGCTGGTGCCAACAGCGCGGAGCGCAAGGCCCGCGCCGCACAGGCGCTGCAGCGTTTCGGGCTCACCGAACGCGCCAGCCAGCCGGCTCGCCTGCTCTCCGGCGGCGAGCAGCAGCGCCTCGCCATCGCCCGCGCCTGGGCGCTCAGGCCCGAATTGCTATTCCTGGACGAGCCGACCTCGCAGCTCGACCCGGCGGCGACGCGTCAGATCGAGGAATTGCTCTCGGGTCTCGTCGCCGAAGGCATCACCGTGATGATGTCGACCCATGATCTCGGTCAGGCCCGCCGCCTCGCCGACCGCGTGCTCTTCCTGCATCGCGGCCGCCTGGTCGAGGACACGCCGGCGCGGGACTTCTTCGCTGGCCCGCACTCGGCCGAGGCGCGCGCCTTCCTCGCCGGCGAACTGCTCTGGTGAACCAAAAAGATAACGACAGGAGAAACGCCCGATGACCGCCTTGTCCCGCCGCTTCATCCTCGCCGCCGGCCTGTTCCTCGGCCTTAGCAACGTCGCCTTCGCCCAGACTCCCGCCGGCGAGCGCTTCATCACCGTCGCCTCGACCACCTCGACCCAGGATTCCGGCCTGTTCAACCACATCCTGCCGCTGTTCAAGGCCAAGACCGGTATCGAGGTCCGCGTCATCTCGCAGGGCACCGGCCAGGCGCTCGACACCGCCCGCCGCGGCGATGCCGACGTCGTCTTCGTCCATGCCAAGACGCAGGAGCTGAAATTCGTCGAGGAGGGCTTTTCGACCGAGCGTCGCCCGGTGATGTACAACGACTTCGTCCTGATCGGGCCGAAGAGCGATCCGGCCGGCGTCGCCGGAACCAAGGACATCGTCGCCGCCCTGAAGAAGATTCAGGAAAAGGCCGCGCCCTTCGTCTCGCGTGGCGACAAGTCCGGCACCCATGCCGCCGAGCTCAATCTCTGGAAGGTCGCGGGCATCGACATCGCCGCGCAGAAGGGGCCCTGGTATCGCGAGATCGGCCAGGGCATGGGCGCGGCGCTCAACACCTCCGGCGCCATGGGCGCCTATGTCCTCTCCGACCGCGCCACCTGGATCTCGTTCAAGAATCGCGGCGATCTCGTCATCTCGGTCGAGGGCGACCAGCGCCTGTTCAACCAGTACGGCGTGATGTCGGTGAATCCGGCCAAGCACCCGCATGTGAAGTTCAACGACGGCAAGCTCTTCGCCGACTGGCTGACCAGCCCGGAAGGCCAGAAAGCGATCGCCGACTACAAGATCGACGGCCAGCAGCTCTTCTTCCCCAATGCCGGCCAGGCGGGAGCCTGAGCCGATGCGCAGGCTCGTCCTCGCCGCCCTCGTCAGCCTGTGGCCGGCGCTCGCGCCGGCGCAACAGGCCGAAAAGCCGGTGCTGCTCCACGCCGCCGGCAGCCTCAAGAACGCGCTGACCGAAGTCTCCAAGGCCTTCGAGACTTCCACGCGCATTCCGGTCACGGCCAGCTTCCGCCCTTCCGGCCTGCTGCGCGAGGCGCTCGCCAAGGGCGAGCCCGCCGAGGTCTTCGCTTCCGCGAACATGGATCATCCGCTGATGCTGGCGAAGGATGGCAAGGCCGGCCCGGTCGTGCTGTTCGTCCGCAACGAGACCTGCGCCTTCGCCCGCCCCGGGCTCGAGGTGACCAGCAACACGCTGCTCACGCAGATGCTCGATCCGAAGCTCAAGCTCGGCACCTCGACGCCGAAGGCCGACCCGTCCGGCGACTATGCCTGGCAGGTCTTCGCCAAGGCCGAGGCGCTGAAACCCGGCGCCAAGGCGGCGCTGGAGGCCAAGGCGCTGCAACTCGTCGGCGGCCCCAACAGCGCCCCGACGCCACCGGACCGCAACGGTACCGGCCATTTGCTTGCCGCTGGCGCGGCCGACCTCTTCCTCGGCTACTGCACCAATGCCGACCCGATCGCGAGGGAGCAGCCGGGCATCCGCATGGTCAGGCTGCCTGAGAAACTGCTGGTCGGGGCCGATTACGGGCTGACGGTGATGAATGGCGCCTCGCCGAACGCCTACCGGCTCGCCATGTTCATCCTCTCGCCGGAGGGGCAGCGCATCATGGCGCGGCACGGCTTCGTCGCGCCCGGCCTGCCGCGCGAAGGGAAGTGAGATTTGGCCGCGGCGCCCCAGCCGAGCGCGCCCGTCGCGGCCCCGGTGAGCCTGCACGCCGCCGGCAGCCTGCGCGCGGCCCTGCTCGACATCGCCGACGCCTTCCGGAGCGAGACGGGTATCCCCGTCTCCGCGCAGTTCGGTGCCTCCGGCCTGCTCAAGGACCGGCTCATCAGGGGGGAGGCCGGCGAGGTCTTCGCCTCAGCCAATCTGGAGCATCCACAGGCGCTGGCACGCTTTGGCCTTGCCGGCCCGGCCGTACTCTTTGCCCGCAACGAGCTTTGCGCCTTCCTGCGGCCTGGACTGGCAGCGACCGCAACTACCCTGCTCGAACTGATGCTCGATCCCAAGGTCAGGCTCGGCACTTCGACGCCGAAGGCTGATCCGTCCGGCGACTATGCCTTCGCCGTCTTCGCCAAAGCCGAGGCGGTGCAGCCCGGCGCCAGAGCCGCATTGGAGGCCAAGGCGCTGAAGCTCACCGGCGGACCGGATTGCCTGCCCGCCCCAGAAGGCCTCAACGTCTACGGTCACAAGCTGGCGAGCGGCGAGGCCGACATCTTCCTCGCCTATTGCACCAATGCCCAGCCGCTTGCGAAGGAGCAGCCGGGCATCGCGATGCTGCGGCTGCCGGACCAGCTCGCCGTCGGCGCCGATTACGGCCTGACAGTCTTGAACAAGGCCTCGCCGAACGGCTATCGGCTCGTCATGTTCATCCTCTCGCCGCAGGGTCAGGCAATTCTGGCGAGGCATGATTTCGCCGCGCCGGGCCTGCCGCGCGAGGGATAGCAAAAGGGCATCGTCATGGATTGGCAAGCGACCCGGCCGGGCGAGACCGAAGCGCCCCTACCCGAGCGCAGCGATGCGCGCCTCGTCTTCATCGGCCGCATTCGCACCCCCTTCGCGACGCGCGACGACTGCCCGCGCCAGGGCCGGCAGGACGGGCCGATCTGCCGCGTCGAGGTCGATCCGCACTGGCATCAGGCGCTCAAAGGCATCGAAGCGTTCGGCGAGCTCGACCTGCTCTACTGGATGCACGAGGCGCGGCGCGATCTGCTGACGCAAACCCCGCGCGGTGGCGGCACGCTCGGCACCTTCGCCTTGCGCTCGCCGGTCCGTCCGAACCCGATCGCATTGTCGCGGGTGAAGCTCGAGGGCGTCGAAGGCGGCACTCTGTTGGTCCGTGGCCTCGATTGCCTCGACGGGACGCCACTCATCGACATCAAGCCGTTTCGCTGCAGCCATTCGCAACCGGCGACGAAAACCTCCCATGCCGCATCCTGACCGCCGCGTCGTCCTCGCCGGCCTCGGAGCAACGCTCGCCGCCCCGCGCCTCGCCCGTGCGGCCGCCATCCGCGATGGCGCCGGCCGCGAGGTCCCGGTTCCCGGCAAGGTCGAGCGCATCTTCCCCGCCGGGCCGCCGGCGGCGATCCTGATCTATACGCTCGCGCCCGACCTCTTGATCGGCTGGCCGCGCGCCAACCGGCCGGAGGAGCGCGAATTCCTGCTGCCCGGCATTGGCGACCGGCCGGAGATCGGCCGCATCACCGGCCGCGGCAACAGCGCAAATCTCGAAGCCGTGCTGCAGGCCAAGCCCGACCTGATCATCGATTCCGGCTCGACCGGCCGCACCTATGTCGAGCTCGCCGAGCGCGTGCAGCAGCAGACCGGCATCCCCTACGCCCTGCTCGACGGCCGCTTCGACCAGACCCCGGCGAGCTATCGCATCCTCGGCCAGCTCACCGGCCGCAGCGAGCGCGCCGAGACGCTGGCACGCTGGTGCGAGGACAGTTTCGCCACCATCCGCGGCCGCATTGCCGCGATTTCCCCGAGCAAGCGCCCGAGCGTCTACTATGCCCGCGGCCCGCGCGGGCTCGAGACCGGGCTCGGCGGCTCGATCAATGTCGAGACGCTGAGTTTCCTCGGTAGCCGCAACGCCGCCGCCGACACGCCCGGCAGCGGCCTCGCCCAGGTTTCGCTCGAGCAGGTGCTGGCCTGGAACCCCGACGTCATCGTCACCATCGACCTCGCCTTTGCCGAAAGCGTGCGCAGCGATCCGAACTGGGCCGGAGTCAAGGCCGTGCGCGAGGGCCGTGTCCATCTCTCGCCCAAACTGCCGTTCGGCTGGGTCGACTTCCCCCCCTCGGTCAACCGGGCGATCGGTCTATGGTGGCTGGCAAAGCTCCTCTATCCCGCACAATTTCCGGAGGATATCCGCAAGCTCGCCCGCGACTTCCACACGCTGTTCTACCAGGTGACGCCGAGCGAAGCGCAGCTCGACCGCGTGCTGGCGGGGCGCGGGTGAATTGAGGATCGCCTTGCAGCCGACCATCCGACTTGCTTCGCTGCACCCGCGATGACCTCCTCCCTGCGCGGCAATCTGATCGCCCTTCTCCTGCTGGCGCTCGCCGTGCTCGCCGCCTTCGCGCTCGGGCGCTTTCCGGTCGCGCCCCGCGATCTCGGCCGCCTCCTCTGGTCGCTGGCCACGGGCGAGCCCTCCGGCTTGCCGTCACAGATCGAGACCGTGGTCTGGAACATTCGCGGTCCGCGCATCATCGCGGCGATCCTGTGCGGCTCGGCGCTCGCCATTGCCGGCTGCGCCTTCCAGGGCCTGTTCCGCAATCCGCTGGTTTCCCCCGACATCCTCGGTGCGTCCTCGGGCGCCGCGCTCGGCGCCGTCATCGGCATCTATCTCTCGCTCGGCCTGTTCGGCATCCAATTCGCCGCCTTCGTCGGCGGGCTCGCCGCGGTCGGTGCGGTCTACGCGGTCGGCTCGACCATAAGGCGCGGCGATCCGGTCCTCGTGCTGGTGCTGACAGGCGTCGTCGTCGGCTCGCTGTTAGGGGCCGGCATCGGCCTGGTGAAATACTGGGCCGACCCATACAACCAGCTCCCGGCCATGACCTTCTGGCTGCTCGGCAGCCTCGCCGGCACGGCCAGGCCCGATCTCATCCCCCTGCTCGGTCCGGTCCTGATCGGAGCGGTTATCCTCTTGGCACTGCGCTGGCGTATGAACGTGATGTCGCTGCCGGAGGAAGAGGCGCGCGCGCTCGGCCTCGCCACCGGCCCGTTACGCCTCGCCATCGTCGCCGCCGCGACCCTGGTGACGGCGGCGAGCGTCGCGGCCGCCGGCATCATCGGCTGGGTCGGCCTCGTCGTGCCGCATCTCGCCCGCTTCCTCGTCGGCCCCGATTTCGGCCGGCTGCTGCCGACGGCAGCGCTGCTCGGCGGCGGCTATCTCCTCGCCATCGACACGCTGGCGCGTACCGCCGCCCCGGTCGAGACACCGCTCGGCATCCTCACCGCGGTGATCGGTACACCCTTCTTCATCTGGCTGCTGGCCTCGGCGCGTGGAGGCTGGTCATGAGCCTCCACGCCTCCGCCCTCGCCTATGGCTATCGCGAGCGCAAGATCGGCCGTGACATCGCGCTCGACCTCGCCGGCGGCGAGGTGCTGGCCCTGCTCGGCCCCAACGGCCACGGCAAGACCACGCTGCTCAAGACTCTGCTCGGCCTGCTGCCGGCGAAAGGCGGCACGCTCGCCCTCGACGGCGAGCCGCTCGCCGCGCTGTCCGTCGGCGAGCGCGCCCGCGCCCTCGCCTATGTGCCGCAGGTCCATGCCGGCACCTTCGCCTTCTCGGTCAGGGAGATCGTGCTGATGGGCCGCACCGCCCGCTCCAGCCTGTTTGCGGCGCCCTCGAGGCATGACCGCGAGATGGTTCAGGCAATGCTACAGCGGCTAGGCATCGAGCACCTGTCATCTCGCCCCTATACCGAGATCTCCGGCGGCGAGCGCCAGCTCGTGATGATCGCCCGGGCGCTGGCGCAGGAGCCGCGCTACGTCATCCTGGACGAACCGACCGCGAGCCTCGACTTCGGCAACCAGGGCAAGGTGATGAGCCAGATCCGCCGCCTCGCCGGCGAAGGCCTCGGCGTGCTCTTCACCACCCATGACCCCAACCAGGCGCTGCGCTATGCCGACCGGGCGCTGCTGCTGCGCGAGGGCCGGGCGCTCGCCAGCGGCAGGGCGGTCGACCTCCTGACGCCGGAACGGCTCGCGGCGCTCTACGGTGTCGCCATCGAAACCGTGAGCGGCGACGGAAAGCTCGCCTTCCTGCCCGGCTGACAGCAGCCGGCAGGAAACTGCCGCACCCCCCTTACTTTTCCCCGCCGGGCTGTTGCATAGTCGCCCGGACGTGGCGTCATGACGCTACAGGATGGGGAATGGACATGAAGACGATCACTTTCGCCGCGGCGTTGCTCGCCGCCGGCACCCTCGCCGCTTCCGCGCAGCAGCTCGCGCCCAGCCCGACGCTCGACGCCATCAAGGCGCGCGGCCATCTCGAATGCGGCGTGCATCTCGGCCTGCCTGGCTTCTCCTTCGCCAATGACAAGGGCGAGTGGACCGGGCTCGACGTCGATTATTGCCGGGCCCTGGCCGCTGCCGTGCTCGGCGACGCCAGCAAGGTCAAATACACCCCGACCTCGGTGCAGCAGCGCTGGCCGATCCTGCAATCGGGCCAGGTCGATGTGCTCTCGCGCAACTCGACCATCACCTTCTCGCGCAACGCCACGCTCGGCCTGAACTTCCAGGGCATCAACTTCTACGAAGGCCAGACCTTCATCGTCCGCAAGAAGGCGAATGTGAAGTCGGCCGAGGATCTCGACGGCGCCTCTGTCTGCGTCGCCGCCGGCTCGACCGAGGAGAAGAACGCCGCCGACTGGTTCCGCGAGCGCAACCTCAAGGTCACCATCACCAATTTCCAGAAGAATGACGACGCCATCACCGCCTATGACAGCGGCCGCTGCGACGCTTACACCGCCGGAGTCGGCGCCCTCGCCGGCCAGCGCGCCAAGCTCAAGGTTCCGGACGACCACGTCATCCTGACCAAGCCGATCTCGAACGATCCGCAGGGTCCGGTCACCCGCTATGGCGACGAGCGCTGGCAGCTGATCGTGCGCTGGGTGCTGAACGGCACCATCGCCGCCGAGATGCTCGGCGTCACCTCCAAGAACGTCGACGAGATGAAGGCGAACTCGAAGAACACCGAGGTTCGCCGCCTGCTCGGCGCCGAGGGTGGCTTCGGCGCGATGATGGGCCTGCCCGACGACTGGATGTACAAGGCGATCAAGCAGGTCGGGAACTATGGCGAAAGCTATGAGCGCACCGTCGGCATGGACTCGCCGCTGAAGCTCGAGCGCGGCCAGAACCAGCTCTGGACCAAGGGCGGCCTGCTCTTCACCCCGCCGTTCCAGTGAGCGCGCGGCGGCTCGACGCATGAGCCGCTGTCATTCCGGACAAGCCGAATAGCGGCGCAGCTCCGGGATCCATCGTAAAGCGCCGGAGTCCTGCCATGGATTCCGGCTCTCCGCTTCGCTCCGGCCGGAATGACGGCTGGCCCTCAGCGTTTCCTGCGAGGTCGAGCATCGTGGCCAAGGCCTTCGCCTTCATCAATGACAAGCGCGTCCGCGACGTCTTCTACCAGGCGGCGCTGCTGATCGGCCTTGTGGCGCTGCTGGTCTATTTCATCCGCAACGCCTCGCAGAACATGGTCCAGGCCGGCATCGCCTCGGGCTTCGACTTCCTCTGGCGCACCTCCGGCATCGAGGTGCCCTTCGTCCTGACCAACTACACCCAGTCCGACAACATCCTCGCGCTGTTCTGGGCCGGCGTCGCCAACACCATGCTGGTCACGGTGATCGCGCTGGTGCTCTCGACGGCACTCGGCTTCCTGATCGGCATCGCCCGGCTCTCCTCGATCTGGCTGGTGCAGGCCATCGCCGGCGCCTATGTCGAGTTCGTCCGCAACATCCCGCTGCTGTTCTTCGTGCTGTTCTGGTATTTCGGCGTCATCGCCGCCTTGCCCGCCCCGCGCGAGAGCCTCTCGGTCTTCGGCGTCGCCTTCCTCAACAATCGCGGCCTGACCATCCCGCTGCCCGATGCCGGCGCGAACTTCAAATACGCCTTCATCGCCATTGCGATCTCCTGCCTGCTGCATTGGCTCTTCCTGCGCTGGGCGAAGCGGCGCAAGGAACAGACCGGCAAGGACGCGCCGGTGCTGCGCGTCGGCCTCGTCCTGCTGCTGCTCGTGCCGGTCCTGGCCCTGGCCTGGGCGACGCTGGCGACGCGCTGGGACATCCCCGTCTTGCGCGGCTTCAACTATCGCGGCGGTTTCGTCGTCATCCCCGAATTCGTCGCGCTGCTGGCGGCGCTCGTCACCTACACCGCCGGCTTCATCGCCGAGATCGTGCGCGGCGGCATCCAGTCGGTGCCGAACGGCCAGATCGAGGCGTCGAGCGCGCTGGGCCTGCGCCCCGGCCAGACGCTACGGCTCGTCACCATCCCGCAGGCGCTGCGGGTCATGACCCCGCCGATGACCAACCAGTATCTCAACGTTCTCAAGAACTCGTCCTTCGGCGCTGCCATCGCCTATCCCGACGTGGTCAGCCTGTTCATGGGCTCGGCGCTCAACAACACCGGCCAGGCGATCGAGATCATCGCCATGACGCTCGCGGTCTATCTCGTCATCGGCCTCGCCGTCTCCGCCTTCATGAACTGGTACAATGCCCGTATCGCGCTGGTGACCCGATGAGCGCCGCTAACGCCCTCCCGACCAGCTGGCGCGAGCGCCTGTTCGGCTCGCCGACCATCACCGTGGTGACGCTGCTGCTCGCCGCGCTGATCGCCTGGATCGCCGTCCCGATCATCCGCTGGGCCCTGATCGACGCGACCTGGAGCGGCCAGACCCGCAATGACTGCACCGGCAGCGGCGCCTGCTGGGTCTTCGTCAAGGCGCGCTTCGGCCAGTTCATGTACGGCTTCTATCCGATCGAGGAGCGTTGGCGGCCGAACCTCGCCGGCATCCTCTTCGCGCTCTCCGGCGCCGCGATCATCCTCGCGCCGAAGCGGCTGAAGCTGAGCCTCGGCCTCGCCGCGCTCGTCATCCTGCCGCCGCTCGGCGTCTGGCTGATCGCCGGCGGCTTCGGCCTGCGCGCGATCGAGACCCGCGAATGGGGCGGTCTGATGCTGACCGTCTTCATCTCGATCTATGCCAGCCTGATCGCGATCCCGCTCGGCATCCTGCTGGCGCTCGGCCGGCAATCCGAGCTCAAGGTGATCAAGCTGATCGCCGTGCTGTTCATCGAGTTCTGGCGCGGCGTCCCGATCATCGCGGTGATCTTCCTGGCCTCGTTGCTGCTGCCGCTGATCATGCCGGCCGGTATCGGCGTCGACCGGCTGGCGCGCGCCGTGATCGGCCTCGGCTTCTGCATCGCCGCCTATATGGCCGAAGCCGTGCGCGGCGGCCTGCAGGCCCTGCCGAAGGGCCAGCGCGAGGCGGCGACCGCGCTCGGCCTCTCCTACTGGAAGGCGACCTGGTTCATCATCCTGCCGCAGGCTTTGCGCATCTCGCTGCCGGCGATCACCAACGAGTTCATCGCGCTGGTGAAGAACACCACGCTGGTGCTGGTGGTCTCGATCCTCGATCTGCTCGGCATCGCCCAGGCCTCGCTCGCCGATCCCGCCTGGGTCGGCATGAACATGGAGGCCTATGTCTTCTCCGGCGCCCTCTACTGGCTGATCTGCTTCGCGCTCTCGCGCTGGAGCAAGAGCCTGGAGACCAAGCGGGGGCGGTAAGTCACTGATCGACCCCGGAGGGTTCACCCTCCGGCCTTCAGCCTGTACAACCCGGGGCCATGCAAGAGATCGCCGGCCTCGCCCGCCTCTTCCTTCGGCTCTGGCGCCAGGCCTGGCCCATCCTGCTGCTCCTCGCGACGATCGGCTCCATTGCGAACGAGCTTTTGCTGCCGCTGGCGGTGAAGCTCGGCTATCTCAACAGCCTCGCGGGCTTCGCCATGCTCGCGCTGCTGGTGCTCGCCAAGCTCGTCGTCACCGTGCTGATGTTCGTCGCCCTGCGGCCCTATCTCCCGGCGGTGGCGGCCTTGCAGATCGCCGGCGCGAGCCCGCAGGCCGCCGGGCAGCAGCCGGCCGGCGCCCGTGCCGTGATCGGCCTCGTCGCGCTCGCCCTCGTCCCCTTCTTCGCCTATTACGCCGCCTGGGGCTTCCTTGGCGACACCGTCCGCGACTATTCCGTCAGGGCTCTGGCGGAGGCAGGCCTTGGCGAGAAGGTCAACGTTCTCGACGTGCCGCTCTCGCTCTGGCTCGTGCTCGCCATCGGCCTCGCCTGGCTGGTGCGCAAGCTCGCCAAGGCTGCCCAGACCCGCCGGCCCTCACCCTTCTGGCAATTCCTGGTCATCGCCTGCGACGCCAACTGGATCTTCGTCGGCCTCTACGCCCTGTCGCGCTGGAAGGACACCGGCTGGGCCTGGGTCAAGACGATCGGCCTGCCCTATCTCCGGCTCATCCACGACTGGACGTTTTCTCTGATCGGCAAGGCCCAGGCTGCGATGCCGGAGGCGATCGACCTCGCCGCGCCGCCTTTCAGTACAAGCCTGCAGGGCCTCTTCCTTTACGCGCTGCTGCCGCTGGTCTGGCTGCTGATGGCCGCGACGATCTATGGCTACGACGCCAAGGACCCGTCCGCTCTCGCCCGCGACCGGCGCGCCGCCACAGCCCTGGCGCGCTGGCAGGCGGCGCCGAAAGCCATCCGCGACTTCGCCGAGCACTTCATCGGCGGCTATCGCTCCCGCTATCTACCTGTCGTCAACAGCGTCCGCCTCGCCTTCGGCGCCAGCCTTTCAGTGCTGATCGCGCTCGTCGTCGGCTATCGTCTTATCGGTTTCGCCGCCGCCTGGCTCTGGATCGGCCTCACCCGCCTGATCGGCCCGCTCGATCTCGACAGCTGGCAGGTGATCGCCAACGCCATCGCCTTCCTGCTCGGCGGGCCCAGCGACATCCGCGGCGGCATCCTGGTCGAGAGCCTGCGCATCTGCCTGCTCGCGGCCGTGATGGAAACCGCCGTCGCCGCGCAGAGCCGCGGCCGCGCTAACCCGGAAGCTCGAAGCGCAGATAGTGCGGCCGCCCGGCCGGCAGGCTGAGCACAGGCCTGACCTGCCCATTCGTCCCGGCCGGCAGCACGAAGCCCTCGCTGATCCTGAGCGTCGCACCCACCCGCGGCTTGCTCGCCAGCGCCTGGGTGCAGGTCGGGATGGTCTGGCCGCGCCGCTCCGGCAGGCGGTTGACCTCGCTCGGCGTCAGGAATTGCGGCGACCAGCGCCGACCGTCCGACGCCTCCAGCACCAGCCGGCAGGGCAGCACGGCGAAGGCCTCGGGATCACGCACCAGCGCCTCCATGTCGAGCAGCATGACGGCCCGGCCATCCGAACGCTCGCCGACGCGGCGCAGGCCCGCCAACTTCCACTCGCCGCCGCCCAGGCTCGCGGCCGTCCCTGCTGGGACCTGTCGGGCGAAGAGCTCGCGCGAACGCCACCATTCCAAGGCGTTCTCGTAGGATTGCAGAAAGAGACCGAGCGCCAGCGCCAGCGGCAGCATCCACAGGCTGATGCGCCGCATCCTGATGGCGCCGGGCGCGATCGCGGCCTCACTCATAGGCGAGCTCGCCAAGGTCGATGACCGGCGCGGGCGCACCCGGCTGCGCGGGCAAGGCGATTTCGGCCTGCGTATCGAGCCGCGGCCAGCGCGAGGCGGCGACGAGCAATGTCGCGCCCTCGACAGCCTCGCGCGGCACTTCGAAGATGAAGATGCCGCGCTGCGGCAGGCCGGGTTCGAGCCGATCGGTCCCGAGCAGCCTTGGCGCTCCCTGAAAGCGCGGGCTCGCGACGAAGCGAGCCCCCTGCGCGCTGCGCCAGATCGCGCTGCCGATGGTGATCGAAGCGGGCTGCGCTTCGAGCCGGGCGATCACGAGCGCGAAGACACCGCCCGTATCGCGCTCGACCTCGCGGCCATAGGCCTTGAAGCGTAGCTTCTGCGCGAGCAGCACATTGTCGGCCCGCACCGAGAAGCCGCGGCCAGCCAGCGTTTCGCCGAATTCACCCCTGAGCGGGATCGGCCCGGTGATCTCGGCGTAGCCCGGCGTATAGCGCTGCATTCCGGCCAGCAGCAGCGCGGCCAGCACGAGTGCGCCGAGCTTGGCGAAGGCGCCGCTCACGGCTTCGCCTCCACAGAGACGACCGGCAAGGTCGCCGCCGCGATCGGCTTGCGGTTGAACCAACCCGGCGCTGCGAACAGATTGTCGCGTGGCTTGAAGGTTTCGCCATTGACGACGAGGCGCAAACGCTCCGGCGCCTTTGCTCCCGGCGCAAGCCGCCAGATCACCTGGACGCGCTCGGGTAGGCCCGGCTGCAGCGCACTCAGGATCGCCTTGTCGCGCACCAGCCAGAAGGTTGGATTGGGCTGCAGGCCCTCGATCGGCGGCTCGACGGCGAGGATGCGGGCGAAGGTATTGTCGGTTTCCGAGCTGCGATTGGCGAGGTCGAGATCGAGCGCCAGGAATTGCGCGCCATCAGGCGCTGGCGGCCCGTCTGGCCGCGACTGCGTCGTCAGCCGCACGTCATGCAGCGCGACGCGCCAGCGGCCGGCATCGAGCGGCACGCCCGCGGCGAGCGCCGGCAGCACCGGCGGCTCCAGCGCCTCTAGCAGGCTCTGGCCGGAGGTGATGGCGAGCGCCAGCAATCCACCGATGCCGATGGTGAGCTTCGAGCTGACGGCTTGGCGTAAGCCCGCCAGCCAGGAGACGATCATGCGCGCCAAAAATCCTTCGCGCCCCCGGCGCGGCAAGATAGTCGGCGCGGCCGCGAGTGCAACCCGCAGTATCAGCCTTTCATGTAGTCGTGGATCTTCCGGCCGAAGGGCAGCGTGAGATCGGCGATGAAGTGATGCGCACCCAGCACCTTGCGCACCGGCATATCGGCCACCGGCGCATTGACATGCGGGATCAGATGCAGCCGGCCTGGGCCGATCCAGGAACCCTTCACCGTGATGTCGGTGAGGTTGAGCGCGACGAGCTGGCAGATCTCCGGCTCGCCGTCGACGCCGGGGATGATCTTCAGGTTGACCTGCGTCTTGGTTAGCATCGCCGTCGTCCTGACGCCGTTGCCGGCGAGGCTTTCGTGCTTGTAGCCCATCGTGCCCATGGCGACCTGCTGGCCGGCATATTCGAGCGTGCCGGTCAGCGTGTCCTTGATCACTTCGAGCTTGGGATGGGCGTATTTCTTCGGGAAGCCCCAGATCTCGCGGCCGGCCGAGATCGGTGGCTCGAGGTCGAGATACATCTGCGAGACGAAGCTGACCTCCTCCTCGCCGAACAGGCAGGGGATGACGATGCCGGTCTCGGTATAGGTGCCGAAGCCGGAGGAATCCGGCATCTTGATCCACTCGTAACTGACGATCGGCTGGGCGATCGGCATCAGCGGCTCGGGCAGATGATGGCGGATCAGCTCCGGATCGGTCTCGTAGCTGATCACCATGTATTCGCGGTTGATGAAACGATAGGGCCCGGCCGGATAGCTCGGCCCGGCGAGCGGCATCGAAGGCAGGTCGAGGATCTGCTGGCGGTTCATGGTCGTACCCTCACTGCGCGGTCCAGCCGCCATCGACCGGCAGGATGACGCCGGTGATCGACTTTGCCGCATCGGAAGCCAGGAAGACAGCGAGCGCCGCCACCTCCTCGCTGGTGACGAACTGCTTGGTCGGCTGGGCGTGCAGCAGCACGTCGTTGATGACCTGCTCCTTGATGAGCCCCCGCGCCGCCATGGTCTCGGGGATCTGCTTCTCGACGAGTGGGGTCCAGACATAGCCCGGGCAGATCGCGTTGGCGGTGACGCCGAAGGTCGCCGCCTCAAGCGCGACCGTCTTGGTCAGGCCGGCGATGCCGTGCTTGGCCGCGACATAGGCCGACTTGAACGGCGAGGCGACCAGCGCATGCGTCGAGGCGGTGTTGATGATCCGGCCCCATTTGCGCTGCTTCATCCCCGGCAGCGCCGCGCGGATGGCATGGAAGGCGGCGGAGAGGTTGATCGCGATGATCGCGTCCCATTTCTCGACCGGGAACTCCTCGACCGGCGAGACGAACTGGATGCCAGCATTGTTGACGAGGATGTCGACGCCGCCGAACTCGGCCTCCGCCTCGGCGATCATCGCCGCGATCGCGCCGCCATGGGCCATGTCGGCCGGCGAGTAGCGCGCCTTCACCCCGAAATCGGCCTCGATGCCGGCGCGCTCGGTCTCGATCGCCTCCGGCGCGCCGAAGCCGTTGATGACGATGTTGGCGCCCTCGGCCGCATAGGCGCGGGCGATGGCGAGGCCGATGCCGGAGGTCGAGCCGGTGACGACGGCGGTCTTGCCCTTGAGCATGCGTGATCTCCCAGCCGCGAGAAGGCGACGCGCTGCTTGCGTCGCAAGGTCCATGCCGCTGAGGTGGAAGAGCAAGCTGACGGGGCGATGAAGCTTGTCTGACGGGCCGGTGACACCGATATCTGATGCCGCCCGCGTCACATGCCTGTCACCGCCCGCCCCCCAGACATGGGCAAATCCAGCTCTTCCCCGAAGACCGAGCGAACGGAATCCGCGCCATGAACGCCCCTTTTGCGCCGTCCTCCACCGACCGCTATCTCGGCTGGCGTCCCGAGCGCTGCGACCGCGTCGCGCTCGTGCTCCAGGGCGGCGGCGCGCTCGGCGCCTATCAGGCCGGAGTCTATCAAGCTCTTCATGAGGCAGACATCGAGCCGGATTGGGTCTCGGGCGTCTCGATCGGCGCGATCAACTCGGCGATCATCGCCGGCAATCCGCGCGAGCGCCGGATCGAACGCCTGCAGCAATTCTGGGATCGCATCACCGACCGCAAGGTCTGGTGGTTCACGCCCGAGGGCGACATCTTCCGTCAGGCGCGCAACGCGACCTCGTCCTTCCTGACGACTATGCTCGGCCAGCCCGGCTTCTTCGAGCCGCGTCGCACCAATGCCTGGCTTGCGCCAGCCGGCGCCAGCGACGCGACCAGCTTCTACGACACTTCGCCCTTACGCGAGACCCTGCTGGAGCTGGTCGATTTCGACCTGATCAACAGCAGGAAGGTCCATTTCTCGGTCGGCGCCGTCAACGCGCTCTCCGGCAACTTCGTCTATTTCGACAACATGCTGGAGGAGATCGCGCCCGAACACGTCATGGCTTCGGGCGCCCTGCCACCGGCCTTCCCGACCGTGCAGATCGGCACCGAACATTACTGGGATGGCGGCATCGTCTCGAATACACCGCTGTCGCATCTGCTCGCCCAGGAGGACACGCTGAACTCGTTGATCTTCCAGGTCGACCTGTTCTCGTCGCGTGGCCCGCTGCCACGCACGATGCAGGACGTGATGGGGCGCCACAAGGACATCATGTACTCCTCGCGCACCCGCATGGTCACCGACCTGTTCCAGACCCTGCAGGGCTGGAAGAAGAAGACCCATGACGCTCTCAGCCACATCCCCGAAGACGCCCTGAGCGAGGAAGACCGCAAGCTCCGCGACGAGCTCGCCTTGATCCCCGAGCACACCATCCTGCAGCTGATCTACCAGCAGAAAAGCTATGAGAGCCATGCCAAGGACCACGAGTTCTCGCGGACCTCGATGAGCGACCACTGGCGTTCCGGCTATGAAGACACCAGGCAGACGCTGACTCGCAAGGACTGGCTGGTGATCCCGCCAGACGGCGCCGGCATCTGGACCCACGACGTCCACCGCGACTTCGAGCGGCGCTGAGCTCGGCGCGTTCGATCAGCGTTCCTGCGGGGGCACATTGCGCAATAGCTCGGTGCGCTCGCGCCGCTGCTCTTGCGTCCACTGCGAATGATGGCGCTTCGTTTCGGCAGGACGGTTCGCCAGGCCGAGGCCGAGCCCGCCCCAGTCGCCTACCGGCCGGATCGGCCGCTGCACGAAGCCGCCGCCGCAGCTCGGGCAGACATTTTCGAGCGTCTTCTCGGCGCACTCCGCGCAATAGGTGCATTCATAGCTGCAGATGCGCGCCTCCAGCGAGGTCGGCGGCAGGTCGCAGTCGCAGAGTTCGCAATTCGGCCTCAGCTCCAGCATCGCGTCTTTCCTCCCGTTGTGGGGACTGGATGCCATGATCAGGCGATGTCATAAATGACAAGATGACCTCGTTTCCTGCCATCCCTGCCACGGCGCCGATCCGCGTCGTGATCGTACTGTTCCCACGGACCAAGCTGCTCGACGTCACCGGCCCCTTGCAGGTCTTCAACGACGCCAAGCATCCGGATGGCAGCCCCGTCTACGCAATCACCCTCGCCTCCGAGCATGGCGGCCCGGTCGAGACCGATGCGGGCGTGCCGCTGCCGAGCATCCCCCTCGCCGAGGCTGCGGCCAGGCCGATCGATACGCTGCTGGTCTCAGGTGGCCGCTCGGCGTTGGACGCGGCCGGCTCCGCGGCGCTGCTCACCTTCCTGCGCGAGCAGAGCGGCAAGACCAGGCGCCTCGGCTCGATCTGCCTCGGCGCCTTCATCCTTGCCGCTGCCGGCCTGCTCGACGGCTGCGAGGCGACGACGCATTGGGAATACACCGACCGGCTCGGCGCCGCCCACCCCGCGACCACCGTCAAGCCGGACGCGATCTTCATCAGCAATGGCCGGATCTGGACTTCGGCCGGTGTCTCCACCGGCATCGACATGGCACTCGCCATGGTCGAGCAGGACCTAGGACGCAAAGTCGCGCTCGATCTGGCGCGCGACCTCGTGCTCTACCTCAAGCGCCCCGGCGGCCAGGCGCAGTTCAGCGGCGAATTGCAGCGCCAGTCGCGCGATGCGGCGGGGCGTTTCGAGGCCCTGCATGCCCATATGCGCGAGTACGCCGCTGGCGACCTCTCCGTACCGGAGCTCGCCCGCGTCGTGGCGATGAGCCCACGCCATTTCGCCCGGGTCTATGCGCAGGAAACCGGCATCAGCCCGGCCAAGGCGGTCGAGGCGGTCAGGCTCGACCTTGCCCGCGACCTCCTCGAAGAAACGGATATAGCTATCCAGCAGATCGCGGTGCGCGCCGGCTTCGGCGATGACGAGCGTCTGCGCCGCGCCTTCCTGCGTCGCTACGGCGTCGCGCCGGGCGAATATCGGACCCGCTTCGGGCAGACGCGCGCGGGCTAGCCCCGCCCCAACTCCACCGGCACCGAATAGGAGCGCTTCACCCGCCCGAGCGCGAAGCTCGATTCGATCGAGGCGACATTGTCGAGCCGCGTCAGCTTGTCCTTGAGGAAGCGCTCATAGGCGGCGAGGTCACTGACAATGATGCGCAGCAGATAGTCGCGCTGCCCGGTCATCAGATAGCAGTCGGCGACCTCGGGCCAGCGCGACACCGCGGCGGCGAAGCGGTCGAGCTCCTCCTCGCGCTGGCGCTCCAGCTTGATCGAGGCGAAGACCGAGACGGGCAGGCCGAGCTTCTCCTGGTTCACGATGGCGACATAGCCCTCGATGATCCCAGCCTCCTCCAGCAGGCGCACCCGCCGCGCGCAGGGGCTGGGCGAGAGCCCGACCTTGCCGGCGAGCTCCTGCACGCTGATGCGCCCGTCCGCCTGCAGGGCCTGGACGATACGGCGGTCGATCTCGTCGAGCTTGAACTCTGGCATTTTCCCTCGCCTGACCGGGCGAACTTAGCGGAAACCGCCAAGAGCGGAAGAGCCGGGCAATGATTGTGACATTCACGTCACGGTTGCAATTTTGCTGGACCTTCAGCGTTGGCGAGCGCTGGCGAACGCGCGCGACTCAGGTCAACTCGGGTTCTCGCCGTCTGGATCCCGACATGCTCAATCGCCTGCTTTCGCTCTGCCTTCTGGCAGCCGCTCTCTCCGGCTGCGTCAGCGTCCCCAACCCGCTTTCGCCGCCACAGGTCGAAGCGCTTCATCTCACGACGGTAACCGTCGAGGTCGACCCGGCAGCGACCCTGTGGTGGGGCGACGGCGACCGGGCTTATGCGCGCAGCAAGGGCCTGCCTGAGCAGAACTCGGAGGAACTGTCGAAGACGCCGGAGGCGCGCGCCTTCATCGCCAAGGCAGCGTCGGACAAGATCGCCGCCGCACTCCAGCAGCGGCTCAGGCCTGTGCTGGCCGGGCAGCGGCCGGTCAAGGTGGTCGTGACCCTGCGTCGGCTCTATCTCTCCTCCATCATTCAGCGCATCACCTTGGGCGGCGCCCATGACATGATGGCGGATGTCGCTGTCGTCGACGCCAAGACCGGCGCGCCGATCCTTGCTCACCCGGAATTCAAGGCGACAGCACTTGCGGGCCAAGGGATTGGCGGCACTCTGGTGGATGCCGCCCTGATGTCGGATCCGATCGACCGCCTCACCGGGAATTTCGCCGAGCGCTTCAGAGACTGGCTCCTGCCGCAGCAGCCTCAATAGCAATTGCCGCCGATCTTGGTGGTTTCCGCTAAATCCCGTGGCGTTGCAGCCGATCTTTAGCTGCCTTCGCCACGCGAACCGTGCATGATGGCCCGCGCTGGAGGCCATCATGTCCGATCCCCGTCTGCCCATCCTCGCCGAGCTCGAGAAGAAGATCCTCTGGCTGGCGTCGTGGACGATCCACAATGCCAACCACATCCGCTCGAACGAGGACGGCATGAAGGTCGGCGGCCACCAGGCCTCCTCGGCCTCCCTCGCCACCATCATGACCGCGCTCTATATGGCTGCGCTGAAGCCGCAGGACCGGGTGGCGGTGAAGCCGCACGCCTCGCCGATCTTCCACGCCATCAACTATCTGATGGGCCTGCAGACGCAGGAGAAGCTCGAGAACTTCCGCGGCTACAAGGGCGCGCAGTCCTATCCCTCGCGCACCAAGGATATCGACGATGTCGATTTCTCGACGGGCTCGGTCGGCCTCGGCGTGGCGCAGACGCTCTTCTCCTCGCTGGTCCAGGATTATGTGAAGGCGCATGGCTGGGGCGGCGACACCCCGGAAGGCCGCATGGTCGCACTGATCGGCGACGCCGAGCTCGACGAAGGCAACATCTTCGAGGCCCTGATGGAGGGCTGGAAGCATGGCGTGCGCAACACCTGGTGGGTGATCGACTATAACCGCCAGTCGCTCGACGCCGTCGTCCGCGAAGGCCTCTACGACCGGATCGAGCAGATGTTCCGCGCCTTCGGCTGGGATGTCGTCACGCTGAAATACGGCTCGCTCCAGCAGGCGGCGTTCAAGGAGAAGGGCGGCGAGCGGCTGAAGGCCTGGATCGATTCCTGCCCGAACCAGCTCTATTCGGCCCTGACCTTCCAGGGCGGCGGCGCCTGGCGCAAGCGCCTGATGGACGATCTCGGCGACCAGGGCCCGGTCACCAAGCTGATCGAGAAGCGCTCCGACGCCGAGTTGTCGGCGCTGATGTGCAATCTCGGCGGTCACGATTTGCCCTCGCTGCTCGAAGCTTTCGAGGGCATCAGGCATGACCGGCCGGTCTGCTTCCTCGCCTATACCGTCAAGGGCTTCGGCCTGCCGCTCGCCGGCCACAAGGACAACCATGCCGGCCTGATGACCAAGGAGCAGATGGAAGGCTTCAAGGCCGCCAACAAGGTCCGGCCCGGCCATGAATGGGATCTGTTCGAGGGGCTTAACCTGCCGGAGAAGGACATCCGCGCCTTCCTCGGCAAGGTGCCGTTTTTCGCCAAAGGCCGCCGGCGCCATTCGGCTCCTGCCCTGCCCGTCCCGGCCAAGCTCGAGGCCGGCATCCAGGCGACGATGTCGACGCAGATGGGTTTCGGCAAGGTGCTCGACGAGCTCGCCAAGCTCGGCGGCCCGCTCGCCGACCGTATCGTCACGACGGCGCCGGACGTCACCGTCTCGACCAATCTCGGCCCCTGGGTCAACCGCCGCGGCCTGTTCGCGCGCGCCTCGATGGCCGACACCTTCAAGGACGAACGCATCCCCTCGATGCAGAAATGGGAGTTCTCGCCGAAGGGCCAGCATATCGAGCTGGGCATCGCCGAGATGAACCTGTTCATCAACCTCTCGGCGCTCGGCCTGTCGCATTCGATCTTCGGCGAGCGCCTGATCCCGATCGGCACGCTCTACGATCCCTTCATTTCGCGCGGCCTCGATGCGCTGAACTATGCCTGCTACCAGGACGCCCGCTTCATGGTCGTGGCGACGCCGGCCGGCGTCACGCTGGCGCCAGAGGGCGGCGCCCACCAGTCGATCGCGACGCCATTGATCGGCATGAGCCAGGACGGGCTCTGCGCCTTCGAGCCGGCCTTCGTCGACGAGCTCGCCGTGATGATGCGCTGGTCGTTCGAATATCTGCAGAAGGATGGCGAGGGCGACCCGGACGAGCGCACCTGGCTGCGCGACGAGACCGGCGGCTCGGTCTATCTCAGGCTCTCGACCCGCCAGGTCGAGCAGCCCAAGCGCACCATGACGCCTGAGCTGGAGCGCGACATCATCGATGGCGCCTATTGGCTGCGCAAGCCAGGCCCGAACGCCTCGGTGGTGATCGCCTATACCGGCGCCGTAGCGCCCGAGGCGATCGAGGCCGTCGGCCTGCTCGGCGAGGATCGCCGCGATGTCGGCCTGCTCGCCATCACCTCGGCCGACCGGCTCAATGCCGGCTGGCAGGCGGCCGAGCGGGCGCGCCAGCGCGGCAACCACGAGGCGACCAGCCATGTCGAGCGCCTGCTCGGCGAGCTCTCGCGCGATTGCGGCATCGTCTCTGTCCTGGACGGCCATCCGGCGACTTTGGCCTGGCTCGGCAGCGTCCACGGCCACCGGCAGAAGGCGCTCGGTGTCGAGCATTTCGGCCAGACCGGCACGGTCGCCGACCTCTATCGCCATTTCGGCATCGACGCGAACGCGATCGTCCACGCGGCGAACGCCGCCGCGCCGGGCCGGCCGGTCAGGTATCTGAAGGCGCTGCCGTAAGGCGCGGCGCAGAACCCCTCTCCTGGAAGGAGAGGGGCAGGGTGAGGTGTTCGGACTGGAAACGTTGGCCTGAACCCGACCGCGCGGGGAGTGCGGAGCGGGACTGGTCAAACCGCCTACACCTCACCCTGCCCTCTCCTCACAGGAGAGGGTTCCCCGCGCGCTGCGTCAGCCGCCCCGTTTGACCTTCACCCCGGCGATCAGCCACGCCCCGGTGAGGAAGAAGCCGATCAGCACGGCGAGGCCGGCGCGCTGGCTGGCGAACAGGCTCGTCGCCAGCGCGACCAGCGTCGGCCCGAGGAACGAGGTCACCTTTCCCGCCAGCGCGAACAGGCCGAAGAACTCGCCGATCCGGGCCGGCGGCGCGATCCGGGCGAGCATGCTGCGCGAGGACGCCTGCAGCGGCCCCGCCACGAGGCCGATCAGCAAGCCCAAGGCCAGATAGACCTTCTCTGGCAGCGAAGCGAAGAGCCCGTCGCCCGGCACTGGCGGCGCAGCCGGAATGACGAAGGCGACCTGCCCCGGCCCGAGCGACAGGATGCCGATGCAGGCGAAGAGCAGGCAGGTTATCGAGCCGAGGATCACCGGCTTGCCGCCCAGCCGATCGTCGAGCTTGCCGCCGAGCCAGGCGCCGAACGTGCCGGTGATGGTGAGCAGGATGCCGAACACGCCGAGCTCGATCGTCTGCCAGCCGAAGACGCCGGCACCGTAGATGCCGCCGAAGGCGAAGAGCGCGACCAGCCCGTCCTGATAGATCATGTTGGCGAGCAGGAAGCGACCGAGCCCGGGCAGCGAGGGCAATTCGGCGATCGTCGCCTTGAGATGCGAGAAGCCGCCGGCGGCCGCCTCCTTCAGCGGAATGCCGGTTCGCGGCGAATCCGGGGTCAGCAGGAACATCGGCGCGACGAAGATCACGAACCAGAGCGCGGTGAGCGGCCCGGAGAAACGGTCGCCCTCGCGCGCGGCCGCGTCCAGCCCGAACAGCGGCGACAGGCCGACCAGCGTCTTGCCGGTATGCGGATCGGCGGCGAGGAAGCCGAGCGTCAGCGCCAGCGAGATCAGCCCGCCGAGATAGCCGACCGCCCAGCCCGTGCCCGAGAGCCGCCCGAGCCGCTCCGGCGGCACCAGCCGCGTCATCATCGCATTGTTGAAGATCGTCGCGAATTCGGCGCCGATCGTGCCGATGATGAAGCCGGCAAGCGCGATCGGCACCGCCCAGGGCGAGCCGGGCTTGGCGTACCAGAGCATGCCTGAGCCCGCGACCAGCATCGCGCCGAACACGGCGATCCACGGCTTGCGCGGCCCGGTCCTGTCGGCGATGCCGCCGAGCAGCGGCGAGAGCAGCGCGATGGCGAGCCCGGCAAGGCCCGTCGCATAGCCCCAGAGCGCCTGCCCTTCCGCCGCATCGCTCGCCAGCGCCGAAGCGAAAAAGGGCGCGAAGACGAAGGTGGTGACGAGGGTGAAGAAGGGCTGCGCCGCCCAGTCGAAGAAGATCCACGCGACGACGGAGCGCCGCGGCGGATAGGTGGCCGGCCGGTCGCCGGCTGCAGGCAGGGAAGCGGTGGTCACTGCAGCGTCGTGTCCGGGTCGGAGCCGCCGCGCGCCAGCTCGATCTCGGTGATCGCGACCAGCACCTCGGCCCGGCTCTTCAGGCTGGGCGCCTCCAGCAGCGCCTGCTTTTCGCGCGGCCCGAACGGGCACATCATCGAGAGCGCGTTGACCAGCGCCTCGTTCGGCGCCTCGTTGACGCCCTTCCAGTCGATCTTGAGCTCGTTCGCCTTGGCGAAGCTGCGCAGCGCCTTGAGCAGGCCGGGGCGATCGACCTCGTCCTCGCCGGCTCGCGCTTCGAAGTCGACGGTGAAATCGCCATAGGAGACGCTGCCCTGGCGATAGGGCGTGGTAACGGAGAGCTCCTCTTCCAGCCGGAAGCGCGAGATGCCGGTCAGGGTGATGATGTAGCGATCGTCGCCGGTCTCGGCGAACTGGGTGATGCGGCCGATGCAGCCGACCAGGAGCAGCCCCGGCACCTGCGCCTGGCGCCCGTTCTCCGGCTCGGGCTGGATCATGCCGATGACGCGATGCGTGCGCAGCGCGTCGTCGATCATGGCAAGATAGCGCGGCTCGAAGATGTTGAGCGGCATCTGCCCGCGCGGCAGCAGGAGCGCGCCAGCGAGCGGAAAGAGCGGGATCACCGCCGGGCAGTCGTCCGGCCCGGAATAGACCGCGTTCATGCCCATGCGCGCCCTCCCCGGCTCACGAGAACAGCAGGCCCGACAGCTTGCGCCGCCCGGCGACGCTGTGCTCGTCCATCGGCCCCCAGGCCTCGAAGAACTGCAGCAGCTGCTTGCGGGCGCCGTCATCGTTCCATTTGCGGTCGGCCTTGATGATGGCGATCAGGTGATCGACCGCTTCCTCGCGCTTGTCGCGGGCGTTCAAGGCCAAAGCGAGATCGAAGCGGGCCTGATGATCCTTCGGATTGGCCGCGAGCTTGGCTTCGAGTTCGGCGGTGTCGCCGAGCGAGGCGGCCTGCTCGGCGAGCTCGACCGCGGCCTTGACCGCCGCCACCGCCGGATCCTGCACCTTCGCCTCCGGCACCATCGCCAGGAAGCCCTTGGCGCCCTCGATGTCGCCGCCGTCGAGATGCAGGCGGGCCATGCCGGCGATCGCCGCGATGTTTTCAGGCTCCGCCGCCAGCACCTCGGCATAGAGCTCGCTCGCGCCGGCGGCGTCACCCGCCTCCAACGCCTGCGCCGCCGCGGCCAGCACCTCCTCGACCGGTCCCGGCCCCATCGGCCCGACCAGGCGCTCGATGAACGCCTTCACCTGGCTCTCCGGCTGCGCCCCCATGAAGCCGTCGACCGGCTGGCCGCGCTGGAAGGCGATCACCGCCGGAATCGACTGGATGCCGAGCTGGCCGGGGATCGCCGGATGCTCGTCGATGTTCATCTTGACCAGCTTGACCTTGCCGCCGGCCTCGTTGACCACCTTCTCGATCACCGGGGTCAACTGCTTGCACGGGCCGCACCAAGGCGCCCAGAAGTCGACCAGCACCGGCTGGTTCATCGATTCGGCGATGACGTCCTGGCGGAAGCCCTGCGTCGTCGTGTCCTTGATCGCCCCCTTGGCCGGGGCCGCATCGCCATTGACCAGCATGGCTCGTCCTTCACCTAGCAATCTGTCGACGTGAAAATCGGAAAACCGGGCGCCCGCCATGGCGAGCCACCCCATAGATGGGTGGCTTCAGCCGTTCTGTCCATCGTCCGGCGGCACCGGAAGGTCAATGACCATCGGCTCGTGTCCGACCGCGCGCAGGAAGGCGAGCATATCGTCTCTGGAGATGCCGAGCGTCGCCGTGTTGACCAGCGGATGGAAGTTCAGGCGCTCGCCATCCATCAGGGCGGCATCGAGTACCATGGTGACGTCTCCGGCATGATCGTTGGCCACGGCGAAGGCGGTGACCGAGCCCGGCGTCACGCCGAGCTTCTCCAGCAGCAGCTCGGCCGAGCCGAAGGACAACCGCCCGCTGGCGCCGAGCCGGTCATGCAGCCGCTTCAGGTCGATGCGCGTGCTCTCCAGCGCCGAGACCAGGAAGATCCGCCCCTTCTTGTCCTTCAGGAACAGGTTCTTGGTGTGGTGGCCAGGGACCTTGCCGCGCAATTCCTTCGATTCGGCGACAGTGAAGACCGCGACATGATCGATGCGCTCGGTCCTGATGCCGAGCTCGTCGAGCTTGGCGATGAGATCGTCGGGGGATAGCGGCGTGGGCATGATCGGCCAGCAATAACTAGGGACGCTGCGCGATGCCTAAGGCCGCGAGCCCGCACAGGCAAGCGAAGCGAGGCGCGAAAGCAGCCGCTTGGCATCGTCACCCGATGCATGCGCCGAACGCGATCACCGATTGAGAGCCTGCGCATGATCGCATGTCACCTTTGCGATCGACGATTCTCGTCCGTCCTATCGCCGGCCGGGGCGATGCAGCTGGCAGCGCAGCCGGACCCTTCCCCGAAAACAGGCTATTTTCCGCACGGTTTTGCTGGGCTGTCACGCGACGATCAGAAAATTGCAACAAGGCGCTTGCGCTTGCCGCCGCTTTGGGGCAATAACCCGGCCGCGCCGCCAACACGGCGCGACTGTCTCGGATGCGGGTGTAGCTCAGGGGTAGAGCACAACCTTGCCAAGGTTGGGGTCGAGGGTTCGAATCCCTTCGCCCGCTCCAGACAATCTCAAGACTTGAGAGGCACGTAAGCGTCGGGTTTCCCGGCGCTTTTTGCTTTTTGGGCTGTGGATCGAGAACCATGCCCGAAAGGCTCAGAAATCCCGCGATTGCATCGCGATTACAAAGTATGGTCCCGAGCCGTCCTGGGGCCAGATCGCCATCCGGTCGCGAGCCCGATCCGCGGTCCAAAAAAAGTTAAAAACCCCCCCCTTGCTCCTCTAGTGGCTAGAGGAATTAGCGTCTCCCCAACTGCATGAGGAGACCGCCATGTCTTCGGCCACGATCGCCGCTTCCGAGACCCGCCAAACCCTGACCTGGAAGGTCGAGGGCATGGATTGCGGCAGCTGTGCCGCGACGCTGAGCAAAGCGCTCGAGAACCTGCCCGGCGTCAGTGACGTCGCAGTCTCGGTGCCGCGCGAGCGCCTGACGCTCGCCCTCGCCGGCCAGGCCACCAGCCGCGAACAGGTGGAGGACCGCGTCCGCAAGCTCGGCTTCGGCCCGACCCTGCTCAGCCAGAAGGGCGAGGGAGCGCCGGCCGTGCAGGCGAAGCCGGCGCCGGTGGAGCCCGCCGATGCCTGCGGCTGCGGCCATGATCACGGTCACGATCACGCTGAAAAGCAGGAACACGGGCATGACCATGGCGGGCATGGCCACGACCACGCCGCCCAGGCTCACGATCATGCCGGCTGCAACCACGACCACCACGATCACGGTCATCACGGCGACGACCACAAGCACGGCAAGGGCGGCGACCATTCTGCCCATGCGCATGATCACGCCGGCTGCGGCCACGATCATGACCATGGTCACGCCCATGACCATGGCAAGGCTCACAGCCATGCCGCCCACAAGCACGATCATCACGACCACGCGCACGGCGCCTGCTCGCATGACCACGGCCATGACGAGCACAGCCACGCGGCAACCGCCGCTGCGCACGCGGCCGATCCTGATCGCCTGAGCTGGAAGGTCAGCGGCATGGATTGCGCCAGCTGCGCCGGCACGATCCGCACCGCGCTCGAACGCCTCCCCGGCGTGCAGGACATCGCAGTCTCCGTCACCAACGAGACGCTCTCGCTCAAGCTCGCTCCCGGCGGCACCAGTTCCGACGCCATCACCGCGCAGATCGCCAGGCTCGGCTACAAGCCGGAGCTGCAACAAGCCGCCGTCCCGGCGATCGCCCGCGCCGCCGAGGCGCCGAAGCGCTGGTGGCAGACCAACAAAGGGCGCGTCGCGATCACCGCCGGCGCGCTGCTCGTCGTCGCCTATATCGCCGGCGAGATCGTGCCCGCAGCCTCCTTCTGGTTCTTCGTCGCCGCGACGCTGCTCGCGATCGCGCCGATCACGCGGCGCGCGATCGCTGCCGCGATGGCCGGGGCCCCCTTCACCATCGAGATGCTGATGACGATCGCCGCCACCGGCGCGCTCTTCATCGGTGCGATCGAGGAAGCGGCCGTGGTCGTCTTCCTCTTCGCCGTCGGCGAGGTGCTCGAAGGCGTCGCCGCCAACAAGGCCCGCTCCGGCATCCGCGCGCTCGCCGCGCTCGTGCCGAAGACCGCCTGGCTCGACGAGGGCGGCAGCGTCCGCGAGGTCGAGGCGGAGGCGCTGCGCATCGGCCAGACCGTGCTGGTGCGCCCGGGCGACCGCGTGCCGGCCGACGGCACTGTCCTCGAAGGCCATTCCGGTGTCGACGAATCTCCGATCACGGGTGAATCCGTGCCCAAGGCCAAGGAGCCGGGCGCGCCGATCTTCGCCGGCTCGATCAACCAGGAGGCGGCGCTGCGCGTCCGCGTCGAGAAGGCGGCCGAGGACAACACCATCGCCCGCATCGTCACGCTGGTCGAGGAAGCACAGGATGCGAAGGCGCCGACCGAGCGCTTCATCGACCGCTTCTCGCGGGTCTACATGCCGATCATCGTCGGGCTCTCCGTGCTGGTGGCGGTGCTGCCGCCGCTCGTCGCCGGTGGTGACTGGAACACCTGGATCTATCGCGGCCTGACCCTACTGCTGATCGGCTGCCCCTGCGCGCTCGTCATCTCGGTGCCGGCCGCGATCGCCTCGAGCCTGTCGATGGCGGCCCGGCATGGCCTGCTGGTCAAGGGCGGAGCCGTCATCGAGGAGCTCTCCCGCGTCCGTGCCGTCGCCTTCGACAAGACCGGCACCCTGACCTGGGGCCGGCCGGTCGTCACCGACATCGTGCCGCTGGAGGGCGATGCCCGCGCTTTGCTCTCGCTCGCCGCCGCAGTCGAGCGCGAATCCAGCCACCCCCTCGCCCGGGCCATCGCCGAGCGCGCCGATGACGACCGTGCGCCGAAGCTCGCCGCGAGCGCAGTGCGTGCCGTCGCCGGCAAGGGCATGGAAGGCTCCGTCGCCGGCGCCCGTATCTTCATCGGCGCTCCCCGCTTCGCCGCCGAGCGCGGGGCGCTGGATGAGGCCGTCTCCAAGCAGATCTCCGCCCTCGAGGAACAGGGCAAGACCGTCGTCGTCGTCCAGAAGGAGGCGCAGGCGGTCGGCTTGGTCGCCCTGCGCGACGAGCCGCGCCCCGACGCCCGCGCCGCCGTCGCCGAACTGCGCGGCCTCGGCATCACCCCGATCATGCTGACCGGCGACAATCGCCGCACCGGCGCCGCCATCGCCCGCGATCTTGGCGTCGAGGTCGAGGCCGAGATGATGCCGGAGGCCAAGGTCGAGGCAGTGCGCAAGCTCGCGGCGCAAGGCGCGGTCGCGATGGTCGGCGACGGCATCAACGACGCGCCTGCTCTCGCCGCCGCCCATGTCGGCATCGCCATGGGCTCGGGCACCGACGTCGCGCTCGAGGCCGCCGACGCGGCGCTGCTGAAGAGCCGGGTCGGCGATGTCGGCAAGCTCGTGCGGCTCTCGCGCGGGACCATGGCCAATATCCGGCAGAACATCGCGATCGCGCTCGGGCTGAAGCTGATCTTCCTGGTGACGACGGTGACCGGCACGACCGGGCTCTGGCTCGCCATCCTCGCCGACACCGGCGCGACGGTGCTGGTCACGCTCAACGCCCTGCGCCTGCTCGGTTTCTTCCGCAGCGACGACCGCGCCACCGGCGATACCGCCCGGCGTGGTGGCCAGGCGATCGCCTCAGCCTGAAGCGCCTTCCGGGCAGGGCAAGAAAGCTCTTGACCTTGCCACGGTGGGAAGCCGCAGACCTTGCAAGTCCCGACAAACGGAGCCCTGCCATGTGCACCTGCCAGACCCATACCGCCGCCGCCGAGCCGATCGACGCCGCCCTCACCTTCAAGGTCGAGGACATGACCTGCGGCCATTGCGCCGGCACGGTGAAATCCGCGCTCGAGCGTGGCTTGCCCGGCGCGATCGTGACCGCCGACCCGGCCGCACGTCTCGTCTCGATCTCCGGCGCGAGCGACCGCTCCGCCGCCGCGCGGCTGATCACCGAAGCGGGATACACGCCCGCTTGAACAGGTCGGGCCGGGTCATGTGAGCCCGCGCAGCGACAATCTGAAGGTGGCGCGCCGATGCGCCGCCCTGTGGAGCGCTAGGAGCTTTTGTTATAACGTAACATTCAAACGGGAGTCTCCGTTCTCGCAGTCCGAATGTCCGTCAGAGACGGGGCGACGAGGCGGAAAGTCTTCAGAGGAGGGGTTTGAACCATGAACAAGACGCTCATCCTGGCTTTTGTCTGCGCCACGGCCTGGCCCGCTGCGGCCCTCGCCCAGAGCGGCGGCAAGATCACCATCGCCGAGAACTTTCCGCCACGCGCCGGCTTCGCACTCGAAACCGACGACGCCAACGTCCTGTCCAAGGCCGGTTGCCTCGAACCGCTGACGCGGATCGATTTCGACGGCAAGCTGCAGCCCTCGCTCGCCGAGAGCTGGACGCAGGTCTCGCCCGACACATGGGATTTCAAGCTGCGCAAGGGTGTGACCTTCCAGGATGGCAAGCCGCTCACCGCCGCGGCGGCGGCAGCCTCGCTCAACGCCGTGCTCAAGGTTCCGACACCGGCCCGCGCCTTCTCGCCGCGCGTGATCAAATCGGTCGAGGCCGTCGGCGAGGATACGATCCGCGTCACGACGCCGTCGCCCTCTGTGCTGACACCGCTGCGGCTCGCAGCCGCCAATGCCGGTATCCTCTCGCCCGCCGCCTACAAGGACGGCAAGATCGATCCGGTCGGCACCTGCACCGGCCCCTTCGTGATCACCCGTGCCAACGGCCAGCAGAGCCTGAGCCTGAAGCGGAACGACAGCTATTGGGGCGGCAAGGTCGCGCTCGCCGAAGCCGAGATCAAGTTCATCCCGGACGCGAACGTTCGCGCCACGCAACTGCGCACCGGCGAGGCGGATGTCGCCGGGGCCGTGCCGGCCTCGACGCTGGCCACGTTGAAGAAGACATCGGGCGTCAAGGTCGTGACGCTCGCGACCCCGCGGACCACGACGCTGCTGGTCAACGTCAAGAAGCCGCCCTTCGACAACGAGAAGGTCCGCCAGGCCCTGCAGCTGGCGCTCGACCTCGAAGGCATCGCCGGCAGCGTCTACGAAGGCTCGGTCCAGCCGGCGGTCGGCCCCTTCGCGCCGCATGAGCCCTGGGTCCAGAAGGCGGCGAAGCCCGCCGCCCACGACGTCAAGAAGGCGCAGGCGCTGCTGGCCGAGGCCGGCGTCAAGCCGGGCAGCCTCGAACTCGAGATCATGGCCTATAGCGAGAAGATCGAGTTCAAGGATCTCGCCGCGATCCTGCAGGACCAGTTCAAGGCTGCCGGCATCAACGCCCGCATCCGCCTGGCCGAGTACAAGGCGCTGGAGCCGGACATGATCGCCGGACGCTACGACGTGGCGCTGCTCTCGCGCAGCCATCTGGTCGACGTCGCCGATCCCGCCGGCTTCCTGTCGTCCGACTATGGCTGCGGCGGCGGCTTCAACCTCACCCAGCATTGCGACAAGGACTTCGACGCCAGGCTGGCGACCGCCGCCGCCGAAGTGGACGCGGAGAAGCGGTATGCCGTCTATGGCGAGCTGGCGCAGCAATTGCAGTCGAAGGCGGTCAACGTCTTCGTCATCCACGAGGCCGGCAATGACGGCTACAAGGCCAAGGTCAGGAACTACCGCATCCACCCGCTCTATCAGTACACCCTGACCAAGGACCTTGCCGTCGACTGACGGGAACGAGAACGATACCGGGCGCCGTTATCGCGGCGGTGCCCGGCGGACGCAACGCAAGGGAGCCCAGCCGATGTGGCACTTCGCTCTCCGCCGTGGCACCGTCCTGCTGCTGACGCTGCTTCTGGTTTCCATCGTCGCCTTCCTGATCCCCTATATCGGCGAGGGCGACCCCGCGCTGCTGGTGCTGCGCGCCCGCATCGCCGACCCGAACGTCGACCAGACCACGCTCGAGGCGATGCGCCACCATCTCGGTCTCGACCGGCCGCTGGCGGTCCAGTACTTCGCCTGGCTGGGTGATGCGCTGCGCGGCGATTTCGGCCTGTCCTTCATCCGCCGCGCCCCGGTCGCGGACATGCTCGGCGGCGCCCTCCTCGTCTCGATCACGCTCGCCCTCTCGGCCCTGCTGATCGCCCTTCTGGTCTCGGCCCCGCTCGGCACCCTGGCTGCGATGCGCCCCGGCGGGCGGGCCGACACCGCAGCGACGCTGCTGACCCAGACGCTGATCGCTGTCCCCGAATACTGGATGGCGCCGATGGGCATCCTGATCTTCGCGCTCTGGCTGGGCTGGCTGCCCTCGGCCGGCTGGGACGGGCCGTCCTCGCTCGTCCTGCCGGCACTGGTCCTGGCGCTGCGTCCCCTCGCCTATTTCACCCGCATCATCCGCGCCGCGATGATCGACGTGCTCGACGCACCCTACATCACCGCCGCCCGCAGCCGCGGCCTCGGCCTGCGCCAGACGGTGCTGCGCCACGGCCTGCGCAACGGCGCCATGCCGGTCATCACCCTGTTTGCCCTGTGGCTCGCCGGCCTGCTCGGCGGCTCCGTCGTGGTCGAGGTCATCTTCGCGATCCCCGGCATGGGCCGGCTGATCTACGAGGCAGTGATCAACAAGGACATTCCCGTCCTCCAGGCCGGCTTCGTCGCCATCGTCGCGCTCGCGGTTGTGATCAACACGCTGGTCGATCTCGCCTATCTCGCCATCAATCCGGCCCTGAGGCACAGCCATGGCGCTTGAAGCAGCCCTCCCGGACGCAGCCTTGCCCTCCCGCTCGCCACAGGCGCCGCGCCGTCCGCGCTTCGCCCGTCCGCACTGGACACTCGTCGCCGGAGCGCTGTTGCTCGTCCTGGTCGCCGTGACGCTCTGTCTCGGCCCCACGCTCGCGCCCTATGATCCGACCGCGCAGACGCTGATCCGCCGCCTGAAGCCGCCGAGCGAGGCGCACTGGCTGGGCACCGATCATCTCGGGCGCGACGTGCTCAGCCGGCTTCTCGTCGGCGGCCATTTTGCCGTCATCATCGCCGCGGTGACGCTGACCCTGTCGGCCGTCTTCGGCACGCTGATCGGGGTGATCAGCTCCCGCAAGGGCGGCCTCGTCGACGAGATCGCGATGCGCTCGGTCGATCTGCTGATCTCCTTCCCCGAGGTTGTCGTGGCGATCTTCCTGATCGCGCTGCTCGGCCCCGGCTACGGCACGCTGATCCTGGCGCTGACCGTGGTCGGCTGGACCCCCTTCGCCCGTCTCGCCCGCGGGCTCGCCATCGAGATCAACGCCAAGCCCTATATCCGCGCCGCCGAGATCCTCGGTTGCTCGCGTCGCTTCATCATCCTGCGCCACATCATCCCGAACGCGATCGGCCCGATCTCGGCGATGGCCTTCCTGCGCTTCGGCCACAAGATGATCACCGTCGGCGGCCTCTCCTATATCGGTCTCGGCATCCAGCCGCCCCATGCCGACTGGGCCGCGATGATGGCGGAGGCGCAGCCCTATATCGAGCGCGCACCGCTGCTGGTCGTCTGCCCCGGTCTGGCGATCTTCCTCACCGCGCTCTCGGTGACCTGGATCGGGCAAGGGCTCTCGCAGACGGGAGACAAGCCATGAGCGTCGTCGTCTCGCTGGCCGAGCGCCGTGCCACTGCCGCTCCGGCCGAGCCCCTGCTCGCGATCGAGGACCTGCATGTCGCGATCGGTCCACCCGGCCGGGCCGCACCGGTGATCGAGGGCATGAACCTCGAGATCCGCCGCAGCGAGATCGTCGCGCTGGTCGGCGAATCCGGTTCCGGCAAGAGCCTGACCGCCCTGTCGGCAACGCGGCTGCTGCCGCGCGCGGCCGAGATCACCAGGGGCCGCATCCGCTTCGACGGCGAGGACGTGCTGGCGATGGGGCCGCGCGCCCTCGACGGCCTGCGCGGCAACCGCATCGGCATGATCTTCCAGCAGCCGCAGGCCATGCTCGACCCGACCTGCCGCGTCGGCGACCAGGTCGCCGAAAGCCTGCGCCAGCATCGCGGCCTGTCGCGCGAGGCGGCCGGCGCACGAGTGGTCGAACTCTTCCGCGAGGTCGGCATCCCCGCCCCCGAGGCGCGAGCCCGCGATTTTCCCTATGCCTTCTCGGGCGGCATGGCGCAGCGCGTGATGATCGCCGCAGCGCTCAGCGCCGATCCGGACCTGCTGATCGCCGACGAGCCGACGACCGCGCTCGACGTCACCGTCCAGGCCCAGATCCTGCGCCTGCTCCATGAGCAGTGCCGGCAGCGGCGCATGTCGCTGCTGCTGATCTCGCACGATCTCGGCATCGTCGCTGCCTTGGCCGACCGGGTCGCGGTGATGTATGCCGGTCGCGTCATCGAGGAGGGGCCGGCCCGCGCCATTCTCTCGGCACCGCGCCATCCCTATACCCGCGCCCTCATCGAGTGCTCCCTGCTGAAGCGCGATGCCGGCGGCCGGCTGGTGGCGCTGCCGGGCAGCGCGATCTCGGCGCGCGAGCTTTCGCATGGCTGCCGCTTCCAGCCGCGCTGCGCCATCGCGGCCGAGAGCCCGCATAATCACGACTGCTGCAGTAACGAGCCGGCGCTCGCCTGCTGTCACGGCTCGCACAAGGCGCGCTGCTGGGCGGTGAAGCCGGAGCCCGAGGAGGCGCAGCAATGAACGCCCAATCCCCCGCCGCCTTCCTCGACGCCCGCGACATGGTGAAGACTTATCCGGCGCCCGGCTGGCTGACGCGCGGCCGCCGGGTGAATTCGGTCGATCATGTCACGCTCTCGATCGCCAAGGGCGAGGTGCTCGGCCTCGTCGGTGAATCCGGCTGCGGCAAGAGCACGGTGGCACGGTTGCTGGTCCGGATGGACCGGGCCGATAGCGGCCTGATCCGGATCGGCGGGACCGAGATCGGGACGCTCGCCGGCGCGGATCTGCAGGCGCTGCGCCGCAAGGTCCAGCTCGTCTTCCAGGATCCGTTCGGCGCGCTCGACCCACGCATGCGGCTGGGTGAGAGTCTCGAAGCGCCCCTCCGCGCCCACGGCATCGGCGATCGCGGCCAGCGCCGGACGGTCGCTCTCGACATGCTGCGCGAGGTCGGGCTCGACCAGAGCTTCTACGACCGCCTGCCGCGCGAATGCTCGGGCGGTCAGCTCCAGCGTGTCGTGATCGCGCGCGCCCTGATTCTGAAGCCCGAGCTGCTCGTCTGCGACGAGCCGACCTCGGCGCTCGATGCCTCCCTGCGCTCGCAGGTCCTCAACCTGCTGATCGACCTGAAGCACCGCTTCGGGCTGACTCTACTGATGATCTCGCACGATCTGCGCGTGGTGCGCGAGCTCTGCGACCGCATCGCCGTGATGTATCTCGGCGAGATCGTCGAGATCGCCCCCGCAGCCGAGCTCTTCGCCGCGCCGCGCCATCCCTATACGCGCGCGCTGATCGCCGCCTCGATGCTGGATAATCCCGACCTGTCGGCGGCTGGCGCCGCCCTCCGGGGCGAGCCGCCGAGCCCGCTCAACCCGCCCTCGGGTTGCCGCTTCCATGGCCGCTGCCCGCAAGCCGAGGCGCTCTGCTCACAAAGCCATCCCAGCTTCGACCCGGCAGCGGCGCACGCGGCCCGCTGCCATTTCGCCTGAAAAATCGGCGCCCGGAACGCCTGAGCGCTCCGGGCTGCTACGTTCAGCCAGCACTCGGCACGGTCGTCACGACGGCCGCCGCCGGCTTGCCCTGCTGCTGCGCCTGCAGGCCGCTCCAGCCATGCCAGCCGGTATAGAGCCCGACCAGGATGATCAGCGCGCTGGAGAAATAGGGCGCCTTCGCCGCCGCGGTCGAGAGCCAGCCGACACGCTTCGTCGCCTGGCGCACGCCGATCGCCGCCACTGCGCCGACCGTCACCAGCGTGATCGCCAGCCCGATCGAGAAGCAGAGCACCAGCACCGCCCCCAGCGAGAACTCGCGCAGCTGGATGCAGAGCAGGAGCACGGTGATCGCCGCCGGACACGGGATCAGCCCGCCGGTGAGCCCGAACAGCACGATCTGCCAGGTGGTGACGTTGCGGCCAACGAAGCGCTTGCGGATGTCGTTGGCATGCGACAGCGCATGGGCGTCCATATAGCCGTCATTGGCGAGCTCGAGGCCCTTCTGCTGCCGGTGCAGCGGATCGCCGCCCTCGCTGCCCTGCAGGAAGGAGACGTCGTAGCCGTGCTCATGGTCGCCATGATCGAGGCTGAGCCGAACCATGAAGTCGTAGGGCTCGGCCACCTTCTCGGCCGACTCCATGTAGCCGTCGCGGTCGACGAAGGTGAAGCGCTGGGTGCTGCCGTCGGGTCGTTCGGTGGTCAGCGTCACATATTCGCCCTGCCACTGATCGCCGCTGATCACGGTCAGGCGGAAGTTCGCGGGTTTCTCCGGCGGGATCTCGAGCGCCATGAAGCCATGGCCGGTGTCGACGCGGTGGCTGAGCGCCGTCTTCCCCCGGTTCTTCTCGTAGTCCTCGACCTCGCGGGCATGGCGCTTGGCCGCCTTTTGGTCCTGCCAGGTCTGGCGGAACATCCAGGCGGCGATGGCGATGATGATGACGGCGGAGACGAGCTGGAAATAGGGCTCGGTCGTCTCGGGATCGAGCCCCTTGAACACATACATGCCGCCGAGCGCGATCGCCCAGACGATCGCCGTATGCGAGATCGTCGCGGCGAGCCCGAGCAGCACGGCCTGGAAGACGGTGCCGCGCACGGCGACGATGAAGGCCGCCATCATAGTCTTGGAGTGACCGGGCTCGAGCCCGTGCAGCGCGCCGAGCAGGATGGCGGTGGGAACGAAGAGCCAGGCGTTGGCGACGCCCTGCTGGAGCAGCTCCGTGAACGAGGTCATGTTGGTCCCGTCAGTTCGGCCGGGCACCCGCATCGCCGCGCCCGCCCGCAACGGGGCCGTCGGCCGAGGATGGTGGTGCCCGATCCTCGCTTGTCCTGACCGAAGGCGGCGCGCGGACTCCTGCCCACGCCGGCCCGGTCAGGGGGAATTCGACAACGACTTGTCGAAATGGATGTAAGCTTCCCGCTCGGCGATCTCGGCATAGCCGCGGCCGCGCCAGAAGCCGATCGTCGCCGGCGCGTCGGCGCTGGCGTGCAGATAGAGCGTGTCGTAGCCGAGGCGGTGAGCCTCGTTCTCGGCGATCTCGTTGAGCCAGCGGCCGATCTGCCGGCCGCGCTGGTCGGCGCGGACATAGACCCGCACCAGCTGCGGCACCTGATCGGGCCGCGGATAGCGCTCGGCCAGATGGGCGGCGAGATTGGGCTTCCAGCCGAGATGATAGAGGCCGGCAGTCGCGACGATCGCGTCTGCGGCATCCCGAACGGTCCAGAACGCCCCGCGATTATGCGTGCTGTACCAGGAGCGCGCCGGCTTGGCGGTCAGCGAATCGAGATCGACATGCCAGTCGGGCCGATAATCGGTGCTGTAGTATTCCTTGATCACCGCGAGGCAGAAGGCGCGGGCCTCGGCGTGCCGGGCATCCGGCTGATCGGGCAGCCGCTCGAGCGCGAGCATGGGATGTGTCTCGGACATCTGTCTCATTTCCGCCGCTGACGAAGGCTGCCCGATGCCGCCGGTCACGTCCATCTTGCCGGCTGATGGCAAATACTGTATCCCCTCCCCCAGGATAGGATCAAGTCAAAAAAATGGAACCGCACGAGCATATCCATCACCAGCGCCATCCCGAGATCATCACGCGGCTGAAGCGAGCCGAGGGGCATCTGCGCTCGACCATCGACATGGTCATCAATGTCCGTTCCTGCCTGGAGATCGCCCAGCAGCTCCAGGCGGTCGAGAGCGCCATCGCCAATGCCCGCAAGATCCTGATCCAGGAGCATATCGACCACTGCCTCGAGGAGGCCGCCGGCCATGTCCCTGCCGACGCCCGCGAGCTGCTCAAGGAATTCAAGGCCGTCACCAAGTTCCTCTGACGGCGCGCCAGCCCCCCGGCTGGCGGGCTCCCGCCGGCCTTTAAACCGCAGCGGAGAGCACCCATGACGCAGCCTGCCTCAATCCATATGGGCCACGGCCAGATGGTCGACATCGTCACCGTCGGCCCCGATGCCTGGGAGCTCGTCTTCAGTGAGGCGGGCGTCGCCGACTACAAGGCGCCGCCGCTCGCCGAGGTCGAGGTCGACGCCATCGACGCCTCCGGCCGCATCCACCCGCTCGCGGTTTCGGCCGGCAGCAACGGCTCGCGCGTCAAGGCCAGCGGCCATGTCGCCGGCGCCTACCGGACGCGGGTGCGTGTCCTCCACGGCGACCATTTCCATACGCGCGAGTCGCTGCTGCCCGGCGCCAGCGCGCTCGCCCCCACGCCAGGTCCGAATGGTGGCGCGCTCGCGCGCTTCGACGACGGTCTCGACGTCGAACTGAGCTGGATCGATCCGACGCGCTGGCGGCTGACCTTCCTGCGAGATGGCAAGCCGGCGAGCGCGCCCGCCCACGCCGCCGTCGTCGCCCAGGCGGTGGGCCCGCGCGCCGAGGACTACCAGATCCGCAACCTTGCGACCGAGCCCGGCCCCGACGGCGAAACGCTCATCGCCGGAGGCAAGATCAAGGATGCCGTCTTTGCCCGGCTCACGCTGAAGGGCGCAGCGGGCGAGCAGATCCGCAGCATCCCGATCGTCCCGGCTGCCTGAGCCAGCGGACGGGTGTATCGGCCTCGCGACGCTCGCCTTCCGGCGTTGCGCCAGGCCGACAGAAGGGCTGAGATGCGGCAAGGTTCAGGCCTTGCCGCGACGTATGGGAGGTGGCCATGGATGAACTGCCGATCGGCGAACTGTCCCAGGATACCGGCGTCAAGGTTCCGACGATCCGCTTCTATGAGCAGATCGGCCTGCTGAAGGAGCCGAGGCGGACAAGCAGCAACCGCCGCTACTATAACGGCGACGACGTCAAGCGGCTGCGCTTCATTCGCCACTCCCGCGAACTCGGCTTCGAGATCGACGATATCCGTGCGTTGCTCGCCATGTATGACGAGCCGCAATCCTCCTGCGAGAGCGTCCACCGCATCGCCAAGCGCCATCTCGACCAGATCGAGCTGCGCATCGGCCAGCTCCAGGCTCTGCGCGGCGAATTGCAGCGCACGGTCCATGAAGGCCAGCATGGCCGCATCTGCGATTGCCGCGTCATCGAGGTGCTGGCCGACCACGATCAGTGTCAGCACGATCACACCCGCGCCAGCATGATCGGCGAAAGATAGCTTCCCTTCGGCAAGCCGCAGGGAGAGGTCCAGCATCCTTCGCCGTATGGCGCCGCGACCAGCTGCGCTCCTTCATTCCGATGGAGCACGCAGCGTCATCGGTCAGCAGATCGCCGCTCCAGCACCCTCCGCTTCTCGCACCACCCTTTGAACCAGGCGCGGCGCGCTAGCCGCCATCGCCAGCAGCGCCCGGACAAGGACGCCGGGTGCGCTGTGCCCCCTGGGAGAGGTCAGTTTCGAGTTCCCACGGACGCGGTTTGTTAAGATTGCGATGCAAACCTGCAGTCGGAAGGAGCCTGCTATGACGGCGGTTCGCACCGACAGCCGTGCCAAGGCCTTGTCGCGCCTCCCGCTCTGGGCCGCCATTTTCGTGATGCTGGCCTGCGTCGCCATGCTCGTTTTGAGCGGCTGGCGGGAATGGGCCTCCAAGAGCACCGATCTGAACAATGCCGAAACCGACATGGCCAATCTCGCGCGCTCGCTCACCCAGCACGCGGAGGACACTGTCGAGCTCGCCGATGCGGTACTGATGGGCCTGGCGAACCGGCTCGAGACGAATGGAACCGACCCCGACGCGATCGCCAGAGTCCGGAGCTTCCTCGACCAGCGCAAGCCGACACTGGGGCGTATCCGGGGACTTTTCGTCTATGACGAGACGGGCCGCTGGCTGGCGACCACGGAACAGGTGAGTCTCGCGGGCCTCAACAATAGCGACCGGGCCTATTTCCAGCATCACCGCGAGTCTGATGACCAGCGCGCCCATCTGGGTCCACCGGTCAAAAGCCGGTCGGGTGGACAATGGATCATCACGATATCTCGCCGCTTCAATCACCCCGATGGCTCTTTCGCCGGCGTCGTGCTTGCGACGATCGACGCAGCATATTTCGCCAGGTTCTATAGCCGGTTCGACCTCGGGCCAAACGGCGCCGTCTCACTGCTCAGTGCCGACGGCATCCTGCTTGCTCGCAGCCCCGACGATGGCACCTATGTCGGGCGAGACATGTCGGCGACACCCCTGATCAAAGGGCGAAAATCACGCCCTGCCGCCAGCGCTTATTATTTCAAGTCACCGCTGGATGGCGTGCGGCGCCTGAGCGCCTACCGATTCAGCGAGCGATACCCACTGCTGCTGCTCGCGACCGAGGCCGAGGGCGATGTTCTCGCGCACTGGCGGCAGGGCGCCATCATCCGGATAGTCATCGTCGTGGCGTTGACGTCGGTGATTGGCGCCATCGGCGCGTATCTCGTGCGCCAGCTCGTCGTGCGACAACGCATGGCGGCGGCCCTGGCGGCAAAGGAGGCGGATTTCCGCCTGCTCGCAGAAGAGTCCAGCGACATGGTCATGCGCATCGACTTCAACGGGCACATTCTCTACGCCTCGCCCTCGACCACGCGGATCCTGGGCTGGGATCCCGAGCAGCTCGTGGGAACGCCCGCGCTGGCAGGCGTATACCCGGAAGACCTGCCGCGCGTTGAACAGACCGTCGCATCATTGAAACGCGGTGATCTCGAAGAGGCCAAGATCCTCTATCGCACGCGACATCGGGAGAAGGCGGAAATCTGGGTCGAAACAGCCTTGCGTGCGACCAGAACGTCGGCCGCCGGCGTGGTGAACGGGGTCGTGGCGATTTCGCGCGACATGACGGAACACAAGGACCTGGAAGATAAACTCGCAACGCTGGCCGCATCGGACAGTCTGACCGGGCTGGCGAATCGCCGCTGCTTCGATGATCGGCTCGAGCAGGAGTGGGCCAGGGCCGCGAGAGAGCGGGCGCCGCTTTCCTTGTTGTCGATCGATATCGACCACTTCAAGAAATTCAACGATCGCTATGGCCATCCGGCGGGAGACGGCTGCTTGCGGGCGGTGGCAGGCATCCTGGCTGCACAGGCGCGCCGGCCGGCGGATCTGGCAGCAAGATATGGCGGAGAGGAACTCGCCCTCCTGCTACCGAACACCGACTTGGAAGGCTGCGAACAAGTCGGGCTGAGATTTCTCGAGGCGCTTCGCGATGCGCAGATTCCGCACGCGCTCAACCTGCCCTCCGCGGTCGTCACGGCAAGCCTCGGCGGCGCGAGTGCCTGGCCCGATTCAGACAGTACGAAGACCTGCGCCTCATTGGTCGAAGCGGCCGATCGGGCACTCTATTTCGCCAAGGACGCCGGCAGAGATCGCCTCATCATGTCGGGACAGGTGATGACGTTGCCGCGCACCAAGCGAGCTTAGGACATTGCTTCCATCGCCCGGGGGGCACGATTTGTCCGCATATCTCGCGCTCGACGATTGAATCGACCGCCAGCGGGCGCTTCGGTCTGCACCTACGTTTTTGGGCCCCCCATCTGGAATGAGCGGTGCGCGGGGGGCGGCAGCGGCGCTCTACCAAACCAATCCTTGAGAGACGGATCGCTCGGGCGTGGACCGATACCTCGGTCTGCGCCCGAGCTTGGAACTGGTCCCGTCAGGCGATCGCGATCGCGCCGGAGGGGCCGACCTCGGCGGCGGGCTCGGCCACCGCCTTCACCTCGTGTTCGGGGTTTATCTTGCCGTCGAGGACGCCGTGAGCCCGCGTGCGGTCGATGTCACCTTCCCAGGCGGCCACCACGATCGTTGCCACCAGATTGCCGACATAGTTGCCGAGCGCCCGGGCGATGCCCATGAACCAGTCGACGGACAGCACAAGAACCAGCCCGATCGCCGGGATTGCCGGAATCGCCGCCAGCGTCGCGGCCAGGATCACGATCGCCGAGCCGGGAACTCCATGCGCGCCCTTGGAGGTGATCAGCGCGACGCCGAGAATGGCGAGCAGATCGACGGTCGAGAGCGGTGTATTGGTGGCTTGCGCGATGAAAACCGCCGCCAGTGTCAAATAGATCGAGAACGCGTCGAGATTGAACGAATAGCCCGTCGGCACGACGAGGCCGACCGTGGACGACTTGATTCCGAGACGTTCCAGCTTGCGCATCGTCTGCGGCAGCACGCTGTCACCCGCAGCAGTGCCCATCACCACGGTCAGCTCCTCGCGGAAATAGCGTAGCAACTTCGGCAGACTGAATCCGGTCGCCCGCAGGATCAGGGCCAGCACGACAAAGACGAAGAGAAAAACCGTCACATAGAACAGCGCGACGAGATAGCCGAGCTGCTTCAGTGATCCGACGCCGTATTGTCCGACGGTGAAGGCGATCGCACCCAGGACGCCAAGAGGCGCCAGCCGGACGATGAAGCCCATGATCTTGAACAGAACCTCACCGGTCCGGTCGACGAGCTCGAGCACCGGCTTGCCGCGCGCTCCGACCAGCGCGAGCGCACAGCCGAACGCGACCGAGAAGAGCAGGACCTGCAGGACGTCGCCGGTCGTGAAGGCATTGAAGATGGTCGTCGGGATGATCTTCAGGATGAAGTCGACGGCGCCGCCGCTCGTCACCTGGTGAGCACGATCAACGAAGCTGCCGAGCGCCTTGGGATCGAGCGATGTCGGGTCGATGTTCATCCCGGCGCCAGGCTGGAACACATAGGCCAGTACGATGCCCAGCAGCAGCGCGAAGGTCGTCACCACCTCGAAATAGAGGATCGTCTTGACCCCGACGCGGCCGACCTTCTTGAGATCGCCGGTACCGGCGATGCCCTGCACCACCACGCAGAAAACGATCAGCGGGATCAGTGTCTTGATCAGCTTGATGAAGCCATCGCCCAGCGGTTTCATCGCCACGGCATAGGCTGGAGCGACAATGCCCAGCACGATACCGACGACCAGTGCCAGGCAGACCTGCCCGAACAGCGATTTCATGACTTTTGGCATACTGCGCTCCTCGCGTTTCCCATTTCGTCTTGTTTGACGAGGGCGTCTGCGCGCCCTTCGACGACTTCGCCAGGGGTGCAGGCAGGCCGCCGTTATGGGCAGCCTCGAACGGGGCGGAGGTCGGTCAGCGCATGATTTGACGAGCAGGTCATAGCTGTCTAATATATTGTTGAGATCAATTTATATTGAATCGCTATGGATATCCGGCAGCTTCGGTACTTCATCGCCGTCGCGGAAGAGCTCAGCTTCACGCGTGCGGCGGAGCGGCTCAATCTGTCCCAGCCCCCCTTGAGCTTCCAGATTCAGGCGCTCGAGACGAGCTTGGCGGTCAAGCTCTTCAACCGCACCAGCCGGCAGGTCGAGCTGACTGCTGCCGGCGCTTCCATGCTGACCCATGCCAGGGCGATCCTCGACCTGATGCACCGGGCGCGCGACGAGGCAAGAGCGATCGACGCCGGCCATGTCGGGACGATCGAAATCGGCGCCACAGGCTCCATTCTGCGCGGCGGTCTCGCCGAATTCCTGAACTTTCACCATCAGCACCATCCGCATGTGGCGACCCGTATCCACGAACAGTCGCCGGAGCGGCAGATCCGCTCGCTCGTCGAGCGAGGCACACAGGTCTCGTTCAACCGCTCGCCGACGACCGATATCGAACTCACTTGCGAAGTGGTCTGGCGCGAAGAGGTCGTGGTCGCGGTCGCGGCAAGCCACCGGCTGGCGCAACGTTCCGCCATCGCCCTGAAAGAGCTCCGCGAGGAGGAGCAGGTCGTACTGCGCCCGGACAGTTCCGAATTCGCGCGAAGCTTGCAGCAGATTTGTGTCGACGCCGGGTTCCTGCCGCGCGTGTCCCAGCAGGTGGTGGATTCGCAGTCGATGCCGAGCCTGATCGCCGCCGGATTCGGCATCGCGCTTGTTCCTGCTTCGATCGCGCGGCTGACCTCGGACGACATTCGGTTTCTGCAAATTCAACCGGATCCGCCGACCGCTGACGTCTATCTGGTCAGCCGCCGCGACGAGGCCGGGCCGGCAGTGCGCTCCTTCATCGAAATGGCTCGCTCGTTCTTCGAGGCACGAAGGCCTCGGGCGGAATAGCCGAGCCTCCCATATCAGCGCCTCACCAGGCGGCAGAGCCGAGGCTATGCGGCTGCTGGAGCCCCCCGGCATTCGGCATCGTGTTGATGTCGCCAGGCGGCGTGGGGAACCCGGGATGTCACGCTGCGTTTTCGACGCAGATGTCGAGCACAGGTGATGTCCTTGCCGCGCGCCCTGCCTGAATGGCTGAAGAAGCCCATCTCGGTTCTGGCTGTGGGCATCCTGATGCTGGCGATGGGAGCCGCGCAAGCCCTCACCGTCGACGAGATCAATCATGCGGGACGCCCCACCCCCACCAAGGGCAAGGCCAAGCGCCCGACAGCCTCGCTGGTCAAGGCGCAGACATTGCTGGCGCGCCAGGGCATCTCCTCCGGTGAAATCGATGGAATCGACGGCGACAACTACCGCAAGGCCGTCGCCCAGTTTCGGCGCCGGCATAATCTTGGGGAAGGCGATGCCGTCGACGAGGCCACATGGCGTGCCCTGCGCGGCGACACCAGCGAGGACATCGTCCGCAACTACGAGGTGAGCGCAGACGATACCAAAACCGCTTTCTCCAGGCGCATTCCACACGACTACGCCCGTCAGGCCCGCATGAAGCGGCTCGGCTACAGGACCCCCCAGGAAATGTTCGCCGAGCGCTTCAGGATGAGCGAGGGCTTGCTGCGGGCGCTCAATCCTCATGCCCCCTATCGCAAGCGCGGCGAGTCATTGCAGGTCGTCGCGGCGGCACGCGACCTGCCATCCGGCGAGGCCCGGCTCGTCGAGGCCGACAAGAAGGCGAGTCTGGTTCGAGCCCTGAATGCGGCAGGCGAGACGATCGCCAGCTATCCAGCGACCATCGGCAGCGAGGATACGCCGTCACCTGCAGGCGAATACCAGGTCGTGCGCGTCGTGAAGAACCCCACCTATCACTACGACCCGATCAAGAACTTCCAGCAAGGGCGAAACACGCGCCGGCTGGTGCTTCCCAAAGGCCCCAACAACCCGGTCGGGACGATCTGGATCGAGCTGTCCAAGCCCACTTTCGGCATCCATGGCACGCCGGAACCGTCGCGGATCGGCAAGGCCTCCTCGCATGGCTGCGTCCGCCTCACCAATTGGGACGCCGAGGACCTCGCCCGGCTCGTGAAGCCCGGCACGACCGTCCGTTTCGTCGAATAGCTCGACCGTTCCAATTTCTGCAGCTGCGTGTCGGCCTGAAGACCCGTCAGGAGACCTCGGACCAGGTCTTTGGGGCATAGGGGCCGGCACGCTCGTCGAAGCGGATCCAGCCTTCGCGCTGGTATTCGGCGCGGCGCAGCGCGGCATCGATCGGCCCGGCGCCATCCATGATCTTCTCCACGGCCGGGACGTGACTGTCGCTGGTCCGGACCGAGACGACGGCGCCCCCGCGACGAACGGTTTCCGCCAGATAATGCGACTCGTCATCGCTTAATCCGACCCCCGTCATGGCACCGATCAGGCTTCCGGCGGCGACGCCTGCCGTCGCACCGACCGCCAGCGTGCCGAAGATCCACCCGGCCGCGAGAACCGGGCCGATGCCGGGCACCGGCAGGGCGGCCAACCCCGTCAGCAGGCCGGCGCCGCCGCCGACCACGCCGCCGATTTCGGCACCAATCGCCGCGTCGCCAGCGATGCTGGTCTGCTGGTTGCCGATGATGCTGATGTCGTCCGAGGCGAGTCCTGCGGTCTCGAGCCGCGTCACCGCCGTCTCGGCATCGAACCGATTCTCATAGGGGCGTGTGACGATCTGGGTCACGACGCATCTCCGTTGAAGGGATGCCCCTCTGACCGAACCAGCTTGTCTCGACGTTGTTCCGGCTCACGCCGGCATTTCGCCTCCACCGCGTCAGGTCTCGCGGCCGTCACCTGGACGGCAGTTCGACCCACAGCGTCCTGGCAAAGCCCCGCTGATCGAGCTGCTGGATGGTTGCCGTGACCTCGGCCCGCCCATCCCGGCAGCGATAGGCATAGATCGTGTCGTGCCCGGTCGCGAAGGCCGGGACATTGTCCGCCCCAGGATTGTCGCGACAGAAGCTGTCGGCGCCGGAATTCTCACGCTTCGCATTCATCTTCGCGCAAGGCAGGTTCGCGCCGACGAAGCAGACCATGACCTTGCCGTTCATGCAGCGATATTGCGCCTGGGTTTCGACCGAACCACGGTCCGGTGTCCCCTTGGCGTGTGGAAACAGCTTCTTGAAAGCCAGAGCTGTCCGATCGCGAAGGGACGGATCATAGTCACGGATCGTGTCGTCATTGCCGAGGCGGGCACAGCTTGCGACCAGACCCGCTTGCGGCGTGGGCCGCTCCTGCGCCACGAGATCGCGTGCAGTCACCACTGCAGCCGCGCATCCGAATGCCAGTGCCGTGCCGATCAGCAGCGTCCGCGCCATCTGATCCTCCTTGTGCCCCCCGGCCTCCCACTATGAGGTGTCTTGCGTCGTGACAGGTCGCTCGCGAGAAAGCTCGCGTCCGACCTGTCCGATGGTTCAGGAAGCCGCGCTCGCGGCTTCTATGCCGCTCAGTCCAGCGACTGGCTGCCGCGCAGGCCGCGCGCGCCGGGCATCAGCGCCGCGAGGCGGCCATCGCTCTTCGGCGGCGCGATGAACGTACGGGCGAGCCTCTTGGGCATGTCGAGATCGAACGGCCGGCTCGGCGGTAGCGGCGCGTTGCCGACGAGATGCACGGCGACGCCGGCAGGCGCTGCGGCAGTGGCCGGCGCGGGGGCTTCGGGCGCATAGGCCAGCGGTGCATTGGCGAAGGAGGTCGCCCCGGTCGAGGCGCTGGTGGCGAGCGGCGCCGGCGTCGAGACGGCGGCAAGCTGATAGCTCGGCTCCTCGATGCGACGGCGCTCGGGACGCTCGCCCTTGACATAGAAGGCGTTGCCGCCCGCCACCGTCACATAGTGCATGTTGGCATAGGAGAAGCGCAGACCGGCCATGTGGAAATGCTTGGCGTTCCCGACGGCCTCGTTACGCCGGCCATTGAGGATGGCTTCGGCAGCGGCCTCGGCCTTCGGCAGGTCACGTGCGACCATCTGCCGGGTCAGCACGCCCGGCGCGAACTGGCGCGGCGCACCGACGACGCCGCAGATCGTCGAGGGATAGCTCGGCGATCCCACCCGGTTCATCACCACTGTGCCGACGCCGAGCAGGCCGGCATCGCTCGACCGGTTCGATTCGAAATACATCGCGCGGACCAGGCATTCCTTCTCGCGCGGATCGGCCTTGGCCAGCTCGATCGCGCGCCTGCGGGCCTCGTGCGGTTCCTTGGCTGCAGGGGCAGCGGTCGAAGCGGTCTGGACCGGCGCCGTGCTGCACGCCCCCATTATCGGCGCAGCCAGCGAAATCAGGAGCGGGATCGCTTTGCGGCCATGGCGGCTCATACCGGTGGAACGGGCAGCATTGGCAGCAATCGCGGTCCGCTTCATGCGGCAACCTCCTGATTACGGGATCTGGGCTGCCTCGGGCGGCGGGCCGTAGTCACCGGACAAGGAATCCCGAACCTCTTACCAGAAAGTTAATTTGGGAAGAAAGAGGCAAAGTGCGGATCGGCGAATCGACCCCGGACCCGGCGACATCGCCCGGCTGCCCCTGCTCTCGGATGCCGGTCACGGCACCGTCCCGTCCGCTCCGGTCAGGATGCCGAAGAGAATAGCCGACGGCCGGCCGGGCGGACAGCCGCAACTCTGGCGGGGAATCGCACAGGAGCTTGTTGCCCCATCCGGGCATGCTCTTGTCTCTGCGCAAATTTTAGCATCATGCTCCCCGCCCGGCCGCTGAGCCGGCAGGCCGGTTTCCTGCGCCGGCTCACGACGAAGCGCTGGGGATGGCCGGGTCGCGCATGGTTTCGGTAGAGCTCAAGGCCATCTCGAAGAACTGGGGCGGCGCGGCGGCCGTCGACGGCGTCAGCTTCAAGGTCGAAGGGGGCGATCTCGTCGCGCTGCTCGGCCCCTCCGGCTGTGGCAAGTCGACGACGCTCCGGCTGATCGCGGGGCTGGAGGACAGCAGCAGCGGCACCATCGCGATCGGCGGGCGCGACGTCACAGGCGCTGCCCCCTCGCAGCGCGGCATCGCCATGGTGTTCCAGAACTATGCGCTGTTCCCGCATCTCTCGGTCGCTGAGAACATCCTGTTCGGTCTGAAGGTGAGGAAGGTGTCGCGGGCCGAGCGTGACGAGCGGCTCAAGCGCGCCGCCTCGATCCTCGGGCTCACCGCCTTGCTCGAGCGCAAGCCCTCGCAGCTTTCCGGCGGCCAGCAGCAGCGCGTCGCGCTCGGCCGCGCCATCGTCGCCGAGGCGCCGGTCTGCCTGATGGACGAGCCGCTCTCCAATCTCGACGCCCAGCTTCGCGTCGAGATGCGGCGCGAGATCCGCGAACTGCAGCAGCGTCTCGGCATCACCATGGTCTATGTCACGCATGATCAGGTCGAGGCGATGACCATGGCCGATCAGGTCGTGCTGATGCGCAATGGGCGGATCGAGCAGGACGCACCGCCCGACCAGCTCTACGAGAACCCGGCGACGATCTTCGTCGCCCGCTTCGTCGGCACGCCGCCGATGAACGTCATCCCGCTCGCCTCCCTCCGGGCGGCCGGCGGCGACACTCTCTCACCGCCGCCCCATGTCCAGCCGGATTCGCTCGCGGTCGGCATCCGGCCGGAGATGACCGAACTCACCGAGGCCGGCATCGCCGCCGATGTCGTCGCGGTCGAGTATCTCGGGGCCGACACGCTGGTCGAGACCCGCATCGACGGCCAGCCCTTCATCGTCCGCCGGCCGGGAAAAGTCCGAGCCACAGCCGGCGGAAGGGTCCACATCAGACTGTCACAATCGGCGGTGCACTGGTTCGACCTGAAGACCGAGCAGAGGCTCGTCCTCGACTGACGACGCCTGACTAACCAGGCGTTCAAAACGCCGCATCAAGGGGAGAATACGACTATGGACAGGCGTGAATTTCTGGGCGGCACCGCGGCGATCGCCGGCTCGCTCGCCATGGCGAGGCCGGCCCTCGCCCAATCCGCCGAGCTTTCCTTTTTCTACCCGGTCGCCGTGGGCGGGCCGATCACCAAGCTGATCGACGCCTATGCCGCCGGCTTCGAGAAGGAAAACCCGGGCATCAAGGTCAAGCCGATCTATGCCGGCACCTATCAGGAGACGATCGTCAAGGCGCTGACCGCGCACAAGAGCGGCACGCCGCCGGTGCTCTCGGTGCTGCTCTCGACCGACATGTTCACGCTGATCGACGAGGAAGCGATCGTTCCCTTCGATCCCTTCATCAAGACCGAGGACGACAAGAAGTGGCTCTCCAGCTTCTTCCCTGGCTTCATGGAGAACAGCCAGACCGGCGGCAAGACCTGGGGCATCCCGTTCCAGCGTTCCACGGTGGTGCTCTATTGGAACAAGGAGCTGTTCAAGGAGGCCGGTCTCGATCCCGAAAAGCCGCCGAAGACCTGGGCCGAGCAGCTCGAATTCGCGCAGAAGCTGACCAAGCGCGACGCCGCCGGCAACACCAGCCAGTGGGGCATCCAGATCCCGTCTTCCGGCTTCCCCTACTGGCTCTTCCAGGGGCTGACGACGCAGGCCGGCGCCATTCTCGCCAATGCGGCTGGTGACAAGACCGACTACGCCAATCCGGGAGTCGTCGAGGCGCTGCAGTACTGGGTCGACCTGGCGCAGAAGCACAAGGTCCATCCGCCCGGCATCGTCGAATGGGGCACCACGCCGCGCGACTTCTTCGAGAAGAAGGTCGCGATGATGTGGACCACCACCGGCAACCTCACCAATGTCCGCGCCAACGCCAAGTTCCCCTTCGGCGTCGCCGTGCTGCCGGCCGGCAAGAAGCCGGGAAGCCCGACCGGCGGCGGCAATTTCTATCTCTCCAAGAAGGCGAGCCCGGCCGAGCAGGAAGCGGCGTTCAAGTTCGTGCGCTGGATCACCACGCCGGAGCGGGCGGCGCAGTGGAGCGCCGATACCGGCTACGTCGCGGTGACGCCGGCCGCCTACGAGACCGAGGCGATGAAGAAATACGTCGCCGACTTCCCGCAGGCCCTCGTCGCCCGCGACCAGCTGCCGACCGCCGTCGCCGAGCTCTCGACCCACGAGAACCAGCGCGTCACCAAGGCGCTGAACGACGGCCTGCAGGCGGCGCTGACCGGCACCAAGCAGCCGGGCCCGGCGATGGCGGACGCCCAGGCGGAAGCCGAGCGCATCCTGAAGTCCTATCGCTGAGCCGATGACCAACCGCGCGACCGCGACGATCCATGGCTGGCTGCTCCTGCTGCCGGCCATGGCGTGCCTGGCCCTGTTCACGCACTGGCCCGCGGTCGCGAGCTTCATCGACAGCTTCATGTCGACCCCGCGGGCGCGCCGTCCGGCGCGCTTCGTCGGGCTCGACAATTACGAGCAGATGCTGGCCGACCCGATCTTCTGGAAGGCGATGGCGAACAATCTCTGGTTCGCCATGGGCACGATCCCGGCCTCGATCGCGCTCGCTCTGCTGATGGCGGTCTGGGTCAACGACAGGATCGCCGGCCGCACGCTGGTGCGGATGGCCTATTTCACCCCGACCATCCTGCCGATGATCGCGGTCGCCAACATCTGGCTGTTCTTCTTCACCCCGCAATACGGCCTGCTCGAGCAGATCGTCGGCGCCTTCGGCGGGCGCTCGACCAACTGGCTGGGCTCGCAGGACACCGCGCTCTACGCCGTCACCATCGTCGCGATCTGGAAGGAGGCCGGCTTCTTCATGATCTTCTACCTCGCGGCGTTGCAGGCGATCCCGCCCAGCCTCGGCGAGGCGGCCGCGATCGAGGGTGCCTCGCGCTGGACCTTCTTCCGGCGCGTCCAGTTTCCGCTGCTGATGCCGACGACATTGTTCGTGCTGATCAACGCGGTGATCAATGCCTTCCGCATGGTCGACCATATCTTCGTGATGACGCGCGGCGGCCCGGACAATGCGACGACGCTGCTGCTGTTCTATATCTACCAGGTCGGCTTCGGCTTCTGGGACACCGCCTATGCGGCGGCGCTGACCTGTGTCCTGCTGGCGCTGCTCGCGCTCGTCGCCTTCGTCCAGTATGGCTGGCTCGAGCGCAGGACGCATTACCAATGAGCGGCGCCCCTCGCCCGCAGCCGATGGCCGCAACCCGCCCCGACCCCTATGCGCCGAAGGGCCTCTCGCTGACGCTCGAATCCCTGGGGGCGATCCTGCTCGCGCTGATCTGGGTGCTGCCGCTGGCCTATGCCGTCTGGGCCGCGATCCACCCGGCCGAGTACACCACCCGCTTCGTGCTGACCGCGCCGCTGACCCTGGAGAACTTCAGCCGCGCCTGGGCAGCCGCCCCCTTCGCCCGCTACTTCCTCAACACCTTCATCTTGGTCACCATGATCCTCGCCTTCCAGCTCGTGCTGGGGACGCTCGCCGCCTATGCGCTGGCGCGGCAGGATTTCTGGGGGCGCGACCTCGCCTTCGCGCTGATCCTGGCGCAATTGATGATCATGCCGGACGCGCTGATCGTCGAGAACTACCGGACCCTCGCCAAGGTCAACCTGATCGACACGATCCCGGCCATCGCCCTGCCCTATATCGCCTCGGCCTTCGGCATCTTCCTGCTCAGGCAGACCTTCAAGACCGTGCCGAAGGAGCTCGACGACGCCGCCCGCGTCGAGGGCGCGAGCCCGCTGCAGGTGCTGATGCGGGTCTATGTGCCGCTCGCCAAGCCGACCTACATCGCGTACGGGCTAGTCTCGGTGAGCTATCACTGGAACAACTTCCTCTGGCCGCTGCTGGTCACCAATTCGGTGGAGTCGCGCCCGCTGACGGTCGGTCTGCAGGTCTTCTCGTCGAGCGACCAGGGCATCGACTGGGCGGTGATCTGCGCGGCGACGCTGATGACCTCGGCGCCGCTGCTGGTCGGCTTCCTGCTGTTCCAGCGCCAGTTCGTGCAGAGTTTCATGCGCGCGGGAATCAAGTGAGATGAAGCTGATCACCTGGAACATCCAATGGGCCCGCGGTATGGACGATCGCGTCGACCCGGCGCGCGTCGTCGCCCATGCCCGTCAGATGGCGGATTTCGACGTGCTCTGCCTGCAGGAGGTCGCCGACAACTTCCCCGAGCTCGACTTCAACGACGAGACCGACCAGTTCGCCCGCTTCGCAGAATTGCTGCCGGGCTTCACCGCAATCGAGGGCATCGGCGTCGATGTCGCCGACGGCAAGGGCCGCCGGCAGCGCTTCGGCAACCTGCTGCTGACGCGCTATCCGGTCGCGCAGGCGCTGCGCCATCTCCTGCCCTGGGAGGCGGCCGAGACCCGCAACATGCCGCGCATGCTGATCGAGGCGATGGCGCTGACCCCGCTCGGCCCGGTCAGGTTGATGACGACGCATCTCGAATACTCGTCCTCGACGCTGCGCGCCGCGCAGGTCGAGGGCATCCGCGAGGCGCACCGCATGGCGCTGGCCCGCCACGCCAAACCGCGCTCGGCTGGGCCGCACACCTACCGGATGACGCCGAGCTCGCCGAGCGCGGTGCTGACCGGCGACTTCAACATGCGGCCGGACGATCCGGTGCTGGCGCGCCTGCTCGCGCCCTTCGACGGCGGCGAGCCGCCGCTGGTCGATCTCTGGGCCGCGGTGAAGGGCGACGTCCCGCATCCACCGACCGCCAATCTGTTCGACCAGACCTATGGGCCGGCCGGCTGCCTCGACTATGTGCTGGCGACGCCCGATCTCGCGGCGCGCGCCCGTACGATCGTCTGCGATGTCGAGACCAAGGTTTCCGACCATCAGCCGATCCTCGTCGAGTTCGACCTCGGCTGATCCCTGCGCACTCCCTTGCCGACTGGACCACGATGATCTTCACCCGCCAGGACCATGAGAGGCTCGCAGGCATCCTCGCCGAGGCGGGCCGGCGCGAGGTCATGCCGCGCTTCCGCAATCTCGGCGAAGGCGAGATCCGCGAGAAGCGCTCGGCGACCGATCTCGTCACCGAAGCCGACGAGGCGGCGGAGCGCTTCATCAGCGCCGAGCTGGCCAAGGCTTTTCCGGGCGCGGTGCTGATCGGCGAGGAGGCGGCCGCTGCCGACCCGGCCTTGATCGAGCGTCTCGGCGATGCCGAACTCGCCTTCGTCATCGACCCGATCGACGGCACGCTGAACTATGCCTCCGACCTGCCGCTGTTCGCGGTGATGGCGGCGGCAGTCGTCAAGGGCGAGGTCGTCGCCGCGGTGATCCACGATCCTGTCGTTGCGGACAGCGCCATGGCGCTGCGCGGCGAAGGCGCCTGGCTCGCCGGCGAAGGCACCAGCCGCGACCTGCGGGTGGCGCAGGCGGCCACTCCGCGCGAGATGACCGGGATGATGAGCTGGCAGTATTTCCCGGAGCCGCTGCGCAGCACGCTGCCGGGGCGCACACCGGCCTTCGCCAATGTCTGCTCTCTGCGCTGCTGCGGCCATGAATACCGGCTCGCCGCCGCCGGCAACGGCCATTTCCTGCTCTATGGCCGGCTCAATCCCTGGGATCACGCGCCGGGCTCGTTGATCCACGCCGAGGCGGGCGGCCATGTCCGCATGCTGGACGGCCAGCCCTACCGGCCGGCACAGCCGACGCTGGGGCTGCTCTGCGCGCCCGATGCGCAGAGCTGGCAGGAAATCCGCGCGATCCTTTTGGGGGAGACTGCCTAAATCTCCTGCGCGTCCAGCTTGCGGTAGAGCGGCAAAGCGAGCGGCGCGATCCGGCGGACCAGGCCCTGGAAGGGCTGCGGCTTCGGGGTCGATAGCGGCAGGCCCAAAGTTTCCAGCGCTGTCCCCTGTATCGCCTTCGCCAGTTCGCGGCCAAGCGAGATCGACAGCGCGACGGCGCGGCCATTGCAGCCGACCCAGCCAAAACCGTTCGGCCCGAGCTGGTGGATGCGCGGATAGCCCGGCACGTGCGGCTGCAGCAGATTGTCGGGGGTCATCCCGACATAGCCGGACCAGACATAGTCGAACTCGACATCGCCGAGCTGCGGCCAGAGCCGCTTCAGCCGTGCCGCGACCGTCGGGCGCAGATTGGCGCCGCCGGCTCCCGGCAGGATCGCGGCGCCGCCGGTGACCAGTCGGTTACGCGCGTCCCAGCGGGCGAAGTAGAGCTCGCGATGTGTGTCCGACATCGCCTGGCGGCTCGGGATCACGGTCTTGGCGATGTTGTCGCTGACCGGCTTGGTCGCGATCTGCCAGGACAGGACGGGGATGACCTCATTGGCGATCTGTGGCGCGAGACCGGGCTCGAACTCGTCAGTATAGGCGTTGGTCGCCAGGACGAGCGCGCGTGCCGTCACCGAGCCCTTTGCCGTCGTCACCAGCCAGCGGCCGTTCTGGTGCACCATGCTTACCGCCGGCGAGCGGGCATGAATGGTCGCGCCGAGCCTGAGCGCGACCTCGGCGAGCCCGCGGGTCAGGGCCAGCGGGTTGATATGTCCGCCGGTGCGATTCCAGAAGCCGCCGAACCAGGCGTCCGAGCCGAGCATTTCTGCCGCCGCGGCACGATCGAGTAGCTCGACCGGCGCGCCGATCGCCGACCATTCCCGAACACGCTTCTCGGCGAGCTTGAACCGGCCCGGCGAATGCACCGGCTGGACCCAGCCGGCCTGCTCGGCTTCGGCCGGGATCTCGTATTTGCGCACGAGGTCGAAGAGATATTGCGCGGCGTCGCGCAGCACGGCGTTGAAGCGCTCGCCGGCCTCGCCATGGCGGGCAGTCATCGCCGATGGGTCATGGCCGGCCAGGGTCGGGATGACCTGACCGTTATTGCGGCCCGAGGCGCCCCAGCCCGGCTCGGCCGCCTCCAGGATGGTGACGCCGACCCCGCTCTCGCGCAGATGAATCGCGGTCGACAGGCCGGTGAAGCCGGCGCCGATCACCACGACATCGCTCTCGACCGCGCCCTCCAGCATCCCGAGCACGGGCCCGGGCTGTGCCGTCGCGGCCCAGAGCGAAGGCGGCCAGGCGACGGAGGGAGAGGCGGTCATCAGCGGCGGCTTTCGGCTGGAAAGGGATGAGCGAGGGCCCGTGGACGGGCGCGCCCATATCCTTGCCGCCAGGAGCGCCGGCCTGCAAGTAGGTCGTTCCCGGCGGTTCATTGAGCGAAGAATATTTTTCTACCGTATTGACCGAAGACGACCGATTTCTACCAAATTTTGGCTTCTCAGCCTAGGTTCTTGAAAAGACTATTCTCCCGACGCTATGTCTGACGCGCAGCGGGGGTTGCAGGAAACGCCATCCCGAAGCGGTTGCGCCCCTCTCTGCGTTCGGATGAACTCTCCTTCCGTTGGGTTCTGATCATTAAGGGGGCGTCATGCCGCTCAAGCATATTCTCGGCCTCGACCATGTCGTGGTGACGGTTCGCGATCTCGACGCGTCCGCCCGGCAATGGCAGAGCCTCGGCTTCACCGTCTCGCCGCGCGGCACGCATTCGCCCATTCTCGGCAGCGGCAACTACACGATCATGTTCGGCGACGACTATCTCGAGCTGCTCGGCATCCTCGCCGAGACCGAGCACAACAAGCCGACCCGCGACTTCCTCAAAGAGCGTGAAGGCATCGAGCGGGCTGCCTTCACTACCGATGACGCCACCGCCGGCGCGGACGAACTCAAGAGCTGCGGCCTCGAGCCGCTCGGCCCGGTCCATTTCGGCCGCCCGGTCGATCTGCCCAATGGCGGCAAGGGCGAGGCCAAGTTCAACGTCTTCCGCTGGCCGCTCGACGAGAACCCCGGCAGCCTGCGCATCTTCGCCTGCCAGCATTTGACCCGCGAGACGGTCTGGATTCCCGAGCTGCAGAGCCATGCCAATGGCGCGAGCCGCATCATCAGTGTCGAGGTGCTCGCCGCCGACGCCAAGGCTGCGGCCGAGCATCTGAGCCGGCTCATCGACGAGCCGGTGAAGCAGCAGGACGATGCCTGGCTGGTGCCCTCCGGCGGCAAGCGCGCCGACTTCCTGTTCTACGATGCGGCCGGTCTTGCCCGGCGCTATCCCGAGGCGGTGCGGGCGGGTACGGCGCCTGGCGGAGCCGTGGCGATCGTGCTGGCGAGCTCTGATCTCGACGCCGCCGCCAAGACGCTCGGCCCTGCCGGTGTCCGGCATGGCGCGGCGCTCAGCGTTCCCGCCGCCTCCGCCAACGGCGTGATCGTGAGCTTCCTGCCGCAGTAGTGCGGTTTTCCGCTTTTCGAGAACGGCCCCGTCGCATTGACGGGGCCTTGTGACGACCGCATCGTGCCGAGCCTGCACGCCGGCCTGAGGAGATCATCCATGGATTTGACCCGCCGCGCCGCGCTGAAAGCCAGCGCCGCCATCGCCTCCAGCGTGCTGTTCCCGATGCGCTCCTTCGCCCAGGAGACGCCGCGCAAGGGCGGCGTCTTCACCGTCCATTACGGCGCCGAGCAGCGCCAGCTCAACCCGAGCCTGCAGGCCTCGACCGGCGTCTACATCATCGGCGGCAAGATCCAGGAGCAGCTGGTCGATCTCGACGCCAAGGGCCAGCCGGTCGGCGTGCTCGCCGAGAGCTGGGAATCGTCGCCCGACGGCAAGACCATCACCTTCAAGCTCCGCCCCGGCGTGACCTGGCATGACGGCAAGCCCTTCACCTCCGCCGACGTGCAGTACACGGCGATGGAGATGTGGAAGAAGATCCTGAACTACGGCTCGACGCTGCAGCTCTTCCTCACCGCGGTCGACACGCCCGACCCGCTGACGGCGGTGTTCCGCTATGAGCGCCCGATGCCGCTCAACCTCTTGCTGCGCGCTCTGCCGGACCTTGGCTACATCTCGCCGCGCCACCTCTACGAGGGCAAGGGCGACATCCGCCAGAACCCGGTCAATCTCGCCCCGGTCGGCACCGGCCCGTTCAAGTTCGTGCAGTACGAGCGCGGCCAGCACGTCATCGCCGAGCGCAACCCGAACTACTGGCGCGCGAATGCGCCCTATCTCGACCGGATCGTCTGGCGCGTGGTCACCGACCGCGCTGCCGCTGCCGCCCAGATGGAGGCCGGGCAGATCCATTACAGCCCGTTCTCGGGCCTGACGATCTCGGACTCGGCCCGCCTCGGCAAGGATCCGCGCTTCATCGTCTCGACCAAGGGCAATGAGGGCAACGCCCGCACCAACACGATCGAGTTCAACTTCCGCAGCAAGGAGCTCGCCGACATTCGCGTCCGGCGCGCCATCGCGCATGCGCTCGACATCCCCTTCTTCATCGAGAACTTCCTCGGCGACTTCGCCAAGCGCGGCACCGGGCCGATCCCCTCGGTCTCGACCGATTTCTACCCGGCCGACAACGGCCCGCAGTACCCGTTCGACAAGAAGCTCGCCGCCAAGCTGCTCGACGAAGCCGGCTTCAAGCCCGGCGCCGGTGGCACGCGCTTCTCGCTCCGGCTGCTGCCGGCGCCCTGGGGCGAGGACATCTCGCTCTTCTCCACCTTCATCCAGCAGTCGCTCGCCGATGTCGGGATCAAGATCGAGATCGTCCGCACCGATGGCGGCGGCTTCCTGAAGCAGGTCTATGACGACCACGCCTTCGACCTCGCCACCGGCTGGCACCAGTACCGCAACGACCCGGCCGTCTCGACCACGGTGTGGTACCGCTCCGGCCAGCCCAAGGGTGCGCCCTGGACCAACCAGTGGGACTGGACCGACCCGACCATCGACAAGATCATCGACGACGCGGCAACCGAGGTCGATGCGGCCAAGCGCAAGGCGCTCTATGGCGACTTCGTGCGGCGCGCCAACAGCGAACTGCCCATCTGGACGCCGATCGAGCAGATTTTCCTGACCGCGATCAGCGCCAAGGCCCGCAACCACTCCAACACGCCGCGCTGGGGCTCGTCGTCCTGGCACGATCTTTGGTTGGCGGAGTAGGTCTTTCCCGGTCCGACCAAGGCGATGTCTTGCAAAGTGTCTCGACAGCGATGGCAAGCTCAAGCCCTCCCCCCGCTTGCGGTGGGGAGGGTTGGGTGGGGGGCAGTGCCGCTCGGCGCTTCGTTGAAAAATGGTCGAGACCTGCTTTCAACGA
>Ga0209130_1000079_pt1 | contig 167669 bp, 119 predicted proteins | sample AraplaMF_Cvi_mLB_FD_184264 | JGI IMG/M metagenome (GOLD analysis project Ga0209130, IMG submission 184264) | Arabidopsis root microbial communities from the University of North Carolina, USA - plate scrape MF_Cvi_mLB (SPAdes) (version 2) | ecosystem: Host-associated > Plants > Roots >... | reverse complement strand
CGTCGTGCAGGTCCTCGCCCGGATGGATCTCGTAGCAGACGTCGACACCACAGTCCTCGGCATGGTCGAGGATCGGTTTCCAGCGCTTCGCCAGTTCGTCAAAGGCGGTCTCGACGAGGCCGGCCGGCCGCTGCGGCCAGGGATAGACGAAGGGCCAGGCAAGCGCGCCGGAAAAACTCGCCATGGCGTTCAGCCCGAGGTTCTTCGAGGCGGTCAGCGCCAGCTTCACCTGTTCCACCGCCCATTGCTGCCTTGCCTTGGGATTGCCGCGCACTTCCGGTGCCGCAAAACCATCGAAGGCCTCGTCATAGGCCGGATGCACGGCGACGAGCTGGCCCTGCAGATGGGTGGAAAGCTCGGTCACCTCGACGCCGTTATCGCGGGCCTTTCCGGCAAACTCGTCGCAATAGGTCTTCGAGGTCGCTGCCTTCTGAAGATCGATCAGCCGCGCGTCCCAGCTCGGGACCTGCACGCCTTTGTAGCCGCAGTCCGCCGCCCATTTGGTGATCGCATCCCAGGAATTGAACGGTGCCGCATCGCCGGCAAACTGCGCAAGAAAGAGCCCTGGCCCCTTGATCGTCTTCATCTCTCGTCTCCTCCGTTGGAAAATGTGCCGGGCAATCGAAAGGCGCCGGCGATGCCCGCCTGGGGCTCAAGACGACACGACCTGTGATTTCAGGTGATCGTTGTGGGATGGCAGCCCGCGCCGACCGCGGGCCGCCTTTCAGTCAAGCCTGGATCAGAACGGCGAATCCGGGAAATAGAAGTCCTTGGCATTGTCCTTGGTCACGAGCGTTGCATCGATCGTGTAGACGCCACGGACCGGAACCTGGCCGTAGAAGTTGGCCACGGTCATCTCAAGCGCCGTACCGACCATTGCCGGCGGGTAGAGCACGTCGACCGGGATCATCTTGTCGCCGTCCATGACCTTCTTGATCATTTCCTTCGAGCCGGCGCCGGCAACGACGTATTGGATGTCGGTGCGCTTCGCCTGCTCGATGGCCTGCAGCACGCCGACGGCCATGTCGTCGTCCTGGCACCAGACGACGTCGATCTTCGGGTACTTCGTCAGGTAGTCCTGCATGACCTTGAAGGCATCGTCGCGGTTCCAGTTGCCGTACTGGCGGTCGAGAACCTTGACTTTCGAGCCTTCGATGCCCTTGTCGAAGCCGTCCTGGCGCTGCTGGTCGATCGGGATCGGCAGGCCGCGAATGACGACGACTTCAGCTTCCGGCGTCGTGGCCTTGATGTATTCGCCCGCGACCTGGCCGAGCGCCGGGTTGTTGCCGGCGACGTAGAGATCGCGCACGGAGTTGTCGTTGACGCTCGGCGCACGGTCGACGAGCGCGACGAAGGTTCCCTTGCCCTTTACTTCCTTGATTGCGTTGACCAGCGGATCCGGATCGGTCGGCAGGATGACGAGAGCGTCGATGCCCTGTGTCTCGAGGTCCTGCACGGCGTTGGCCTGGCTTGCCGGATCGGGTGAGGTCTTGACGATGACGTTCAGGCCCGGATTGCGTTCCATCAGGATCTTGGCGACGCGCTCGGCATGGAAGACCACGCCGGCCGTCCAGCCATGATCGGCAGCCGGGATCGAGACGCCGATCGTCACTTTCTTTTCTTCCTGCGCGTGCGACACGCCAGCGAGTGCGGTCATGGCCGCGAGGGTCAGGCCGAATAGCTTATTACGCATTAAGTTCCTCCCAAATATCAGGTCAGCCTGTTTGAGGCCGGGAGACCTGTGGACCCGGCCGTCTCACGATTTCCGAACCAGCGAGCGCTGGACGAGCATCGCAATGATGATGATCGCACCCTGGATGGCGCCGATCAGGTATTCGCTGATGAAGTTGGAGAGCAGCATGATGTTGCCGACCAGTTCGAGGATGAACGCACCACAGATCGTGCCCCAGACGCGACCCGCGCCGCCTTTGAGCGCGGTGCCGCCGACGACAACGGCGGTGATTGCCTGTAGTTCCCAGAGAATGCCAGTCGTTGCCGACGTCGAGCCGAGGCGCGGCACATAGAGGAGGACGGCGGCTGCCACGCAGAGCCCCTGGATCACGAAGGCGACGGTGCGGACGCGGTTGACGGAAATGCCGGAGTAACGCGCAACGTCACGATTGGAGCCGACGGCGACGACGTGGCGACCGTAGCGCGTGCGATAGAGGATGAAGGCCGCCACGGCCGTCACCGCGAGGATGACGACGATCGGTACCGGCAGGCCGAAGATCGTGCCGAAATAGGCGGGACGATAGATTTCCTGGAGCTCTGGCTCCTTAAGCGTGATCGCGCCGCCCTGCGACAACCAGGTCGTCAGTCCCCTATAGATGCCCATGGTGCCGAGCGTCGCGATGAAGGGTTCGATCTTGCCGACTGTGGTGATCAGACCATTGGCAAGACCACAGAGTGCGCCGGCGACAATAGTAAACAGGACCGCCGCCAGAAGCATGAGCACCGGATCGGCGATGACCCCGGAGTTCATGAACAGGATCATCAGACTGGCGATGAAGGCGACCATCGCCCCGACGGAGAGATCGAGATCGCCCGACGAAATCACGAAGGTCGCTCCGACCGCGATAATGGCGATGAAGGCGCTGCGGGTAGCGACGTTGGCGAGGTTGTTGATGCTGATGAAGTTGGGATTGACCAGCGCCCCTACCAGCAGCAGCAACGCCAGTGCGACGAATGGCGCCACGGCCCTCAGATCGATGTCGCGCCAGCTGCGGCGACGAATTGCGCCCTGACTGCCTTCCTCGTTTACGCTCATATCCAATTGAACCTCCGTCCCACCTGTCGGGAATCTTGTTGTTCTCGGCATCTGCGCAGGATGCGCCGCGGCCGCCTCAGGCCGCCGTCTTCCTCTTCAATCCTGCGGCGTAGCGCATGATCTCCTGCTCGGAGATCTCGTCCCCCTCGAGAATGCCGGCGATATGGCCTTCGCGCATGACCACCACGCGACTGCATAGGCCTATGACCTCGGGCATCTCCGATGAGACGACAATGATCGAGCGACCGTCCCGGGCGAGCGCCGAGATGAAGTGGTAGATCTGCTGCTTGGTGCCGACGTCGATGCCGCGGGTCGGCTCGTCGATGATGATGATACCAGGGTCGGTTTCCATTACCTTGGCGAGAAGCAGCTTCTGCTGGTTGCCACCGGACATGCGTCCGGCGACAATCTTGTCATCCCTGACGCGGATGTCGAAGCGGCGGCGCGCCTTGACCAGGGCCGCCTCCTCGCTTCCCGGATCGAGATAGCCGAGGCGGCTATGGCGACCGAGCGACTGCAGCGTCAGGTTCGCCATCATCCCGGCATTGAGCAACAGCCCCTTGGCTTTCCGGTCCTTGGTCATGTATGCGAGACCGGCCTTGTTGACCGCGTGCACGTCACCGGATGAAACCGGCTGGCCACGAACGAGAACCTCGCCGGACACACGCGGGCGCAATCCGACGATCGCCTCCATCAACTCCGTCCGACCCGAACCGATCATCCCGGAAAAACCGAGGATTTCGCCGCGGCGGACCTCGAAGCTTGCGTCCCTAACGTAGTCTGTTGAGACCGAACTGACGCGCAGCACGACCTCCTCGTCGAAGTCGGGTTCGCTTTTGGCGGGATAGAGGCTCGAAAGCTCACGGCCGACCATCAACTGGGCGATCGCCTCGCCGTCGAGGATGGAGGTCGGCGATGTCTTGATCCATTGGCCGTCGCGCAACACCGTCACGCGATCGGTGAGTTCCATGACCTCGTCGAGCTTGTGCGACACGAAGACGAAACTCGTTCCCTTGTCGCGCAGCTTGCGCACCAAGCGGAACAGAAAGTTCGTTTCTTCGCGAGAAAGGACGGCGGTCGGCTCGTCCATGAAGACGACACGCGCGTCACGGCTGATAGCCTTGGCAATCTCCACCATCTGCTTTTCGGCGATCGACAGCGAGCCGATCATCGCGTTCTCGTCGACATGGGAGCCGAGGAGATCGAGAACGCGGCGCGTTTCCGCGCGCATGAACTTGCGGTCGAGCACGCCGAACCTGGTCACTTCGCGGCCGAGAAACAGGCTCTCGGTGACGGTGAGATGTTCGGCCAGATTGAATTCCTGATGGATGATGACGATGCCGAGCGCTTCGGCCGCACCGTTTGCTGGGAGCTTCACCGACTGGCCGTCGAGCAGGATCTCGCCCGAGGTCGGTTGCTCGAAGCCGGACAATATCTTGACGAGCGTGGATTTGCCGGCGCCGTTCTCGCCCATCAGCGCGTGAATCTCGCCCTGGCGCAGCTCGAAATCGACGCTGAAAAGCACCTGCACGCCGCTGAAGGATTTACTGATGCGGCGCGCAGACAGCACGACGGGAGCCCCGTCGACAACCTCCGTGGTCATATTCCCCTCCCTGCGGCCTCCACCGCTTTTTCAATGATGTAAACCTTTACACTGCGCGATGTAAAGGTTTACATCTTGCTTGTAAGACAATTTTTTCGGCCTGCGCGTTTGACCGTCAGGCAAGTCTGTGTAGTGTCTCGCAACAAAGCCCGAGGCCAAGCGAGTGTCCGATTCCACCCCCGCAACCATCGAAGATGTCGCACGGATCGCCGAAGTGTCGATCGCGACAGTTTCGCGGGCCATTCACATGCCCGAGAAGGTTGCCAAGTCCACGCGGCTGAAGGTCAACCAGGCCATCGCGCTGACGGGCTACACCACCAATGCGATGGCGCGCAGCCTTAGGCTGGGGCGCTCGAACATGATACTCGTGGTCGCGCCCGATATCGGCGATCCGAACTTCTCCAGCATTCTGGTTGGCCTTGAAAATGAAGCGCGTGCCCATGGCTACGGCGTGCTGATCGGGCATACCCAGAATGATGCCCAACGCGGGTTGGAATATCTGAAATTCTTCAACTCGAACCAGGCGGCCGGCCTGATCCTGTTTACCGGCATTCTTCCTTTCGGCCATCAGGAGGTGACGCCGCGCCTGCCGCCGACCGTCGGTGTTTTCGAGCCCGTCTTCAACGGAGGCATTCCCTATGTCGGCGTCGACGACGTCGAGGGCGCGCGCAAGGCCGTTGATCTTCTCATTTCCGAAGGGCATCGGCGGATCGCATTCATCGGAGACTCCCATACGCGCCTTGCCTATGGCCGTCGTCGGTCGGGGTACGAGGCCGGACTTGCCGCGGCCGGCATCCCCCCGAACCGCCGCCTTATCCTCGAAGGCGACGGAACGGTGGAAAGCGGCAGGCTGGCGCTGGAGCAGCTCTTCATGCGCGACGACCTTCCGACCGCCTTCATGTGTGTCAACGATCAGACTGCTCTTGGTGTCGCGCTTGGCCTCAAAGCGCGCGGCTATGAGATACCGGATCAGTTTTCGGTCACCGGCTTCGATGACGTCCCGCAAGCCAGTTTCATGACCCCTTCCCTGACCACGATCCGCCAACCACGGACCGCGATCGGCAAGCACGCGATGGCACTGCTTCTAGAGATGCTTTCGGACCGCACCCCTTCAGAAACGGAGATCCTGCTGAGGCCCGACCTGGTGGTCCGCAACTCTGTTGGGCGGCCGCCGACACGGCGATGAAGGATTGGGCGCGACTGTCCGGTTACTCCGAGAGCAGCCACTTCGTTCCGAAATCTAGCTGATGATCCTGTTGCGCGCTTGCATGATGATCTCGCGCAGCCACCGGTGCATCGGCGAATGATGCGAGCGGTCATGCCATAGCATGTGGAAGACCATCTGCGGGAACTCGATCGGCGGCTGGCGCACGACGAGCGGCAGAAGCCCCGCAAAGTAGCTGGCAAAATGACGGCTGGTCGAGAAGATCAGGTCCGACTGCAGCAAGAGGTACGGTGCGGTCGTAAAATAGGAAAGCGCCACGGTGCGCGCCCGGCTGACCCGAAGGCTTGACAAGTGGGTTTCGACGACACCGCGATGGGCCATCGAATAGGCCACCGGCACGATATGGGCCGCCGCCAGGTAATCGGCTTCGCTGAATTCGCCCTGCGCTAGAGAATGGCTATCCCGCATCAGGCAAACGATGTCGTCCTGCAGGAGGATCGAGCGCTTGAGATAGGCGGGCGGAGACGGCCAGTTGCCGATGACGACATCGACGTCACCCCGGGCAAGCGCTCCCTCGAAGTCGAAGTCGGGACCGAGCGCCCGGATCACGAGGCTCGCATTCGGCGCCTTGCGCCTGATCTGATCGACAATTTCCGACAGGAACACCGGCGCCATGTAGTCCGGCGAGGCGATCGTGAAGCTGTGATTGCTTGATGGGGCGTCAAACGGCGCCGTGGCGTCGACCAAGCCGGTGAGATCGGCCAACAGGGCCTGAGCGCGTGGCAAAATCGCCAGAGCGCGCTCCGTCGGGACCATTCCGTCACGGCCGCGCACAAGCAATTGGTCGGAAAAGATCTCGCGCAGCTTGCCAAGCGCCAGGCTGACCGCCGGTTGGGATTGCTCCAGCTTGACAGCGGCACGCGTCACACTGCCCTCGGCCATAAGCGCGCAGAACACCTTTAGGAGATGTGCGTCAACGGTATCTTCTTTCGACATCTGATTTTCAGAATAGCCAACAAAATCCGGCAGGGCGAGCCGGCCAATAGGTCAACACCACCTTTTATTCGTCTGGCTAATAATGGGTATTTGCCTGCCCGCGTTGACCAAATCGCCCCCACCGAGCACCGTTTGCATAGAAAACGCCCCGATGCGGCGGCTCAACTTCAGGGCAAGTCATGCTTGATATCGACGCGATCAACCAAATGGACTGCGACGCCTTCGTCGCCTACCTCGGTCCTGTCTTCGAGAATTCGCCTTGGGTCGCGCAGCGCAGCTGGCAGAAGCGGCCGTTCGCCGACGTCGAGGCATTGCATGGTGCGATGTTCGGCCAGATCCTGGCCCGTGACACGGCGTCCAAGGTCGAATTCCTGGGCGCGCATCCGGACCTTGCCGGCAAGGAGGCCAAGCAAGGCCGGATGACCGCGGAATCGACCGTCGAACAGGGAACGGCCGGGCTCGACAGCCTGGCGGGCCACGAGATGGCGCTGATCGACGATCTGAACCGCCGCTATCGCGCCCGGCACGGCTTTCCCTTCATCGTTTGCGTTCGCCACTACACCAAGGCCGGCATCTTTGCCGAGTTCAAGCATCGCATCGGACGGGAGACCGACGCCGAGCTTGCGGAAGCACTGCGGCAGATCGCCAACATCAGCCGCTATCGACTGGGCGCCCTCGTAAAAGAGGCGCAGGAGGTTATCACGCCGGCCGCATAGCGGCTGGTATCCTGAAATGGACTTATACGGGAGGTAGTCCACAATGGCATCGGCAGCACATGCGGGGAACAGAGGCGGCTCACCCGCCGCGAACCCCGAAAATCTCGAGTCGGTCTACCGCAAGGTGACATGGCGGCTCCTTCCCTTTCTGATGTTCCTGTGGATCCTGGCATGGATCGACCGGGTGAATGTCGGTTTCGCGAAGCTCACCATGCTGCAGGACCTGCAGTTCAGCGAAACCGTTTACGGTCTCGGTGCCGGCATCTTCTTCCTCGGCTATTTCTTCTTCGAGGTGCCGAGCAACATGTGGCTTGAACGGATCGGCGCCCGCGCCACGATCGCCCGCATCACCATCGGCTGGGGTATCATCTGCGTGCTGATGATGTTCGTCACCCAGCCCTGGCAGTTCTATACGCTGCGGTTCCTGCTCGGCGTGTTCGAGGCCGGCTTCTATCCCGGCATCATCCTCTACCTGACCTATTGGTATCCATCGCTGCGTCGCGCCAGGGCCTTCGGCCTCTTCATGTCGGCCTCGGCTCTTGCCGGCGTCATCGGCGGCCCGCTGGCAGGCACGATCATGACGCAGCTCGGCGGCGCCAACGGCTGGGCCGGCTGGCAATGGGTGTTCCTGCTCGAAGGCATCCCGTCGATATTCGCCGGCATCGCCACCATCTTCTATCTGACCGACAAGCCTGAAAAGGCGCATTGGCTGACCTCGGAGGAAAAGGCCCTGCTCATCCAGGACATCGAGCAGGACAAGAAGGCTCTCGGCCATCGTGAGCACAGCGTGCTCAAGGCGCTGAAGAACCCGACCGTATGGAAATTCATCGCCATCTATTTCTGCATCATCATGGCGAACTCGACGCTGACTTTCTTCGGCCCCTCCGTGGTACGCGAAATCGGCTTCTCCAGCCCTGCAACGGTCGGCTGGATCATGGCAGCCATCTATCTCGGCGGTGCGGCGGGCATGATCCTGAACGGCATTCATTCCGATCGTACTTCGGAGGTGCGCTACCACTGCGCCTTTGCAGCACTCGCAGGTGCCACCGGCCTGATGGCCCTGGGTTTTGTGCTGCCGGCCAGCGCTGCCCTGTCGCTCGCTGCCCTGGCGCTTGCGATCGTCGGCACCATGTCCGCAATCCCGGTCTTCTGGCAGATGCCGAACCATTGCCTGGCGGGTTCGGCTGCGGCGGTCGGTATCGCGCTCATCAACTCGGTGGCGAACCTCGCCGGCTTCGGCGCCCCCTACCTCATGGGCTACCTGAAGGACACGACCGGCGTCATGACCCACGGGCTGTGGCTGGTGGCTGCCGTCGAGGCGTTGACCTTCGTGCTGATCGTCGGTTTCGTCAGCAAGGTCAGCCGGCAGTCGCAGCAGCCTGCGTAGAACAAATCCGACAAGACCTCGCGTCTCGCGGTTGTAACAGGACGAGAAATTGTATCGGATCATCGCGGCTTTGCTCGATGGTCCGATATTGCATCTGCGGCGTGCACAGCGCGTGAGAGGCCGACACGGCCAAGGATTTCGGCAGGCCCAATCTGCCTGCGGCCGGCAGGTCCGGTGCCCGGTCTCGACGGTAATTCTCAGATTTTTTCATATTTTTTTCTGCGCAGTGGATGAGAAACCGCGCTCGCTCCGTATATGCGGGTATGGATTCGAAGAAAGGCGCCTTTGATATTATTGGGCAGTTGGCTGCGCTGCGGCGCTATGCCCGCTCGCTTGCGCGCAATTCGCCGGACGCCGAGGATCTCGTTCATGACGCTCTCCTGAGAGCCTACGAACGACGCTCGACTTTCCGGTCTGGAGCGAACCTTCGAAACTGGCTTTTCGCGATCGTTCGCAACACGCATATCGACCGCTTGCGATCCACGATCTCTCGTGGCCAGCGTGACGACCAGACGGCGCAGGAAGCCGGATCGTCTTACCCCGCCCACCAGGAGCACAGCGTGCGGCTGGCTCAGGTCCGCGAAGCGTTCATGCTGCTTCCGCAGGAGCAGCGCGAGGCCTTGCATCTCGTTGCCGTCGAGGACCTCTCCTATCAAGAGGCTGCCGACATACTCGACATTCCCGTCGGGACTTTGATGTCGCGCGTCTCCCGCGCAAGGGCGAGCCTGAGAGACTTCGAAAACGGAACGAAAAAGCCCAACCACCTGAGGCTTGTCGGAGGCGATAATGACTGACGTCGACACGATTATCGATACCGATCTCGATGCCTATGTGGACAACCAACTCGATGCGGCCGGTCGGCTTCGGGTTGAGACTTGGCTTGCCAGGAATCCTGATGCGGCCGCCCGTGTCATGGCCGATCTCGGAATGCGGACCACGCTCAAGCTGGCGATGACATCGGATGTCGTTGCCGGACGCCCCGAGACGCGCGAGGCGGCTCGCCGCCTTTCGTCGGGACTGGCGAATGCGCGCGTGTGGAACGCCCTGCAGAAGGTGGCGGCGGTCGGCTTGATGATTTCGGTAGGGTGGATTGCCCATTCGTCCGTCGGTCCGAGCGAAGTCAATGCCTCGGCCCATCCGCCGGCTTTCGTGGAATACGCTATCCGCGCGCATCAGACTTCGCTCGTCAGGGCGGGAATGCCGTCACAGCCGGAAGTGCAAACCTACGACCGGGACGACATTCGTGCCGCGACCGCCATCGTCATGCCGGAGCTTCCGAAGGACTGGAACGTCGTCGACGTCCAGGTATTCCCCTCGGATTTCGGGCCTAGCGTCGAGACGAGCGTCAAGACCGATGCAGGCACACTCATATCACTCTTCGCCGGCAGGCCGGGGCACTTCGCGGTCGAGCCCGTGAAGGACCTCAATCTTTCCAACGCCGAGGCTGCCTGGTGGCAGGTCGGCGAGGTCGCCTATGCCGTCGTCTCAAGCACGCCGGGCATCGGCCTCAGCGATGAGGCCGAGCTTCTCAAGAAATCACTTTACTGAGGAAACCTTCATGTATTCGAACCAGAACCGCTTCGGCGGCATGAGCCAAGATTCTGCCGCGGCCCTCGACGAGGGCCTTCGCCAGCACATGCTGCGCGTTTACAATTATATGGGCCTCGGCCTTGTCGTGACGGGCCTTGTGGCCTTCATCGTCGGCACCACGCCGGCACTTTACGTGCCGATCTTCTCCACGCCGCTGAAGTGGGTCGTGATGCTGGCTCCGCTCGCCTTCGTCTTCTTCTTCTCCTTCAAGATGCACTCGATGTCGGCATCCTCAGCGCAGATGACATTCTGGGCCTTTTGCGCCGTCATGGGTCTATCGCTGGCCTCGGTCTTCCTGGTCTTCACCGGAGCCAGCATCGCCCGCACCTTCTTCATCGCCGCCACCATGTTCGGTGCGACGAGCCTCTACGGCTATGTGACGAAACGTGACCTGGCGAAATTCGGCTCGTTCCTGATCATGGGCCTCATCGGCGTGATGATTGCCTCGGTCGTCAACATCTTCCTCGGCTCGAGCGCTCTTCAGTTTGCCGTCTCGGTGATCGGTATCGTCGTCTTCGTCGGCCTGACTGCCTGGGACACGCAGAACATCAAGGAACAGTATGCCGATAACTTCGACCAGGAATCCCAGCAGAAGCTCGCGGTTTTCGGTGCCCTGTCGCTCTATCTGAACTTCGTCAACATCTTCCAGCTGCTGCTGACTTTCACCGGCCAGCGTGAGGAGTGATTTTCGTAGATACGCGGCAGATTGTTACTCCACGCCGGCGCGCCTTATTCTTTGGCGACTCGGACATCTGCCGGACCAGCGCGAAAGCGTGAGCTTCGGCGGCCTGTCCTGCGAGGTTGTCCCGCTGGATGGCCGTCGAAAAGGTCAGGAGGATCAGGGCGCTGCGAGTGATTGCATGAGCAAGCCAACGCTGCGCACTGGGCAACGATCAACACTTGTCGCAGTCCGGGATTACCGCGGAGCGCGGTCGCTCACAACAGTGGCATTGCCATCAGATAAGCGCACGTGTCTTCGGGCGCCGCCTTCCCAAAAGCTGGTGAGCGGAGCTTGAGGGCAGCGCTTGCGCTTCAGAACGATCGCGGCGCTGGATCCATTAGTTTCACGCTGCCGGAGGTGACCTGGTAGATCGCGCAGGTTCGCTCGACGGAACCACTCTTTTCGAAGCGGAAGGCTGCAGCCGCGCCGATGAAGCCGTTTGGAGACCGAAGGCTCTCCTGCGTGATGGCGGTTTCGCCCTGGCTGCGCACCAGGCCGGCGGCAAGCGCGATCACGTCGAAGCCATAGGCCGCATCGGTGCCTGCGGCCCGCTCGTATCGATCGAGATAGCGCGAGGTCATCCGGGAACCATTTTCAGGACCAAACAGACACAGATGGCTGCCCGCGAGCTCAGGGCGCTTGTAAGCGGCATTTGCCCAGCCGGAACTTCCGACGACCATCGCATTCGGTTTCAGATAGCCGTTGGCCTTGAGTTGCGACAGCGCACCGACATCCGGATCTCCCGAGCCGACCAGCAGCACGCCATCAGTGTCTTTCAACGTGGTCTTGGAGGCCGCGTCGCCGGTGAATGCTGTGGTCCCCGTCACGGCGACGAGCGCCGGTTTGATGCCATAGCCGGCAAGTCCGCGATCGAGCCTTTGCCGCTCGGCGGCGGAGACATCGCTCGGCAAGAGCACGACGAGCCGCTTGCGCCCGGACGCCACCGCATAGGATGCCCCCTCGACGGCGCTGTCGATGCGGTCGGACACGAAGGCGAAGGTGCCGGCCGGCCGTTCGGCGCCGTTGCCGCGCAAGACCAAAAGCGGCGCGCGGGAAGAGCCGAGCCCCTGGCGCACGGTGCTGACAGGAACGTCAGCGACCGACAGCGCGACGAGCGCGACGTTCTGGCTGGCAAGCCGCTTCGCTGCCTCTTGAATCTGCTGTGGCGAACCGTCGGTATTTTCGACCAACAACGAGAGCTGGCCGCCACCCACCTCACCGATGGCGAGCGACGCGCCGTCCCGGATATCGCGTTCGCGTACCGTTTCGCCTGACGGCGCCATCAACGCCGTGATGAGCGCGATCCGCGTTGCGCCGCTGCCGAAGGTTTCCTGCGGCTTTACCGCATGTTCGGCCGCGCGCCGCGCGTGCCTCGCCTGCGGCGATTCCACGTCGAGAACATCCTGGGGCGTGGGCGCGCCCTGACAGCCCGCCAGTGTACCGAGTGCGAGGACGCCGAGGACTAGCCACTGCCGACAGGGCGACACCCGCCTGGTCGGTGAAACGACAGCGTGGGACATGACGATCAAACGGCCTGTCTCAATTCATGAAATTCCGCATTTTGGAGTAGAAGCAATCGCATTTGGCGATGTAATCCTCGTCGCGCCAGTTGGACTGCAGATAGCCGTAGGCCTTGCCGCAGGCAACCTTGGTCTCGGACGCCCAGACGAAGGTAGGGCGCGTCGAGGAGATCCAGTGCGGATCGTCGGCAACAGCGATCGCCTCGTCCATGCGCGACACGACCTCCTTGGTCAAAGTCGCGACATCCTGGTCAACGGTGAGCGAGGATTGGCTGGCTTCAGCGCACTGCCGCGCGGCTGGCGCGTAGTCGACGATGAGATCGGCCGCGAAACCTGAAACGGGCATAAGAGCGACCATCGCCCCCACCAGCATGCTTCTGATCATGAAAAGATTCCCCCTGGAAAATGCGGTCCCCGGATGATTACCGAGAACCGCCGTACTGTCGAGATCGACGTAGCGTTTATGAAACGTCCTGTGTCTTCGGCGCACCGTTTTCGTTGAACAGGACCTTCACCACCTCGGTCGACACCTGGAATTCTTCCAGCACCGCCACCGTGTGCCATCCCGAAGCATTGCCGGCGCTGCCGTCGGTGTCCACCTGCAGGTTGGCGTTCTGGCCGTCCTGCACCACCTGGACAAAGTTGCCATCAAGGTTGGTTCCGGTGGGCAGATTGCCAAGCAGGGAGGACAAGTCAACCGTGTCGCCTTCGGCGTGGTTGTAGTCGGTGATGACGTCATCGATGCTAAGCTGCAGGGAGTCGGGATCGATCACGAAGGTATCGCTGCCCGCGCCGCCGGTCATGGTATCCGAACCGCTGCCGCCATAGAGCGTATCGTTGCCAAGACCGCCGTAGAGAGAATCAGCGCCACTCTCGCCATAAAGTGAGTCGCTACCGATGCCGCCGGCAAGGTAGTTGGCCCCCGAGTTGCCGTGCAGGAAGTCGTCACCGGAACCGCCGATCAGCCCTTCGATGCCCGTCAGCGCATCGCCAGCCGCATCACCACCGCCAATGGACCCTTCCGGCTGGCTGCCAACAGTCGCAGCCGACGATGCGTTGCCATTGTCATCGAGATTGATGAACACAGCCGACGTGCTGCCGGTATAGTCGGCGATGTCCGAACCGCCCGCACCGTTGATGGTGTCCGCCTTGGTGCTTCCGGCAATCGTGTCGTTTCCGGATCCACCAGTTAAAGACGAGAAGTTACCGTCCGCGTCCGCTGCCTTGACATCAACGGAGAGCGGGCTCGTTGACGTCACGTCGCCGTCGCCATCCACGGCCGAGATCGTGAAATCAAGATGCTGGCTCTGCGGCAAGACGTTTTTGGTGAAGGTAGCGGCGGAGAACTGAGCCCCTTGTCCGTCCACACCCGCCGCCCCTGTGATCTGCAGCGTGTTGAAGCTGATTGTGGGATCGATGAGGAAGCTGCCAGCGGAGCTGATCGATACAAAGCCACTGACGGTCTGGTTAGTGGCGGTGTTGGTGGCAGTCCAGTTGTAAGTTCCACCGGCGCCGTTGACCGAATTCACGGTCAGGGTTACGGCGTCCACAAAGTTCGGATTTACACTTGGCGCATCGTTAAAGTTTACCGCGCCGCCCGCATTGTGGAACTCCATCGTGAAGGATTCATTGGCGCCGACAAAGGTATTGTTGACACCGAAGCCGTTTTGGTTGGAGTTGATGCCGCCAGGGCTGGAGAACTCGATCTGGCCGTCGCTCGTTTCACGCCAGTTCGGACCTCCCGCGGGGAGGTTTTGCGTCGAGTAGGTCGTGCTCGTGCCCGCATTGGGCGTAACAAGGTTGAACGTATAGGTCCCGTCACTGCGCACGTCGAGTGTGAACACGGTCGGCGCCTGTTGAGGCCCAGCTCCATCCGGATCGGCGGCAGTGGCAGTCAATCTGGTCGTTGTAATGCCATTGACGGTTGTCGTCGTGAGCGGCTGGTAGGTCAGGCCGGGGATCGCTGTCAGGCCGCCAATGTTAAAGCTCGCAATACCATCGGCCCCAGGATGGAGCGCGAATGTTCCGGTCACCGAGCCGACTTCGTTCGGGATGGTCGCCGACAGGAACTGACCCAGCGCAGGCACATCGTCGACAACGCTGACGCCGACCGTTGCCGTGGCGCTGTCACCATCCTGATCGGAGGCGACCACCGTGATGCCGCTGAGGTCGATCGTGTTCTGCGCCAGTCCGGCAGGATGCGGGAAGTTGTCGGTCAACGCGACATTGATCGTCGCCTGGCCGCTCGCCCCCGCCGCAATCGGTAGCGCCGGCGCAACGAGCGTCACCGTGATCGCCGCAACGCCGTTGATCGTACCGGTCAGCACCGAAGTGCCCGCACCGCTCCAGACGATGTCGGCCCCGGCAATGCCGTTGACGTCGGCCGTGATGCCGCCCGTCGCGCCGAACACCATGCCGGTGATGGCATCCGAACCGGCCGTGAAGCTCACCGTATCCGAGCCGCGCTCGGCCGGCGACAGTTCAGCCCCGCCCGCAGCACCTTCGGCGCTGCCCAGTGCGTTGGCGTTGTCCAGACCCCGCTCGTAAACGGTGATCGAGGCGCTGCCGTCCGTCGCCGTCGGGCCGGCGCCATCGGTGATGGTGATCGGCTGCACCGCAGTCGCCGTGTCGCCGTCGCCATCGGTGATCTGGTAGCTGAAGCCGGCATTCACATTCGAAGCGCTGTTCAGGCTCGCAACCGGCGTGAACGTCCATGCACCCGCAGACGTGAAGCTGTAGGTGCCGTTCGCCGTGACGACGGGCGTCGAGCCCGAGGCTGCAACCGCATACGCGGTACCACCAATCGTCACCGAGGTCAGCGTCGCACCGTCAGCACCGGCCGTGTCGTTGCCGAGCACGTTGCCGCTGATCTGCGCCCCACCCTCGACAACGCTCTGGGCACCGTCATCGACCGCCGTCGGAACGTCGTCGACAACGCTGATACCGACCGTTGCCGTGGCGCTGTCACCATCCTGATCGGAGGCGACCACCGTGATGCCGCTGAGGTCGATCGTGTTCTGCGCCAGTCCGGCAGGATGCGGGAAGTTGTCGGTCAACGCGACATTGATCGTCGCCTGGCCGCTCGCCCCCGCCGCAATCGGTAGCGCCGGCGCAACGAGCGTCACCGTGATCGCCGCAACGCCGTTGATCGTACCGGTCAGCACCGAAGTGCCCGCACCGCTCCAGACGATGTCGGCCCCGGCAATGCCGTTGACGTCGGCCGTGATGCCGCCCGTCGCGCCGAACACCATGCCGGTGATGGCATCCGAACCGGCCGTGAAGCTCACCGTATCCGAGCCGCGCTCGGCCGGCGACAGTTCAGCCCCGCCCGCAGCACCTTCGGCGCTGCCCAGTGCGTTGGCGTTGTCCAGACCCCGCTCGTAAACGGTGATCGAGGCGCTGCCGTCCGTCGCCGTCGGGCCGGCGCCATCGGTGATGGTGATCGGCTGCACCGCAGTCGCCGTGTCGCCGTCGCCATCGGTGATCTGGTAGCTGAAGCCGGCATTCACATTCGAAGCGCTGTTCAGGCTCGCAACCGGCGTGAACGTCCATGCACCCGCAGACGTGAAGCTGTAGGTGCCGTTCGCCGTGACGACGGGCGTCGAGCCCGAGGCTGCAACCGCATACGCGGTACCACCAATCGTCACCGAGGTCAGCGTCGCACCGTCAGCACCGGCCGTGTCGTTGCCGAGCACGTTGCCGCTGATCTGCGCCCCACCCTCGACAACGCTCTGGGCACCGTCATCGACCGCCGTCGGAACGTCGTCGGAGACCGACACGTTCACCGTGCCCTCGGCCGTGTCGCCGTCCGTGTCGGAGGCGATCACCTTGACCGAGCCGAGGCTCGCAAGGTCGTCGGCGTTGACGCCGGGATGGCTGGCGTAGTTGTCGTTCAGCGTCGCTGTCACCGTGGCGCTGTCGCCGCTGCGCACCAGGTCGAGCGTGACGATCGCCACGCCGCCGGCGCGGCCGATAATCTGCGTGTCGGAGACGCGATCCCAGGTCAGCGCCCCGGTCAGGCCGCTGGTGTCGCCGAACGCGATCGTCGCGATCGCATCCGAACCGGCCGCAAAGCCGATCGTGCCGACGCTGGTGTTTGAACCCGGCGTCGAGCCGTCCGCAAGGGTCTGGTCGTCGAGCGTCAGCGATGCGGAGGCTGCAAGCGGATCGACCGTCGGGCCAGCACCATCGGTGATGCTGATAGTCTGGCTGTCGCTCGTCGTGTCACCGTCGGCGTCCGTGGCCGACAGCGAGAAGGTGACGTTGACGCCACCGGCATTGTTGAGGTTGCTGGCCGCATCGAACGACCAGGTCTTGTCGGCATTGACCGTCAGTGTGCCTTCGGCAAGCGCGAACACCACCGACTGACCTGCCGTCAGCGCCAGGGTCTGGGTGGTGTTGCCGACCGTCACATTCACGGTGCTGACACCGTCAGCGCCGGCCGAAAGCGTCCAGTTGCCGGCAAGCGCCTGGCCCTCGACCACGTTGGACGAGGCCGGATCCGTGATACCGATCACCGGAACGTCGTCGGAGACCGACACGTTCACCGTGCCCTCAGCCGTGTCGCCGTCCGTGTCGGAGGCGATCACCTTGACCGAGCCGAGGCTCGTAAGGTCATCGGCATTGACGCCGGGATGGCTGGCGTAGTTGTCGTTCAGCGTCGCTGTCACCGTGGCGCTGTCGCCGCTGCGCACCAGGTCGAGCGTGACGATCGCCACGCCGCCGGCGCGGCCGATAATCTGCGTATCGGAGACGCGATCCCAGGTCAGCGCCCCGGTCAGGCCGCTGGTGTCGCCGAACGCGATCGTCGCGATCGCATCCGAACCGGCCGCAAAGCCGATCGTGCCGACGCTGGTGTTTGAACCCGGCGTCGAGCCGTCCGCAAGGGTCTGGTCGTCGAGCGTCAGCGATGCGGAGGCTGCAAGCGGATCGACCGTCGGGCCAGCACCGTCCGTCACCGTGATCGTCTGGCTGTCGCTCGTCGTGTCACCGTCGGCATCCGCGGCCGACAGCGAGAAGGTGACGTTGACGCCACCGGCATTGTTGAGGTTGCTGGCCGCATCGAACGACCAGGTCTTGTCGGCATTGACCGTCAGTGCGCCTTCGGCAAGCGTGAACACCACCGACTGACCTGCCGTCAGCGCCAGGGTCTGGGTGGTATTGCCGACCGTCACATTCACGGTGCTGACACCGTCAGCGCCGGCCGAAAGCGTCCAGTTGCCGGAAAGCGACTGACCTTCGACAACCTGCGCCGATTCCGGATCCGTGATGCCGATCACCGGAACGTCGTCGGAGACCGAGACCGAGACAGTGCCTTCGGCCGTATCGCCATCGGTATCGGCAGCGATCACCTTGACCGAGCCGAGGCTTGCGAGGTCGTCGGCGTTGATGCCGGGGTGGCTGGCGTAGTTGTCGTTGAGCGTCGCTGTCACCGTGGCGCTGTCGCCGCTGCGCACCAGGTCGAGGGTGACGATCGCCACGCCGCCGGCGCGGCCGACGATCTGCGTGTCGGAGACCCGATCCCAGGTCAGCGCGCCGGTCAGGCCGCTGGTGTCGCCGAACGCGATCGTCGCGATCGCATCCGAACCGGCGGTAAAGCCGATCGTGCCGGTGCTCGTAGTCGAACCCGGTGTCGAGCCGTCGGCAAGGGTCTGGTCGTCGAGCGTCAGCGATGCCGAAGCCGCAAGCGGATCGACCGTCGGGCCAGCACCATCGGTGATGCTGATCGTCTGGCTGTCGCTCGTCGTGTCACCGTCGGCGTCCGTGGCCGACAGCGAGAAGGTGACATTGACGCCACCGGCATTGTTGAGGTTGCTGGCCGCAGAAAACGACCAGGTCTTGTCGGCATTGACCGTCAGCGTGCCTTCGGCAAGCGCGAACACCACCGACTGACCTGCCGTCAGCGCCAGGGTCTGGGTGGTATTGCCGACCGTGACATTCACGGTGCTGACACCGTCGGCGCCGGCCGCAAGCGTCCAGTTGCCGGCAAGCGCCTGGCCCTCGACCACGTTGGACGAGGCCGGATCCGTGATGCCGATCACCGGAACGTCGTCGGAGACCGATACGTTCACCGTGCCCTCGGCCGTGTCGCCGTCCGTGTCGGAGGCGATCACCTTGACCGAGCCGAGGCTCGCAAGGTCGTCGGCGTTGACGCCGGGGTGGCTGGCGTAGTTGTCGTTCAGCGTCGCCGTCACCGTGGCGCTGTCGCCGCTGCGCACCAGGTCGAGCGTCACGATCGCAACACCGCCAGCGCGGCCGATAATCTGCGTATCGGAGACGCGGTCCCAGGTCAGTGCCCCGGTCAGACCGCTGGTGTCGCCGAACGCGATCGTCACGATCGCATCCGTACCGGCAGCAAGGCCGATCGTGCCGACGCTCGTGTTTGAACCCGGTGTCGAACCATCCGCAAGGGTCTGGTCGTCGAGCGTCAGCGATGCGGAAGCCGCAAGCGGATCGACCGTCGGGCCAGCACCGTCGGTGATGCTGATCGTCTGGCTGTCGCTCGTGGTGTCACCGTCGGCGTCCGTGGCCGACAGCGAGAAGGTGACGTTGACGCCACCGGCATTGTTGAGGTTGCCGGCCGCATCGAACGACCAGGTCTTGTCAGCATTGACCGTCAGCGTGCCTTCGGCAAGCGTGAACACCACAGACTGACCTGCCGTCAGCGCCAGGGTCTGGGTGGTATTGCCGACCGTGACGTCCACGGTGCTGACACCGTCAGCGCCGGCCGACAGCGTCCAGTTGCCGGCAAGCGCCTGGCCCTCGACCACGTTGGACGAGGCCGGATCCGTGATGCCGATCGAGGGAACGTCGTCGACGATATCCACGCGCAGCGTCGCCGTACCGGTCGCGCCGTCACCGTCGGTGACCGTCAGATTGAAGGTATCCCGGTCCTGCTCGACATTTGCGCCCGGGCCGGAGCCAGTAACGGGGCTCGTCAATTCATAGGTATATTGCGCCGCGCCAGTGGCGGGGTCGTACGCGGTGATGGTCAGCACGCCGAACAGGCCCGCGACCGATTGGCCGACGAGTCCGCCGATTGCGAAAGTCTGGCCGTTGATCGTCAGGCTGGCGACATCGCCCAGGCCGTCCGGATCGGAGATCGTGAAGATGCCGTTGACCGAAGCGCTGCCATCGCCGGCGCGCGATCCGCTGGAGAGGCCAGCTTCGTCGACCTGCCGGTCGCTCACGAGGATGCCGCTGGGATCGCTGCTGCCGCCATCGGGGATGATCGACGGGTTGTCATTTGGGTCAAGCGTAAAGGGAAGAAGCTCAGTCGCCTCGAGCGTCGGAAATTCCAGGGCGGTCGGGGGCAACAGACCGATGACCGGTCCGGCCTGGCCAATGTCCGCGTTGGCGTCACCAAAACCGCCGCCGCTGCTCTGGTTCGAAACGACGCTGATGCTGCCGTCCGGACCCGCTGCAACGTTGATGCCGTTTTCGCCGAGCACGGCCACCAGGGTTTCGCGCGGGATTTCAGCGTCGCCGATGACGAAGGTTGGAACCTTCAATGCGGCGTTGTGAATGGTGATCGTCGAGCCGTCCGGCTGTTCCAAAACGATATCGGTACCGACGACCTTGATATTCTCGATCGACGCACCTGCGGGCAGGTGCACCACGTTCGAAGCATCGGCGGTGACAGTCGCGGACATGGGCGACGTCTGTGGCGCTGTCTCGGCGCCTTTCACCGGCGCTCCGGTTGCCGGGTCGACGAGCTGGGGTTCTCCCTCTGCTCCCGTCGCCGCCTGCGCCACCAGTCGGTCAGCCTTGCCATCCGGCGCGTTGCGGAACTCGATTGCCTCTGCCTGCGTAGCGGCGGCTTCGTTCGAAATTGTGGTGCCTTCGGTTGCCATAGAAATACCCCTCGACCTTTGCGAGCAAGAAAACACCAAGCTTTTTGGAGCGCAATCGGGGGCTGAGGGATTAGCGAAAAACAGCATAATATATTATGCTAATACCCAAAATTGGTGAGCTTAGTACAAATTTAGTATTTCTGGTCATTGGTCCATAACCATCTTCCGCGCGGGCACGGCGACTCGAAAGAGTGGCCCCGAAATCGTGCTCGGCGACACCTAAGCCCTTCCATTGGTTCGACGTGCAGGCTTATCGCTTAGGGAACCTCAAGAAGAACTGCGAAACAAACGGTCGCGGTTTGCAATCCACGCGACATGCCGCCAATGACGATGTTATTGGTGTGTCTACAAGGTGGGCTGGCGACCTGATCCGAAAGAATACACAAGTATAAAATTTGAATAAAATTTTACACAAAACGTATTGTTCCGAAGCACACTAAATAATACATACCGCTTTACCGGCATTTTTCTTTTCATTCGTACAGTGTCCTCACGAAACCGAGAGACACGGCAATGAACAAGAACAGCTGGATGCACTGCGGAAAATACCTGAAGACTTCGGTGTTCGCGATCGGCCTGGTGTCGCTATCTGCGACATCATCCGTTCAGGCGGGCCAGTCCGGTATGCTCCACGCTGGTCTCTTCCAGCAGCTGCTGAGCATGGCAAGCCCCCTGGCAGCCGTCGCCACGGAGACGATCAACACCTTGTCGAAGCAGGCTTCCGAGGCTCTGAAGAGCCGGCAGGTGCAGAAGGTGGCGGTGACTGCGCGCCCGAGCCTCGGCGGCCAGGCAGCGGCAGAGTCGGAACCCTCCGCCGTGTTCCATTCGGTCGCCTTCCGCGTCTCTTCAATCCCAGTGGCGCGCAAATGGAAGACCGTCTATCCGGCAGTCGTGGCGGCGGACTTCAACGGCTGCGCACAGGAGAGTGGTTGTGCCGCCCGCGGCATTCTCGGCAAGGCGATCGAAAACGCCAACGGTCTTGCATTCCGCCAGAAAATCAGCGGCATCAACCGCACGGTGAACCGGATCGTGCGCTACCAGCCGGACGCGGAGAACTACGGCTCCAAGGACTACTGGGCAAAGCCGGATGAAATTCTTGCCCGCGGCAAGGGTGACTGCGAAGACTATGCCATCCTGAAGATGGCTGCCCTGAAGGCGGCCGGTCTGCCGTCAGAGGCCATGTCGATCGTTGTACTTCGCGATGTCCGGCGCAACCTCTATCACGCGGTGCTCGCAATCACGACGAGCCAGGGCCACTTCATTCTCGACAACCTGAGTGACGAGGTGAAGCTTGACCGCGCGCTTCCGAGCTATCAGGCGCTCTTTTCGGTCAGCGCCGATCGCTCCTGGATCCATGGCATTAAAACGACCGGTGATAAGGTTGCGTCTGCCGCACCTCTCGCGGATGTCATGCCCGGCGAGGGCATTGCGGTTCGCTGAATGTCGGCTCCAACGTCGATGCCTTCCCTAAGCAGGCTATGAATGCCGCCCAGCCGTCATCGCGGCAGGCAGCACTTCCGAGCGCTCAGGCCAGGATGAAGCCGATGATTACATCCTGGTCGGCCAGCGGGGCCAGTGCGGCGTTGAGTTTGCCGCGCGTCACCTGCCCCTGCACGCCGATGGTGAAGCCCGCGGGCTGCGGCTCGCCTGGAGCTGCCTTCAAACGACGGACAAGATCGACGAACTGAACATCGAATGCGAGCCTCAAGCCGCGCGCCGGCTGCGGTTGCTGCGACCGCAGCACCCGCGACTGGACGAAGGAGAGGAACGCGGGGTTGAAGGCGACGATGTTCTTGTTTCCCGTGAGGGCAAAGGCAGGCGTTGGGCTGGCGCGCACCTGACCGGCGACGATCGCCAGATTGCTGCGTTGCCTCGCACCGATAAGCTGGTCGCGCATGTAGCGCGTGGCGACATAGCGCAGTCGCGCCGTCAAATTCCCCTCGCCTTCAAGCTCTCGTTCACAAGCTGCAACGATATCCGCAAGTCTTCGTCCCTGCCGCGCGGCAAGCTCGCCAAGACACTGCCAATAGATTTCCTCGAGCTTGATCCCGCGGCGCTGACCGCCAACGGTGACGACGCGGAACCGCAGCGCGCTCAGGTCCTCATCGGACGGTGGAGGCTGCGTTTCGTTCATTCATCAGCGCTCCCGCAGGGCTTCCTCACGCGCCTTGTTGATCGGCTTCATCAGATAGGCAAGGATCGTCTTCTTGCCCGTCATGATATCGACCGAAGCGATCATGCCCGGCATGATGGCGTATTCCCGCCCGTCCTTCACCAGCGCAGCCGTGTCGGTTTTAACGCGCACGAGATAATAGGTCTCGCCATTGTTCTGGTCGACGAGACTGTCGGCGCTGACGGTTTCGACGATGCCGCCGAGGCCGCCATAAATCGAGAAGTCATAGGCGGAGACCTTGATCAAGGCCGGTTGGCCCGGACGCACGAAGGCGACGTCGCGCGGCGAAAGCCGCGCCTCGACGAGCAGCGTCTCCGACGTCGGCACGACGCCGCCGATCACTGCGCCCGGCGTCACATAGGCACCGACCGTGTTGACATCCAACGTATTGATGATGCCGTCGACCGGGGAACGGATGTCGGTGTTGGCGACCCGGCTGGTCGCCCCGCGGATCGTTTCGTCGATCACGGAAAGCTGCGAGAGGGCCTCCGTTTTTTCGGCCAGGGCCTCCTGCTTCAGTTGCAGGGAGAGTTCGGTGACCTGCAGCGACGCCTCCTCGAGCGCCGCCTCCAGCTTGCCGACCGATTGCTTCCAGAGGGCGAGCTGTCCCCGGGTGTCGGTCAATTCCTTTTCGACCCGCAGCAGCTCCGTTTGAGCGATGAGCTTGCGTTTGGCCATCGGCTCGATGAGTCCCTGTTCCCGTTCCGTGACCTGCAGGCTCTCGGTCAGCCGAGTGATGTTGGCTTGCGCCTCCGCCAGTTCCTTCTGACGCTGGCCCTCGCGCGCCTGCATGACCGACAGCTTGTTATTGAAGTTTCCAGCCTTCGCCTGGAGCAGTTGCTCCTCGTTGGCGCAGATAGCCGGTGCGACCTTGGCGATATTCTCGGGGCAATTGTACTTGGCGTCGTAGGCCCCACTCTCTTCGAGTTCCAGCCGCGCTATCTGCGCGCGTAGCGACCGCGCCTTTGCTTCGAGCTCGCCAAGCGAGGAGCCGCTGGCCGTATCGTCGAGCCGCAGGATCAGATCGCCGCGACGGACGACCTGCCCGAGCTGCACGGCGATCTCGCGCACGATGCCGGGCTCGCTCGACTGGATGATCTGCGTCTTCGAGACGGGAATGACCTTGCCTTCACCACGTGCGATTTCGTCCACTTCGGCAATCGCCGCCCAGGCGACGAAACAACTGATCAGCAGGCCAATGACAAGCAGTCCGGCGCGAGCGGCGAGCGGCGGTTTCTCAGTCATGCTGTCCCCTCCCGCCGCTTGCGGACAGGCATTGCTTCGTCGTCATGTCGAGAGCGTGGATCATAGCGCCGCCCCCTCGGCCGGTCCGGCAGGACCGGAGCGTCGTTGCAACTGTTCGATGACCGCGGCCTTCGGGCCATCGGCGACGAGGCGCCCGCGGTCGAGAACAAGCAGGCGATCGACGAGGCTCAGCATGCTGTGACGGTGCGTGGAGATCAAAAGGGTGACATCGCTGCTGAACACATTGGAGAGCTTATTGATCAGCTCACGCTCGCTGGCGAGATCCATTGCCCCGGAAGGCTCGTCCAGGAACACCACCTTCGGCTTGCGCAACAACAGCCGGGCAATGGCGACCGCCTGGCGCTGCCCGCCCGAAAGCTGGGAACCGCGCTCACCGACCGGCATGTCATAGCCACGCGGATGATGGGAGACGAAGTCGTCGACGCCGGCAAGCCGCGCTGCCGCGACCACCTCTTCATCGCTGGCTGTCGGGTTCGCCATCAGCAGGTTTTCCTTGATGGTGCCGGAAAACAGGTCGGAATTCTGCGACACGAAGGAGACGGCCGAGCGGACGACGGAGGGATGCAACTGCCGGATATCGACGCCATCGAGCAGAATACGGCCGGCGCTGGGCGCGTAGAGACCTGCGAGAAGCCGGCCGAGCGTGGTCTTGCCCGAACCGATACGGCCAATGATGCCAACACGCTCGCCCGCCTTGATCGTAACGTTCATGCCGCTGACCACTTTGTAGTCGGTCCCCGGATAGGCGAAATCGAGATTGGTGAAAGTGATGCTGCCGTTGCGGATCTCGCGGTTGACGAAACCGATCGTGTCCGGCCGATCCTCCGGCTGCTCCATCACCGCATTCAGGATGCGCAGCGACAAAATCGCCTGACGCAGCCGTGCCAGCGTCATCGCAATCTGCCCCAGCGGCGCGACGGCGCGGCCGGAAAGCATGCTGGCCGCAATGATCGCGCCCGAGGAGATGTTGCCTTCAGTGAATTCGTAAGCGCCGGCGACGACAATGCAGACCGTCACCAATTGCTGCACGAATTGCGTCGCGTGCGAGGCCCAGGAGGAGATCTCCTTGATTTGCTCGGCCGTGTTCGAAGAGTGCTTGGCCAGTTCGTTCCAGCGGCGCAAAAGCTGCTTTTCCGAATGCAGCGTCTTCACCGTCTCGATGGCGCTGATCGTCTCTACCAATAGCGCCTGGCGCTGGGCCGATTCGTTCGAGGCGGCGGCGACGCGGTTGCCGATCTTGTACTGCGCGACATAGCCGATCAACACGCTCAAGAGGAACGCGACCGCCGGGATGAGCGCGATCCAGCCTGCGACCGCGTAGACCGCTGCGATGAAAACAAAGACGAAAAGGCTGTCGATGAGGGTGCTGAGCGTATTCGAGGTGAAGAACTCGCGAACGAATTCATACTGCATCGCTCGGTTGGCGTATTCGCCTGTCGAAGGTGGCCGCGATGCCATCGTCGCATGCAGTATCTTCTCGAACAGCATGTAGGAGAGCTTCAGGTCAGCCTTCCGTCCGGCAAAGTCGATCAGCGCGGCACGAACCGTCTTGAGCAGGAAGTCGAACAGAATGGCGGTGCTGATGCCGAGCGCCAGCACCCACAGTGTCGCCATCGCCTTGTTCGGCAGAATCCGGTCATAGACGTTCATCGTAAAGAGCGGCGCGGCCAGCGCCAGCACGTTGATGAAAAAGGCCGCGATCGCCACCTGCACATAGGCTTGCCAGAATGGCTTGACCGTGGCCGTCAGCCAATGCCGGCGGTCGATGTTACGGGCCTCACCGACGCCGCGGCCGGACGCCGTATTGAGATAGGTGGCTGAGAAGGACAAGGCATAGGCGAGACCGCCGAGCTGCAACTCAGACAGTTTCACCGCCGCTTCGCCGGGGGCAACTGCTCTGTTCGAATGGTTCAACGTGCCGTCAGGCGCCTCTTCCAAAAGCGCCATGGCGCTGCCGTCACGAAAGACGAGCAGCAGCGGGTACACGAAATCACGATTGCTGATCGCGCGCCCGGAAACGATTTCCGTTTCCAGGCCGACCCGCTCCGCAATACGTGAGACGTCCTCGGCGCTCGGCAACCGCGCGTCAAAAGGAACGTCGGAATAAAGCACGCTGTCGGACGAGGGGCGGTTCAAGAAGATACAGATCTCCTTGAACGCCTCGGAAAAGCCAGTCAAAGACGGGCCGATCTGCACATGCCTGTCAATGCTTTGCACTACCACCGATTGTGTCCACCTTGACGAGGACTATCATTTCTGCCGGATCGGCGCCAACAAATCGAGCGGCAAGTCGTTCGTCTGGCGCGAAGGAACACGGCGATAGGTTTCCGTGGGCGGCGTATCCGGAACATTGAACTCGTTGCGGGCATAGGCTTCGGCCTGGGCCGGCGCCTTGATCTGCATCGTAGAAAGGAGCTGGCCGGTAGCCGCAAGCAAGCGGTACTCGGCAAACAGAGCGGCGTACTGCGAGGTTTTCGCGAGAACGCTGACATTGAAACGCGAATTCTGCGCGCCGAGCACGTCAAGCAACGAACGCTGCCCGACCTTGAGCTGTTCGCGATAGGACTCGACGAGCTGTACGTTCATCTGAGCCTGCGCGTTCAGCGTGCGGGAGATCTCGTACTGGCTGTTGCGGCGTTCCCAGGAAATGCGAACGGCTTCCTCGACCTCGCGATGTGCCTGGTGGAAGACCAGCCGCTGTTCGCTTGCGCGGCGCATCTGCTCCTGCTCGTTGGCGATATCAATGCCGCCACGATAGAGGTTCCACTTCGCCACGATCCGCGCCTGGGCATCCCAGCTGTTGCCGGTCGCGCCGTCGATATCGTTGCCGGTGCGCACACGCCCTTCGGCGAAGACTTCCGGAAGCATGTTCGAGCGTGCCGCTTTGACCTGCGAATCCGCAGCGCTGATGTCGGAATCGGCGGCCTTGATGCGCGGATTGCTGCCGCGGGCGATACCGATTGCCGTCTCGAGCGTCTTCGGCAGAACGCCGGCCACCGACTTCGGCATGGACGGCTTCGTGAGCGGCTGGCCAACCAGGCGGTTGAAGCTGATCTTGACGGTTTCGAGCGATTCCTCTGCTTCCTGCAGACGGGCCTTGGCCGACAACAGGCGTTCACTCGCCTGCTGGCGATCCGCATCGGTAAGGGCGCCACCTGAAATCAGCGAGCTGATATCCGACAGGATCGACTGGTGCACGCCGACGTTCTTGCGCGCTTCCGCAACGATCTGCTGCTGGAGAATATATTCGAAATATTCGCGGACGATCTGCAGACCGATCGTCTCGGACCGTTCGAGGACCCGGAAGGAGGCGCTGTCGACGCGCGCCGCCTGACGCTCCAGTTCGGCGCGACGACCACCGCCATCGAAGAGCTTCTGCGTAATGGTCAGCCCGACGTCGGAAGGATAGAGCGGATCGTTCTCAATGGAACCAAGGCGACGGGCTTCGTCCTCAAGATGTTGAACGCCCGTCGAAGCTTCCATGTCGACACTCGGCAGATAGAGACCGCGCGCCTGCCGCAGCTCGAACTCGATTGCCTCGCGGTTCTCGATCGACTGCCCGATTTCCGGGTTCGATTCCATCGCGATCTGAAGCGCTTCCCTCAGCGTCATCGCTTCGGCCGCGCCACCTGCAAATACGGTTGACGCGAGCAGAATGGAAAAAAGTCCGCCCTTAAAAGTTTTCCCCACTTTCAATATTATCCCCCTCGCAATCAGTACGTCATGCTGGCGAATCCGAGCGTGCGTTACAACTGCCGAAATTTACCGATAGATAATACAGAGGTAATATAACGCGGCCACCAATTTTGGGGTGGTTCTATGGCGCCCCAAGCTTTCGCACGGCTATGTTGCAAAAATGGAACATTCGTGTGGCGAGAAGAGTAACCGTTAACCTATTGAAATAAAATAAATCAGCCGCGGCTGCCCAAAGTAGCAAGGCGCTTCGACCCACTGCAACGTCGCCGTCAACGCAACGGCAGCGCGAATTCCTTACCATAGCCTCAGCCGCCGCGAGCGGAGGTTACCTGTTTTCCTGGCACTGGCGCTGGCACCAGTAAATCACGCTGAAGGCAGCCGGACGAAATCGACGGTTTGCGTTCCCTCGCTGGCCACCAACACCGTTTCGGATGCCGCCGCACGGCGCAACCGTTCGAGATCTACGCTGCCGTCGAACAATGCGCCGCCGACGCTGAGTGCCAGATCGACCTTGCTGCCGTCTGCCGAGAAGTGTGCCGAAGCCAATGCCTTCGTCAGGCGGACGGAAACCTGCTCGGCATCCGATTCGCTCGCGCCGACCAAAAGAACGTCGAAGCTTGCCGGGCCGGTTCGAGCGACGATGTCATCGCGCCGCACCGAGGTGCTGATCGTGGAGGCGACGAACTGGAGCAGTTCTTCGCTCCAGGCCGGACCGAAAGCGGCACCAACATCGTCGAGGTTGTTGATCCTGAGATGAATGAGTGCTCCGTGAAGCTCTTCGCCGGCGCGTTGCCGGCGACGCTCGAGGCCATTGACTTGCTGGACCAGCCCGCGGCCGGTTACGCAGCCCGTCGTGGCATCGTGGGCGACGACATGGTTGATCTGGTTGCGAAGGCGCTGGGCCCGGCGAAACTGCGTCGCCGCGAGAACGATCAGCGGCACGCCCATCAACAGGGAGATCAACGCGGCGCCAACCACGGCGGCCGCATAGGGCCGATCGACGAGAGCCACCAGGCTGAGATAGACCAAAACCTGGGCGAGTACGGCGAAACCAATAATGCCACCGATGACATATCGCGCGATTCGCCAGTCCCTCTGCCCGTTGAACTGTACTTCTCTTCGCATCCACCGCTCCCGATTCACCAATGACAATCGGTCTAGCGCCAGTTTATGGATATTCCATTTCCAGGGTACCTACAACTTTATGCAGTATGCGGGCTTTCCAAGAAAAATGCTCCAAAACGGGATATCCGGTTCGCCAAAGCAGCTTGCCGGTCCCTCCCGCGGGCTTGAACGCGCCGTCAACCGCCACCGACGAAAAGAAGCGATTCGATGCCGGATGTCACCTTACCGACCGGGCTCACGCACAGCAACGCTTCCCAAGCGGTCGCCGGCTGTCGTCGATCGCTTTGTTCTCAGTACGCGAGTGCACCGCCGACAACCGACGAAGAGCGCCTTGTCTTCGGCGCTTGATAGGGCCCATGCGTCCGTTCAACTGCGGCAAGGTCGGGAACCCTCCCCGTCTTTCGGCGTTCCTATTCCGCCGGGCGCCCTTGCCCGATGCTGAAGCGCCACGAAAGGAACCGATGATGTACGACAGGGAGCGTTGGCCAGAACAAAGGGCATCAACCGGACTGCCGGTCGGAATCATGCTCCTTTCAGCCCTCACCATAACCGCCTATCTCGCCGTCGGCGGCGCATTTTCGGACGGTGGTGATCGGGCTGTCGTCTACATCCCACAGACAATCGGAAAGTAGCCCACGCAGCGCGGAAGTGCACGGCTACGTTGACCGAAGCTGGCGGACATGAGACATGGCGTGAGACGGGGCGGCTCCTCCTCCGTCCCGTAATTCACGACAGGCCTAAAATGTCTCTACAAACAATGCCGTGAGTGACCGGCAATGAATCCGGCGAGCATACAGCCCGTCCGGTGGCCATTCACGAGCTATCAAGGTGACAGCGACGGCCATTAAAGGCAACGAATCAAAGGGGTGGCGAACTACTCAATTCGGGCTAGGCGGCGCTGACCTCAGCGTCGTATTTTACCTGTTGCACAACTGCGCGCGAGCGCCCGCTCGCCGTCCTTGAGACGATGGAGTGCCGACTGTCCGGGGCCCTTTCTCATCCGAAACGATCAGATCAAGTCGAGACGCATGTGGATCTTTCGAACGCGCCCCAGCGCGCGGCTCCAATATTTGCTAAGTCGGCTATAAGCCACTCGCTCAAACCAATCAGGAGAAATCATGGAAACCGTCGAGATCAGCGGCCGCAGCGACTTCGCACTTTGGGCAATCCAGCGCGCCCAGGAAATCGTCACGGCCGAGGGCGCCGCCTTTGCTATGGCCGCTCGCGACATGAATGAGGATACGCTGGGGGAAACTGCCGCCGCGCTCGGCAAAGCCATCAGCGATGCCATGCTCGAAGTCTTTGACGGTCTGACCGCGGAGTGACCTGAGCCGTCGGGACGCACACCGGTCTCGCGATAGGGGCGAGCGCCGGATATCCAAATGGAGGGTGGCGGGTAGCGATCAGCCGCACATCTGGCTTGTGGTCGGTCTGGAGGGCTCGCCGTTCGCCTGTCACCAGCCAGAACGCAACGGCGCGCGCCTGTCCTTCATCAACGCATCCAAGTTCTTGGGGAGGGTTCACTTCCGCCGCACGTCGAGGCCTAATGCCTCGGCGATGGTGATGGTTTGGTCGATCGTGATGATCGCGTCCTTGAGGTGCGCGTTTTCCGGTTCGATCGCACTGAGGTCGCTGCCCCTGAGATCACAGGCTGTGAAATCGATGCCGTGCAGCCACGCGCCGGAGAGATCGACGTCTCTCAGCGAGCCACCCTTGCAGGAGGCACCGGTAAGGTCTGCCTCCCGCAAGCGGGTTTCCTTAAAGGATGCGCGGCCGAGACCGGCACCGGGCAAGCCGACGAAGGACCAGTCGCCGCCTGAGACCTGCATCTGGTCGAAGTCGCATATATCGAACATGCTGCCGACGAACTTACACTCGGTGAACCGGCTGTCGAAGAATTTGCAGGACACGAACGTGCAGTTCACGAAGGCACCCGCCTGATGCGACGAGGCATTGAAGCGCGCCCGCCGGAAGGTGCATTCGTGGAAGACGACACCAACGGTCTGCGCCTCGGTCAGGTCGAGATCGACGAACAGAGTGTTCTGATGACGCTCGCGATCGATCTGCCGGCCATACCAGTCCGCACCGGCAATCGTGATATCTATCTTCGGCGGCGCTTCGCCATATCGTCGTTCAGCCATCGTCATCCATCCATTGAGCTCGGTTAGACGGCGAACGCCTGCCGTTCGGTCATCCTGTTCGACCGGGCAACAATTGAGGACACCGGCAGCGACCTCGCTTCACGCGAGCGTCTACAGACTGTTCAAGCTGACTAGCAGAGTCGACAGAATCAAGTAACCGGCAAGTGCCGGAGACCAGCCCGGCCGCGCGTCAGTCGTCGATCCGGAAACCGACCTTCATGACCACCTGATAGTGCGCCACTTCGCCGTCCTTGATGTGGCCCCGGATCTGATCGACCTCGAACCACTCGAGATTTCTCATGGTTTTCGACGCCCGCGCGATCGCCGTTTCGATCGCCTCCGTAACGGAAGACTTCGAACTGCCGACAAGTTCTACCTTCTTGTAGACATGGTCACTCATGACACCCTCCCGGTTGCCTCTAGAAGCGATCAACAAGCCTACAGGCAAATCACGAAAACAGCACCTGGCTCACGCTTCGAAAGCGACGCGCGCGAGTTGCGGGCATCGCCACGGCTTGCTTCGACTACCCGTCGTCCTGGAAAGCGAGCGTGACCTCAAAGCGGATCATGCCCATGCCTCAGCGACCGCGTGATTTGCACAAGGAACGTGCAGTTTTCCTGGCACTGGCCGGTTTTTCCCGCAAATCGGACGCGCGGTCGTGCAAATGCAACACCGTTTCAGGTGGCCCAACTCTTGCTTCACTCTGTCTGAAACATCCAACCAAGGGATTGTCGGATGATGTGGAGTGGGTTGCTGCTGTCGCTGCTGCTGAGCGTTTCAATGGCCTTCAGCCTGACGGAGTTGAGTTTCGTGCGCAATGGCCGCGGCCAGCAATCGCGCGGCGATGCGGTGCGAACAACGCTCGCGATGTCAGCTGGATTGACCGCTTTGGGATTGGCGTTCAGTCATCAGGGGCCATCACTGGGGGTAATGGCAGTCGTCGCCGGCATAGCGCTCTCATGGCTGGCGGCGCGGTTCGCCTCACGTACCGTTGCGCTCGCGGTCACCATCCTGTCGCTCGGCTTCTATCTGCAGTTCGCGGAACTCGCACCCTTGCGCCCTTGACCGACGGTGCATGAAAGCGTTCGCCCTTCGGTCACGATCGCATCCATCGCGATGTCGTGCCATTGTGGCCTGATGCTCTCCATTCTCTGCTGTTCGAACCCAACGCCGATCACGAATGGCTTCGGTTGAAGCACGGCGAGTGTACGATCGTAATAGCCCCCACCATAACCCAAGCGATAACCGCTCTCGTCGAAACCGACGACCGGGGCGATGACGATGGTCGGCTGAACATCCCGCCCCTCGGTCGGAATTGGGATCCCCCAAACACCCCTCTCGAGCGCCTCGCCAGCGCGCCAGGATCGAAAGCCGAGAGGTTTTGCCTTGGCGAGCACCACCGGTAATGCGCAGTCGGCGCCGCGGGCAATGAGCGTGTTCATCCAGGAGCGCAGATCCGGTTCACCACGGAACGGCCAATACAGCGAAATCGTTTCGCCTCGAACGTTGGACAGAAGTTGGTCGAGCGCAGAAACGATCGCGTCTGTCCGTGCGGTCCGTTCTGCAATCGGAATGCCCTGTCGCGCGGATATCAGCCTTTTTCTCTCTTGCTCCCGCCATTGCACAATCGAGATCGCCTCTGGAGATTCCATGCCCATATAGGCCGGATCCACCTCGTGCATCAGGCAAGGCGGTGATGAAAAGCGCGGCGGAAGATCGTCCTCATCAGGCGTGCACATGGTCGATGGCCTTTCTCCGTTTCCGGGAATGTTTCGAACGCAGTTTCACGAGATCACCTTGATTATCATTTTCCATTCGAGAACAATAAAGCAGCTTCATTCCCTTTCGTAGATAAAATGGACTTCACGACCCTTGAGATTTTTCTGCTGGTAGCCGAGCGCACCAGCGTGACCCGCGCCGCCACCGAGATTGGCCGTGCGCCATCCAACGTCACCAACCGTATTCGCGCACTCGAGGAAGAATTGGGCGTCGGCCTGTTCAGCCGCGACGGCAAGAAGATGACGCTGACGCGCGAGGGGCGTCTTTTTCGCTCCTACGCCACACGGCTGGTGGCGCTCGGTGACGAGGCGCGCAACGCGCTGAAGCCGACGATGATGCCGGACGTCTTGCGGCTGGGCAGCATGGAGAGTACCGCTGCCAGCCGCCTGCCGACGGTTCTGCAGACGATCAACCGAACGCACCCGGATTTGGCGCTGAGGCTCACAATGGGCTCGACGGAGGAACTGACCCGAGCCGTGCTCGCTGAAGAAATCGACTGTGCGCTGATCGCACGTTTGCCAAGCGATATCGCGATGCCGAGACCCGACCCGCTCGAGGACCTCGATGGAGATCCGATCTACCGCGAAGACGTATTGATCGTCTTGCCCGCGTCGCATCCGCCGATCAAAACCGCCCTGGACGTGCGTGTGAGCTGGTTGGCGGCGCTCGAACCCGGATGCACGTACCGCCGTGTCGCGGAACAATGGGCACGTCCGTCGCCGACGATTGCGACCAAGGAGGTTTCTTCCTATCACGCCATACTGGCGAGCGTTGCAGCCGGTGACGCGATCGGTGTAGTGCCACGATCCGTATTCGAACTGATGGACTGGCCAGGCGACGCTCGAGCCCATTCATTGCGTGAAATTCAGACACTGCTCATCTATCGTAGGGAGGCCAGCTCCCCTGCGATCGAAATCCTGCGCCGCGCATTGCATACCGACGCTGGCGCCCACTGAAATATTCAACCTACGCGCTGCCATTTACAGGTGACTGCATGACCAATTCGCCCAACCAGACGCCCTCGCAACCGCCGGGCCGTCGTTTCTTCGCGCCGATCCTGGCGGGTGCGACATTGAGGGAGCGCCTGATTGCGTGTCTCGGAGCGCTGGTTGGTATCCTCCTGACCGGTATGATCAGCGGCAGTATCTTTGGTGGCGGTGCCAGCCTTCCCTTGATCGTGGCGCCGATGGGCGCATCCGCGGTTCTGCTGTTTGCGGTTCCCACAAGCCCGCTTGCCCAGCCGTGGTCGATCGTCGGCGGCAACACGATCTCCGCCTTCGTGGGGGTTCTGTCAGCTATGTTCGTGCCGGATCCGCTGATCGCAACTGGTATTGCCGTGGGGATCGCGATCGCGGCGATGTCCTTTACGCGCTGCCTGCATCCGCCCGGCGGCGCCGCTGCGTTGACGGCAGTGCTTGGCGGCCCTGTCGTGGCGAGCTGGGGCCTCCTGTTCCCGCTGGTGCCCGTCGCGCTCAACTCGTGCCTGCTGGTGGCTCTCGGGATCCTGTTTCACAAGCTGGCGAGACGCAACTACCCGCACGTCGTCGCTCCGCCCGCAAATATGCACGCGACCATTGATCCGCCCGCCAATCGCCGGGTCGGCTTTACCGGCGCCGATGTCGATGCCGCGCTCGAGGCGTTGGACGAAACGTTTGACATCAGCCGGGAAGATCTTGATCGGGTGCTGCGCCAGGTGGAATTGCAGGCGGCAATTCGGGCGACACCTCACATCCTGTGCCGGGACATCATGTCGCGCGACGTCATCTGCGTCCATCAAGACGACAGCAGCGAGGCCGCGCGCTCGTTGCTTCTCAGACACAATATCCGGACCATCCCCGTAAAGGATGGAAACGAGCGGCTTGTCGGTACAGTCGGACTGAGGGAGCTGACCGAGCCCGGCGCCACCGTCGGCAGCAACGTTGCGACGCCAGTAGTCGCGCGCCAGGACGACCGGGCGATGAGCTTGCTTCCGGCGCTCAGCAGCGGAACAATTCACGCGGTCATCATCGTCGATGACGACCATCATGTGCTGGGACTGATTTCGCAAACGGATCTGCTGGCGGCAGCAGCGCGGACGTTGTTCGACCACAACGCAGGTCGCGAACAGGCTGCGTAGGATTTGCCTTCGGTTGTCCACGCGGATCAATCCACTGTGCCCGTCGGCAGATTGGCGAGATCAGCAGGCTCAGTGCAGCGAAATCTGTCGCGTCGGTTGCCTCACGGGATGCACGAGCGGTGTTTCGCTCGATATCAGTCGCGCAACCAGACGCCCTGACGCCGTAACCACATCGATGACGGCGTCGCAATAGTCGTCGTCCTTGGTCAGTTCATCGACAATCCTTTGACCATAGGCAACTGCGGGTCCATCCGATGGGTATTTCCGGCCAACTTCGTCGCGGCTGACGACGCCTGCTGCATAGATGTTGAACAAATAGCGGCGCATGATATTCCACTCCATACGGGATGCCGCGTCGGCGCTGGCCATGCTGATGGCACTGAAGGCGCTATGAGCGGCATTGCAGGGTTTGAAATGACCCTGCAACCTATCGCGACATCGTCTCCTTGTCGCGTGACCCGAGCGTGACATTTACTCTACGTTAAGCATCGTCAGCTTCACCGTGCTCGACGGACAAGGTGGGATCGGCGTGTCGGATGCGTCTGACGCTTTCCTGGCTCGGGACATATTACCGGTCAAAAAACGGCTCGCGGTCGAAGTCGATCCCTGGGCGGACGACGCCCCGCACCTAAGAGGAACCGGTAGGTCGAAGACGAGACGCACGCGCGGTTCTGGCGTTTGCGCAGGCACAAAGACGAAGATCCTCACCTCGCGTAGTCAAGGATGCTCTCTGCGCCGCGCGGCAGCCCGGAAGTCCCCGGCGCCGGAGGGGCCGATACACATTGCCTCAACCCCAGACGACTTCGATGCGTCCGAGCGCTGCTCGGAATCCGTCTGCAAGCATCCAACAAGGAACAGATGATGACCGATCTCAGCCTCGAAAGCACAGTCGCAACGATCGCAGCCGAATTGCCGGGGGCCGCGGAACTCTTCCGCCGTTACGGCATCAGCTTCTGTTGCGGCGGCAAGATGTTGTTGTCGGAAGCTGCGCTTAAGGCCGGTATCGCCCCTTCGGCATTGCTTACAGAACTGGAAACGCTCAAGCGTTCCGCAAGTCGAGATGCCCCGGAGGAGACCGCCGATCTCATCGCTCACCTCCTCCACAGGTACCACCAAACGCACCGTGCTGAGCTCGCATGGTTGATTCCGCTTGCTCAGAAGGTGGAACGGGTACACGGCGGCCATCCGTCGGCGCCTGTCGGGCTTTCCCAAGCCCTGGAGGCGCTGCGCGACGAGCTCGAAAGCCACATGATGAAGGAAGAGCTCGTGCTGTTCCCGATGATGCAGCGCGGTGATGGCGCTACGATTTCCTATCCGATCGCCCAGATGCGGCGCGAGCACGACGACGAGGTGGAGCATCTGCGAACGATCGAGCACGTCACCCACGGGCTTTCCTTGCCGGACGGCGCCTGCGGTTCGTGGGCTGCGCTTTATACCGGGTTGCGTAAGCTCACCGACGACCTCGTCACTCATATGCATCTCGAAAATGCCGTGCTGTTTCCGCGCTTCGAGGCCGGCCTCCAGACGATTTGATGATCGCGGCGCCAAAGGCGTGGACATCGATCTGGCAGGCGCCGCACCGACCCCTGTTCTTTCTGGCGGGTCTATGGGCGTTTGTCGCGCCTGCGGTCTGGCTTCTGCCCGAGGGTATTGGACCGGACAAAGCCGCCTGGCACAGCCATGAGCTTCTCTTCGGCATGGCCGGTGCGGCGGCAGGTGGTTACCTGTTGACCGCCCTGCCTGCCTGGACAAAGAAGGGCCCGGTCTCGCGTGATGTCACCGTGCTCGCGACCGTTCTCTGGTGCGTGGCCCGCCTGACGACGGCTCTTTCGGCGCACCTCTCGGTCGTTGCTGCAGCGGTCGGGATGTCAGCCTACTTCGTCTTTCTCGCGGTCGTTCTCGCCCGGGGGGGTGTATCGAGCAGAGCGGGACGCCGCTTCTGGGCACCGTTCGCCATGGCGCTGATTGGCATGCTCAGCTCGCTGTGGCTTGACGGAGAGGCAAGCTATCTCGTCGCAGAGGCAGTGCCGCGGATCTTCCTCGCCTTGATCACCCTGATCGGCGGCCGTGCGGTGCCCGCTTTCACACGCTCCTGGCTCGGACGAACTGGTGAGGCAGATCTCGTTCGGGACCAGCCCGAGCTTTCCTACCTGGCGATCGGCGGCATAGTTGCCGCCGCCTGGCTCAACGCTTCCGAACAATCGAATGCAGAGGGCATCTTCCTCGTACTGTCCGGCTTGGCGCTCGTGTTACGAATGAACGGCTGGCAATGCCTGAGAACCCGGCGCTACCCGGCGCTCTTCATTCTGCATCTTGCTTTTTCCTGGACGCCGGCGGCTCTTCTGCTCATTGGCTTCGCCACCATTTTTCCAGACCAGATGTCACCCGCGACCGCCGTGCATGCGGCGACCATGGGGGCAATGGGAACAATGATGGCGGCCCTCATGATGCGTGCTGCGATGGCACGCAACGAAGGCGTACTCGTGCTCAACGGGAAGATGGCATGTGCTTTCGCTCTTATCTGCCTCGCCGCAATGATTCGCATTCTGGCCGAATGGATCGGTAGCGCGTATTTCAATCCCGTCGTCGCCGCGGCCGCATGCTGGATGTTGGCATGGGGGCTGTTCCTTCTTGCCTATCTACTGGCGCTAAGAGGGCCTGTTCCGAGACCAATCCTGAGCGCTGACAGGGCGCTAGCACCGCTGACCGAACCCGAACGATAGGCTTTGCGCGGCGGTCCTTTCGGACCCGCCATGTGCACCGCCGCGAGAGCGAGTTCTGTTGCCGGAAACACCTGCCGGCCGGCCAATTGCACATTGCATCATGAACATTGTCAGGTCACAAGGTCGCGCTATCTTTCGGAAGATCCATTTAGCGGTAGCCGATGCCACGCCCTCCCAAGACCTCAACCCAGATTGCAAACACCTCCAGCAAGGGTGCCGATCGCCCGGAAAGCTCGGAATCGACTGTCGAGCATGTCGTGCTCCAGACGGGCGCTTCAAACCCATCCGACGGGCCGGATCAATCCACGAAAGCCACCCCCTCCCCGACACTCTTCGGCCAAAGCGGACAGGCAGCTCGCCATCTGTTGGTTGCGCTCGGCCACGACTTGAAGGTGGGTGCAACCTTGGTCCGCGCGAAGACCAAGCATGCGGCTTCCTACCTGAAAACGAAATTCAGCCCTTCGAATGCAGACGAAGCCGCATCAACTGCCGACGATCCCCGTGGGTGGTTCGTGGCTGCTCTGGCGAAGTTCGGGAACCGGCTGAGTGCGCTGCGTAAGAAGCCCTCCGAAGATCGCGCACGCACCTTCGTCAGGCCAAGCTGGTGGAAGGTTGCCATCGGCTTGGCCCTCCTCGCCTGCCTCCTTCTTCCCGGTACTGTACTCGTGTGGGCGCTGAAGGATGTTCCCTGGAGCGAGATCCGGGACGGAACTTTGAAGCCTGTCGTGGTGCTGGAAACGGCGGACGGAGGACCGCTGGTCAGACAAGGCCCTTATCAGGGACCCTACGCACAGTACGACCAATTCCCTCCGCGGCTGATTGATGCCGTGCTGTCAATCGAGGACCGCCGGTTCATGGACCATTTCGGCATCGATGTCAGAGGGATCGGACGGGCGCTTGTGCGGAACTTCGAAGCTGGCTCGGTGGTCGAGGGCGGCAGCACCATCACCCAACAGCTCATCAAGCTGCAATATCTCGACAGCGACCGAACAATGAAACGAAAGATCCAGGAGTTCGTGATCGCCCTGTGGCTGGAGTGGAAGCTGGGCAAGCAGGAAATTCTGACGCGTTACCTCAACAGCGCCTATCTCGGCGCCGGCGCCACCGGCATGCCCGCAGCCGCAAGGATTTATTTCAACAAGGACATCGGCGCACTCAACCTGCCGGAATCGGCGATGCTGGCTGGCTTGTTGCGGGCGCCGAGCCAGTGGAATCCGATCGACAATTTTGAAGGTGCGCGGCAACGCACATCGGTCGTCCTCGACACGATGGTAGCCAATGGCAAGATCACCGCACCCGAGGCTGCACAAGTCAAGGCGAGCTTCGCCACGCTCCATCCGACGACACCGACGCCGCGATCCGGAAGCTGGTTCGCCGACTGGATCTCGCCGCAGGCGAGCGAAATCGCCGGAGCATCGCCGGGTTCGACGACGGTACGCACGACACTGTCCCCACAGCTGCAACGGATCGCCGAAAGGGTTCTGGCAAACGCGCTGGATACGGAAGGAAAGGCGGCCGGGGTATCCCAGGCCGCGTTGGTTGCGATGACGCCCGACGGAGCGGTCGTCGCCATGGTCGGCGGTCGCGACTATAAGCAAAGCCAATTCAATCGCGCGGTGACCGCCATGCGGCAACCGGGTTCCACCTTCAAGCTGTTCGTCTACTATGCGGCCCTGAAGGCCGGGTTCACTCTGTCCGACCAGGTCCTGGATGCGCCGATCGACATTAACGGCTGGTCGCCCGAGAATTCCGGTGGCCGCTATCGCGGCTGGGTCACGCTTGCCGAGGCCTTTGCCCGCTCGCTGAATGCGCCAACGGTGGCGCTTGCCCAGGAGGTCGGGCTCGACAATGTGATCGCCGCAGCGCGCGAGCTCGGCATAAACGCGCCGCTTGCCAATACGCCGTCCTTGGCCCTCGGCACTTCCGAGGTCAGCTTGCTTGACCTCACCAGCGCCTATGCCTCCGTCCATCTCGGAAAGGCGCCCGTAGAACCCTGGGGCATCATCGACTTTCAGGCGGCCGGGCAGCCGGAGGCGTTCCGTGTCGGCTCACAGGTCGCGCCGACCATTGATCTCTCCGCCTACCAGCCGGATCTCGTTGGCCTTTTACAGTTGGTGGTCGAGCGCGGAACCGGACGTGGGGCCGCTCCCGGCGCGTTCGCGGCCGGCAAGACCGGCACCAGCCAAAACAATCGCGACGCCTGGTTCGTCGGCTTCACGGAGCCACTCGTCGCCGGCGTATGGGTTGGCAATGACGACGATACGCCGATGAAGGGGGTCACGGGTGGCGCCTTGCCAGCGCATATTTGGCGCGACTTCATGCGGGAAGCGATGGCGGCGCCTGCGGCAGGAGCGCTTGTCGAAAGCCCGGCCGCGCCGCAGTCCTGCAACATCACGGCCTGCTCCCGCAGCTATCGTTCCTTCAGGCCGTCGGACTGCACCTATCAGCCCTATTATGGCGGACGGCGACTCTGTGAAAAGTGAGCCTTGCTTGGGCACGATGCCAGCTGACTGGAGCACGGCCTTTGACGTTGGACGGCGGCGATCAATCCAGTTCTTCAGGAATAAAGCCGCCGGTCTGTCGCTTCCAAAGACGGGCATAGAGCCCGTCTCGCTCCAGGAGCGCATCCGGTGTGCCCTCCTCGATGATCCGGCCGCGATCCAGAACGATGATCCTGTCCATCCTAGCAATCGTCGAAAGGCGGTGGGCAATGGCAATCACTGTCTTGCCGTCCATCAGCAGGTTGAGCTTATCCTGGATCGCCGCCTCGGCCTCGCTGTCCAGTGCTGACGTCGCTTCGTCGAGGATCAGGATTGGCGCATTCTTCAGCAGCACCCGCGCGATCGAAACACGCTGTCGCTGACCTCCCGATAGCTTGATGCCGCGATCGCCTACAAAGGCTTCGTAGCCCTTGCGACCCTCGCCGTCGGTCAGTTCAGCGATGAAGGCATCGGCTTGCGCTGCCCTTGCGGCCTGCTCGATCTCCGGCCGGGTTGCTTTGGGATGACCATACCGGATGTTGTCGCCGACCGACCGGTGCAAGAGCGCGACATCCTGGGCGATGACACCAATGTTTCGCCGCAGGCTCGTCTGGCTCACCGCGCGAATGTCCTGCCCGTCTACGTGGATGGTGCCCCCCTGGATGTCGTAAAAACGCAGTAGCAGGCTGACCAGCGTCGTCTTGCCCGCACCGGACAGGCCGACCAAACCCACCTTCTCGCCCGGGCGAACCGTCAGCGACAGATCATCGATGACCGGCCGGTCCACCTTGTAGGCGAAGCGAACATTCTCGAACCGAATTTCGCCGCGCGGAACGGTGAGCTTCGTTGCGTCTGGTCGATCGGTCACAGTCGGCGGCGTGGTCATGACCGGCATGGCATCCTTGATCGTGCCCAGCGCCTTGAATATCTGCTGTCCCATCTGCAGGAAGGTGAAGGAGCTCGCCGAAAGCCGTTGGAGGATATAGACGGTCGCAACGAAATCGCCGACCGTCAAAAAGCTGTCGAACAGCCCCCAGAAGCCGATGCCCAGCATGACGAGCCAGAGCAGCATGTTGAGGCTGATGACGACGAGTTCCGTCGTCCGGTAGATGCGCTGCTCGTGGTGCAGCGTACCGACCGCCTTTGACATGATCTTCCGCAGCGCACCCGCCTCGCTGTCTTCGGCAGCGAACTGCTTGACCATCTGGATGTTGCCGTAGATGTCGGTCATTGCGCCGGAAACCAGACTGTTCTGCTTTGCCGAGCGCCGTGCGCGCTCTGTGAAATCCGGCACGACCTTGATGGTGAAGAGCACATTGACGACCACCCAAAGGACGACCGGCAACGCCAACTGCCAGGAGAGCGCAAACAGGAGCAGAACCGAGCCGACGATCTGAAGCAGGAAGCGCGGCGCCGTCTGAAAGGCAATCAGGATCTGCTGCTGAACGGCATTTGCGACCTGGCCGAGTCGCGATGCCACCTGCCCAGCAAACAGATCATGGAAGAAGGCGAGATCCTGCCCTTCGATGGCCTTGTGCCCCTGCCACTGTATGGCGATCGGCAGACTGATGCCGATCGTATGAGAGTTCAGGATGTTGGTGATGTAGAAGAAGGCCGGCATCACCGGAAAGATTAGAAAGGCCAGGAACGCCAACAGCCAGAACCGGTTCTCGACGAAGACCTCGACGCCCTGTGTCGCTACACCATCGACGATCACCGATAGCCCCCAGATGATCGTCAGGTTGATGGCCTCCACGGCCATAGACGTCAGCGCCATGGCAATGACGACGCCACGAAACATCCGGATGAAATGCAGAAAGACCGCGACGGGTCCGCTTGTGGGAAGTGGTTGGTATGGGATGTCGAGCGGTCGGATCAGCGTTTCGAAGGGGCGGTAGATCGCATCTGAAATCGACATTGGCCGCTCGGTGAGAATGGTCTAGCTACACGCCGCGCATTGCACCACCGTCGCGCCGCAATCTCAACTAGAAAAACCTTCTGGCTGGCCACAGGGATAGAAGCCAGAGCGCGTTCGCACCGTCATTTGTCAGTTGGGGAGCCCGCCGGATCAACGACAGTTTGGCTGACGCCTGTTGGTAGTCGTCGTTCAGGCTTTGCGGTCACGCGAAGCAGATTTGAGATCCACCGCGTCACGTCCTCCATGTAGAGGTAGATCACGGGCGTCACGAAGAGGGTCACGAACTGCGATACCATGAGTCCGCCGACCACCGCGACACCTAGCGGCTGGCGCAGTTCGGCGCTCGCGCCACTGCCGACCGCGATCGGTAATGTGCTCATAATCGCGGCGGCGGAGGTCATCATGATCGGGCGGAAGCGCATAAGGCAGGCGCGGTGGATTGCCTCGCGGGCCGAACTGCCAGAACGCTGCAGCGCCAGCGCCACATCGATCATCATGATCGCGTTTTTCTTGACAATGCCGATCAGCATCAGAACCCCGACGATCGCGATGATCGAGAGGTCGAAGCCGCAGAAGTAGATCGCAAGAAGCGCCCCGGAAATCGCCGACGGCAGGCCGGAGAGCACGGTCAGCGGATGGATGAGGCTTTCATAGAGAACTCCGAGCACCAGATAGATCGTCACAATCGCCGCGAGGATCAGCAGCCCCTGATTGGCGGCGGCATCCTCGAAGAGCTGCGTGGTGCCGTAGTTTCGGGTGGCGATCTCCGAGGGCATACCAATCTCCCTCTTGAGGCGCGCGACCTCCGCAAGTGCGTTGCCAAGAGCAACCTGCGCCGGCAGGTTGAAGGAGATCGTGACTGCCGGCAGTTGGCCCAGCTGATTGATGGTGAGTGGCCCGGACACCGTTTCGACGCGGGCGAAGGCGCCGAGGGGCACAAGCGCACCATTCGCGCCGCCGACGCGCAGTTCGGAAAACCTGTCGGCAGACCACTCTATGCTCGGATCGAGTTCCATGATGACTTCATAGCTGTCGCCAGCCGTATAGATCGTTGAGATCTGCTCGGCGCCGAAGCCGCCATAGAGTGTCGAACGCACTTGACTGGCATCGACTCCCAGCGTTGCCGCCTTGTCGAGGTCGACGACCAGGCGCGTTTGCGGGGCGTTGATCTGAAGGTCGCTGTTGACGTCGGTGAAGAAGGCGCGATCAGAGCTCATCGCATCGCGGAGCTTTTGTGCCCACTCGTTCATCAGCGGCTGATCGAGGCTCTGGAGGACCAGCTGGTACTGACTAGCGGAAGCGCGCGACCCTACGGAGAGGTTCTGGATCGGTGACATATACGCCTGGATGCCGGGAATGGCCGCAAGCTCGCGGCGTAATTCGGCGAGAACGGTTTCGAGCGGAGGGCGGTCGCGTTTGGGCTTGAGTTCCACGAACAGCCGCCCGGTGTTGAGCGCCGTCGACGCGCCGCCCGAGCCGATCGTGCTTGCCACATGCGCGACATAGGGCGACTTGGCAAAGACCGCCTCTACCTTGGACTGAAGATCCGACATCGCGGCAAAGGAGATATCCTCTCGCGTCTGGGTGGTGACCTGGAGCTGGCCTATATCCTCTTGCGGGAAAAAGCCCTTGGGGATCGTCGTGATCTGATAGGCCGTGATTGCGACGGTGAACAGGAAGAAAAGAAGCACCAGGCCACGCTGCCGGATGCAGATGGAAAGCAGCCATTCATAGGTATTCACGACGCGAGCGAAGCCACGCTCGAACGCAAGGTCCAGCCGCGCAAGCACGCCGGTCGCTGGCGCGTTGTCCTTGTTGGCAGGCAGTCGCGCGGCGAGCATCGGCGTCAGCGTGAGCGAAACGAAGGCGGAGGCGAGTATCGCCACGGTGACGACCACCGCGAACTCGTGGAGGATGCGGCCGATGACGCCGCCCATCAACAGGACCGGGATGAACACTGCGACCAGCGAAAGGGAGATTGCGACGATGGTGAAGCCGATTTCTTTCGAACCGGCAAGCGCGGCGGAAAAGGCGTCGGCGCCTTCTTCCTCCATGTGACGAACGATGTTTTCCAGCATCACGATCGCATCATCCACCACGAGCCCGACAGACAGCGTCAGCGCCATCAGCGAGATATTGTCGATCGAGAAGCCGAGTGGATACATTGCGGCGAACGTGGCGATGATGGAGATCGGCACTGCTAACGCTGGGATAAGTGTTGCCCAGAGACGGCGGACAAACACGAAGATAACGAGGATCACCAGGCCAACGGTCAGCGCGAGGGTAAATTGAACGTCGCGCACCGCGCCGCGCACCGAGGTCGAACGATCGTTGAGCGTTTCGATGAAGGCGGACGCGGGAAGCGACTGGCGCAGCGACGGCAGGAGCGCCTGCACCCGGTCGACGACTTGTACCGTGTTCGCATCCGGCTGGCGCAGGATTGCCAGGATAATGGCGCGCGATCCGTCATGCCAGCTCGCCGTCTGATCGTTGGCAATGGAATCGACCACCGTCGCAACATCGCCAAGCCGCACAGGCCTGCCGTTGTCGCTCTTGATGATGATGTTTGCGAAGCTCGCAGCGTTCATCCGCTGCGTATCGGCAACGATCGCGACCTGGCGGTCTTTCGTCTGCGCGGTGCCGAGCGGGGAATTGTCGTTGGCCGCAACGACCGCGGTTTTCAGCGCATCCACGGAGATACCACGCGCCGTGAGCGCATCCGGGTGCATCTGAATGCGCACGGCGAATTGTTGGCTGCCGAAGATGGACACTTCGGCAACCCCGTCGAGCACCGACAAGGTGGGAGAAATCACCTGTTGTGCGATTGCATCGAGGTCGGTGAGAGGCACCGTATCGCTCTTCAGCGCCAGCAGCAGAACCGGGGCATCGGCCGGGTTGACCTTACGATAGCTTGGCGGCGCCGGCATATCCTGCGGCAGGAGCCGCAGCGTTCTGGTGATGGCCGCCTGCACATCGGCGGCGGCGGCATCGATGTTGCGCCCGAGCACGAACTCGATGGAGATCGACGTGGAGCCAAGGGCATTGGTCGTCGAGATCGTGTCGATCCCCGCTATCGTCGCGAACTGCTTGATAAGCGGCGTTGCAACCGAGGTCGCCATGGTGTCCGGTGAAGCGCCCGGCAGTGAGGCGGAGACGTTGATGACCGGGAAGTCGGTGCGCGGCAGGGCCGCAATCGGCAGGACGAGATAGCTGAAGGCACCCGCCAGGATGAGCGCGACCGACAACAGCGTGGTGGCGATCGGACGGCGAATGCTGAACTCGGACAGTGGCATCTTCGTTCACTCCCGAAATATCGCAGAAACTCAATCCGTCAGCGGTTGTTTGCCATGAGGCACCGCCTTTACGATGTCGCCTAGTTTCACGCGGGCTTGTCCCTCGACCACGACCCTTTCGCCCGGGGTGAGGCCCGAAGCGATCACGGCCAGCTTGCCGTCATCGAACAGAGGCTTCACGGCCAGCGTTTCCACCGTGTTGTCATCCTTCACATGGAAGACGAAGGGGCCGTTCTGGCCTGGTTGCACGGCAACGCTCGGGATCACCGGCGCCTGATGCAATTGCTCCTGTTCGATATCGACATCGACGAACTGACCCGGCCATAGTTTTTGCGCGCCATTGGGAAAGGTCGCCCGCATGGTGATCGTGCCGGAGGCGGCGTCGACCGAGGAATCGATGAAGTCGAGCACGCCCTCGCCTATGGCCGTTTCCGAACCGCTGAGCCTGGCCCGCACGCGCGGCGGTTTGCCCTGATCGAGCAGCGCCTTGAACGTCTGCAATTGCTCTTCCGGCAAATGGAAGGCAACCTCGATCGGGTCTATCGCCGTAATCGTCACCAGATTGGTGGAGGTAGCGCCCGTCTGACCGACAAGATCACCGAGAGCGACCTGAACGACCCCGAGGCGGCCACTGATAGGCGCCGTGATCCGGGTCAGGCTCAGCGCGACCTGATCGGCGTCGACCGATGCCCGGTCAGCATCAAGCGTTGCTTGCGCCGACTGTTGCAGTGCGAGAGCGGTGTCATAGGTCTGCTGCGTGCCCGTCTTGTCGTCGCGCAGGGTTTTTGCGCGCTCCAGCTCTATTTTCGCGTCCGAGAGCTGCGCAGCGTCCTTGGCAAGGATCGCCGTGTCACGCGCGAGCTGCGCCTGCATCACCCGGTCATCCAGAGTGAAAAGCAGATCCCCCGCCTTGACCATCTGGCCGTCCTTCACGTGGATGGCGGTGATCTGGCTTGCGACGCGGGCACCCACTTCCACGGTATCGGGCGCCTGGACATTGCCCAAGGCATGGACAATGACGGGAACGTCCTGAAGCGTGACGGTGGCCGTTTCGACGGGCACGCTGCCTCCATGTCTGGAGTTGGCTGCAACACCACTTTCGGGCTTTGCCTCGCTCAGTACGGCAGTCCTGGTCACACTGACCCCGACGGCGGCCACACAGAGGAAACCCGCGGCGAGGATCGCGATACTTGATCGACTGGCCATCAGCGCCTCCGCGATCCTTGATATGCTCCGGACGTCCGCTTCAAGAGGGACCGCGACGTTAGAGCCAGAAGACGGTATCCGCACAGCCAGCGTGGTCCGTTTGCGGGTGAACGCACATGCAGCGGATCCCTGCTAATCTGTTCGGCCAATTGGGGCGGCGGAGGCGCATCGTGGGAAAGAGCGCGCGTCGTGCCAACGCTTCCGAAATTGGGCGCGAATCTGGCCGCTTCAATGGCGCAACACGCTGAAAAACAATTAAAAATTGTTCATGTTTAGAGATCTACACGCGATCGCGCTTGGCGGCAGCTCCAGCCGCACGAGACGCTTCTCCTGGCGGGTCGTCAGGCGAGAGTGATGGTTGGGTTTTAGAAAACCTGGCCAAGTGCTTGATGCATTCACTGTTTTGGCGGTGGAACTGTAGTGCCAACTGATTGCAGGGAATGCAGCAATCGAGCAGAGCATGTCGGCGATGTGGCGCACCACGCCCGAGCTTGCGTGGGTTGGTAGGAGCGCATCATCCTCGTCGCGCCTGGATCGGCCCTTCCTGCCAGCCAAACTTCTTCGTCCAAATTGCATTCCAGTCCTGCAGCGATTGCAGACCCCTTTGATAACTGCGTTCCGCCGCTTTCTGCGCCAGGATGGCGTCGGCTAGCGTATCGTCCTTGGCGCCCATCACTCAATCATCCGCCAGGACGATGGGCGGCGCTGCCGGTACGGCCGCCCCAAGGATGGAAATCAGGCCGAGAATTCTACCGCAAGCCAAGCCACGCATTATCAGTCTCCTTCGATCACTACAGGCGGAGACCGTGGCGGCGCTGTGTTGCGGGGACATTGCGACCCGGGATCGGATTGGGCTCGGACGACTCTAGTAGTGGACGGGTAGAGGTCGGTAAGGGACAGCGACACCCTCGCGCGTGCGTCGATAGAGACGGCGCACTGCATGGATTTGCAGTCGGTGCGAAGCTTGCCGTTGCATCGATGCCTGGGCAATGCTTGCAGCTCGATGGATTGACAGCGCGCATTTCACCGGCGAGATGATCGAGGCGAACACGATCGCGGCTGACCTGCGACCGCTCTCTGCTCAAGGCAGCGTATGACAACTAGACCGCTGAACGGATGATACACAGCAATCACTCGATCTTCGAACGCCCCTTCTATCTGGCGGTCCTTTGGTGTCTGCTTCTGCTTGTCGGAGGAGGCATGCTGGCGGGTTGGGAACGCCAGGCGCTGGTTGCCGAACTTGAGCAAGAGAGCACGCTCCTCCATAGCCTGGCCTCCCAGCGGGCCGATCAGCACGATGCGCACCTGACCGCGCTGTCGGCCGTTGCCGTCGCCTCCGAAGGGCGCAGGCATGACCTGTTCCTCGAGGTCGCCCGCACGATTGCGCGCTTCTATCCGCGGATCGACGAGGTTCAGCTCGTCCCCCTGGATCCAAATGCGGAGACGGTCGGGACCGATCCACTCGACGCCAAGGCCGCAGAGCTCATCCGGACAGCTGCCAGAGCTTCGGACGGGCGCATCGCTCTCCTGCCCCATCCGCAACGCCCAGACCACTACATAATGGTCAAGCGCAGCCCGAACACCGACGAGGCGCGCTATGGTTTGATGCTTGGTATCGATGCAGCAAAGTTGATCGGAGACGGCGGGCCATTCTGGTCTCGCCCGGGGGTCGCGGTGCGGTTATCTTTGCCGGACGGACACCTTCTGCTCCAGCCGGCCGCCCTGCCCGAGGCAATCCGCTTTTCGAAGGCGCTGAGTAGCGTATCGCAGCCATTGCTGCTGGAAACAGGCATGGAGATCGGGCTCGCGGACATGTTCCCGCCCGTACAGACCGGCTTGACGCTTCTGGTGGTCAGCCTCGCCTATCTCGCAGGATTGGCCGCATTGCGCCAGCGTGCGCGCACGCGCGCTGCAGAACAGCAGGCAACGCTCAGCGCGCTCGAATCGCGCCTCACGCACGCCTCGCGCGTCAACGCGCTTGGCGAAATGGCGAGCGGCATGGCGCATGAACTGACCCAGCCCCTGACTGCAATCCTTGCGCAGGCGCAGGCCGGGCGCCGGCTGCTCAGCCAAGGGCAAGACGCAGCGCTTGCTCCGGTACTGGAGGATACAGTGAGCCAAGCGCGCCGGGCATCCGCCATATTGGAAAGGTTCCGCAACTGGTCGCAGCCCCATGCGGTGCCGGTTGCTGCCTTCGATCTGCGTCAGGCGCTCGCAAATGTTGAAGCGTTACTTGAACCAGACGCGATATCACGCGGAATTCAGCTTGATTTTCAAGTTCCAGAAGCATCGGTTTCGGTCGTTGCCGATCCGGTCGAGATCGAACAGGTCGCATTCAATCTGGTCCGCAACGCCTTTGAGGCATTGGCTCAACAGGCGGGCGATACAGGACGCGTGACCGTTACCTTGAGCGCGAACGATACCACGGTGGTCTTCGAGGTCGCCGACAACGGCCCCGGCGTTCCGGAAACACTTCGCCCGCGGCTGTTTACGCCATTCGTGACGACCCGCGCCGGTGGTACCGGGCTCGGACTGGCGCTGAGCCAGCGGCTGGTGGAACGCGCCGGCGGCGAAATCGCGCTGGTCGAGAGCGACCCCGGTGCCACCTTCAGGGTGACGCTGCCCCGTGCGCGCCGAACCGAGGAGCCGATGCGATGACCCTCCCCGTCTATCTCGTTGACGATGACGATGCGGTGCGTCGCGCGCTCAGCCTGTTGCTCTCGACGGTCGGCATCAAGGTCACGGGTTTTTCTGATCCGCAAGCCTTTCTGACACAGATTTCGCGCCTCGAGCCCGGCTGCCTGGTGCTCGATATCCGCATGCCCGCCATCTCCGGGCTGAAGCTGCAGGAAAGACTAAGGGAGCATGGGGTAGACTGGCCGACGATCGTTATCTCCGGTCATGGTGATATCGAGGCCTGCCGTCGTGCCTTCCGCAATGGCGCGATCGATTTTCTCTCGAAACCGGTGGACGAGCAGGACTTGATCGATGCGATCCACAAGGGCCATGAACTGCTGGAGCGCACCATACGCGTGCATGCCGAGAAGGCAGAGACGCTCGCTTTGCTGGCGATGCTCACGCAGCGCGAGCGCGAAGTTCTCGACCGTATCGCTGCGGGTTTCACCACCCGCCAGATCGCCGAAGGTCTCGGCCTTTCGCCGCGTACCGTCGAAAGCCATCGCGCCGCAATCGGTGCCAAGCTCGGCAGCACGTCGCAGGCGGAGATGACGCGCATCTGGCTCGACGGAACGAAAACTCCGTAGAACTACGGATGCTCGCGCAAGGTCTACGAATACCGGCGACAGCCGAGGCGGGATAGCCTTTCCACATCAACAGGAAAGGAACCTATGATGATCCGCAATATCGTGCTCGCAGCCGCGCTTCTCGCTCCCGTCGCCGCCACGGCGCAGGAACTCCCGACCGCGGCCTACCTGCCGCTCGACATGGCCGTCAAGGCTGCCGAAGCCGCAGTGAAGGCTTGCGCCGCGGAAGGCCACAATGTCAGCGTTGCCGTGGTTGGTCGCGATGGCGCAACCAAGGTGCTGCTGAAGGCCGACAATTCCGGTCCGCACACCGGTAACAGCGCGCAGGGCAAGGCCTTTACGTCTGCTGCCATGGGTCGCGACACGGCTGGCCTCGGCGAGTTCATCGCCTCCAAGCCGGCGAATGAAGGTCTTCGCGACATGGACGCCCGGATGGTGATCCAGGCTGGCGGCGTGCCGATCAAGTTCGGCAAGGCCCTGGTTGGCGGCATCGGCGTAGGCGGTGCGCCGTCGGGCGATATCGACGCGAACTGCGCCACGGCCGGCCTTCAGGCAATCGGCGCCAAGTAATCCGCTGGACATCAGAAGTGGCCCTCCCAAGAGGGCCACTTTCCGTTGGAGGTTCTGCGCTTCGGAACCTATCCAACGGAAGCCTTCGCAGGGGTCGAAGCGCCTGCATGCACTGGCCGTCAGTCCTGCGTGGGCTTTATGTTGCCGACGGATATCGTGCCGGATCTCACGCCTCGGGCAAGGTCTTTGCGGACCCTCGGTCCCAAATGCTCCGCTGCGCCGACCATCATCTGAACCCCACTCGAAAGCGGCCCCGCACTGGTCCCTTGAAATTGCGGCCGCCCACTCCATTTAAGGGGCATCACCCGTTTCGAGAGCCTGTCATCAGCGATGCTATCAGCATTCAATGACGGCACTCCGGGTCCGAACAGGGCGCTCCCCGGAACACGGGTCGAGCGCCCTGTTTCGTTGAACTCGGGCGAGCGGAATACTGTTGTAGATGAGCGGCATCGGCCGTCCCAGCCGGAACCGAGCATTCCCGGTGCGCTCAGTCTGCTTTGATCCGCTGGCGATAGACGAGATACGCACCTGCGGCGCTCATCGTCGCGAGTGCGAACCACGTCAGCGCATAGACCAGATGGCCGTTGCGAAAGCGGACAATCGTGAGGCCGCCGATCGGCAATCCACCGGGATTGGGTGTTGCATCCGCATCGATAAAGTAAGGCGCGACATTGTGCAGGCCCTTCGCCGCGGCGATCGCGGCGACGTCTCGCGAAAACCAACGATCGCTTGCCGGTTCATTGGACCGCAGGAAGGCGCCGCCGGGTTCGGTGATGCGCAGAAGCCCGGTTACCGCAGCGGTTCCGTCGATCTCACCCTCACCGCGTCCGGCAACATCGCGGCGATCTGCCGGCACGAAGCCACGGTTGATCAGCACGCTTGAGCCATCCTCAAGCCGCATCGGCGTCAAGACCCAAAATCCGGCGCCAAGCTCCGTCACAGCCTGTACCAGCGCGGTTTGGTCGTGACTGAAGGTACCGGTCGCGCGGACGCGGCGGTATTCGTCCTTTTCCCGGTTGACGGCGCCCCAATCGGATTGTGCTGGCGCCGACACCGAGGGCGCCCCGACACGCGCCTCGACACGGGCAATGAGATCAAGCTTCCAGAAGAGCCGCTGGACCTGCCAGGTACCGAGCGCCAGGAACACCGCAACGAGGAAGAGCAAGGCACCCGTCATCATCAGGCGGGCGCGGGAGGATAGACGGACCCTCCCCGTCGCCTTGTCGTCGGAGATCATCGTCGTGTCCGCCTGCCCCGTCCCGCGCTCAGGGCATGTTCTTCATCATCTCGTGGGTCATCGGCATCATGTTGGTGTTGAGATGATGCATGACCCAGAGCGAACCTGCGAGCGCGATGCCGACGATGACGATCGTGAAGATCAGCGCCATCAGCGTCCAGCCCCCTTCGGAACGGGCGTTCATGTGCAGGAAGTAGATGACGTGCACGACGATCTGGACGACGCCGATGCCCATGACGATGACGGCGGTCAAAAGCTTGCTGTCCAGCACGCCGCCCATGACCAGCCAGAACGGGATAGCCGTCAGGATCACCGACAGGATGAAGCCCGTCATGTAGCTCTTGAACGAACCGTGACCGGCGGCATCGCCGTGATGGCTGTGCGCGTGGTGAGGTTCGAACGCGCTTTCGTGGTCGGAATGTGCGCTCATCCGAGAGCTCCCAGGAGATAGACGAAGGAGAATACGCCGATCCAGATGACGTCGAGGAAGTGCCAGAACATCGACAGGCACATCAAACGGCGACGGTTGTCCGGGATCAGCCCATGTTTGCTGACCTGCACCATCAGCGTGATCAGCCAGATGATGCCGAAGGTGACGTGCAGGCCGTGCGTGCCGACCAGCGTGAAGAACGACGACAGGAAGGCCGAACGTGTCGGGCCGGCGCCCTCGTGAAGCAGGTGATAGAACTCATAGAGCTCCACAGCCAGGAAGGTTGCGCCGAACACGCCGGTGACGCCGAGCCAGAAGAGCGTCTCCATCTTGGCGTTGCGCTCCATCTGGAGCATGGCAAAGCCATAGGTGATCGACGACAGAAGCAGCATCGCCGTGTTGAAGGCAACGAGGCTAAGGTCGAACAGGTCGGCCGGTGACGGTCCCGCCGCGTAGTTGCGGCCGACGACGCCGTGCGTGGCAAACAGTACGGCGAAGATCAGGCAGTCGCTCATCAGGTAGAGCCAGAAGCCCAGCATGGTGCTGTGTTCCGGGTGATGTTCTTCTGTGATGTAGAACTGCGGCTTCTCGTTTTCTTGGACTTGGGTTTCGCTCATCGTCTCAGGTCCGTTCCGCGAGCAGCTTGGAGCGTGCATCTTCAGTCGCCGCTACAGTCTCTGCGGGGATGAAGAAATCTCGCTGATAGTTGAAGGTATGGCCGATTGCGACGGCAAGCAGGGCAATGAAGGACACGGCCACCAGCCACCAGATGTACCAGATCAGCGCCAAACCAAGCACGACGCTGATACCGGCGAGAATGACGCCCGTGCCGGTGTTCTTCGGCATATGGATCGGTTTGAAGCCGGTGAGCGGACGCTCATAGCCGCGGTTCTTCATATCGTACCAGCTGTCGTGGTCATGCACGACCGGGGTGAAGGCGAAGTTGTAGTCCGGCGGCGGCGACGAGGTCGACCATTCAAGCGTTCTGGCATCCCAGGCGTCACCGGACGTCTCGCGCAGTTGCTCGCGGCGGAGAAAGCTGACGATCAGCTGCATGATGAAGGAAGCGATGCCGATCGCGATCAGGACGGCGCCGAAAGCGGCGATGATGAACCAGATCTGCAGCGACGGATCTTCGAACTGGCTGACACGGCGGGTGACGCCCATCAGGCCGAGCACATAGAGCGGCATGAAGGCGAAGAAGAAGCCTATCTGCCAGAACCAGAAGCTCATCTTGCCCCAGAACGGATCGAGCTTGTAGCCGAAGGCCTTCGGCCACCAGTAGACGAGCCCGGCCATCAGCCCGAACAGCACGCCGCCGATGATGACGTTGTGGAAGTGGGCGATGAGGAACAGCGAGTTGTGCAGCACGAAGTCGGCTGGCGGGATCGCCAGCATGACACCGGTCATACCGCCGATGACGAAAGTGACCATGAAACCGATGGTCCACAGCATCGGCAATTCGTAGCGGATGCGGCCGCGATACATGGTGAAGAGCCAGTTGAACATCTTGGCACCCGTCGGGATCGAGATGATCATTGTGGTGATGCCGAAGAAGGCGTTGACCGACGCGCCAGACCCCATCGTGAAGAAGTGGTGCAGCCACACCAGGTACGACAGGATCATGATCACGCAGGTGGCATAGACCATCGAGGTGTAGCCGAAGAGACGCTTGCCGCAGAAGGTCGCAACAACCTCGGAGAAGATGCCGAAGGCCGGCAGGACGAGGATGTAGACCTCCGGGTGGCCCCAGATCCAGATGAGGTTGATGTACATCATCGGATTGCCACCAAGGTCATTGGTGAAGAAGTTCATGCCGAGGTAGCGGTCGAGCGACAGGAGTGCCAGCGTCGCCGTCAGGATCGGGAAGGTCGCGACGATCAGGATGTTGGTGCAGAGCGCGGTCCAGGTGAAGACCGGCATCTTCATGAAGGTCATGCCCGGGGCGCGCATCTTCACGATGGTCGCAATCAGGTTGATGCCCGATAACGTCGTGCCGACGCCCGCCACCTGTAGCCCCCAGATGTAATAGTCGACCCCGACGCCGGGACTGTAGTCGGCGCCGGAAAGCGGCGGATAGGCAAGCCAGCCGGTGCGCGCGAACTCGCCGACGAACAGCGACATCATGACGATGACAGCACCGCCGGCGGTCATCCAGAACGAGAAGTTGTTGAGGAAGGGGAAGGAGACGTCGCGTGCGCCGATCTGCAGCGGCACGACATAATTCATGAAGCCGGTGACGAAGGGCATAGCCACGAAGAAGATCATGATCACGCCATGGGCAGTGAAGATCTGGTCGTAGTGATGCGGGTTGAGGTAGCCCTCATTGCCGTTGAAGGCGATCGCCTGCTGCAGGCGCATCATCAGCGCATCGGCAAACCCGCGCAAAAGCATGATGATCGCCAGGATGATATACATGATGCCGATCTTCTTGTGATCGACGCTCGTGAACCACTCGTGCCAGAGATAGCCCCAGAGCTTGTATTTCGTGATCAAGGCGAGGATCGCAAGGCCCACCACTGCCACGACCGCGAAGGTCGCGACGAGGATGGGTTCATGATAGGGGATCGCTTCCCAGGTAAGCCGCCCGAAGATGAATTGCGTGAGGCTGGTGTCACCAAACATGGGTCTTCCAATATGTCTCGAATTGCGGCCCAAAGGGACCTTGGCGCTCGCTGGATCGGAGCCGGCGAGCGCGCGAAATCCTACTGCGTCTTGTGCATATCGTGGTTCATCGGCGCAGGCTGCTCCTCCTTGACGCCCTCGGCCGGTTCCTCGCTTTTGGCGGGATTGCCGGTTTCGGGGAAGGTCGCGGCAGGCGCGGAGGCTTCCGCCGCAGCGCCGGCATGACGGTTGTCATGCTCGAGCTTGGCGCGGTTCTCGTGGCTTTCGATGCCGGCGCCGCCCATCATGTCGATGTGCATCATGTCCTTCATGCACATTTGCCCTTCCCGCACGCACATGTTGAGCACCGCCTCATAGAGGCCGTCGTCAACGGAGGCGTAGTAGCGCACCGGCTCCTTGATGCTCGGCTTTTCGAGCTTCAGGTAGGCATCGCGGTTGAGCATCGTGCCATTCTGCTTCGCCCGGGCGACCCACTGGTCAAAGCCCGCCTTGTCCACACCGTGGAACTTGAAGCGCATATGCGAGAAGCCGTCACCGCTATAGTTGGATGAGAGCCCTTCGTATTCGCCCGCCTTGTTGATGACGGCGTGCAGCTTGGTCTCCATGCCGGGCATGGCATAGATCATGCCGGCGAGCGCCGGAACATAAAAGGAGTTCATCACCGAGGAGGCTGTGATCTTGAAGTTGATCGGCACGTCCACGGGTGCTGCCATCTCGTTGACTGTCGCGATGCCATAGTCCGGATAGAAGAACAGCCATTTCCAGTCGAGAGCTACGACCTCGACCGTGATCGGCTTCATCTCTTCCGTCACCGGGCGTGCCGCATCGATGCGGTCGAGCGACCGGTAGGGATCGAGCTTGTGTGTGCTCACCCAGGTGATCGCCCCGAGCGCGATGATGATCGCCAGCGGCGCCGACCAGATGATGACTTCAAGGCCGGTGGAATGGTGCCATTCCGGATCATATTTGGCGGCAGTGTTCGACTGGCGATAGCGCCAGGCGAAGAAAAGCGTCAGGAAAATGACGGGTACGATAATCAGCAGCATCAGGACCGTCGAAATGACGATCAGATCCCTTTGCTGCGCGGCAATATCGCCGGATGGCGACATCACAACCATGTTGCACCCCGTGAGAGTCGAGAGCAACAGGACGGATATCATCGATCGTCCGGCTAAACTGAATGGCTTCGGCATTGCGGCCTCAACTTGCGTTTTGTCTAGTCGGCATTACTCGGGCATGATCGCGCATGGAAGTGAGGTCCATCGTCGCAGCGCAGCATTTTGCCGCAGTGCAGTGACAGCCTTATCGCTCTATGCGCGTTTGTACGGGCGCAAAGTCTCATTGTCGGTCCGATGCCAGCTGTTCCAGCGAACGTTAGGCACGAACTCAAATGAGACATGTGCGCATGTACGTGCGCGGCATTCTTGATATCAGACGCCAATTGGTCAACACTCTAACGACAAGACGTTCGTTCGTCGGAGAAATTCATGGTTTCGGTCTCTCACCCCACATCGTCTGGTCTCGAGCGGGATGCACGTCGCATTCATGAAGACGACAAGCCTCTGTCGCCGGGTAGCATCGCCATTGGGGTGGTCATCGGGCGAACCTCCGAATTCTTCGATTTCTTCGTCTACGGGCTCGGTTCGATCCTTGTCTTCCCGAAGTTGATCTTTCCGTTCGCGTCCAATGCGGTGACCGCGACGCTGATGTCCTTCGCGCTGTTCCCCCTCGCCTTCCTCGCGCGCCCCGTCGGTTCCTTCGTCTTCATGTGGATCGACCGGAACTACGGACGCGGCACGAAACTCACCATCGCGCTCGTCATCCTCGGCGGCTCAACGGCATCGATCGCCTTCCTGCCTGGCTACAACACGATCGGCTACTGGGCTGTGGCCCTCTTGGCGTTGTTCCGCCTTGGACAGGGTTTTGCCCTTGGCGGCGCCTGGGACGGTCTCGCCACGCTGTTGAACCTCAATGCGCCACAGAATCACCGCGGCTGGTATGCGATGATCCCGCAGCTCGGCGCGCCGATCGGCTTTGCGCTGGCGAGCATTCTTTTCGGCTATTTCGTCAGCAACCTTTCCGAGGCGGACTTCCTCGCCTGGGGTTGGCGCTATCCTTTCTTTGTCGCCTTCGCGATCAACGTTGTGGCGCTCTTTGCGCGTCTGCGCATCGTTGCCAGCAAGGAGTTCGGCGCAGCCATGGAGGCCAAGGAGCTTGAAGCCAGGCCGATCTTCGAGATGCTGAGCAAGCACAGCATCGATGTCGTGCTCGGCGCCTTCGTGCCGCTTGCGAGCTTCGCGATGTTCCACCTCGTGACAATCTTCCCCTTGAGCTGGATAACGCTCAATGGCGGTCAGTCGGCAGCCGAATTCCTGTGGGTCCAGGTTGCAGGTGCCGCACTCGGCGCCATCGGCATTGTGCTGTCGGGCGTGATCGCCGATCGGGTCGGTCGGCGAAACCAGCTAATGATCGGCGCCATCCTGATCGCGATTTTCAGCTTCTCTGCGCCGTTCCTACTCGATGCCGGCGGCAAGGGCCAGGACGCGTATATCCTGATCGGCTTCGCCATCCTCGGCCTTTCTTTCGGCCAGTCCTCCGGCGCCGTTTCGTCGCGCTTCACCCAGTACTATCGCTACACCGGCGCGGCGCTGACATCCGACCTCGCCTGGCTCGTTGGCGCGGCCTTTGCGCCGCTCGTCGCACTCGGCCTTGCCAGCAGCTTCGGCATCATCTTCATCGGCGGATATCTGATTTCAGGTGCGATCTGCACGATCGCGGCGCTCAGCCTGACCCGTGCGCTCGATCAGCAGTAAGGGCATGGCGGGGCGGCGACGCCCAGCCTGACATCCTCAGAGACGAACTTCGACATGAAAGCCCCGGTCCATCCCCGGGGCCGGCGAAGCGATCAGCAGTCGTCCGTGCATTTGTTCCACCAGTCGCTGCACGATCGCAAGGCCGAGGCCGGAGCCGGAAGCTTCCGTCGGCCCGCGATTGAAACGCTTGGTCAGGCCATTCAAGGTATCCGCGTCGATGACGGCACTGTCGTTGGTGACGCGCACGCCTTGCGCATCGACGTCGATCCTGACCGGGCTGCCGGAAGGACTATGGATAAGCGCATTCTCCAGGAGATTGCGCAGGACGATCGCAAAGGCATCGGGGGGAATCGGACGCACGAGTTCGGCGCCTTCGGCGACATGAACCTTGAGACGGCTTGCGCCGAGCGCCGACCGCTCCATGTCCTCCAGCACAAGAGCCAGCACCGGCAACAGATCCGTGTTTTCGTCCGAGATGGCGATCCCGGCTTCGGCCCGCGACATCTGCAACAGCTTCTCCGCCAGTCGACCGAGGTGAAGCAGCGCGCGTTCGATCTGGCTGGTTCGTTGCCGAAAAGCCGGAGGCACTTCGCTCGCAAGCCGCTGTGTCTGCGCGAGTGCACCGGCGATCGGGGTCCTCAGTTCATGGGCGCTGTTCGAGGTGAACTCCCGTTCTGCTTCGAGCGCGGCCTTGAGTCTCGTCAGCAGAAGGTTCACCGAACGGGCAATTGCCCGCAGTTCCTTCGGCAGCGCCGCTTCGTCGAGCGGGGCCATGTTGCCGCTGTCCTTGGTGAGGATTTCTGCGCGCAACCGTTCGACCGGCGCAAGCGCGCGGCGCGCGACAAGGATGATGGCGATGATGCTGGTCGGAATCAGGGCAAGCAGCGGCAAGAGAAGCGCCGTGCCGCCCTCGAAGAGAGCTTCGGTGCGATGCTCGAATGCGTCAGCCACCTGCACGAAGAGGGAGCCGTCGGCTGTTCCGGCGGTGTAGATCCGTTGCGTTGCCGTTTCCGAGAAACCGACCTCAAGCGGAACGGCGAAGGGTTCCGGCGCGCCGTCCTCAAACAAGACCCTGCCGCTGCGATCGCGGACCTGATAGGCTAGATATTGTGAATTCAGCGCTGGCGCGACCAGGCCGACGGCGGGTGTGCCATCGGCACGGTCGCGGGCGATGTCGTCGACTACGATTTGCAGCAGCCGTTCGGCCGTTTCCTGGACACCGCTGTCGAAAATCTCGGTGAATTCGTCCTGCATGACATAAACGCCAAGGCCGAGCGCGACGAACCAGAAGATGGCGACGACGCTCGTCAGCGCGATGGTCAGCCTGCGGGTCATGCTTGCGACGCGCGACATCGGGTCACCTGATGCTGTAGCCGAGGCCCCGCACGGTCTCGATCCGGTCGGAGCCGATCTTCTTGCGCAGGCGGCTGATATAGACCTCGACCGTATTGCTTTCGATCTCAGCGCCAAAGGCGTAGAGCGCGTCGTGGAGTTGCTCTTTCGACACCAGCGCGCCGGGGTGGGCGACGAGCTTGTCGAGCACGGCCCATTCCCTTGCGCTGAGGCTCTGGCTTTCACCTTCGACCAGCACCTTGCGATGGACCTGATCGATCTCGATGCCGGGAAGGCGGACCGTTGGCGTCGCCTTGCCGACATACCGCCTGGAAACGGCCAGCATGCGGGCACTCAGCTCACCGAGATCGAACGGCTTGACCAGATAGTCGTCGGCCCCGCTGTTCAATCCTTCGATGCGATCGGAGATCTGGTCGTGTGCCGTCAGGATGATGACGGGCGTGCCGTCGCCCCGCATCCGCAGCGAGCGCAGGAGCGACAACCCCGAACCGTCAGGCAATCGAAGGTCGAGCAGTATCAGACCATAGAGAACCGTCTCCGTCGCGGCCGTGGCATCGGCAGTGCGCGTAAACCAGTCGACGGCGTGGCCGGCCGCCGCGACATGGTCGCGCAGCGCCTCCCCCAGAACCTGATCGTCTTCGACTAGTAGGACTCTCAAGATATCACCGGACACTTGTTCGTCCTTGCCTATGTTCGATGGGGGATGGGCGTCAAGCCCCTGAAGCATTGCGCATCACTTTGCGGCAGCGGCACCGCCGACGCATGGATGGTCGCGATCGTGGAGCAATGGGCGCCAGCGGGCTGCTAGGATGCGGCGCGTTCGCGAAACGCGCCGCGCCTCTTCATGTAACTGACGATCGCCGTACCGATGCCGACGAGCGCCATCAGAACACCGAGCGCCGCGAGTACACCGGCATTGTGTTCCACGGGGGCGGTGCTCGCGAACTTGTACATTTCGGTCGCGAGGATTGCGATCATCGCAGCCGAGACGGTCGAGTAGTCCTTGCCGATAACGCGCTTGACGTTGAACGACATTCCTTCGGTAGACTGCGCAAAGTTCCTCATTCGCAATGCCCATCGCGGCACGTCGCGGCAATAGGCCTGGTAGGCTTCGCCGAATGTTCTGTCGAGGAAGGCTTCTTCGGCATAAACGATGCACTGGTACATGAAGGCAAAGAGCCCGATGCCGAAGACGACGAGAAGCGGGTTGCCGTGCAGCAGAAAGACGCCTGAATAGAGCAGCATGTTTCCAACGTAGAGCGGGTTGCGACAGACGCCGAACATGCCTTCCGTAACGAGATCCTTGGCGTAGACCTTTTTCTTCAGGCCGCCGCGCTGAATGTATTTGTACCCGACCACGGTCGCACGCAAGGTGAGGCCAGCCAGGATGACCAGTACGGCCCCGAGGTCCTTGGCGAGCGTTAGCGCCGGGCTATCGAGCACCAGGGCCGGAGGCGGCGCCAGCAGGAACAGAACAATGATGATGGCCGGAAACAGTTGGTTCCGGAAACGGAAGAGAAAATTGCCGATCGCGATCATGGCCCAACGTTCCTACTTGATCGCGATGATGCCGCAGAAATTGTACCAGCGGAAAAAGACCTCGACGCTGCGGAAGCCGGCTTCCTTCAGGAGCTCGAGGTTTTCCTCCAGACGGTAGGGAATGAGCACGTTTTCGAGTGCTTCGCGCTTCTTGGCGATCTCGATATCGGAGTAGCCGTTGCGGCGCTTGAAATCGTAATAGTGCTCGATGAAGAGACGATTGAACGTCGAATCTTCACTGGTGAGCTTTTCGACAAGCAGCAGAGCGCCGCGTTCATTGAGCCCGTCATAGATCGTGCGCATGATGCGCTCGCGATAGAGCGGACGGACGAACTGCAACGTCAGCAGCATCATCACGACACTTGCGTCGTGAATGTCGATGCCCTGGTGAAGGTCGCCGACTCTCAGGTCTATCGACCGGTTGGTGTTGGCTTCGACGATCTTCTCCCTCGCCTTCTCGATCATGTCGGGAGCGTTGTCGATGCCAACGAAGCGGACGGAGGGATCAACCATAGTGTCGAGGCCGAGCAATGTCGTCGCCGTCGAACAGCCAATATCGTAGAGACAGCTACCCGGTTCAGCGAAGTCTCCAGCTAGTTCGCAGGCCATCCGTTGGATCTCACCGTAATAGGGAACCGAGCGGCTGACCATGTCGTCGAAGACAGCGGCCACCGTCGCGTTGAACGCGAAGTCGCCGACCGGCTGATCTGGTGTCGCGAAAACCTCGTCTCGCCTGTTGTTGTTCTCGTGCACCTGTAGGTGCGGTACCTTGCTAGCCATTCGCAGGTTCCTTTGTCCGTCCAAAGCACTACGCGGACCCTTGCCTTCGTTGCGGCAGGGGCCAATTTGCGGGCTAGAGGGCCATCGAAACCTGACATGAACCTGAATGGCGGCACCAACGCACACGACACTCCAACAGCGCCAATGTAACGCTCTGATTTTATGAACTTGCCGGCCGTCCGGATGCCGACTATTCGAGATCGTCGGCTCCGTCGTCAAAAGTCACGGAGCAGCGATGCCCGGCCGGTATGTGGTTGTTGGGATTGGGAAGCTCTATTCGCAAGCCGAATGTGCCGCTCGCTGCGTCGAAGACCTGATCAACCACCTTGATCTTACCGGTAAAGCGGCCCTGGATCGGAGCATTCGGGACTACCTGCGCATCCATTCCCACATGTAACTTGCCGAACTCGCTGACCGGGATGAAGGCCTCGACAAAGAGCGGGTCAAGCTTGGCAATTGTCGCCAGCTTGCCGTCCTGATCCAGGTATTCTCCGTTGAAGAGTGAACGCTCGAGCACGACGCCGCTGATCGGACTGCTTATCGTCCTTTGCTCAACCACCGTCTGCGCCCTTTGCAGTTCCAGCTCAGCGCTGCGCTTGCGAGTTTCGGCGGTCGCAAGCTCCTTCTGGATAACCTCCATTTCGGCAACGGCCTCTTCGAGCTTGTCGGTCGAGGTGACATTGCGCGCAAGCAGCGCCTCCGTCCGTTTCATGCGGTTGCGAGCAAGATCGAGCCGCGCCTTCTGCGCCTCGATCTCGGAGGTACTCGCGGCCTGCTCGGACATCAGCTCCACGGTCGCCTGCTCCGCATCGGAATGGAGCCTGGCGATAATCTGGTTTTCGTTCACCTGGTCACCGCGAGCGATCAGAACCTCTTTCAAAAGGCCGGGAACTGGACTGCCGATGCGTACGACGACAGAAGGGTCGATGACGCAATCGAAAGCTTGTGCCGAAGCCGGCGCGATGGAGCAAAGCGGAAAGAGAACGGCGAGCATCTGCCGCGCCTTCGCGCGCCTGTCCGCCAGGGGTTTTACCACTCCGTCTTTTGACATTGCGTCACTTGTCATCTTGTCACTCCGGCAAGCCTGAAAAGGCCAGCAATGTGCCCAGGCGTCGATCCTGGGCCAGAAGGTTCTTTCGGTCCTTGGCATGTGTTCGTTCCGCCCGCTGCTGGGCAAGATCGAAAAGCAATAGCCGGGCACGCTTTCCGCATCGACCGAGCAGACGCAGCGGCTGCCAGGGAATGAGATCAAGCAGCGGGTCTTCCAGAGACAGGATCGCTTCCGTGCTTCCCGGGTCTCCCTTGCGGGCGGTTCGTCCCTCCATCTGCCTGTCGATGCGCCCCGCGTCATGTCGTTCGCTGAGCAAAACGTGAAGGCCACCCAGCGCGAGGGCCTGCGGGACCACGGCGATGTCGACGCCGCGTCCCGCCATGTTGGTGGCGACCGTCACCCGACCGACGCCGCCGGCCTGCGCAATGATCTCGGCCTCCTCCGAACTCTGTTCCGCATTGAGCACCCGATGCTCGATCCCTTGCCCCTGCAGTACGACACTCACTGCCTCGGAGGCCGAGACCGAGCGCGTCGCAATCAGGACCGGGCGGCCGGCGGCTTGCAGTTCCTGGACGCGTCGCACGATCGTAAGCCATTTGTCGTCGAGCGTGGGGCAAATCGTCGTCGGCAGTTTCGTGCGCCGTGAGGGCGCGTTCGGGGGAATGCGCATGACCTGCAGCCCGTAGACATGCCGGAGTTCTTCGGTAATTTCGCGTGCGGTTCCCGTCATTCCCGCCAGGTGGAGGTATCGGCGGAAAAACCGCTGATAGGTCATCCTCGCCATTGTCAGCTTGCGGCTGGTGATCACGCAGCCTTCCTTTCCTTCGACCAGTTGGTGCAGCCCGTCGCTCCAGGAGCGATCAGGCATCACGCGGCCGGTATACTCGTCGATGATCTGCACCTTGCCGTCGCCGACGAGATAGTGCTCGCCCTTCCTGAAGAGCAGCAGCGCGACAAGCGCCTGGCTTGCAGCCTCCTCACGCCGGATGCGATTGCGCCAGATGCCGCCGATCGCCTCGGCACGTTCTGCAAGCTTGGCCTTTCCGGCTTCGGTCAATTCCAGCCTGCGCTCGTCGAGCAGCAGCAGATAATGGGTCGGCTCCTTGAAGCCGTCGATCAGCGCGAAGGTCTGCTCCACCCATTGCCGCTCGCCGTCCGCGTCCGTTTCCTGGGAAATGATGAGCGGCGTTCTCGCCTCGTCCACCAGTACGCTGTCGGCTTCGTCGACGATGGCGAAATGCAGTCCACGCATGACAAAAGGTGGCGATTGGCCCCGGCGCTCGTCCAGCATGCGGTTCACCTTCGCGTGAACGGGGCGTGGCTGGCCGCCGAAAGTGATGCGGTCGCGCAGATAATCGAAGGCGATTTCCTTGTTGCTGGCATAGACGATATCGCACGCGTAGGCGGCCGGCCGATCCGGTCTTGGCACAGTACTGTTGACGAGGCCAGTCGTCAGCCCAAGAAAATCGTAGATGGGGCGAAGTATATCCCGATCGCGCGCCGCCAAGTAATCATTGACGGTGATGACGTGGACTGAAAGCCCCGCAAGCGCCGCGATCGACGCCGGCAGGCCGGCGGTCAAGGTCTTGCCCTCGCCCGTGTCCATCTCCGCCACGCGCCCCTTCAGCATGGCAAGGCCGGCAAGTATCTGCACGTCGAGGTGGCGCAATCCGATGGTGCGCTGTGAAACTTCGCGCACGATCGCAAAGCCGAGACAAATATTGGCATCGGTGAGGCCATGGCACCGCAGGGCCGCACGGACTTCGCCGATGCGCGCAGCGAGCCCCTGCCCGGTTTCGTCGCCCAGGGCTGCTCCCGCCGCATTGATCTTCTGGACAAGTTCCCTCAGATGGCGCCGGTGCAAACGACCGGCAACCATCTGCGGAACGCTGGTCACCATCTTCTCGATGCCGTCAAGCCAGTGCTCGGGTCGGTCCTGGCGTTCGGGGTAGACGACCAGTGGAGGCGGCGACCAGCTCGGGACGAGAATATTCATGGTCGCTTGCCCAATCCGCCTTAGGCGCTCGCTTCCTCGACGGGCGCATCTTGGCCGTTCCGGTAGTTCTTCGGCTGTTTCGGTACGGCGGGCGGAGCGTCTCCCTTACCGGCAGCATCCACGGCTTCGGGCATGCGCTCCAGCATGCTGGAGAAATGCCTGAGCGAGTGAAGATGCAGGTACGTGCATTCCAGCTCGTCATTGGTGAACATGGCCTGCAGGTCTTCGCTTGCCAACGCTTTCAGCTTTTCACGGTTGACCGTCATGAACCCGGAAAGCGACCGGCGTTCGCCGCTGTTGAGGTTGAACTGGGCCTGCATCGGCTGCAGCAGCCCCAGTGATTTCAACCGCTCACAATACTGGCGGGTTCGCTGGTGTTTTGCCTGATAGTCCTGCAGGAAGCCAAGCACGCTCTTCAGGTATTGGGTTTGCTGTCCCTCGCTGTCGAACAGGCGCTCGCCGCGGCCTTCGCGATTGAAGCCGTCGAAACTTTCGTCGATGTGAAGGATGAACGTCTTGCCGCTGCGGTCCGTTGAGAACACGAACGGATAACGGCGCACGAACGCCGGCACATATTTGCCGAGCCAGGCACCGTCGTCGCCGACGAAGAGGTTTTGCGTCTGCTGGGCGCCGAGAACCACCGCAGGTGTCACCGTGTCGTCCGTGCCGGCAAAGACGATCGGATATTCGGCGGCGGCCTGAGCAAATTCGATGGCCGTCACCGGAACCGAGTTCACTTCTTTTGCGAACTTGTATGAAGTTCCGCTTTTAATTGACACATCCTTATGGCGATCGGCCGAGACAGGATGCACGTCTTGATAGAAAAGAAGTTGCGCTGTCATGGTGGTTTCCCTCCAGTATCTTGTAAGTGCCACTCAGGTATTCTAAAAGACAATCGCCAGATTTTTACTCAGGCTAATTTGATCGAACACTTTATTAGACTTCGTGTCCAGTCAAACTTTAAATAAACGCAGGAATATCTGCCGCGTTGAACGATAAATTCTACTGGCGACGGGCGAGGACCCGTGAGAGAACCTCACAAAGACACGTCCACCTATTCGAGGCACGGTCGGGCTCTCGGTCAGCATCAGGTCGAGATGCAAAAGATTGGCAAGCACCCGCCGCTGTGACGTGTCGCGGGGGTCGAGCGTAATGGCGCCGCCGCCGGCGGTGCTGAGCGCCGCATTGGGCAATGTGTCGGTTAGCGCCGGAACCTCGCGGACAACAACCGCCCTGTAGATCTTCGAAAAATCCTCAACGAAGCGCAGACTTACGTCCCGTGTTTGCGAGCGGACAAGGTCGGCGTCCTCCTCCGGGACGATGACCCGAATGGTTGGCTTGTCGAAGTGCGCAACGTAGGCGATCACCTTGCCACGTTGCACGAACTTGCCCGGCAGGTCGCGATCGTCGGGCAGGATCAGCGTGCCGCTCGATGGTGCTCGGACGATCAAATTCTCCTGCCTTTGCCGTGCCAGGTCGAGATCGGCACGAGCAAGCCGCAGTTCCTCCTTGACCATGCTCGCATGGGCAAGATCCGACAGATCCTGCTTGGTAAGACGCCGTTGGAGCTCGGCGACACGCAGTTGCAGCAGTTCGACGCGCGCCGCCAGCAGCGGATCCTCCTGCCGGATCAGTGGATCGCCAGCCTTGACCTCGGCGGCGGGTGCGGCGGCGATTTCATCGACCGCACCATCGGTCTGAACATGGACGATCGCATCGCCTGGCAACCATACGATCCCCTGCACGACAGTCGCGTGCGGAATGGGCAGCACGAAGACTACCAGCGCGACTGCGGCGAGGACGGAGCCGACCACCGCGAATGCGCGGCCCCGGCTTCGCCGCAGGAGCGGGCTCGTCAGCAGGAACCAGAAAGCCTTTGCCAGCGGCACTGCAAACATCAGAATGAGCGCCCAGATGGCGAGCAAGGTACCGACGATGAAAAACTTCTGACTGACGAGCGCGATGATCGCGCCAGTGACCACAAGGCGGTAGAAGAACGCCGAGACGCCGTAGAGAACGAACCAGAACTCCTCCCCAGGCGCCGTCGCCGGCGAGTTGACCGAGCCGATCTTGAAGGCGTAGCGCTGAACGAGATAGGCGAGATATTTATTGGCCCGGCTCGCGAGGTTGGGTATCTCCAGAAGATCGCTCAGGACGTAGTAACCGTCGAAGCGCAGAAGCGGGTTGCCGTTGAAGAGCACGGTTGACACGCCGCCGATCAGCATGACGTTGAAGGCGAAGGCCCGCACGAGCCCCTCCTCCGCATTGACCCATACGATGAGGGCGACCGCGGCAAGCGTCATTTCCACGAAAATGCCGGCGGCACCGACGAGGGCGCGTTGCCACTTGCTGGCAAAAGCCAGACTGTCGGATGCATCGACATATGGGACCGGCATGAAGACCAGCATCATCGCACCGACCTCGTGGACGTCGCCGCCCCATCGCTTGACTGCGTAGGCGTGCCCTAGCTCATGCAGGGTCTTGATGAGCGGATAGGCGATCAGCATCAGGAAGAGGTTCGACGTTGACAGAACGCGGTCGGTCACGTTGGCGGTCAGCGCGTTCCAATTCATGCCGGCAAGAACGGCGGCATAGGCGACAAGACAGATGAAGACGAGCGCGCCGAACCATGAGAACAGCACCCGGCCGACAATGGCGGTGGCGTTCAGAAACTCGTTCGGGTCGAGAAGGCCGAAGCGAATGGCGAGGGGATTGCCGAAACTCATCAAGAGCTTGCGATTGCGCGCCTTCTTGCCGCGCTCGGCGATTTCATTGATATCGGGCGGAACATTGCCGAACAGGACGTCCGCCGCGTGCAACTGCCCGAGAAGCTGGATGACCTCATCCTGGGTCACGACCTTGTCGGTGAGCTTGTCGCAGGCGATGTCCCAGATCGCCTGCATCGTCCGGTGGCCATCCATCAGGCTGATGATGAGATAGGTCTCGGGCGTGAAGCGGTGGAAACGCCCGGATGTCCTGTCCTGCAGCACGTACCAGAGCTGATCACGAAAGACCGTGCGATGGATGCGTACATGGCCGCGCAGCTTCAGCTTCAGTTGCGCGACGCGGTACCAGGATGAGCTGAAGTAGGACCGTTCCATGTCCGCGCCCTCACGGCATCCAGCGCCACGCGGCGAGATAGGCCCATTGCACCATCTTGTCGGTGTAAACGCGGATCAGGAGCCGTTCGTCGACGGAGGTCTTGGCAATGCCCTCCATGCCAGGCCGAAGCCGATCGCTCAGATGATCCAGCGCTGCTTCGACCTTGAAGAAATTGTGTCCCTCCTTCTGGGTGGAAATCGCGGTGATCTGCTCGATTCGATAGGTGAGCGGCTCCTGCGGAAGCGCGGAAACTCGCAGGACTCCCTGGCGGCCGATCTCGACATCGTCAATGTCGCTTTCATCGACTTCGAGGATGACGCGATAGGACTTGAGCGGTGCGACCGTAAAGAGCTCCTGCCCGCGCTCGACCGCAGCGCCGATCGACTGGCTGAGGTCGCCGTTGACGACATAGCCGTCAAAGGGAGCGAGCAGCCGGGTGCGCTTGAGCTGTTCGTCGATCAAAGCGAGCTGGGCGTCGGCCTGATCGATCTGCGACTTGACGATGAGCGCCTCGGCCCGTTCGTGCTGCATCAGCGCCCGGTCATATTCGGTCGTCTTCTGCTGTCGGGTGGTCGTCAGCCGAAGCCGTTCCAGTGTCAGATCCTGGTCGTCGAGCTGCGCCAGGATCTGCCCCTGTTTGACCACTTCGCCGGCCCTTGCCGACTGGCTGGATACATAGCCGTTGAATGGCGCCACGACCGTTCGCTGGATTGTACCGCGAACGACGGCCGAAGACGTGACGGAGTATTCCGTCGTGGCCACGCTGAAATAGGCGGCCAGGATGATGGCGATCAGCGTCGCGAGCTTGCGGCCGAAATAGCCTGGGCCCAGCAGGCGCCGCAACTGGTTGCCGGCGGCCTCCCAAAGCTTCACCAAGACGTTCCTGTCGTTGCGGCGTTTTTCCTCAAGCACCGGTCCGACGACCGCTGCCACTGCATCGCACAGGTCAACGGTCGTCTCGTCGAAGGCACTGCCGCGTGGGCGCTGCAGCGTCAGGGCGCCCACGATCTGATGCCCAGATTGCAGGGGGATCGTCAGCACGCCTCCGCACTTGTGCGTCTCGACCAGCTCTTCGTGCGCCCGAAGGACACGATACTCCCAGTGCTCCTGCGGCGGGTAGAGAACGATGGCGCGCTGATCGACAGCCTCGTCCATCGCCGCGCCGATGTCGCGAATGATGTTTACCTTGTTGCCGAAGCCTGCCGCATGCGAGACCGTCGCGACACGACATCGCCGTCCGCGGACGAAACCGACGCTGACAGGGTCGCAGGCAAGCCGCATGGCGAGTTCCGTCACGAGCGCGGTGGCCGCTTCGGCGAAACCTTTTGCCTCGATCACCGCGGCAAGCATGTCGAAGGCCAGCCTGTTGCGTTCGCTGATTTCTTCGTTTTCGACTTGGAGCTGGCGCCTGAGCAGGACCTCGACCCAGCCGGAGGCCCATTGCACCTTGCGCATCACCGCGTTGATGGCAGCAGGCTCGACGGAAAGCGAAAGCGCGCAGGCGCCATACAAGCGCTCGTTGACGATCAACGGCGAAGCGATCAGTTGCACCATACGGCTACCGGTCGTTCCGGTGGAGATGCCCTGGCGTTGGCTCAGCGCCCTCTCAGCGGCGGCCGTCAATCCCTCGTCGGCGGCCCTTTCCGGCCAGAAGGCGATCGGCGTGTAGGGCCCGGTGTCCGGTTCCCCGAGCATGACCATGCCGCTGGCCACGCCAGAGATCTGCCGGCAGAGTATGGCCAGCCACGTCTCCATGAATTCGTCTGGCTCGGTCGCATTGCGGAACTTTTGCCAGAGCGCTTGATCCAAAATAGCGTAATTCACCGCCCCCGGGCCTTCGACCGGGGGCGGTGGTGCATATTCCCTGGCAATGTGATCAGTCATGCCGGCACGCGGTGGCCAGACAGTTTACTCGCACGCTAGCGCCCTCCAAAGAGACTGACCAGTCGAGAAAGCAGTCCCTTTCGGGCCTCCCACTCGATTATGCCGTTCAACACTTCTTGCTCACTCGTATCCGCATCATTCTCACCGGCGCCTGAAGTCTTGGCGGCATGATCTCCGACCTGTGTCCAAGCCGTTGGGTCGACAAACGTGCCGGTTGCCTCGTCGAAGACCCATGACTTCTCGTCGCTGCTGCCGAAGCGCACTATGCCATCGCCCCCGCCCGTTGCCGGTTGCCACGCGGCCGCCAGAGCGCCTCTGCCGCTTCCGGCCCAGCCGGATGCCGCGGCTGTCTCGTTCGCCTCGCTAACCCCTGGGACATGGAGATCCGAGGCGCTGATGCCGGCAAGTTTCATCAGCCGTCGCTCAGTCGGGGTTACGAACAGACCCAACTCCTCATCGAACACCTGGGCGTCGTTTCGCGTTTCGGACTGGGTTGCCGGCAGCGGCAACCGGCGCTCGCCGACCTCAAGCGTTTCGGCCATGACGCCGCCGACAGCATCGTCGGCAGAGTGGACCAATCCGGCCCCGTGACCCATTTCATGGAGCAGGACCGAGAGCAGATCGAAGCGTCCCGCGGCTGGGCCGCCACCGATCGCCTGCCACTTACCGTCGACAAGGCTGTACTCCTCGTTATCCTGCGGCGTGAGATCGACGAACCAGCCCCGTCCGGCGGCGTTGCGGTCGATCCTGATTGCGCCGAACACGGCTTCGGCCAGTCGGTCGCCTTCGAGATCGACGATCTGCAGATCGATCGTGCCGAGGCGCGCCAAGGTTGATGCATCGAGCAGCCCCGATTTCGCCCAGAGGGCGACGGCATCGTCGAGCACCGAGAGTGCCTGTCCTCTCGTGATCTCACCACCGGCGACGGTCGTGTCGCCGGTCGCCGCCAGCAGATTGGTCGACGTGTTGAAGGCGGGATCGTTGGTACGGATCAGGAAGCGATCGAACGAGCTTGATCCGACACGTGACATCGTGCCGAAGCCGCCATCGACCAGTGCGGCATTGAAGCCATAGGTGCCGACGAGGCCGCCGTTCACCTGAATGCTGACCGCCGCCCCCTTGAAGATCACCTTCAAAGTATAGTCGACGCCGACATCAAGGACGCGACTGAAGGACTGATCGACCTTGTAGCCGCCCTTGGCACTGACGTGGCCAACAAGGACCTTGTCGTTGGCCACATCGAGGGCGACGAACTTGTAGTCGTTCGGACCATAGCTGTCGAAGACGATGCCGCCCGTGCCCGCCGTCAGTAGCTTGGCCTCGAGTTCGAGGTAGGAGTCCGCCCGGAGCTTGGTGCCAAGGTTGAACGTGCTGATGGAAGCACCGGCGGCGCCGACGAAGCGACCACCTGCGACGGTCCAGCCCGTGGCCGCCGTACCGCTCATCGGGAACCGGCTGGTTGCGTCGAAGTTGTCGGTATAGTCAAGCGACAGGTTTGGCGGCAGGATCTGAACCGAGAAGTTGTCCACCTTCGACTTGGAGCCATCGTTGCCGGCGCCCACCAGACCGCGGTTGAGGCCCACGGGCACGCCATCCTCGATCCTGGGCGCGAAGGTGTAGCCGAACCAGTTCACACCCGCGACCGTCACCGTGACGTTCGTGCCGTTGACGGCGACGAGCACGTCATAGGTTATGCCAGCCTTCAACTGGACGGGCTTGTTCGACTGGGCGACCTGGTGCCAGCCGCTGGCGTCGCGGTAGCCCATTTCGATCTTGTCATTCGAGATGTTGATACCAGCCCATTTGAAGTCGGTCGGCGAGTGGTAGTCGAAGATGACATAGGCGTTGGCCTTCCAGCCCGCCAAAGGCTTCTGAGCGGTGATCTTGGCCGAGATCTCGAAATAGATCGGCAGGTACTGGTCGGCATAGAAGACCGCCGCCGCCTGCCCCCACGATGTCTCGGATTCGACCGACATCATGCCGCTCGAGACTGAGAACTTGCCCTGGTCGGCGGCGAACACGTCAAGCGTGCCGTCGTTGAAGTCGGCCGTGCGCAGAACGTCGCGTCGTCCACCGGGGATATTGCCCGGTTGCGGATCAGTCGGTCCGCCGGTCTGGTCTTGCCAGATGCCGTGATCCTTCTGGGTCACCAGGCCAAGTTCGCCTTCGACCCCGCCCTGGAACTGCGACACATGGCTGTATTGGTCACTGCCATTGACGCTTCCGGTATCGGCCGTGCGGGTGATGTCGACACCATCGCTGAAGGCTTGCGCATAGAGGAAGTCGAAGAGCTGCGGCGGCACCTGACGGCTGACCGTCGCGATGCCGAACGGAGCGAACGGCACGAGATAGCTGTTGAACTCGCCGACCCAATCGATCAGGCGGTCGCCGCCGGTGTTGCCGATCAGGATGTCGAGCCCGGCGCCGCCGAAGACACGATCCTCGTAGACCGGATGCGTTTCCGGCTGGTCGTTCATCCAGCCATTGGTGCTAAGCACATCGTCGGCATTCATGAGGTCATTGCCCCAGCCGCCATAGATGTGATCGCGCCCTGTGCCGCCGACGATCCAGTCGTTGCCGAGGTCGCCGAAGATGGCGTCACTGCCGTCCGTATTGCGGTCGGCGAAGGCGATCGGCGTGCCGTTGGGCGAGAACGCGATCGCGCCGTTGACCAACGGTCCCTCATTGTCGACCAGGTTGAGGAAATACTGGAACTGGGTCGGCGCAGCACCCGACTTCCAGGCGGTTCCGTCAGCATTGAACAGAATCGTCCGGCGCGGATCGTATTCGTCATAGAGGAAGAATTCGCCGAGCTTACTCTGAACCGGCTTCGGTGCGTTCCACGGATCGGTATCGGCACCAAAGCGCAGGATGTCTCCCGGGTTCCAGGGCCGTGTGAAATCGGTGCGCACCAGCCCGACCACGACGCCGTTTTCGAAGCGCTGGGTGTAGCTGAGCGGCAGGGCTTCGCCGCCGCCGACGGCATCGTCGCCGGCGCCGCCATGGATGAAGTCGTCGCCGAGACCGCCGAAGATGATGTCGTCGACGACATTGGCGTCGAACAGCGGATCATCCGCGCCCTGAGCATTCGGCTTCAGGTTATAGGGCGTGAGGTCGACCGATTTCTTCAGCTGGCCGCCGATATTGATCGTCTCGGTCTGCACCTGCCCGGGCGTGTAGATGAATTCGTTGAGCACGTCGCCCTGGCTGGTGCGGGTATCCGGGTCGGTGGCAAGGAGGGCCAGGACGCCGTAAAGCGGCTCGGCATAGGTAGCGCTGTTGCGGCTCGTGAAGATCCGTCCGTCGTCGCCGAGGATGCCGTCCTGGCCGGTACCGCCAGAGATCCAGTCATTGCCCCAACCGCCGATCAGATCGTCATTCTCGGCATCGCCGAACATGCGGTCGTGGCCGCCGCCGCCATAGGCGATGTCGTCGCCGGTTTCGCCGTGGAATTCGTCATGGCCGCCGATGTCATTCTTCGCCCACAGACCGAATTCGTTGCGATAGGCCGCGTCGTTCGGGTTCGTCTTCGAGAACAGGTCAGGACGGAAATCCGGGCCGCCCGGTGTGTAGTCGAGAAGGTGCACGCCGCGGACGACGATGCGTTCGGCGCCGGCGCGGGCCGGATCGTTCACATCGTAATTGTACCGGACGTAGAGCTGCTGGTTTGCCAGCCCGTTGGGGTTGATATCGACGCCATTGATCCCGACAATACGGACGATATTACCGTTGTCGCCGACCATGGTGTCGGCATCGCGGGCATAACGCGCAGCCGCAAGGGTGCCGTCGCCCGGAAGGTCGAGGTCGTTCCGGTCGATTTCGCCGCCGGTACCGCCGAAGATGTAGTCGTCGCCGTCAGGCCGTGCATTTGCATCGGTCAGGCTGAAGAACGAGGACGAGCCGCCGACCAGGTCGTCCTGGCCGAGGCCGCCGAACAATTGGTCATCGCCACCACCGCCTTCGATGTAGTCCTGGCCATCGCTCGCAGCAGCAAAGGATGCGATCACCGTCAACGGACCGATCGGATCGACAACACCACCCGACGTCCGGGAGGCACCGACATGCGACGTGCCGGCGAAGGCAAGTTCGATACCGCCGTCGCCCTGGATGACGTCATTACCCAGTTGGCCGAAGATTTCGTCATGACCTTCGCTGCCGGCAATGTAGTCGTTGCCGAAACTACCAACGCCGGCAGCTCCCTGGTCGAAGGCGAAGGTGTGAAGGGTCGCATAGTCGACCGCATACTCGCTCCACCACGGCGCGCCGTCCGGGTCGCGGTAACGGCGTGCGATACCGTCGACCAAGAGGAGACCGCTGTTGTCGCCAGTGACGGTGCCGAAGCCAGCCGGGATCGGCCGATCCGTACGGCTGTAGAGCAGCGCGCCGGCCAAGGTCTGGAAGCGCTTGCTGAATGTGTCGTCCAGCAAGTTGCCGTCCGCGCCGCCCTGGCGGGTGAGGTAGACGTTGTCGCCGAAGATGCGATCGTCCTGCTGGTCGCCGTCCAGCATGTCATGGCCGGCACCGCCGACGATCACATCGCGGTCAAGCCCGCCGAACACGATATCGTCGGCGCCGTTCTGCAGCTCGGCCGACTTGATCGCCGTCACGAGCACGAGCTCGGTCGTCTGGATTCGCTGTTTGAGACCGGACGGCAGGTTCGGATCGTCCACGAACATCTCGATGACGCCATGGTCGGCGAAGATGATGTCGTCGAAGTCGCCGAGCACACCGGCTGCGGCAACGGCACTCGGTCCGTAGCCGAGATGCGATGCGCCATCACCGAAGATCAAGTCACGGCCGGCCTGCATGAGGTCGCGAACCGCCGACTTCACCGGCTTGATCGTGGTGCCGTTGGTGTCGGTGTTCGGGTTGGCGGAAGGCAACGGGCTGTTGTCGACCGTGTCGATGAAGAGCTGGCGGGTGAAGATGTTCACGTTCACGCCGCTGTCGCCATAGATATGATCGACGCCGCGGTTGCCGATGATCAGGTCGTCGCCGGAACCACCGGCCAGATGATCGCCGGCCTGGCTGCCATAAATCGTGTCGTTGCCCGCGCCGCCATAGATCGTCAGGCCGACGCTGGGCAGACTCCCCCCTCCAACGCCCGCAAACAGTGCGCTGGCGTCGATGACGTCGTTGCCGGCGAGCTTGTAGGGGTTGGCGAGCGGGAAGACCCATTCATCGTCCTCGTTCTCGCCATCCTGCAGTTGCGGGAAGGGATCGAACGGCTTTTCACCGAATTCCATGCCGAGCACATTGTGTGCCTGGCCGGAATACCAGATGCCGTCCTGGCTGGTGTCGCCATAGATGACGAGCGGCGAGTTCGGACCTGCGCCGCCATTGACCTTGATGTAGTCGCCGCCGACGCGCTTGCCGCCATCGAGCGTGGTATCATAGCCGAAGACGGTCAGTTGGACGCCCGTTGCCGGTGTCAACGCCACGTTCTGCAGCGTCATCACCGCGGCGGTCAGCGCCTGGATCGTGAACGGTCCGGCATAGCCGCTGACATAGACCTTCTGGCCGACATAGAAGCCGTCTGCTTGCCAGCTCCCGGCGCTGCGCGTCAGGCTGTTGGTGGCAACGTTCATCGTGCCGGAAGCGGTGATCGTGCGTGCTTCGGCGACATGCAGAGAGCGTTCGGCGTAGCTGTTGAACGCATCGGCCGCCAGCGAGACGCCGGCCCCCTGTCCGATGTGGGTGTTCGGCGCGCTCAATACCAGGGCGCTGAGATCGCCCCAGGTCAGGGCCGAGTTCGGCGGCGGCGGAAGGGTCGCGTCGACAATGGCAAGGATCGTCCGGGTGTAGGTCTCGCCCTCAAGCTGGATGACCTGGCCGACCTGGTACCGGTCTTCGGACCAGTCGCGCCCATCGAGGCGGGTCACGACGAGCGAGCCACCGCCGGCACTGGCAATGTTCATCTTGCCGGCGCTTTCGAGGTACATGTTGCCGCCGCCGTGGACGAGCGTCAGGCCGCCATGAGCACCCTGCACATAGAAGCTTTTGACCGCATCGTTCTGCGTGGCGAGCAGCGCGCCTTCTAGCTTCAGCGAGAAGCCGTCATCGGAGATCTCGATAATGCGGAAGTCGCGCTTGCCGTTTTCATCGACCATGGTGATGAGGTGACCGGCAAGATAACCCTCATCCGCCCACTTGATGCCGTCCTGACGGGTGACGATGCCACCGGTATAGGTCGGATCGATACTGACATCCGTGACCACCGTTTGCAGGATCGCGTCGGTGACCGGGTTGATGCGGTTGATAGTCCGGGGCGCGTCGCTGACGAGCGCGAGTTGACCGCCGGTGACGCGCATCGTCGAGCCGACAATCGAGACGATCTGGTATTCACCCTTCGCGAAGTCCTCGTCGATAGTGATGAAATCGCCGACCGCAAAGCCGGTCCATGAGCCTCCATCGGTGCGCACGATGATCCCGCCGGCAATCGTCTGGGCGACGTCGACGGACTTGTTGACGGTGATCACGTCCTTGTCGATCGCGGTGATGGTCAGTGCGCCGCTGGCAACGCCAGCGAGCGATGGGCCGCTGAGAACCAGGATCGAATTGTCGTTCGGGTCGGCGCCTTCTTCCGGATGCAGCGGATCGATGAGGGCGTCGTTGATCGCGACCACGGTCCAGGTGCCCACCTGCCCCGCAATCTTCACGGTCTGGCCGACGAGGAAGCCCATGGACTTCCAATCGAAGCCCGCGCGCACGATCGTGCCGCCGTTGCTGCCGTTCGGCGTCACCGTGAAATTATTGGTGACCTGAACGGAGGGCGCCGGATCGAGCGTGCCCTGGATGACGAGACCATCATTGCCCTCGCCGAGCATCAGATTGACGACCTCGATGGTGCTTTGCGTCGCATTGGTGCCGAACTGGCCGTCAGAACCGACGCTGATCTTGCCGAAGCTGATGCCGCCCGGGAAGAAGCCCGATTCGCCGAAGGTCGGATCGCCGGTGACCCCGAGGCCGAGGCTCAGATCATCGGCCATGTTGAAGCCGGTCAGCGTCGTCTGCGTCATGACGCCGTCGACATCTTCCTTGCTGGTGTCGTTGAAGATGTTGAGGACATCGATCTGTTGCGATTCCGGCGGCTGGGCGCCGATGGCGATCAGGAAGTCGTCCGCTTCACCCGGCAGTTTCAGGCCGTTTTCCAGCGAACGGTCAGCGCCCGTCGGGCCGCCTTCAACAGCCAGCGGTCCGCGCAGCTTCGAGAGATAATGTCCCGAAGCCGGGAAGACCTTCACGCCTTCGCGCGTGACGGGGATGTCGTAGTTGTCGTCCGCCTGCAGGACGACCGTCTGCTGGATATAGTAGTTCCCCGGATTGAACGTCGCGACCGCCGCGGTGCGCAGCACCTTGACGCCCGCTAGCGTGCTGCCGACCGGCAGCAGTCCAGCGTTCTCCGAGGTGATCTGGATCGTGGCATCCTTGGTGTCGTTCTCGCCGCGAATGATCGCGATCTTGAAGTTGCCGATAACGTTGTCGGCGGCGTCGAAGACACGGATCCACTGGCCTTCCAGGAAGCCATAGGCGAGCCAGCCGTCCGCATCGTCGGCAAGGCCGGCGATCGTCATCCGATAGGTGGGCGTGCCGTCCTCGATGACCGTATGGAACTGGATATTGCCCGTGAAGGCGCCATCGCTGGCGAGGTCCGAGAGGATGACATCGGCAAGCTGGCCGCCGGTACCGAACGTCCGGTCAACCTTGATGAACTTGCCGTCGACCGTGTCGATTGCGGTGATGTAATAGTCACCGCTGTTGCCGCCGGCGTTGCCGACGCGGATCTGCTGGCCGACGAAGAAGCCTTCATCGACGAAGCTGCCGAGATCGGCGCCCGTGCCGCGGGTAATCTTGCCGTTGAGGCCGTCATTGCTGAAGACGAGGTTGCCGTCGAAAATCTGCGTCGGCCGGAGCCCGCCGATCACCGTATAGCCCGAGCCGGGTGTGACGGCGACGCCGTTGACGCTGACGACATCCGCCAGTCCATCGGTGACGATCGCGACCTGTACGGTGGTGCTGGGCGCCTTCGTCAGCCGGATCGTGTAGTCGTCCGTGTCGCTGCCATCGGCATTGAGCAGCGTCGTGCCGCCGCTTTCGAGCACGACGGCGCCGGCCGTGTCGTTGTCAATGACTTCAATGTCGACATAGCCGGGGCCGGAGCGCAGATTCGGGAAGACATAGTCGTGGTCGGCGTCAGTCGTCAGAACGTCGTCGCGCTGGAAGTAGATGACCGCCGTATGCGGATCTTCGCGCGGGATATCGTCACGCGCCTGAACGCCGATGCGAACCGGGTCATCCCAGTTGGTATGGTCGAAGGTTAGCCGCCAGTAGCCGTCGGCATGTTTGTACATGCGGTCGCCGACCGAGTTGAAGATGTTCGTCGGATCGTCGACATCGAAGATCTGGATATCCTCGTCGCTCGCCTCGTTGAGGAAGAGCTTGACGACGATGATGTCACCCACTTCCGGCGCCGTCGAAAGCTGAACGAGGATCTCGTCCGTCAACTGGGTCGTCGGGCTGCCTTCGATGACCAGCGACCGGCCGTCTTCGATGTTCGTGCCAGGCGCCACCTCGGTGACATAGATTCCGGGTGTGTCGTTGTCCCTGACCAGCACTTCAACATTACGGACGTCAGCCGCGTCAAAGGGGTCGCCGTCGGGATATTCGGCATCGATGTCGATGACATTGGTATCAACGCCGCTCAGATCGGAAATCACGCTGTGCTGGATGACGACCACGCGGTCGCCTTCTGCCCGCGGGTCGTCCGGCGCATAGACGTAGACCATCTGCGGATTCATCCAGTTGCTGCTGTCGAACCGCAGCACGACCGCGCGATCCTTGATGATCTGCGGTACGCCGTTGACCATGACAACATGCTGGAAGTCGCTGTCGGTGACGGTTCCGCCGGGGTTGACGGTGGACAGCCAGACCGTATCGCCAAGGCCGTTCGGCAAGGGCGCTGGGTTCAACAGTGTGCCGTCTTCCTCTTCCTGCGGCGAGCGTGCCGCAGACACGGTGACATAGACCACCTGGCCGGCGAGCGGAGCGATTGCCAGCTTCACCGTGTAGCTGTCCACATTGACCGGGCCGCCTTCGCGCACGGCAGTAAAGCCGCCGGTTTCGTCGATGCGGATGATGCCCTCTTCTCCGGAAGCGACGTTGTAGTCGAAACCGTCGACCAGCACACCGTCGTAGAGCGCGTCACCGGACGTGACGAGATGATCGACAGCACCGGAGGCCCCTTCGAGCTCGCGGGTCACGATGTCTTCGGTCACGTCGCCGGTGACGTTGATCGTATCGGATCCCAGGCCGCCAATGACGCGATAGGCAACGCCGAAGGCGGTCGACTGGACAAAGAATTCGTCGTCACCTTCGAGACCATCGACTTCGACCACTTCGATCGTGGTGTAGCGCACATTGAGACCGGCGCCGAAAATGCCACGTTCGGTGATCGCAAAGTCGTCGGCGAACTCCGTACCGAGGATGACGAGCTTGTCGAAGCCCGTGCCGCCGTCGACGGAAACCGGAGCATTGACGTTGTACTGGACCTCGTCCTCACCACCACCGGCGCGGATGTCGGGCGCCCGCGCAACAGAGAAGCCGAGCCCGATGATCGGCATCGCAACGCCCTGGTCGTCGCGCACGATCACGTCGTCGGTGTAGTCGTCGGGCGTGGAATCGGCATCGGCAAAGTTAATGACGCCGTCGCCATTGGTGTCGAGCGTGACAGCCGGCAGGTCGTCCTGGTCGATCGTGCCGTCGCCATTCCAATCCTGGTTGGCAACAGCGGCGATCGCAAAGGCGCGCACGATGAACAGGTCGTTGTTGTCGTCGCCTTCGAGCCTCAGCTCAGCTTGGTTCGAATAGACACGGAACTCGTCGTTGCCGGTTCCGCCCTGCGCGACCAGCGGCGCGCTGATGCCGGGGCTCAGCCAGCCGCGTGTCGTAGCAACCATGTCCGGGAAGACGTCCTGGGCGAGCAGGCCGCCGCCGAAGAACGGCGTGACGCCGTTTTCCGGATCGTCGGTGCGCTTGTTGCCGAAGATCTGCCCGATCTGGAAGGAGTCGTCCCCCGCTCCGCCCTGAAGCGACACGATCGCCGTCGTATCATCGGAATAGAAGTTGTCGTTACCGCCGAGGCCTTCGACGGTGACGCGACCATTGAGGGCCGTGTCGTAGTTGATGCGTGCGCTCTCGTTCGACGGTTCGTTGTCTTCGATCGTGTCCGCATAGGTGGTCGGCTGGCCATAGACCATCGCGACATAGGCCGGGCGATCGGCCGTTTCATGCGGCAGATAGTTCGCACCGCGCAGCAGGAAGATGTCGTCGATCGGCTTGTTGCCGTCGCCGTCCTTGCCGTTGAATGCCGAGTTGTAGCCGTAGACGTTCAGCGCATCGACGCCGTCGTTGGAGCGCCCGGTATCGAGCACGTTGATGACGTAGTTGCGGTTGAAGTCCGTGCCGGCCGTGCCGCGGCCCGGATTGTTCGAGCCGAGCGTGTAGACCTCATAGAGATCGCTGCCGGAGACGCCGTCGAGCGTCAGCGTGTGCTCGGCGACTGTCGTCATGTTGGGCGATGTCTGCGTCGCTGTATCCTGCAGGTAGTAGACCGTGAAGCGATCTTCGCCGTCGGCAACCGTCGGATCAAGCGTCTGGCTGCCATAGGCCCGCGTCTTCGAGCCGAGGAAGATATAGCCGGGGCTCCCCTGGCTGTTGGTGCCGCCGGCGCCCGAGGGATCGCCGAACTGGATGGTATCGACATCGGTATTGCCAAAGATCCAGGTCAGATTCGTGGCGTGAGGCGCAGCCGTCTTTGGTGCAGCGGTACCAACAGGCGTGCCATTGCTCTTGTTGCCGGGCGTTACTGCGGCATTGGCGATGATGCGCCCGCGCAACAGCATGACCGAACCGAAGCCGATATCGGCATTGGCAAGCAGGGTGATGGCCTCGTCGAAGGCGGTGACGTCGCCATAGATGTCGATCCGCTTCGCCGCCAGGATCTCGCTGTTCGAATCGAGTGTGACGTTGTCGCCGACGCGCAACTGCACATTGCCCTTCTCGGCGAAGATCTGGCCATGCGGGATGAGACGCTCGGCATCAGCCTGGAAGGTCGGGAAGGTGAGGCCGTCCTCGGAGAAGCGTGCGCTGCCGCTGTGCAGCAGGTTGAGGTTCTCGCCCTGGACCGCCGTCTCGCGCACGGTGATGCGAATGTCGCCGTCATAGGTATGGGCGAGCACGAGCCTGAGGTTGCCGGCGCTCTCGCCGGGATTAACGGGTGCTTCCGCCAGAAAGATGTTGTTGTCGGCTTCCAGCGCGACGTCGTCGTTCGACGAACCGCGCGATGAATCGATCTCCAGATCATTGTTGAAGGCACCGATCGAGCCGCCGCCATTGGCGTCGAGATCGATACTCTGGCCGAGCAGGTCAGCGAAATCGTCGCCGGCGCCGTTGTTGCGCGCATCGAGGATCGAGCCCGAGACGGTGCGCAGCGAGATGTCACGCGTCGTATGGACCGTGTGGACGAGCAGATCGCCGACGACTTCATCGAGGAAGATGCCGAGCGTGCTGTCTGCGGTCGTATCGAATGCCCTGAGGACACCGAGGCCACCAAGGCCGTTGCGGATGTCGACGTTGATCTCGAGGAAATCGGTCGGCAGGCCGATACCGCCAAGCGGTGAATTGATGTCGAGCAGCGTCGGGTTGAGAACCTGCGCAGCGACCTGTGCATGGTTCGGATTGAAGAGACCGACACCGGCGGCCATGGTGATGTTGCGGCCGGCGACATCGGCTTCGACATCGCCTTCCGTCAGGCCGCGCGCATCGAGAATGCGTCGCGGCGCATAGAGCAGCACGTCCGACGCGGTCGACTTGATCCGCTCGACGCGCATGTCGCCGGTCTTTTCGCTCAAGGCGATATAGCCGTTGGTCACCACATCGATATCGCCGTTTCCGGTGATTTCGATGATTCCGAGGACATTGATCGTCGTTGCGCCGGGATCGGGATTTGCTGCAGCGACGATGATATCGCCACCGCTGGTGACCGCTCCGGCCTGGAGGCCGGGCAGAGTCCGATTGCCGGTAGCCGGATCAATGCCACGGAAGTCGTAGGTGGAAGCGATCGGCGTGTTGCCGGTTCCGAAAACGCCGCGGCTCAGCTCTTCAGGAAGGCCGCTGTCCGGCCGGAAGAAGTTGTAATGGGTGATCCCGGCTGCCTGGCTCGGCGCCTTGACGAGCACGCCGCCCGAGGCCCCTGCGCCGCTCTGCTCGAGGCTCGCCTGTAGCAGCACATTGGCGCTATCGCCGGCGCTGATCCGGTCGATTTCGACAATGTAGTAGCCGCCGCCGAGATCTTCGCGCAGCAGGGACTTGAGGTCGAGGTTGATGTTCTGGACGGCATCGACGGTAAATGTCTCCGCCGCAATCAGGCTGTGCTGGTTGGTGAGCGGCCCGCTCGGCGAAAGATTGATCGCGACACCGGCGAGGGAATTCGCCAGCGTGCTCGCCAGCTTAACGCTCAGGCCATCGGACGAAGCGATGACATAGTAGTAGCCGCCATCGACGAGCCCACCGATCGCCGTGCTGACCGCGTCATAGCGCACGAGTTGGCCGGTATAGAAGCGGTTTTCGTGCCCGAGGAAGATCTGCTCCGTCAAGCCGCTGACACGGCCGGTATCGAAGCTGACAAGCTGCGGCAGGCCGGCGCTGTCGACGATGTCGATGTTGACGCGGTTTCCTGTCGTGCCGACGTTTTCGTCCGCCCGGATATTGAGGATGTGCGTGCGGATCAGGGATTCCCGGCCGTCGCTGCCGAGCACACCGCGATCGTTGGTGGCGAAAACGGATCCGTCGGTATTGACGATCGAGGTGGTCCCGATCGGGTTTTCGATGGTGCCGTTGATATAGATATCCGACCGGCCGCCCGTGTCGGTGATCTCAATCAGCGTCGGCGCCACCTCGCGCTCGATATTGAACGTAAGCGTCACCGCTTTCGACGGGTTCAGCCAGGCAAGCGGTTGCTCGTCGGTTACAACGTCGATGTTGTTGATGATGATGTCCTTGTCGGACTCGTTGCGGATCGTGACGCGCTGCAGCGTATCGCGGAACGTCCAGGTGCCGCCGGAACCGACCATCGTGTCGGAATCGAAGACGACGTCGCCCGGGCCAGGATTGACGATGTCGTTGACGACGATGTCGGCGCTCTGGATCGTATCGCCCTCTCCTTCGCTGCTGCCACCACCGCTGGCGCTATCGTTGACGGTCACCTCGACCGCGACGTCGATCTGGCCGTCAGCACCGATGACGAGCTGTTTGACAACCAGTTCTGGCGAGCGCCCGGAGAGAATGAGGACATCCGAATTGAAGTCGATCTGTTGCGGCCGGTCGTCGGGGCTGCTGCCATCGGAGCCGCCGGCGGCAAGCGAACGCTTGCTGTGGTCGGCGTCATCCGTCTGCGAGATCGAGCCGTTGACGGTGGAAGCATAGAGCGCCAGGTGTTCGCTCGATGCCGCGGGCTCCTGCGGATAATCCGGATGGCCGAGAACACCATCCGCATTGTCGCGCGGGCCGGCCGTGACCAGAGCGCCGGCGGCGCCGAATATCTTCGACGCCACGTCGGTGTCGTTGTGCGCATCGGAATCGACGAAGCCGAAAAGGCCTGTGGCACGGGCATAGGACTTGGCATGAGTCTTGACGTTGTCGTAGCGGGTGACGAGGTCGACGCCCTCCCAGCCGGTCAGTTCGGCGTCGGCATTGATGTGCACTTCCGCTTTCGGCCGGGCCGTTATGGTGCTTTCGGCCTGGCCTTCGCCATAGAAGCCGGCGCCGCGGCCGTCGCTGCCGGCGAAGACGTCGAAGCGCCCGACTTTCGCGCTGGCAACGGCGCGTTTGGCATTCAGGACCGCCCGGTCGCCGAGGGTTGCAATCGTGTCGGCCTGATCCGGATCGGGGTTCGGATCCGCAACACCGATATAGACATGCGTGACGGCGTCGCCATCTCCGCCGAAGCCGATGCCTGAACCGGTCGACTTGGCGGAAACGCCAGCTTCGGAATAGGCGGTTAGCCGTGCCAGTTCGCCGGCGACGACGATCGCGTCGGCGCCGATCGTCGCGGCACTGTTGTACTCGATCCAGACTACGGTCGTCGGCGAAGCCAAGCCAACGGCACCGCCAGCGCTCGCATGCGACGAGGCTCCGGTATTGGCATTGGTGCTGGATGCAACGGTGAAGTTCTTGCCGGCGACGATGCGCGTGCCGTCCCCAACCGAGGCAACACTGTTGATGTCCTGGTAGCTGTTGGCATCCGCGTCGCCGACGGCGACGAAGCCGCCGGTGCCGTTGACCGCGTGCGCCGTCGTATTGGTGGTGGCCGACGTGGTGATCGAGACATCGCCGCTCGTCGTTACAAGCGTCGCCGATATCGTGGCGGTCACGTTCGGATTGCTGGTGATATTGGCGTCATTGCCGTTGACGCCAACAAAGCCGCCGCCGGAACCCTTTGAATAGGCCGAGGATACGCCGTCGCCTGACTGCGGCGCGATTTCGCTGAGCGAGACCTCGCCCGGGCCGAACAGGAACTGGCCGCCAGCTACCGACGTCACTGCATCGTTGATGTCGATCCGAAGCTGTTGCTCGCTCGTGCTGTCGCTCGATATGTCGACGGCCAGCGCGCCAATGCGATGGTTGGCGTAGGGGCCGGCAAGCCCTGTCGGCGTCAACGTCATCTGCGTGCCGCCGGAAGGCGCGTCCCACAGTTCGAAGGTATCGTCGCCGGGCCCGCTGACGCCACGGACATAATAGGTCTTGCCGTCTTCGAGCCCGCCGATTGGCAGATTCTTGGCGTTGATCAGCGAATGGATGTCGTCGGCAGTCTTCGCCTTGTTGGGCGTGAGCGTGATGATCGACTGATCGAAGGTCTTGGTGAGCGTCGTTTCAGTAACGCTGTTGACGACCGACAGGATCAGCGTGCTGCCGCTGACGCCGGTAACGGTGTAGGTACCGCTGTTGGCACCGGCGCCGCTGATGAACAGAGTACCAGTTCCAAAACCGAAATCGGCCCAGTTCTCGCCATCGGTACGGATGATCCGGTCGCCGGCCCCATTGCGGACGAACTGAACCTGTTCGGTGACCACGTCATTGCGTTTCAGTTGGATCGTCGTCGAATTGACGACGTGGACACGGTAGGTCTGGCCATCGGACAGCCCTCCGATCGGCGTTCCGGGCGCTCCCGTTTCCGTTTCGACGTTGTAGACAACGTGCTCGCCCTCGCTGAACCCATGGTTCAGCGCGTTGCCGTTGTCGTTAAAGAAGCGAATGTTGTTCTGCGTGCCGTCGTCAATCGGTGAGCCATCGGGATTGAGTGCCGTCGGATGGACATCGACCTGCCGGCTGACGAAGGTCTTGGCGTCGGGCGCGTCATAGGTGACGGCAATGCCATTGGTGAACCCATGACCGGAGATCGTGATCTGATTGCCGGCGATGTCGTCGGGCTGGAAGTTCTTGAAGTAGTTTTGCGGGTTGACCGCCTTGTCATGCGTATTGACCAGTTTGATATGGGACTCGTCGATAACCAATACGTAGTAGAGATTTCCTTCTGTCAGGCCGAAGCTGTTAACCGTTTCGTCGGGCCCGGCATAGTAACGCACGGCATCGCCGCTGATGAAGTTATGCGCACCCTGGAAAGTAATAATCTCGGTTTCGGCATCGATGCTTGCGGCATTGAAAGTCGAGCCGAAGTATAGCTTGTTCGGGTCGACATTGCCGCCATCGATGACGTTGATGACGTTGTACTGACGGTTGACCGCCGGATCCTGCGGATCGGGCCAGTTAAGACCGGGGATCACCGCGCCACCGCTGCCGGCATCGTATTCGACGGTATCGCCGGTCACGAGACCATGGTTGTTGACGGTGATGGTGTTGGCGACACCATCGGCGTCGACGACTGCATAGTCGGGCTGCGTGCCTGGAATGGGCGCGGCAATCGCCTCGACCGAAACCGTGCCGGTCGCATTGATGACGCTGCCAGTGCCAATGGTGCTGGAGACGGTCGGGCTGACATTGGTCGTGGCATCGGAATCGCCGGCGCCGAAAATGCCGCCGATCGTCACGCCGACGACCTTCGAATCCCCTTCGGTGTTGGCGAGTGCCTTGAGCCGGATATGGCGTGCGGACTGAACGGACGTATTGTTGCCGATGGTCGCCGCAACGGAGGACGGGCTTGCGGTTGCCGTGGCGCTGTTGAGCGTCAGCGCCCCGAGGACGCCGCCGCCTGTCGCTTCCGCAACGGCGAGCGCGCCGTTGATCGCAAGCGCGTCGACCCCGATGTCGCGAACCGAAACGATATTGGCATTCATCGCCGCGTTCGACTGGCCGTTAGCGGTCGCTTCAGCATCGGTTGCACCGACAGCGGCCGCACCAAAGGAATTCGCCTCGGTGTTGGCGACGGCGTAGTTGCGCAGGCGCGACTTGATATCGATGTCGTTGGTAATGGTCAGGCTGCCGCCCGCGCCGATCGTAGCATTGACGATGGCGTTGGCCTTGGCGGTGGGCACTGCGCCCTGGCCGCTGAACAGGCCGCCACCCGAGGCTTCGGCAAAGGCCTTGGCGCCACGATCCGTCGCTGTTTCGCCGACGAAATTGTGGGAGGCGAGCATGACGATGCCGCCGGCTGTAATAGTCGAATTGCCACCGATCAGCGCACTTGTCGTCGGCACGACATTCACCGTCACGAAGCTCGTGCCGACCGCGCCGAGACCGATGGTGAGCGCGAAAACATCGCCCTTGGCATTGTGGCTCGAAAGCGCTTCCAGCGTCACGGTGCCGGTGGCATCGATGTTTGCGCCGCCAAGGATCGATGCTTCGATGTTGGTCTCAACATCGATCAGCGCAAAATTGAACGAGAGGCCGAGCGCACCGCCGGCGAGCGCAAAGGTCTCCGCCTTGGCGTCGACGGTCGAGTCCGCATGCACAGTGATCGCACCGACCGTGTCGGTCTGGCCGATCTGGCTGCCAGCCCCGATGGTCGCCAGAGATTCGATCGTGCTGTCGTCCGTGTCGCCGATATTGAGGTCGACATAGGAGGCGCCGGCCGCCACTGCGCCGACCTGTATGCCTGTCGTCGTGACGTCGAAGTCCTGCGTGTTCGAAGCGTTGACCGACAACAGGGCGGCATTATCCACCACGGTTCCATCGAGCAGGCGGGCCTGCACGCGGCTGGTATCGTTGATGACGATGACCGATGCGCCGAGGCCGACGAACCCGCCCTGGAAGGCGACGGTCGTCACATCGACCTCTTCGTCAAGCTCAGCCTCGACCTTGATCTGGTTGCCGGCGCTGAGGTTACCGCCGGCCTTTGCCTTGACCTGTCCGGAGACGTTGAGCACGGTCACGGCTGCGCCGGCGCCGACGAGGCCCGCGGCAGCGTTGCCGATCAGAAGATCGACCTTCATGTTCTGGCGCGAGACGACCAGAATGTCATGGCCGGCCTCGACATCCGCACCGGCTTCGATCGTGGCGGTGGTACCGTGCTCCTCATTCGTCGGGATCAACGCGGCATCGAGGTCCGCGCCCGAGAAGAACGACGGGTCGTTCAGCCGGTCCGATGCACCCTGCATGTTGTCCCTGACACGGGAGTCCGCGGTGCGGGAGTTTCCGTCGCCGCTGAAACCGGTCATCTGGCCGGTCAATTCGCCGACGCCGCCATCGGTCTTTTCGCCCGCATCGGCGGCCGCATTGTCGCCGCCGCCCGTGGTGGCATCGCCGGACGTACCTTCCTTCTCGTTGGCGTAATCGTCCTTGAAATCCTGTCCGATCGACCAGACCGAGACCGACGCCCCGAGGCCAACAACGCCGCCGACGCCGCTGAAGGCGAAGCCCTTGAGGACCTGAACCGAGTCTGCACTGACAGCGACATCGTTGCGGGCCAGGATGTCAGCATTCGCGCCGATCGAGGCTGTGGTGTCGTTCTTGATGCTGCCGAAATCGATGCCACCGCCGATGCCGACGAAGCCGACGGCAGCCGAGCCGGCAAAGGACGTGATGCGGACATCATTGGCGGCGTTGACATAAACGCCCTGCCCGAGGCCGACATTGCCCGGATGCAACTGATAGTCTGCAAAGCCCTGGTTGATCGCGGCACCCGCGCCGATGGCGGCCAAAGTGTCGGAATCGATGATTGTCACACTGACCGCACCGGCAATGCCGACATAGAGCCCGCCGGCGCCGGCAACGGCGATATGCGTAACGATTTCCGACGATTGCGCCTGGACGATCACGCCGTGCGCCTCACCGGAAAGCGTGGAGAAACCGGTCGGATCGCCGCCGCTGGTCGTGATCTGGCCGTCGAGCACGTTCGAGATACCCGCGCCGTTGGCGCGCGCGTCGATCGTCGCGTTTTCGCCGATCGTTGCCTCGGTATCCTTGGTGACGTTGACGACGCCAACGGAGCCAGCGGCACCACCGCCGGCGAGACCGATGGCGACCGCACCGGAAACGATGGTGAACTGCGAGTCGTCCTTGGCCATGACGGCGACATCGCCGCCGGCCTCAACCGTCGAATCCCCGATGCGCGCGAACGTATCGGCATCGAGCGAGACAACCGAGACGCCGCCGGCGAGGCTGACGGCGCCGCTTACCGCAAGCCCGGCGGAGACGACGAGAACCTTTTCCTTCGCAGTAGCGATGACCGCTACATCATTGTTCGCGTCTACGAGCGTGTCGTCGCCAATAGTCGCCTTCGTTTTCGTGGTAATGACCGACACGTCGACTGCCGGAGCGGCTGCACCCGACCCGCCGAAGGCCGCACCGGCGCCAACGCCGAGGTGGCTGAAATCGCTGGCCCCAGCGACTAGGACCGACTGCGCCCCATTGCCGCCACCGCTCATGTCCTGATTAATGCGGGCGCCTTCCCCGATCAGCGCGGTCGTCGTCGTGTTGAGTACGTTGACCGCCGCACCGACGGCGACACCGACGGACCCGCCGCCGCCAACGCTAATGGCCGCCGTTTCGATATCGTCCTTGGTGCTTGCCGAAACTGCGACGCCGCGGAAGCCGCCATCAACGGCGGCCGTCGCCGTCCGCTGCTGGGTCAAGCCTGGATCGGTTGGGGTACCGTCATCGCTCTCATCCTGGTCGAGGTCATTGAACTGGCCGAGGCCGCCGCCGCCTTGCTTGATCGGCACGCCCGCTTCGAGACTGTCCTTGCTGACCTGGCCGTCGGTCTGCGGGTCATAGCCATCGCCCATGCTTTGCGATCCGGCAAAGCTGATGTCGAACCGGCCGGTGCGTGCAGCCACGCTGTGCTGGCCCTCGCCGGTCACGCGCGCGTCTTCACCGATGAACGATTCCGTCGTCTTGGTGACGACGGCCACACCGGCTGCGACACCGACGCCGGCGCTGCCGCCAACGGCAACGCCGCCGACGATCAGATCGAGCTCCGTTTCATCGACCGCCTGCACCAGCACGCTGCCAAGGGCGCGAACGTCGGTCAGGCCCGCATTGCCAATGCCGTCGATCGGATCGTCGCCGATGAAGGCGCGAGTCTTCACGTCGAAGATGAACACATCCGCCGAGACCGTGATCGCGGCTGAGGAGGCCCCGCCGGCTGCGACCGAGAAGGAGCCGACATCCTCGTTGCTGGTTGCCTCGACCTTGATGTTGCCATCGGCATCCATATCCATGCCGGAATCGATCGATGCCTGCGTGGTCTTGATCAATGTCGCGATATTCACGCCGGCGCCAACTGCGGCGCTGCCGCCGGACGCAGCAAGCGATCCCGCAACCGTCAGGAGATCCGTCTCGCCATAGGCGTAGGCGGCAACACCCGGATCGTTTGCACCGGACTGGGCCGTGACCGCCGTATTCGAGCCGATGCGCGCGATCGTCGTTTCCGTCAGCACCGTGACAGCGACAGAACCAGCCACGGCTGCGCTGCTGGTCGATACTCCACCGGCGGCGGCGATCGTGGTCACGTCCTCAGTCGAAATCGCCGAAACATCGAGACCAACGGGTCCGCCGGTTTCAACGTCGGCGTGGCCGCGGATCTCAGCCTTCACATCGTCGATGTGAACGAAGACCGTGCCGCCGATGCCGATGCCGGCACCCTGGCCGAAGGCGATGCCGCCGGCGAGCGCAAAGATCTTGGCGTCACCGGTTGCCTTGAGGGAGACATTTCCGCCGGCATGAAGCTCGGATTTGTCGAGTGCTGTTCCCGTCTCGACATAGGCTTCGGTCGAGCTGTCGAGCACGACGACACCCACCGAGGCCGCCACACCGGAGCCGCTGAGGCTCAATCCGAAGGTGGCTGCAATCGAGGTGATGGTGTCGAATGAATCGGCGTTGACGAGGATATTGCCGGCAATGGCACCGAGATCCGCAGTTCCGCCGACCCAGGCGCTGGTATTGCGGATGATGACATTCACGTCGAGGCCGATGCCGACACCGGCATTGCTGCCGCCGGACAGTCCGATGCCGCCAGCACCACTGACCATGGTCAAGATATCGGTCGCTTCGACGGTCACCCCGCCATTGCCGTCGAAATCGGAGCCGTCATTGATGAAGGCAAGCGTCTCCATGAAGACGACGTTGACGCTTGAGGAACCGCCCACCGCCGTTCCGTTGCTTGCCGCAACGCCGGCAGCAAAGCTGGTCACCGCCAGATTGCCGATGACAGGAATGCTCTCCGTAATCGGCAGCAGTTCGGCATGGGCCGTGACACCAATCGCGCCGCTCGCCTCGGCATCGACGCCGGTCCCGACGTCGGCCTTGGTGTTGAGATCGTTGACGATATTGATGGAAACCGCGACGCCGACACCGGTGCCGCCATTGAGGCTCAGCGCCGCGCCGCCGGCGATGCTCTGCATCTCGTTGACGCTGACCGCATTGATAGCGATCCCGCCGGCGTTGGCGTCGAGATCGGCGTTGTTGCCGATGATAGCACTCGAATTGACGTCGAGATAGTTGATCGCGACGGAGCCGCCGACGGCGGTGTTCTTCGAGACGGCGCCTGCCAGTGCCCGCGCCTGGAAGGTATTCCTTTCGCCATCGGCCGTGATTGCCCGCACCTTGATCGAACCGGCGGTAAGATCGGCGCCGGAATTGACCTGCGCGGTATTGTCGAGCAAGGCGATATTGAGGCCGACAGCGGCGGCAACGCCGGTATTGGCGCTCGTGTTGGTCGCCGTCGCCGTGCCGAGCGCACGCGCGTCGGTGGTCATGGTCGCTGCGATTTCCATCGCGCCCGAAGACCCGATCACGACATTGCTTGCGATCGTCGCGGTGTTGTCGGCGTCGAGGAAGTTGACGGCGATCGTTGCGGCGACGCTGGTCCCGCCCTGTGTCGACTTACCCGTCTCATTCGTGCTCTTGCTATCGGCGGTGCCGAGACTGCTGCTGCCAGATTGGGTCGGCGCCTTCGAGCCGCCACTCTGGTTCTGCGCCATGTTCGTCTGGTTGCTGCTCTCCTGGTCGGAGTTCGCCTTCGAGGTATCATTTCCCTTGGCGCTCGCCTTGGACTCTGCCTTCGTGTCGAAAGTCGACGTCGCGGTGACACTGACATTGTTGGCGCCGGAGAAGTTCCTGCCGACAAAGGCATCGTTGGTCACTTCGGCGATGTTCAAAGCGAGCGAAACGCCGACGCCGACATTGCTGCCGGCCGCTTCGCCGTCGCCGAGCGTGTGGATCGTGCTGGCATGGCTCGCCTGCGCGGCGAGATTTCCGGTCAGCGTGATCGCACCGCCAGCACCCGAGCCGATATGTGCATCCGTGTCATTATCCACGTAGGCGACTGCAATTGCGCCACCGACAGCAGTGTTGCCGGCTGCGCCCGCCTTTGCCGTGGTGGTGACCGTATCGTTCGAGGTGGCAAGTGCCTGAAAGTTGCCGGTGTTGCCGCTGATCGTTTCGCCGTTTTCGATCCCGGCGAAGGTCGTGTTGAGCGAAATACCAAGCGCTATCGATGCGCCGACGCCAGTGCTTCCTGAGCCGCTGCCGGCACCATGGGCCGTCGCTTCTGTCGTCGATTTGGTTGTGTTGGTTGCTTGCAGGCTGACGTTGCCGCCAGTGAGCGTCACAGACGTCGTGCCGCCACCGCCGTGGTCGAGCCCAATCGTGCCGAGCGTATTGGTGGTTGCAACGCTCAACGCAAACGAGCCCGCCACGCCGGTTTCGCCGCCGCTCGCACCTGACGTGGATTTCGCACCGAAATTGTGCTCGGCGTTGCCGCCGACCGTCTTCATCGTCGCCGAAGCGGTGAGGCCGTCGGCCGTGATGTGCGCGCCGGCGCCGACCGAAGCTTCGTTGCGCATGGTCGCGACGTTGATGGCAACGGCGACACCGACGCCGGTGCCACTGCTCGTGGTCGTCGCCTTGCCGTCGCCCGTCGCACTGGCATTCATGTTGTTGGAGGACTGGAGCTGAAGCGCTCCGGTGCCCGCACCTTGCCCCGCAATGATCGTGACGCCATCACCGATCGAGGCGACGGCGAGCGACGAGGAAACGTTGAGGGCGAGCGCTGCGGCGACGCTTACCTGGCCCCCGCCGGTACCGCCCTGGCTCGTTGCGGACTTGTCACCCGTGTTCGTCTTGCCCGATTTCTCGTTGGCAAGTTGCTTTTGTTTATTCTTCTGGTCGTCAGCGGTGGTGTTGCCGCTGTCGCTTTCCTTATCCTTGTCCGCACCCGCGGCACTGGCTGTAGCTTCGGCCTTGCTCGCGCCATCGCCATGGGCCGAGAAGCTGACATTGCCATCCGCAGTGATGTTGCGGGCGGTGCTCGCAGTCGCGCTGTCATCGACGAACGCAAGCACAATAGCGGCGCCGACCGCTGTATTCCCGGCGATTGCGTCGCCGAGTGCCGAAGTCGTGCTGTCGCCATGGTGGGTCGCGGTCGCGGCGAAGGCGCCGTCAAGGTCGATAAGGCCTCCGGTGCCGAGCTTTGCCTCCGTCACATTGTCGGCAACAGTGATCGCGATAGCGCCGCCAACACCGGTACCATCTTCGGCAGTCGCCCCGGATTCCGCCGTCGTGGTGGTCTTGTGGCTACCGGTGGCGCTGAGCGTCAGGTCGTCGAGTCCTGTGAGGACCACGGAATTTTCGACCTTGGCCGATGCCGTGTTGTCGGCTGCGTTGATGGCGAAGGAGGCTCCGACGCCGGTGCTGGCACTCTCGGCATCCGCCTCGGCGACCGCGCTGCTTTCCGAAGTATTGGAGACCGTCAGCGAAGCGTCGTCGCTGCTGAGCGTGACGCTGGCGAAAGGCCGGATCGCCGATTCTGCGGTCGCATCCGACACGTTGAGCGCAAACGATCCGGCAACGCCGGTGTCGCCGCCGCTGGCGCCGGAGGTCGAATGCGCTTCGAAGACGTTCTTTTGGTCGCCGCCGACATTCTTCATGGTGGCAGACAGGATGACGCCGCCGTCGGCGTTGACGACCGCACCGTTGCCGATGATCGCCCTGTTGCTCATGTCTGCGACGTTGATCGCCACGGCGGCGCCGACCGCCGTGCCCGAGGTTTCGCTTTCGAGCGTCGCGCTGCCATCGGCGATGGCCGAAGCATCCATGTTGTTCTTCGCCTGCAGGCTCACGCCGCCGGTTCCGGCGCCGTCGCCAGCCGTCACGTTGCGGCCAATGGCGATGCTGGCCAGCGCTTCGCTGTCGGAGACGTTGATCGCAAGGGCGGCCGCGACGCCGACATCGCCACCGCTGCCACCGCCGGTGTTGGCGGTCTGGCTCGTGTTGTCGGCATCGCCGGATTTGCTGTTGGCGAAGTCTACCTGCTTCTGCTTCTGCTGATCGGCCTTGGTGTTGCCATCGGCGGATTCGTCGTTCTTGTCGGCGCCTTTGGCGCTGGCTTTCGCGTCCGCCTTGCTGGAGCCATCGCCGAGCGCCGACAGGCTGACCGAACCGTCGGCACGCAGATTGCGGTTCGTGGTCGAAATCGCGCGGTTGTCGACGAAGGCAAGCGCAATCGCGGCGCCGACCGCGGTCGAACCGATCGCCGTGCCGTCAGCCGTGGTTGTGCTCAGCCCATGATGGGTCGCCGTTGCCAAGAAATCACCGGTTATGTCGAGCTCGACATCGTCCGTCCCGAGCGAGGCGCGGGTGGTGTTGTCGATCACGTCGATCGCCACTGCGCCACCGATGCCGGTGCTGCCGCCGGTGCCGCCGGCTTCCGCCGTCGTCTCGGATTCATGGCTGCCGGTTGCCGAAAGCGTCACGTCGTCTGCGGCCGTGACCGTCGCACCGTTTTCGAGCTCCGCGATGGAATTGTTGTCGATGACGACAAGAGCTACCGAGCCGCCGATGCCGGTCTCGCCGGCTTCACCGAGATCATCGCCATTGGGGGTGGCGGCCGTCTCGGCGTGAGTGGTCGACGAGGCCGTGAGGCTGAGATCCGCGCCATTGAGATCGACCGTCGCACCGGCCTCGATCACGGCTTCGACGTCGGTCCTGATGATGTTGATCGCGAGAGCCCCGGCGACATTGGTTTCGGCGCCGCCCGCACCGGCTTCCGCCGTCACGACAAAGCTGTCGCCGGCATTCAGCGTGGCATTGAGGTTGACGGCGCTCGCCGTCAGATCCGACGTTCCAGCGACATAGGCACGGGTGGTTACATCGGCGATGCCAAGCGCGACAGCCACGCCGACGCCGGTCCCGGCGCTGCCCGTAGCCGAGCCGTCGGCGGCTGCCGTGACGCTCTCGGTGGAGGTCGCCGTCAAGGCAAGTGTGCTTGCGGAAACGAGGGTGGAACTGTCGAGATAGGCTTCCGTCGTTGTCCGGTAATCGGAAACCGTGACGGCACCTGCGAAGGTGATGTCGCCGCCGCTGGTCGCCGCCTTGTCCGAGGTATTGCTGTCCTGGTTCGGGTCGGCGAGCCGCTTTTCGGATTCGCTCGTGCCATCGCCCTGGTTCGAACCACCGGCGCTGGAGATCGCGGTGGTGCTGACATTGCTGGTCAAAGTCGCGCTGAAGGCGACGGAATCGGGCAAGTTACCGCCATTGGCGTTGAGCGACGAGTTGCCCGCCATATAGGCGCGCGTCGTCGCGTTCACTTCCGAAACGGCAACGCTCGCGCCCTTGGAGCCCGAGCCGCCGTCCGCGGTTGTCGTCAGTGCCAGCTGGGTGTCGGCGGTCAGCGAAACGGCGCCGGATACGTTGAGGGCGCTGCCGCCCAGCACTTCTGTGATGGAATCGCTGAGAACAACCGTCACGGAAACCGCGGCATCCTTGGTCGTGTCGTTCTCGCTTGCATCGCCTTCGTCGGCCGCGGTCAGCGAAACGCTGACCGAACTGACGGCCGTCAGGCTCGCGGCCGTCAACGTGCTGTTGTCAAATCTGATCCTCGCCTCCGGCAGAACGGTGACGATGACGCCTTCGAGCGGCCCGACCTCCGCGGTCGAAGCCGAAACGGTCGCATCCGCCGTCGCCGAGATCTGCACGGCGCCAGAGGCGGTGATGGTCGCGCCGCTGAGGTCGATGATCGCCTCGGGTGTCGCGAAATAGGCGCCGCCGGTGATTTTGCCGTCGTCTTCGGCGAGCGCCACAAGGGTGACCGTCGTCGCCGAGACATTACCTGAAACCGTGATCTTTTCGACATGAACCGCCAAGGCGCCGAATGTGTTCGTCCCCTCGATGAAGACTTCGTCCTTGCCGTCATCGCCAGCCGTATCGGCAGCGTTCTCGCCAAAAACAGTAAAGCTTGCAGCCCCGAGATTGACACCGGTAACCGTTAGGACATCCTTCGACAGCAGCGGGATCCCGAGGTCGGCGCCAAGTTTGATTGTCAGGCTGTTGGTGGGCTTGGCGAAGGTGACCTTCTCGAAGGTCGGGATAAGCGACAGCGACTCGAGCGTCAGAGTGCCGTCACCGTTATCCTTCAGCCTTGCTTCGTCGTCGAAATCGCTGGTCGCGATAATACGATCGGCGACGACCGTATTATCTGTGATCGGCTCCAGGCCATCGTAGCGCAGAACCTGACCATCGCGGGTGATCGTGCCGGACGCGGGACCGGTCGCAACGTAGGTGACGGAATGGAAGAAGCCGCCATCGAGAACGAGACTGTCGAAGCCGCCGGCACCACCGTCCATGACGCCGGTCAGACCGCCGCCAGCTGAAACGAAGAAGGTGTCCTCGTTGTCGGCAGAACCCTTGAGATTCTCAACCTCGACGAAGGACACCCCTGAAACGTTGCCGGAATTCAATCCGGTTATGTTCCAGTCGGTATCTTCCGGCGGTCCGATCACTGCGTCGCTGCCGGCCCCACCGCTCAGCAGGACCTTGCCCGAAACGGCGTTGTCGAAACCATTATGGACGAAGGTGTCGTCGCCGGCGCCGGTGTCGATCGTCAGCTTCAGATTGGGCGAAGCGAAGGTGTAGGACACCAGCGCGCCGCCATTGATGCTGTCAAGCGTCGAGAACCCGTCTCCCGGCGTGCCGGCATCGCTGAGACGCAGAGTCTGCCCCTCGCCCGTCATGTCGGCAAAGATCCGCTCCTGCGCGGTTGTCGCATCGGTCACGGTCGAGACGCCACCGATACCGATCCGATGGCTGATCTCGCCGTCTGCGGCGGTAAACACACCGGAGCCTGCACCATCGACCGCGAACTCGACGAGATCGAACACGCCGCCGGTCAGCGAGAGCCTGTCGTCGCCGTCGCCGCCTTGAAAATCGATATCGAGCGCCTGAAGGAAATCCGTGCCGAAATCGATTGTCAGCGTGTCGTTCGCAGCAGTACCGGTCACCCGGATATAGTCGATTTCCGCGGCATTCCGCTGCGCAACGAGGAGGCTCGACCTGTTGTCGTAAACCTGGACCGCCTGGATCAGGTTGTCATAGCGCAGGCTGTAGTCAGCGCCGCCATCACCGACCATGTCCACCGCAAAGGGCATGATATCGGCAGACAACAGATAACGGGGCTCAAGCGTCTCGAGCGCGAGCCCGGGTAGGTGGCTGGTTTCCGAGCGCGGTGTGAAGCTTCGTGCCTTCCTGCCACCGAACCACCGGAAAAGGCGTTCGATCATCGCCGTTTCCTGGGGAGGTGGCCCATCCTGTGCGGCTGACTTTCGGCGGAGGTGTCGGGAATTCTTGGAATCAAGCATCGACGACAGCGGCATGCCACCCTCCCGCGTTCAAAGCTGTAATGAAACCCCTATATTCGAATGTTAACAAACTCTAATGCGGAAAGACAAGCCGTAATCTTTCGCAGTCAATAAATCTTCATAATCCGCTAGATTTTTACTTAAACCGGAAAGCATATGACAACTGCGTTACAGAATTTTCATAATAGATCTGTCGCCATTAACGGATTGGTTTGAATGGATTTTATAGCTCCTACGAGCTAATCCGGCCGCCTCTTTTTGATGACCCAAAGTGATCAGAGGCCCGATCTGCTCAGCGCCGCTTCGTCCGCCACATGACCGCCATTCGGGTGTCGATTAATCGCTTCGCGTTTAACGAGCGATAAAATTGCAATCACCAATTGCGCGCAGATAGTCTACGATCGTTGCGATGCCTTGCCTGCCTCCGGGAACTCCGACCTGAAAACCAATCGGAACCAGACAGGGCGTACGGCGGCCGCTGCCGAGATCACGCGATTTTGCAAACAGGCCGCCTCCCAAGAAGCCATGTTTGGCCGATAATCGAGCGATCGGAAACCGGAGGACGAGCTATGCGCTGCTCAGGTACGTTGCTGACCTTTGCGTTGCTCCTGTCGGAGGCGACTGCTCTTCATGCAGTCGACGTCACGCGTTCGGGCCAGCCTGTGTTTGACCGCGTCGTCGAACTGGTGGATGAGGAATTCTACGACACAACGGCGCTGGCCCGCTTCAACGCCGCTGCCCGGGCACAAATCGACGGGAGGTTGCACTCGATCGCGACCACGAGCTCACCCAGCGACGTCGACGACGCAATCACATCGGTCCTAACCAGTCTCCGGGTTTCGCATACCGGACGCTACAAGCCCGATACGATCGACTATTTCGAACTCTCCGACATTTTCCGTTTCGCAATCCGGAATGACATCCGCCGCCTCTTTCCGCCGGATGGCGAGGTCCGCTATCCCGGCATCGGCATGGTGACGACCGTTGACGGTGATCTTCGCTTCGTTGCCGATGTCTACGATGGATCGCCTGCCGAGAAGGCCGGCCTGCTCGTTGGTGACGAGATCCTGACGGTTGACGGGCTCCCCTACCGGGAAATCGGCTCTTTCGCCGATAAGGTAGGTCGAAGCGTCGAGATCCGGCTTCGACGTTATCGCGATGCCGCACCGATTTCAGCGAAAGTCCAGGTAGAGCGCTTGCGGCCGCTGCCGATGTTCGAGCGGGCGATCGACGAAAGCCTTGCACTCAGCGAACGCGATGGCCACAAGATCGGTTACGTGCGGATGTGGACGCTCTCAACGCGCAATGGCCTCAATATTGTCGCGGAAGCCCTTGCGACCGGCCGCCTCAAGAACGCCGAGGGTGTTGTCGTTGACTTGCGCGGGCGCTGGGGTGGCGGCCCTGCCGATGCGGCGGAGCTTTTCGTTGGCGACACGCCGTCCTTCCGGTTGGTGCCGCGCCGCGGGGATGCGACACTCGCAAACTTCCGTTGGCGAAAGCCGGTAATCGCGCTGATCGATAACGGTACGCGCAGCGGCCTGGAACTCTTCGCCTACGCCCTCAGGCAGAATGCCATCCCGCTGGTCGGTGAACGGACGGCGGGCGCCCTGCTCGCAGGCCGCGCCTATGTCTTGCCGGATGACAGTCTGCTCGAACTCGCGGTTTCCGATGCGGTGATCGACAACGACCTTCGGCTCGAAGCTGTCGGCATCGAGCCGGATATTTCGATGGCGTCGCCGCTTGCCTATGCGGCAGGAAGGGATCCACAGCGGGAGGCGGCGGTCAACGAGATGGCTCGGATGCTTGCCGCCGGCAAAAACGGAAAGACCTCGGCGCCACTCGATCCGGCGTTGACACGCTAATCCGGCCAATGATCATGCGTGTGACGCCTAGGCCTCCTGTCAAGCGCGCCCTGACGGCTAACACGTACCGGCGACGACTGTTGCGGTGGCGCGCAATTCGACTTTGCCCGCCCGGATCGACTGCCGGGCAAGATCCAGAACCTCAGCCTTGATACGCTCCCGTGTTGCAATATCCGCCTGGCCCAACCCCGCGACCACGGGTGCGGCGATTTCGGTCATGAAGGTCCAATAGTCTTCGGGCGTGTCGTGAACCATCGTGGTCGTGACCTCTTCCTCACGGACGTCTCGCAGGCCCGCGTCAGTAAAGACGGCAGTCATCAGGCCCTCGGGCGCACAGCGGAACAGGCCGGGGGCTCCCGCCGGCGGTTTCGGCATTTCCACGTGGCGCGCAATGGTCGACATGATCGTCGTTGCCCAAATGTTCTTGTCAGGCGAGGCCCAGACGGCAGCACAAACACGTGCACCCGGTTTCGCGACCCGCTTCAATTGTTCGGCTGCTGCCGCAACATCAGGGAAAAACATGAAGCCAAACCGGCAAAGAACAGCGTCGAACGTCGCGTCCGCGAAAGGCAATGCGCCGGCGTCGCAGATCCTGGTCTCAAAATTCGTCAGACCGCGGTTCCTGGCGTTTTCGCTCGCCACCTGAAGCATGCGCTCGGATAGATCCGTGACGGTGACGCGCCCGTTCGGGATCGAGGCGGCGACGGTCAGTCCCGGCTCGCCTGTCCCGGCAGCGACGTCAAGCACCTGATCGCCATCTTTGATCGCTGCTTGGCGGATCATCGCCTGGCCGAAGGGGGCAAGCCAGCCGAGAACGAGAGCGTCCCATTTCTTCCAGCCGGCCGAAAAGCGGTCCCAGGTTTCTCTTTGCTGATCGCGGATTTGATCGAGATGCGCGGACATACTGGTTCCTCCCTTGGAGCCGTTTTTCGACCTCGTTTGGCGAAACTATGAACCCGCTTTCGGATGGTACAAATCAATTTTGCGCCGGGATACGAGGGCCTTTGTGACCGCGGTTACATGTGAGCTTAGACAATCCGCTCTAGGGTGAGAGCGTAAGGCACGCTATATTCCAATTAAAGATACCGGGAAGGAGAGATTCGCACCGATGTCGAACCGGACGAACGTCAAGAATAGCGGCCGGATAGAGCCCAGCGACGAACAATCCCTCGGTGATCAATTGCGAATGATGCATCGGGCTTTCATGGCCTCGCCGCTACGCAACAAGATCATTTGGCTCAGCATAACCATCGTCGTTGTCATCGTTGTGACAGCCTTCGGCCAGATCATCCTCAATCGATGGTACAAACCGTTCTACGACACGCTCGAGCGACGCGACCTGCCCGCCTTTCTTCATCAGTTGGTCGTCTTCGCCCAGATCGCTGGCGTGCTTCTCGTCCTCAACGTCCTGCAAACCTGGCTCGGACAGGTCATCAAGCTGCGCCTGCGCGAGGGCCTGACAGAAGATCTCATAACCGAATGGATGCGCCCCTCGCGCGCGTTTCGTCTGGCGAACGCCGGCGCGATCGGTATCAACCCGGATCAACGCATCCATGAGGATGCACGCCACCTGACCGATCTGTCAGCCGGGCTTTCAATCGGGCTTTTCCAATCGGGTATTTTGCTGGTGAGCTTCATCGGCGTGTTGTGGTCGCTGTCCGACGGCTTCGTCTTTCATGTCTCTGGCTACGCCTTCGCCATTCCCGGCTATATGGTCTGGGCCGCCATTCTCTATGCAGGCACGGCCTCGTGGCTAAGCTGGCTGGTCGGCCGTCCGCTGGTGGCGCTGAACGGTGAACACTATGCCCGCGAGGCGGCGCTGCGTTTCTCGCTGATGCGCGTTAACGAGCATATCGAGGCGGTGTCTCTATCTTCAGGCGAGGCCAATGAAAAGAAGCGCTTACAGCGCGATCTCGCCTCGGTGCTCGAGATCAGCTACGGCCTGTTGCGCGCGGTGACACGCCTGACCTGGGTGACGGGCGGTTATGGCTGGATCACGGTCGTTGCCCCGATCGTCATTGCGGCGCCGGTTTACTTTGCCGGCGACCTGAGCTTCGGCGGGCTGATGATGGCGGTCGGTGCCTTCAACCAGGTGCATGCGTCGTTGCGCTGGTTCGTCGACAACATCGGCGCGATCGCCGACTGGCGTGCCACGCTGCTACGCGTTGCCGCCTTCCGTTCCGCATTGCTGATGACCGACGAAAGGCACGAGGGCGACAAACGTATCGACTTCAAGACGTCGGAAACGTCGCAGATGAGTTTCGACAATATCGAAATCGTCTCGCCGACGGGCTGCATCACGCTGCGGGAGCAAAGCGTAACAATCGATCCGGGCGAACGGGTGCTTGTCACCGGTGCGCCCGAGGTGGAGAAGGCGCCGTTCTTCCGGGCGATCGCTGGCCTTTGGCCCTGGGGTCACGGCCGCATTGCACTGCCGGTCGATGATGGCCTCGCCTTCGTTCCGAAGTCACCTTACTTCCCGCCCGGGACCCTGGGCGAAGTTCTCGCCTATCCAGGTCCAGCCGATAGCTACAGCAAGGGTGAACTTGCATCGGTGCTCTCCAAGGTCGGGCTTGGTCGCCTCAGCGGCCGGCTTGACCAGGATGCGCGAAAGCAGATGAACCTCAGCGAAGCGGAACAGCGCCTTTTGGCGATTGCCCGGCTCAGCTTGCACAAGCCGCGGTGGCTGATCATAGACGAGGCGCTCGACACGCTTGAGGACGACGCCTACCAGCGCGTTCTGAAATTCATGGACGAAGAACTCCAAGGTGTCGCGATCGTCAATATCGGACGCACCGAACGCGGCAATGACTTCTTCACCCGCGTGCTGCACCTCGACAAGAACCCGGCAGGCAATACGCTGCGGCGACTGCAGCCAAAGAGCCTTCAGCCCGCCGATCCGCAATTGGTGGATTGAAGCAAGCGAGCCATTCGGAAGCGCCAGTAACGCATTGAGGAAAATAGAAAACCGCGCATTCGTCGAATGCGCGGTTTTGCCTTACCTAGCGTAAGTTTCCTTAGCGCGCCCGCAGCTTCATATGGCGGTTCACGTCCTTGTAGAGCAGATAGCGGAACTTGCCCGGACCACCGGCGTAGCAGGCCTGCGGGCAGAAGGCGCGAAGCCACATGTAGTCGCCGGCCTCGACCTCGACCCAATCCTGATTGAGCCGGTAGACCGCCTTGCCTTCGAGCACGTAAAGGCCATGCTCCATGACGTGTGTCTCGGCGAAGGGAATGATCGCACCGGGCTCGAACGTGACGATTGTCATGTGCATGTCGTGGCGCAGGTCCGCCGGATCGACGAAGCGCGTCGTCGCCCACTTGCCGTCGGTGCCAGGCATCGGCGACGGGGTGATTTCGGCTTCATTGGTGAAGATGGCTTCCGGCACAGGCAAGCCATCGACATACTCATAGGCCTTGCGCACCCAATGGAAGCGAACCGGCGCTTCGCTTCCATTGCGAACGCTCCAGTTGCTGGCCGGTGGAATGAAGGCGAAGCCGCCCGGCTGCATCTTGTGCGCCTTGCCGTCGAGCGTAACGGTCAGTTCGCCTTCGACGACGAAGATCGCGCCCTCGGCTCCCTCGTCCAGTTCGGGCTTGTCGCTGCCACCGCCCGGAGCGATTTCCATGATATATTGTGAAAATGTTTCAGCAAAACCGGAGAGCGGACGGGACAATATCCACAGCCGGGTTTTATCCCAGAACGGCAGATAGCTGGTGACGATATCCATCATCGTCCCCTTCGGAATAACGGCATAGGCTTCGGTGAAGACCGCGCGATCGGAAAGGAGTTGGGTTTGCGGCGGGTTGCCGCCATGCGGCGCATAGTAACTACGGTTGGTCATATCTTCCTTCAGTCTGCTGGCAGGCACCGCCTCCTCTTATCAGCGGTGCAATTGGTTCGTTTGAGCGTCAAAGCAAGGCGGTGCGAAGATCGCGGGGCTGATCCTTCTCCTCGTCCAGATCCAGTTCCGCTTCCACATGGTTCAGGTGTTCGGCCATTTCCTTGATCGCGCTCGCGACATCGCGCGCTGCGATGTGTTCGACTACGGCCAGATGTTCGTCCGGCCCGCAATTGTGAAGGTGGTTCGAACGGTACATCGCGGTGATCAAGGATGTTCGGGAGACCAGGTCGCGCAGAATGCCGAAGAGAAAGGCCGAGCCCGAGAGTTCCGCGAGCAAAAGGTGAAAACCGCCCGAAAGCCGAACGATATCAGAGAGATTGCCGGATCGGCCGGCAATGCGCTCTTCCTCGATATGGCCTCGCAACCGGACGATATCCTTGGGGTTGGCGCGTTCACACAAGCGCTCGACGACGCGCTGCTCGATGGCCCGGCGGGCAACGAAGACATCTCGCGCCTCATCGACGGAGGGCTCGGAGACGAAGGCACCCCGGTTCGGCATGATCGTCACCAGGCCATCGCGCTCCAGCGCGGTCAGTGCCTGTCGGATGCGGGCCCTGCTGACGGAGAATATTTCGGCAAGTTGCTCTTCTTTCAAGCGCGTTCCCGGCCGTAGCCGCCGCTCTGCAATCGCAAGCCAGATCTTCTCGCAAATGATCGCCGTCGGAGCACCGGCGGCTTCGTCCGCGTTGTACATGAAATCTCCCTTAGCCGTTCGCTTACTCTCGCCGTGCGGCGCTCAAAGTCAATTCCATCAGCTGCAGTTAGATATTGACTACAAAATTGTAGACAATATTGTGTACCGCAACTTGATGTGCAATGGCAACTGCTTAAACACGACCGCGCGACCGGCCCGCAGCCGGGGCGCGATGCCACTTGAGAGCCCCGATGGACCTTAATTTCACTGAACTGCCGGACCAGGAGAGGGGCGTGATGCGCACTCTGGACACCACGGCCGACGTCCCCTTCGCAACCGTCCTCCGGAAAACGAGCTGATCCATGCGTCTCCTGCTCATCAACCCGAATTCCACTCGCTCCATGACCGAACAGGCGCATCGCAGTGCGGAGCGCGTCGCAGCACCTCATACCTTACTGGAGTCCATTAACCCTACGTCAAGCCCGGCCAGCATTGAAGGGCATGCCGACGAAGCCATGGCCGTACCGGCGATGCTCGCAGAGATTCGTAAGGGCGAGATGCGCGGCGTCGACGCCTATGTCATCGCCTGCTTCGATGACCCGGGCCTTGGTGCTGCGCGTGAGATCGCACGTGGTCCGGTGATCGGCATCTGTCAGGCGGCCGTGCAAGTGGCGATGAACATCGCGACCCGCTTTACGATCATCACCACCCTGCCCCGTTCCGTGCCGATCATCGAGGATCTGGCTGACGCCTATGGTGCCGGTCATCGCTGCCGCAAGGTCCGTTCGGTGGACATGCCGGTGCTGGCGCTGGAAGAGGACCTCGCCCATACCGAGGAGATGCTGATGCAGGAGATCCTCAAGGCGCGGCAGGAAGATGGTGCTGAAGCAATCATTCTCGGCTGCGCTGGCATGTCAGAGCTCTGCGACCGCCTGAAGGCGCGCACCGGCATGCCTGTCATCGACGGCGTGACCGCTGCGGTGAAGCTAGCCGAAGCCCTGGTCGGCGGCGGCTATGCCACCTCAAAGGTCGGCGCCTATGACTATCCCCGTGCCAAGGAAAACCCGGCCTGCAGGCTGGCTGACGTCGCCGGCTAAATCTTAAGCCTTTACGGGCCACCGGGCGGCACCCCGTCCGGTAGCTCTCGCGCTGGTGCCGATTGGCTAGATCAGCGCATCAAGGCGTCAAGCTGCTCCTGCAGCGTCGCCACCTTCTGCTCGAGCGCTTCCAGTCGTTCTTCGAGGGCGGATAGCGCCGAGCCACTCGGAGCCGAAGACACCACAGCCCTCTCGGCAGCCGGCTGCTCGACTTCACCGCACAGCAGATGCGCGAAGCGGTCCTCGCGCTGACCGGCGCCTCGGTTCAATTGAACGATCAGTGGCGGCCGGCGGCCCATCATCAGATCGAGATTGTCCTTCAGCTCCTCGATCGAAGAGAACCGCGCCATGCGCTCGCTGCGTGCCCAGAGCTCGTAAGCGGTCTGCGGACCGCGAAGAAGCAGAAGACCCAGCATGACGATCTGCGGCGAGGTCAGCGAGAAGCGGTTGGCTACCAGGTGCTCGTAGCGCTCGACCCTGGACGCAAACGCCTGGCGGACCAGCCCCTTCTGCGCCAGCGACGAGAGCGCGCGGTGGACGTCCACCTGTTCGACCGCCATGACGGGATCGCGGGCCGTCTTCTGGTTGGCGGCTGCATGCGCCGAATTGAGCGTCAGCGGGTAGACGTCGGGCGTCGTTTCCTTCTTCTCGATCAGGCAGCCGAGAATGCGGGCTTCAACGGCATTGAGGACGGGGAAATCGGTGTCGGAGGTCGTGTTCATAAGCCAACTCTTCAAATCAACGCATTCGATCCCAACCGAGCCCCCCAAGCGGAGTGCAGCCCGGCTTTCGGCCCCTACCCTAACGTGAGTGTCGAAGCCCGGAAATGGTCATCGGTCTATTTCGTTGAATTCCGGTTAGCACCGTAGCATTCGCCTGACGACAGGGATACGAAACACGGTCGTCCGCAATTCGGTTCGCCTGAACATCGCCCCCAAAAAAGAGGCTCCGCGACTGTTACGACACGGAGCCCAAGGCTTCAGGGAACTCGATGTGTCAGGCCGCGTGGGTCGCCTTCACCGTTTCTTCGATGCGGTGGCAGGCGGCACGCGAACCGTCGGCGAAATTGCGCATTTCCGGCCGCTCACTCTTGCAGCGCTGGTCCGCAAAGGGGCAGCGTGGATGGAACGTGCAGCCGGACGGTGGATTGAGCGGGCTCGGCACCTCGCTGGCAGCGATGCTTCGTCCACGCTTCGGATGGGTGATATCCGGGATCGTCTCCAGCAGCAGTTGCGTGTAGGGATGCCGTGGATTGGCGAAGAGCGTTTCGGTGTCCGCCTCTTCGACGATGCGCCCGAGATACATCACCGCGATACGGTCCGACATGTGGCGCACCACGCTCATGTCGTGGCTGATGAAGAGATAGGTCAGCCCCATCTCGTCCTGCAGTTTGCGCATGAGGTTCAGGATCTGGGCCTGGACCGACACGTCAAGGGCCGAGGTCGGCTCGTCGCAAACGAGGAACTCCGGCTCGCCGGCAAGCGCCCGTGCGATCGATATGCGTTGGCGCTGGCCGCCGGAGAATTCATGCGGAAACTTGGTTCCGTCCGAAGGCGCGAGGCCGACGATCGTCAGCAGTTCGCCGACACGCTCCATGATCTCCGCTTCCGAATTGCGAAGCTTCAGCTCGCGCAGCGGCTCGGCGATGATGTTGCGCACGCGCCAGCGCGGATTGAGGCTGGCATAGGGATCCTGGAAGATCATCTGCGCCGAAAGCGGTTGCCCGTTCTTGCCGGGCGCAAACCGTACTTCGCCTTCGCTCGCCCGGTAGAGACCGGTGACGAGCCGCGCGACCGTCGACTTGCCGCAGCCGGATTCGCCGACGAGGCTGAGGCAGCCGCCCATCGGCACGCTGAAACTGATGTCGTCCACCGCCCGCACGAACTGCTGCGGCTTGCGCTCGATCACCCGGTTGAGCCAGGGCGCGGAAACATCGAAATTGCAGGTCAGGTCGTTGACCGTCAGGGCATCACTCATAGAACTCCTCCTGCATTGAGCCAGCAAGCAGCAACGCCGCTGCCGACCGGGGCCGGCTCGGGACGATCCTTGCGGCAGCGCGGCCCCGCCTCCGGGCAACGCGGGTTGAAGGCGCAGCCGGTCGGGATTGCGTTCAGCCGCGGCATCGAACCGTCGATCTGGTTCAGGCGCTCGACGCGACGGCCGAGTGCCGGGATCGAGCCCATCAGACCGCGGGTATAGGGATGACGCGCATTCTTCAGCACGTCGCCGACCGGACCGATCTCAACCAGCCGTCCGGCATACATGACCGCGACACGGTCGGCGGTCTCTGCGATGACGCCCATGTCGTGGGTGACCAGCATGACCGCGGTTCCATGATCGTCGCAAAGACGGCGGAGCAGCGAGGTGATCTGCGCCTGGATCGAGACGTCGAGTGCCGTCGTTGGCTCGTCTGCAATGATCAGCTTCGGCTCGGCGGCGAGCGCGAGCGCAATGACGACGCGCTGGCGCATGCCGCCCGAGAACTGATGCGGGTAGTGGTCGTAGCGCGCTTCAGGCGCCGGAATGCCGACCTCCTTCAGAAGCTGGATGGCGCGCGCCTTGGCGTCGGCCTTGGAGAGCTTCAGGTGGAGGCGAATGGTCTCGACAAGTTGCGCGCCGATCGTGAAGAGCGGGTTGAGCGAGGTCAGCGGATCCTGGAAGATCGCGCCGATCTGGCGGCCACGCACGTTCTGCATCTCCTTGTCGCCGAGTTGGTCGATGCGGCGGCCGGCGAGCCAGACCTCTCCGCCGGAGATACGGCCGGGCGGCTCCAGCAGTCCCTGGACCGCAAGACCGGTCATTGACTTGCCGGCGCCGGATTCGCCGACGACGCCAAGGATCTCGCCCGGGCGAATGCTGAGCGAAACGTCTGAGAGTGCCGAAACCGTGCCATGGCGCCCGGGGAATTCAACGCAGAGGCCGCGAACGTCAAGCACGGCCGATGAAGCAGTTTCTGTCATCGCGGCACCTCCAGAGGGTAGCTCGGCGGGAAGATCTCGCTGACCGGCGGGTGACCCCAGCTTCTTTCGGGATATTTGGCGATCAGACCATCGAACTGCGCCTGCGCCTTTGCGCGCGCCTCGTTCATATCGAAGCCTGCCACTTCGCCGTCACGCATCGACAGACGGCCATCGACGAAGACCGCCTTGGTGACGCGTCCCGAACCGCCGACCACCAGCGTGGTGATCGGATCGACCGCCGGGGCCATGTGGTGGTCCATGAGATCGAAGACGGCGATGTCGGCGCGAGCACCCGATTCCAGGCGGCCGAGATCCGACCGGCCGAGGGCTTTGGCGCCTCCAAGTGTCGCGGCGTCGAAGAGATCGGCACAGCTGACGGCGCCCGGATCGTTTTCGACCACGCGGCAGGTGATCAAGCCGACCAGAAGGTTCATCAGCATGTCCGGCGGTGTCGTGTCGGTGCCCATGGCGATGTTGACGCCGCGGGCCTTGACGGAGCGGAACGAGTTCAGCGTGCTGCCGCCGCGAGCCGAAACCAGCGGGCAATGGACGATGCTGACGCCGTTTTCGGCATAAAGACGCAAATCGTTGTCGGTCGCCTGAGTCGCATGCGGCGCAATCAGCCGGTCGCTGAGGAAGCCGAAGCTTGCCAACCACTCCGGCGCCGTCTTGTCGTGCAAGCGGCGAACGGTATCGACTTCCATGGTGCCCTGCGCCGCATGCAGGCGGATCGGACAATCAAGGTCGCGCGCCGCGTCGGCAGTGCGGATCAGAAGCTTCTCGGTGCAGGTTTCCACCCGGTCCGGAGCCAGCAAACCCTTGACCAGTCCACCGTGGCGCCCTTCATGCTCACGGATGAAGCCGATGGCATCCTCGAGGCCCTTCAGGCCCCTTGCTTCGTCGAAGATCGCTTCGAGCTGGCCCGGCGCCGTCACCATCATGCCGCCGGCGCGATAGGCCGGGCTCAGATAGACGCGCAAACCCAGATCGCCGGCCGCGTCGGAAGCGGCGGCGAACTCCGCGACGGTCTCGCCCCACTCGCGGTAGAAGAGCGAGGCGATCGGGGCTGCCGTGGTGATGCCGTTCAGGAGAAGCTGAGCGAAGGCAAAGCGCTTCTGGAACGCCAGTTCCTCCTGCGTGTACATCTCATAGGGCCCGCGCTCGATATAGGAGCGCGGCCAGACGCGACCCTTGGCCCAACCGGGCTGATGGTCGATCGAAAGGATCGTCGTGTCGAGATCCGAAAGTGCATCGAGGTCGATCAGGCCGGGGCTGATCATCGCGGCCCCGAGATCGATCCGCCGAGCTACGTCGCCTTCGAAGTGTGGCCCGACATAGAGAAGCGTGCCGCCTTCAATGACGACCTCACCGTTCGGGATCAGCCGGTGCGAACCGTCCCGGTGACCGAGCACCCACTGCGCCGTCAGAAGCGTGCGTCCCTCGGGACGTTGGCCAAGTGTCAAATCCTTGATGGTGTTCATGGGATTGCTACCTCCGCAATACCGTTTCGAGCGACGACACGTCCGCGCTTGACGACCAGCGGCCGCGGCGCGACGTCGACGACGGCATGGGCCAGCGTCTCGCCGGTGAGCAGGGTGAAATCGGCGTCGCAGCCGACGTCCAGGCCGTATCCCCTAATGTCCATGACCTCGGCGCCCCCCTTGGAGCAGACATGCAGCGCATGTTCGAGATCGACGTCACGGCGCAGGCCATTCTTCATGCCGAGGATGCGGGCGCGGTCCATCATGTCGGGCTGTCCCCACGGACCCCAGGTATCGCGGATGCCGTCGCAGCCGGCCGCGACCTTGACGCCGGCGTCCTTCAAACGGAGGATCGACGGCACGGTCGAAGACGGTGAGCCGGTCGTGACGATGCGGATATCGAGCTCGGCAATCTGTTCGATCAGGCCGGCGACGCGCAGATAGTCCGGTGCTCCGAGCGCGAAGGCGTGACTGATCGCCACCTTGCCCTGCATGCCGAGCGCGCGGATGCGCTCGAACATCATCTCCATGCTGAAGGCACCGAGTTCGCCCTGCTCGTGCAGGTGAATATCGATTGGCTTTGCATGTTTGTCGGCAAGGCCGAAGATCGCGTCGAGGTGTCCCTTCGGGTCCCGGTCGATGCCGCAGGGATCAATGCCGCCAAGGACTTCGGCGCCATTGCTCAGAGCCTGGTCGAGGAGCTCGACCGTGCCCGGACGGGTAACGAGGCCCGACTGCGGGAAGGCGACGATCTCGATGTCGATGATGCCCTCAAGCGCCTTGCGGGTCTCGACGATGCCTTCCATCAGCCTAATCCCGTGGGTCGTATCGATGTCGACGTGGCTGCGGATGTGGCTCGCACCGTTGGCGGCGAGCATGATTGCCTGACGCATGGACTGGCGGTGCGGCTCGATGCCGATTTCAAGCCGCTGCTCGCGCTCGAAGTCGATGCGTTCGCGCAGCGTCGCAGACTTGGCATTGACATGCCAGGGCATGCCCCAGACCGACTTGTCGAGATGCGTATGGGCTTCGATGAGACCAGAGATCACGATATGGCCGTTGCCGTCCTCGGTTACTACGCCTTCAGCGGAAAGACCTTTGCCGAAGGCCGCGATCTTGCCGTCGCGCACGAGGATGTCGGTCGCTTCGCCGGCGTTGGGCCTGACGTTACGGATCAGGAGATTGGACATCATTCACCTCAATTTCGGATTGAGCGCATCGCGCAGCCAGTCACCGAGCAGGTTGACGGAGACCACGAGAAGGCAAAGCTGGACGACGGGGAAGAGCACGACCCACCATACGCCCGAAAACAGGAACTGGTTGCCGAGGCGGATGAGCGTTCCAAGGCTCGGCTGGCTCGGCGGCATGCCGATACCGAGGAAGGAAAGCGTCGCCTCCGTCAGGATCGCCATGCCGAAGTTCAAGGTCGCCGCGACCAGGATCGGCGTCAGCGTGTTGGGCAGGATGTGCTTCAGCATGATGCGCCGCGCCGGCGTTTTCAAAAGACGCGCGGCCTGGACATACTCCTTGCCGCGCTCGACGATCGTCTGGGCACGGACGGTACGGGCATATTGCACCCAGGCGCTGAGCGTGATCGCCAGCACCAGCACGGCGGCGGAGCCGACATCCCTGAGTTCCGGCGGCAGCATCTGGCGTGCGACGGCGCTGACGAGGATCGCGATCAGGATCGTCGGGATCGAGAGGAGCACATCGCCGATGCGCATCAGCAGATTGTCGATGAAACGCCCGAAATAGCCGGCGACGAGACCGAGGCTCAAACCCACGGCCAATGAAAGGACGACCGAGGCGACGCCGATCAGGATCGAGATGCGCGAGCCATAGAGAATGGCCGAGAGCATGTCGCGGCCTTGGGTGTCGGTGCCGAGCACGTAAGGCCATTGGCCATCGGCTTCCCAGATTGGCGGCAACTCGGAATTCCAGAGCTCGAGCTGGGCCGGATCGAACGGGTTCTGGGGCGCAATCAGCGGCGCGGAAAAGGCGGTTACGATCAGGAAGGTGAGGATGACCGCGCCGATGATCGCCGACGGCTTGTGGGTGAAGGACCACCAGAGGTCGCTTTGGCGCCAGCGGGCAAGCCGCGAGGGCCGGCGTGGCGGTGTGGTTTGCTGGACGTGATCTGTCATGGCAGCGACCTCAGCGGGTGGCATCGCGCAACCGCGGATCGATGACCGCATAGGCGATATCGACGAGCGTATTGAGCGTGACGAAGATGAAGGAGACGATACAGAGATACCCCGCCATGACAGGCATATCGAGGAAGGTCACCGCCTGGATGAACAGCATGCCCATGCCGGGCCACTGGAAGACGGTCTCGGTAATCAGCGCGAAGGCGATCAGCGAGCCGAAGTTCATCGCCGTCATGGTGACGACGGGCATCAGACAGTTGCGGAGTGCATGGCGGAAATAGATCCGCCAGCGCGGCACGCCGCGGGCACGTGCGAATTTGACGAAGTCCGAGCGCAGCACTTCCATCATCTCGGCGCGGACAAGGCGCATGACCAGAGTGATCTGGTAAAGCGCGAGCGCAAGGGACGGCAGAAGCAGGGACGCGCGACCCGAAGCCGTCAGCAAACCGGTGCTCCACCAGCCAAGCTGCACAACATCGCCGCGCCCGAAGGCGGGCACGAGGCCAAGCGTTACGGCAAAGACAAGGATCAAAAGGATGCCGACGACGAAGCTCGGCAACGAGACGCCGATGATACTGACGAATTGAAGCCCCTCGGAATACCATCGCCCGCGATGGATCGCAGTGATGACGCCAAGCGGAATACCGATCAAGAGCGACAGGACGGTTGCGACCAGCGCCAGCTCCATCGTCGCCGGGAAGCGTTCGGCAATCAGCTTCATCACGTCCTGACCGTTGCGGTAGCTGATGCCGAAATCGCCCTGTGCAGCGTTGACGACGAACCGGCCGAACTGGGTCACGAACGGATCGTTGAGCCCGAGCTTTTCGCGCAGCTCGATGCGGTCGGCCTGCGACATCTGCTCGTTGGCCATCAACTCCACCGGATCGCCGGCGAAGCGGAAGATCAGGAAGGCGAGCAGCGCAACGGCGAGCATGACCAGCACGGCATTGGCCAGTCGCTTGATGAGAAAGACAATCATTGGGTTTCTCGCTGAATGAGAAAGCCCGGCAGAGCGAACTCTGCCGGGGCAAGGAAACTCAATCGCCGATGCGCGTCAGCCAGTGGCGCGGCTTGTTGTCGGCGCGAATGGTGACGTCCGTGACGTTCTTGGACATCGCCCAGGCCATCGGCTGCTGGTGCAGCGGGATCATGATGACCTCGTCCTTGGCGAACTTCAGCGCCTCGGTTTCGATCGCCAGACGCTTGTCGTGATCCATCTCGACCGCTGCCTTCTTCACCATCGCGTCGAGTTCCGGATAGGACCAGCCGCCGTAGTTGGCGACGCCGGCCGCACCTTCGCGGGTCGAAAGCACCTGAACCAGGATCGAATAGGCATCGAGGGTTGGCTCGTTGGCCCAGCCGATCATGTAGGCGTCGGACTTGCCGCCGGCGCGCTTCGGCGCCTGAACCGCACGCGGGCCGATGTCGAGGGTCGGCTTGAGACCGACGCGCGACAGCATCGAAACGAGCGCGCTGCAGACGTCTTCCTCGTTGACGCTCTCGTCGTTCATGCAGACGAACGTGAACTCCTTGCCGACGGCGCCCGCTTCTTCGAGCAGCTTCTTGGAGAGTTCCGGATCGTAAGCGGTCGGCACGTCGAGCTCGGCGCTGTAGCCGGGGATCTCAGGCGCGACCATGGTGCCGGCGACATGCGACTTGCCGCGCATCACGCGCTTGAAGATGAGCTGGCGGTCGATCGCATGGTCGATCGCCTGGCGTACCTTGATGTTGTTGAAGAAGTTTTCGCGACCGTCGGCGAAGGTCTCGTGGCGGTTGAAGACCATGTGCACGGTGCGCAGGTCGGTGCGCTCGACGACCTTGATGTCCGGCGAACTCTTCAAGCGCTCGAGATCCTGCACGGGCGCGCCGTCTGTCAGGTCGATTTCGCCCGAAAGCAGCGCTGCGACGCGGGTGGCGGCCGAGGTGATCGGCATGAATTCGATGCGGTCGAGATTGTGCTTGGGCGTATCCCACCAGCCGTCGTGCTTGATGAGAACCGTCTTGCTGTCTGGAACGCGGGATTCGACCTTGAACGGGCCGGTACCGTTGGTGTTGTAGGTGGCGTAGCCTTCGACCTTGGCGCCGACGTCGGTCGGCAGCTCGGACTTGTTGTCGACCAGCCAGTCCTTGTCGAACATGAAGATGTTGGTCATGTCGTTGAGGAACAGCGGGTTCGGCGAATTCACTTCGATGTCGACCGTGTAGTCGTCGACCTTGGTGGTCGAGACATAGGCGGGGATGTTGCCGCGCAGCGGCGAGGTCGGGTGGCTGACGCGGGCCATGGAGGCAACGACGTCGTCGGCGGTGAAATCGGCACCGTTCTGGAACTTCACACCCTTGCGCAGATGGAAGCGCCAGACCTTGTCCTTCACCATCTCCCAGCTCGTGGCGAGCGCCGGCTCGACCTTGAATTCCGGCGTATAGCGCGTCAGGCCCTCATAGACATGGTTGAGGAAGGCTAGGTTCGAGGTGCTGCCGTAGGAATAGGGGTCGAGCGAGAAAATATCCCGCGGGCTTCCCCAGCGCAGCGTTTCGGCGGATGCCGAGGATGCGAGGACAGTAAATGCCAACCCCGCGAGGAGATGCTTTCTCAGTTTCATGTCGTTCCCTCTGTTTTCTCGTCAGTCGCCCTATGCCGGCGCTCTCGCCCACTCGTGAGCAAGCCACCCTAGATTTGAAGCTGTTGGCGATAATGTCAACTATTTTGTCGACAATTTTGTATGCATAAATGTTTTAAGTCGCATACGGTGTAAAAAGTGGGGATCGACTCCCCCAACAAACAGCCTGAAAGACGGCGGTCGAGCAGCAACTATGAGGCGAATAAAATCTGTCGGAACGCCTGAAACGGCACACCCGCCGGTATCGTTCGATCCGGCGAATGCAATTTGTCGCGCGTCAGCTCTCGAAGCGGTCTCGAATGGCGGGCATTTGCGCGTCGCGGCCGACGGCCCGATCCTGGCTTTGCCGATCCTGTCGCGGCTAAAAGTCGACCGGCCGAAACTGACCTTCTCGATCGCGGTCGACAATTCCGCCCGCGTCATCGACCAGATCCTCGACTACCGGGCCGATGTTGCGATCACCGCGCAGACGCCAGACGATCCGCGCCTTTATGGTGTTCATTTCCTCAGCATGCGGATCGGGCTATGCGTACCCGTCGGCCATCCGCTTGCCGAGCACGACGGCGTGAAGATGAGGAGCTGGAGGGCATGTCCTTCGTCATGCGCGAAAGGGGGTCACGCACACGCGAGATCTTCGAAAGGAACCTCGCCGAACACGGCACCACCGTGCAGCAGATCGTCGAGATCTCGTCGCGCGAAGGGGTGCGCGAAGCGATCGCCAACGGTGTCGGTTGCGGCGTCGTCGCCGACCTCGAATTCGGCCACGATGCCCGTCTCGCCTACGTGCCGATCGACGACGCCCGCGAACTCATCGACGAATATGCCATCTGCCTTGCCGAGCGCCGGCACCTGCCGCTGATCCGCGGATTTATCGACGAAGCGGGCCGATTGCGGCCGGACGACAGCGAGGCGGTCTTCGCGACGCCGCTGCCGGGCGTATATCCCGACACGCACGATCGCAAAACGACCTGGCCGACCACACAATAGTGACGGTCAGCGCACTTGGATCACGCGATTCCGGGCGGAAATCCACTTCACATTTTTCCCGGAATTGCTCGAGCGCTATGCCGCGCCGCGAAAGGTGGAGAGGAAGGACGTCAGGTTGTCCGATAACGCATCGCAGAGATAACCGCCTTCCTGTACGATCGCGGTCGGAAGGCCGAGGCCCGCGATCGCCTCACCAATCCGGGCAAAGCCCGGAGTAGAGACGGAGAGCCCCCCGAAAGGATCGCCTTCGAAGGCATCCAGGCCGAGCGCGACAACCAGCGCGTCCGGCGCGTAAGCGCGGATGCGGCGGAAGGCGACGTCGAGCGCGGCGAGAAATTCCGCATCGCCGGATTTGCGTTCGAGCGGCAGGTTGAGGTTGTAGCCGAGGCCCGGCCCCTCGCCGCGCTCGTCCGCATGGCCCCAGAAGAACGGGTAGAAACGCACTGGGTCCGCATGGATCGAGATCGTGAGCACGTCGGAGCGCTGGTAGAAGATGCCTTGCGTGCCGTTGCCATGGTGCAGGTCGATGTCGAGGATCACCACGCGGGCAGCATTTGTCAGGAAGCGCTGCGCGGCGACCGCCGAATTGTTGACGAAGCAGAAGCCGCCGGCGACGTCGGCAAAGGCATGGTGGCCCGGCGGCCGGCAGAGCGCATAGGCCGCCCGCTCGCCCGCCATAACCGCATCGGCGGCATCAACAGCGCTCCAGGCGCTCCAGCACACGCTCTCCCAGGTCTCGCCCGAGATCGGACACGCGGTATCGGCCATATGGTAGCCGGCCTGACCGACGGCGGACGCCGGGTAGCGACCATAACGCGCCAGCGGATGGATGTTCGGAATCACCTCCTCCGAGGCTTCCGGGATACGTTGCCAGCGCGCGTAGATATGTTCGAGAAAATCGAGATACTCAGGCGTGTGCACCGCGGCGATCGGGCCGAGCCCGTGATCGCGGGGCCGCAGGATCTCGCAGCCGGCGGCACGGGCACCGGTGAGCAGGCGCTCGACCCGTTCCGGCTGCTCCGGATTGGGCTGCGGCGCGCCGCTCGACAGAAAGGCCTTCGGGTTATGGCGCTTCTGTTCGGCTGCATAGAAAACTTTCATGCTGTCTCCCTTTCCTGCGTCGTCAAACTTTCAGTCCCCGGCCAGAGCCCCGAACGCCTCGCCATACGCGGCATGAGCGCGATCTTTCGTCTGCCAGGTGATGCCGATACGCTCGTAAAGGCGCTGCGCCGGCAAGTTCTCCACGTCGACTTCCAGCCGCAGATAGTCGCCGCCCCGCGCCTTCGACCATGTGGCCACTTCGCGAAGCAGGCGCTCGCCGATACCGAGGCCACGGAAACGATCGTCGACATACAGATCCTGCACGAAGACGCCGGGCCTCCCGCGCCAGGTCGAAAAGATCGGGAAGAACAGGCAAAGACCGGCAAGATCTGCACCCGCCTCGGCGATCAGACTGTGGAAGGCGGCGTTCGGACCGAAGCCGAAACGGCGATAGTCATCGACCGTGCAGGTGACCTTGTCCGCCATTTCGAGCCCACGCCCCATAGCCAGGATCGCGTTATGTATGGTGTCGGCATCCCCTGGTTCGCCTGCGCGAATTCGGACATCGGTCGTTGAGTGCTGCATCATCGTCACTGTTTTCCCTTTCACTGCCAGCAGGCGAAGGCTCAAGTCGAGCCATGCCCGTGCCGCCGGCCTCAGAATGCCACCTGATCTCCGCCCTTGAGACCGAGAAGCGCGCGCGCCTCCTTAGGGGTTGCAACCTCCAGTGACAAGGCGTCGAGAACTGTGCGGATCCGGTGGACCTGCTCGGCATTGCTGGCCGCAAGCGTCCCGCGGCCGTTGTAGAGGCTGTCTTCGAGACCAACGCGGACGTTTCCGCCCATGGCGGCGGCCATGGTGATCATCGGCATCTGATGGCGGCCGGCGGCCAGTACCGAGAAGCTGTAGTCGTCACCGAAGAGCTTGTCGGCGATGCGTTTCATGTGCGTCAAGTTCTCAGGATCCGCACCGATGCCGCCGAGCACGCCGAAGACGAACTGGATGAAGAGGTGCCCGGACACCAGGCCGCGATCGCGGAAATGCGCCAGCGAATAGAGATGGCCGACGTCATAACATTCAAACTCGAAGCGCGTGCCGCAGCCCTGGCCAAGCCGCGTCAGGATGAATTCCATATCCGCGAAGGTGTTCTTGAAGATGGAGCTCCGCGTTGCTTCGAGAAGCTGCGGTTCCCATTCGTGTTTCCACTCCGTCGGCTTGTCGAGCGCCGGAAACAAAGCGAAGTTCATCGAGCCCATGTTCAGCGAACACATTTCCGGTTCGGCGCGCAGGGAGGCGGCAAGCCGATCTTCCAGCGCCATCAGCGACGAACCGCCGGTGGAGATGTTTATTACCGCATCGGTCGACTGCTTGATGCGCGGCAGGAACTGCATGAACAGCGCCGGATCGGCCGACGGGCGGCCATCCTCAGGGTTTCGCGCATGCAGATGCAGGATTGACGCACCGGCTTCGGCCGCCGCAATCGCCTCAGAGGCGATCTGGTCAGGCGTGATCGGCAGGTAAGGCGACATGGTCGGCGTATGCACCGATCCCGTCACCGCGCAGGTGATGATCACTCTGCGCGATGTTTTGGACTTCGTCATGGTCAAGCCCTCAGCGGTTGACGGGAAGGTTGAGTTCTTCGGCGAGCACTTCGAGTACGTCGCCAAGGATGGCGACGATCTCGCCGATCTGCTCACGGGTGATGATCATCGGCGGGCAGACGAGGAAATGGTCGCCCTCCACACCGCCGCGCGTACGCCGCGAATAGATGATCAGGCCGCGCTCATAGGCGAGATCGACCATGCGCTGGTGCGCATTCAACTCCTTCGGCAGCGGCTTCATCGTCTCACGATCGGAGACGAATTCGGCTGCGAGCAGCAGTCCCTTGCCGCGCACATCGCCGATGAAGGGGAAGCGATTGGAGAGCGCCACGAGTTCAGCCTTCAAAGCATCGCCCATCGCAGCGGCATTATCGATCAGGCCAAGGCGGTCGATTTCGTCGAGAACGGCCAGACCGGCGGCGCAGGCAAGCGGATTGCCGGCATAGGTGAAGCCGTGCTGGAACCCACCGGCGTCGAGCACCGGCTGAACGATCCGCGACGGTGCGGCCATGGCGCCAAGGGGGCAGTAGCCCGAAGCAAAGCCCTTCGACAGCGCGATCAGATCCGGGCGGCAATTCCAGTGGTCGCCGCCGAGGAATTTTCCGGTGCGGCCAGCACCACTCATCACCTCGTCATGGATCAATAGGATGCCGTACTTGTCGCAGATCTCACGAATGCGCGGATAGTAACTGTCCGGTGCCACGAGCGCGCCGGTGGAAGCGCCGCCGATCGGCTCCATGATGAAGGCGAGCACGCTCTGCGGGCCTTCCGCCTGGATCCGCTCCTCCAGCATGTCGGCATATTTGATACCGCGTTGCTCCATCGTCAGGTTGTCCCGATCGAGATAGGCGGTTGGCGCCGGCACCTTCGGCATTTCGCGCATCATTGGCGAGAAAGGTTCGGAAAGCGCGGCGTAACCGGTCACCGCCAGGGCGCCGAGTGTGCCGCCATGGTAGGACGGAAAGCGCGAGATCACCTTCCAGCGGTCCTTCTGACCGGTCGCGACGGCCCATTGCCGCGCGAGCTTGAGGCAGGATTCGACTGCTTCCGAGCCACCGGAAACGAAGAAGATCTTGTCCATGCCCTCCGGCAGCTTTTCCGCCGCGCGGCGGGCCAGATCTTCGGCCGGCTCGTTTTCAAAGTGCAGGCGGTAGGCGAAGGTGACGCGGTCCATCTGGCTCTTCATGGCGTCGAGCACATTGCGGTTGCCGTGGCCGATATTGACCACCATCGCGCCGCTTGAGCCGTCGATCACCCGGCGTCCGTCCTGGTCCCAGAGATAGATGCCTTCGGCCCGATCGACCAGCGGCCGGCGCAAGCGCGACTGGTAGAAGAGATGCGAGGCAGGTCGTTCGTTGGAAGCTGTCGTCTTGAGCATGGCAAATCTCTGTCAGCGAGTGAGATAGTGATTGAGAACATTGGCGGTGACGCGCTCGACCATCGCGTCACCGCGCTTGAGGGCCGCCACCCATTCGCAGCTTCCGGCGTGGAACACCTCGCCTTTGCCGCGCGGGAAATTGACGATCATGCCACAGCCGCGCTTGACGCGTTCGACGGCCGCAGGGGCAGTGTCGCCGATCAGCGTTTCGGCGACGAATTTCGCGTCGGCATCCGAAAGGAATTGGTCGTCTGCGGGGATGTCGGCGCTTTCTTCCTTCAGCGACGACATGCCGAGCGCGAGGATTTCGAGCCCGTCCGGCGCGCCGCTGGCCTCCGTCGGCTCCGGCAGGCCGTTACGGATAATATAGTCGAGGCCATCAACCTCGTAACCAAACGCATGGCCTTCCGCGCCGAGGATATCACCGTAGTAGATACCCGTTCCGGAGAAGGCCCAATGCTCCGGCCGATAGACCGGAAAGCCACGTGCGCCACGCGGAGCGCAGCCGCCCCAACCGACATAAAGACCACGGGTGGCATTGAGCCCGAATGTCCCCGCCCCCGGCCGACCGATCTCGGCTGCTTCCCAGGAGCCGCTGGTGCGCGTCGGATCTGCCGAGCGATAGGCGGGGTCTTCTGCTCGTGATCGGTACTTGTAGCAAACCTGCCGCTTGCCGCCGTCTTCCAGCCGCGTCTGCCACATGAAGTTGCCGGCAAAACGCGCCGCCTTTCCGCCGCGTTCGACGTAGCTGTCGACCGCATCGCGCATTTCCCAGGTCCAGTATTCGTCATGGCCGACAAAGGCGACGCAATCGTAACCGTCGAGGATCTCGGGATTGAAATGCAGTTCGTGCTGGCTGGCGAGATCGGCCGCATAACCTTGACGTTCCGCCCAGCGGAAGAAGTGGCTGTCATAGCTCGCCCAGCCGGACGAGGCATACTTCTTGGAATAGCCGTTGGCATAGGCCCATTCCATGTGCGGATAGCGCGGAGCAACCGCCATCGGCGCATAGATTTCCAAGGGCACCCGTGGTGCATCCGGGGGCAGCACGACGAAGCCGCGGCAGAACGGACGTTCGATGCTGACGGTCGTCGCATACTGATCGCGGTTGGGGCCGGTGATCCCCTGGTAGTGGTTGGAGCCGCCCCAGGTGTTGTAAGAGGTCCAGGAGCCGGTGGCGGCGACCTGCAGCACGCGGCCCGGCTTGCGGCCAGCGAGCGGCCGCACGATGAAGAGGTGATGGCACTGGATCGGCACACCGTCCCTGCCCTCGGCCCTCAAAGTGATGCGATAGGCGCCGGACGGCCAGTCTTCGGCAATCTTGAATTCGAAGCTCGTTTCCCAGCCGCAGCCGATGACCGAACATTGGTCCGGCGTTTCCTGCCAGCGCGCATCAAGCCCGTCGCGCTTGAAAACCGTCGTCTCGGTCGCTCCGTCGCGAACGATGTCAAGCGAGAACCGTGAAGCTGTCGAACTCACTTGTAGCCACGCGGTGGCACCGGATGGATAGGCATAGCGGTCGGTGTAGCACCAGATCTCGCCGCGCTCACCGTCCATGCCCGGATATTCGTAATAGTGACCGAGCACCGCCTCGCGGCGCTGTTCCGGCGTCAGGCCGAAATCGGGATACTGATTGCTTTTGTCCATCGCGGCACCCATCACGCTACCAGGTATTTCTTGAGGAACGCCCGGGTGCGCTCCTGCGTCGGCTGGCGGAAGATTTCGCTGGGCGCCCCTTGCTCGACGACGACACCGCCGTCCATGAACAGCACCCGATCGGCGACCTCGCCAGCAAAGCGCATCTCGTGGGTGACGATCAGCATGGTCATATGCTCGGCTGCGAGCTGTTTCATGACGGCGTTCACCTCGTCGACCAGTTCCGGGTCGAGCGCCGAGGTGGCCTCGTCGAAGAGCATCACCTTGGGCTGCATGGCGAGCGCCCGGGCAATCGCGACGCGCTGCTTCTGACCACCGGAAAGCCGCGACGGAAAGGCGTCGACCTTGTCCTTGAGCCCCACCTTCGACAGAAGCTCGATGGCGAGTTCACGCGCCGCAGCCTTGCCCATTCCCTTCAGGATGATCGGGCCCATGGTGATGTTCTGTAGCACTGTCAGATGTGGGAACAGATTGAAGTGCTGAAACACCATGCCCATCTGCTGGCGCACCGCATTGATGTGCCGCTCGAAGGCCTGGCCCTTCAGGCTCTGGTTGACCTTTACGCCATCGAGCCAGACCTCGCCGCCATTCAGCGTCTCCAGGTGATTGATCGACCGCAACAGCGTGCTCTTGCCCGACCCGCTCGGGCCGATGATCGCGACGATCTGTCCTCGGGCAACGGAGAGGTCGATGCCCTTCAGGACCTCCAGCGCGCCGTAGTTTTTGCGGGCGCCCTTGACTTCGACCATGGGTTTCTGAGCGGTCATCGGGAGACCTCCACGTTCTTTTCGACCTGGCGCAGACCCGCTTCGAGGACGAGATTGAGGATGTAATAGAGAGCGGCAACCGTGATGTAGAATTCGAACGGCCGGAATGTCTCGCTGATCGCGAGCTGTGCTGCGTGCACCAGTTCGGCAATGCCGATGATCGAGACGAGGGACGATTCCTTCAGAAGCACGATCAGGTTGTTGCCCATGGCGGGAATGGTGTTGCGGATCGCCTGCGGCACGACGAAGTAACGCAGCGTCTGCATCCGACCAAACCCAAGGCTGCGCGCGCCCTCCGTCTGGCCGGGATCGACGGCCACGATACCGGCGCGAAGGATATCGGCATTGTAGACGGCAAAGTGCAGGCCGAGACCGATGATGCCGGCGATCAAGGCAGGGATCTTGAGGCCCAACTGCCCGAGCCCGTAATAGATCAGGAACAGTTGCAGGAGCAGCGGCGTGCCCATGAACAGCCACATGAAACCGCGCACCGGGAGGGCCACCGACTTCGGTGCGTAGAGCACGACAAGGGCGAATACTATGCCGAAGACGAAGCTGATCGCGGCGGCGGAAATGGTCAGAACGACGGTCCACCAGACACCCATCCAGAGGATATCGGCATAGGGTGGAACGACGCTGAAATCGAGACCTTGCATATGGCGCTCCTCCCTCAGGCTATGGCGTAGCGTCGATCAAGCAGATCGACGATCCGCGCGACGACATAGACGATGAGCATGTAGAGCACGGCGGCGACGCCGAAGATCTCGAACGGCTTGTAGGTCGAACCGATATAGCGCTGCGCCGTGTAGGTGAGTTCGACCACCGAGATCGTCGAGACCAGCGCCGATCCCTTGACGAGCGCCACGGCATTGACGCCGAGCGGGCGGATCATGAGACGCGCTGCTTGCGGCAACACGACCTTGCGCATGGTCTGGAACCGGCTGAAGCCGATAGAGCGGGCGGCTTCCGTCTGGCCGCGGTCTACCGACAGGATGGCGCCGCGGATGGATTCTGCCATGTAGGCGCCGATATTGAGACCGAGGCCGATGACGCCGGCAGCGAAGGGCTCCAGATTGATACCGATCTGCGGGCCACCGAAGTAGAGCACGAAAAGCTGGATGAGGCAGGGCGTGCCGCGAAACAGGCTGACATAGGCGGTGCCAAAGGCGCGCAAAAGGAACGAGCGCGACATCTTTGCGGCCGATATCAGGAACGCAACGACGAGGCCGAGCGCAAGCGCAAGTACCGAGATCTCGATCGTGATCCACGCCGCTTCCACGAAAAACGGGAAGACGCGCTGCACCAGCGAAACGTCCATGGGGAAACTCCGGAAGGCAAACTCATGATCGCCGGCCGCAGCTCATGCGGCGACCGGAGAGACGGAAGCGTAGGGGATCAGCGGATGTCGCTGCCGACCCATTGCATGGCGATCTTCTCGTAGGAGCCGTCGGCCAGCATGTCCTCGAGCGCCTTCTGCATCGCAGCCTTCAGCTCCGGATTGTTCTTGCGGATGGCAATGCCGATCGCGACGCTGCCGCCTTCGATATCCGGCGTTTCGAGACGACGGACCTTCTCGCCGGTTTCCTTGACGGCGACCATGACGGGAATGTTGTCGACGACAATCGCATCGACGCGGCCGCTCTTCAGTTCCATCAGCAGTTCCGGCAGGCCCTTGTAGGTGCGAACGTCCCAGCCGCCCTGCTCGCGTGCCCATTTCTCGTGCGTTTCGCCGAGCGTGACGCCAAGCGTCTTGCCCTTGAGTTCGTCGAGCTTCCGGACACCAGATGCTTCGCTGACGAAAACGGCGCGGCCGGCATGGTAATAGGGGCCGACAAAGTCCACGACCTTTTCGCGCTCCGGGGTGATCGTCATCGAGCCGACGATCGTATCGTATTTGTTGGCAAGCAGGCCGGCGATGATGCCGTCCCAGGCGGTCGTTACCAGCGTGCCCTTGACGCCGACGCGCTCGGCAATTGCCTGACCGATCGAGGCGTCGAAGCCGACGACCTGGTTCTCTTCGTTGACGAAATTGAAGGGCGGGTACTGGCCCGACATGGCGATCTTCAGTTCGCCGGCAGACTTGACGTTTACTAGGTCGTCAGCACGAGCCGATACGGCGGAAAAAGTCGCAGCAATGGTGAGCGTCGCGGCCAAGAGGCCGGAGAATAGGGTCTTCATGAAATGTTCCTTGTTCCTCTGGATTGGGGCGCGCCTTCTTGTGCGCTTGGGATTGGCAAGGGGCGCCTTCCGAATTTCATGATTGCTTCTGCTTCAGCATTGCGCAAATAGATAATGGAAATAGAAGGCATAGATTTCAGGAATGGCATCACCGCGATTGGAACGACTCGTCTGGGAGCTCGACTGGAACCTTCTGCGCACCTTCGTTGTGATCGCCGAAGTGAAGAGCATCACGCGCGCGGCCGAGCGGCTGAACCTCAAGCAACCGAGCGTCAGCAACGCGCTTCGACGGCTGGAAGACCGCGTTGGACGCCGGCTCGTCGAACGTGACGCGACGCGTTTCGATCTCACAGAAGTCGGACAGTTGCTTTATGAGCAGAGCGTAGAAGTCTTCGGCACGATCTCGCAGCTGCCGCAACTCGTGCGCGGCGTCAGTGACGACGTCACCGGCCACGTGACGATCGCGGTTGCAAGCCACGTGGTCTCACCGATCTTCGACCGCGCGCTGATGGAGTTTCACCGTAGCTATCCGCGCGCCACGCTGACGATCAACGTCGGACCAAGCGGCGAGGTCACGCGCCAGGTGCGGGAGAAGCGTGCCTCCTTCGGTCTTTGTCTTGTCAGTGTCCGGGATCCGGCGCTCGACTATCTGATGGTCTTCCGGGAGTTTTTCGGCTTTTTCTGCGGCCCGCACCACCGGTTGTTCGGCAGGGACGGATTGAAGCTTGCCGACCTCAAAGGCGAGACGTCGGTTTCCTTCCATACCGACCATATCGCCGACGCGCTTCGGCCTGTGGCGCTGCTTCGCAGCGAAGCCAAGCTCAACGCCAATGTCGTCGGCGTTTCGTCAAGTCTCGAAGAGGTGCGCCGGATGACGCTCGCCGGTCTCGGCGTCGGCTCGCTGCCGCTGCATGTCGCCCGCCGCGATGTGGCGGACGGGCTCCTGTGGCGCCTGCCACCCTATGACAATCCGCCCGCCATCGACATCTTCATGCTGACGAACCCGGAGAAAGCGATCAACCGGGCCGAGAAGGCGCTGATCGCCGGTTTGCAGACGCTGATCGCAGAAACGCCGGTTGAAGAACGCGTCTATGCCGATTGATCTGCGCGTGCAGGCTCGTTGCTCGACAGGAGCGCCTCGGCGCGCGCCCGCGCGTCTGGCTCCAACGCAATGGCCGCGCGTGCCTCAAGATCGAAACGTACGGTCGTGGTCCTGTTGACCGCATGCACGATGCCGTCGAGCGTACCGGACATGATCTGCTCGAAGGTGACCGACGAGCGGCCAAGCTTGATGACGCACGACCGGATGGAGATCAGCGCGCCAGCCTTGGTTTCGTGTTTGTATTCGACCTCGGAGCGCACGTCTGCCCACCCCCTGCCCGATTCCGTCTCCACGCCGGCGATGTGGCCGAGAAGCTGGAAGCTCGCATCGTCGAACATTGCGGCGTAGTGGCGCACATTCATGTGTCCCATCGTGTCGCACATCCAGGGGTGAGCGACGCCGACATAGGTAGTCAAAGCTTGGATGGACATGGGTGCCTCGATCGTTGCGTAAGGTCGGTTGCCAGACATAGCGGACGCCCGGCGCTTCTGTCCATGGCGATCCGGACCAACGTCACATCGGCGGCCGCGTCTACATCGGCTTGGCAAAAGATGAGAAAAATCCGTGGGTAAGCGCGCTTGTTTTGGTCGGCAGCTAGGCGCGGCTGCGTTGCTCTCCTAGATTGACCGCTTGCGACGTGAGGAGGAATGAGCGTGAAAGTCTATCTCGCTGGCCCGGAAGTTTTTCTGCCCAATGCGGTCGAGATCCAGAAGGAGAAGGCGGCGCTGGCGCGGGCGGCCGGCTTCACGCCGCTGGTGCCGGGCGATCTCGAAATCCCGCCGGCGCCCACCAAGCATGAACGTGGCCTTGCGATCTATGCGGTGGACGAGGGCATGATGCTCGCCTCTGACATGATCATCGCCAACCTGACGCCATTTCGCGGCATCAGTGCCGATGTCGGCACGGTGTTCGAGCTCGGCTTCATGTGCGGCCGTGGCAAACACGTCTATGCCTATACCAATACTTCGCGCAGCTACTACGAACGCATCCTGAATGATCATTACAGAGGCAACGCTGCACAGCGCCCCGACGGACGCATGGCAGGCGCCGACGGCCTCAGCATCGAAGATTTCGACATGGCCGACAATCTGATGCTGGATGGTGGCATCCTTCGCCGCGAGGGGGCGCTGATCAAGCGCGAAGTGCCAGAGGCCGATCGCTTTACCGACCTCGAGGCTTTCAAGGAATGCCTGGCCATCGCCGCAAAGCGGCACCTGGCGTAGAGTTGCGGTTGGTCCTGTCGTCCGGCGAGGGCCTGCCGAATTCGAAGAAATCATCGACCGTGACGGCCCGATCGCCGAAACTTATATCTCTGATATCGTTGCGGCCGGCCGCTCTATCGACGCAAATTGCACGTCCGAAGCAGTTCTCGCTTCTTTGAAGGATGCGATGGCGACGAATGGTGCCAATTTCTTTGCTTGACCTGAAACCGGACTCGATTGCCACAAGCGCCGCTCAGCCGCATCGATCGATTGGCCGCGCCGAGCCAACCTCCTATAGAGTTTACCGATCGGGAAATCATCTGCGGAAGACATCATGCGGCCGCGTTAATTTTCCCGTTCGGGAAAATTAATCTCGACAGAGCACCCAATATGCTGATACTTTCCCGAGCGGGAAAATAACGATGGCAAAACGGGTCAAAACTCCATCTGATATCGGCGCCCTGGTCCGAAGCGCACGCAAGGAGCAAAACTTGCGGCAGGACGAACTCGCCGGCGTTGCTGGCGTCGGGCTCCGGTTCATTGTCGATCTCGAGGCCGGCAAGCCGACAGCACAGATAGGAAAAGTGTTGCAGGTTCTGCAAACGCTCGGCTGTTCGGTCGATATTCTGGTTCCTGGTGAACGCAGACAATGATGAAAAGGGTTCTCAACGTCTGGTGGGATGGTCGAATTGTCGGGCAATTCTCCCAGGATCGGCACGGCGATATCGGTTTCGCCTACGCTGAAGCTTGGCTTGATGATGAAAGCACACTTCCGCTTTCAGCCTCCCTCCCGAAGCGCCCGCAGCGTTTTTCCCGTCGTGAATGCAGACCATTTTTTGGCGGCCTGCTGCCCGAAGAAAGCCAGCGCTTGGTTGCAGCGCAAGCATTGGGCGTATCACCTGCAAATGATTTCGCGCTACTCGATCGCTTGGGCGGCGATGTTGCCGGCGCTCTTCAATTCTTGCCGGAAGATCAGGAACCCATAGAGACAGGACCGATTGCGGACCTGCAGCCGACGCCACTTGACGACGCAGGAATCGTTCGCGTGCTGGACGCACTTCCTTTGCGGCCGCTACTGGCCGGCGAGGAAGGCTTGAGACTATCGTTGGCGGGCGCGCAATCGAAAGTGCCAGTTGTTCTGGTTGACGGGCAGATCGCGCTTCCGCTTCCCGGCCAGGCGACCACACACATACTTAAGCCGCCGATCGCGCGCTTCCCAGGGACGACCGAAAACGAAGCCTTCGTTATGAAGCTCGGCGCCACGATCGGCCTAGACGTCGCCCCCGTCGAGCCGAGGTCTGCGGAAGGGCGCTCGTTTCTTCTGGTCGAAAGATATGACCGTGTCCGCGATGCCAGCGGCGTCGTGCGACGCATACACCAGGAAGATTTTTGCCAGGCGCTAAGCGTGCCTCCTGAAACGAAGTATGCCAGCGAAGGCGGACCGACATTCAAGGATTGCTTTGAGCTATTGCGGCGAGTATCGGCGCGGCCCGCTACAGATGTGTTGAAGCTGCTGGACGCCGCGATCTTTAACCTTATCGTCGGGAATGCCGACGCACACGGCAAGAATTTCTCATTCCTCTACGATGAGCAGGGACCTGGAATGGCTCCGTTGTACGACCTGCTTTCAACCGTTGCCTATCCAGACCTTTCACCAAAAATGGCCATGAGGATCGGAAAGCGTGCCACTCTCGCCGAGATGGACGCCGATGGTTGGCAGGCTTTTGCAAAGGAAGCCGGAGTTGGTTTCCGTTTGGTACGCCGCCGGATTACAGACTTGGTCGACTCCACCGCTGAAGCGGTAGCGAGAGTATTGGAAGACATCTCACACCTCCGCATCGATTCCGCTACGATAAATCACTTTGCGGACTTGATCGCGGGCCGCGCCAAACTCGTCAGGTTGTCGATTTAGCCGAACTGCGGAGTGCAATCCTAAAAGGCTTTGTTTCACCACCACCACCACCACGAATTCCGCGATCAGATTAGCTGCTTGTCACATCCAACGCTTCGGCAACGCATCCCCGCCCGGCATCTGCGCCGTCCGCACTGCCGGCCCAAGCGTTGATAAATCAGCCGCTATCTTCCACGTCGGGATCGGGCACAAAAATAGGCCACGGCTTTCCGGACGCCGGATCGGGATGCAGTGGCTCGTTTTCAGGTGTGCCGCTTTCGTCGCGGACCCGGTCGATTTCGCGAAGCACGCGCGGGGCGGAGTCGCGAAACTGCCGTCCCGCCGTCATCGGTAAGAGCTTTCGTCGAAGTTCAGGTCGAACGCACCCCGCGCGTGTTCGGAGGGCAGCGAAAGCCTCTAATCGGAGGCGCAGGGCCACCCCGCCGGTGTGTTCAGACCGGCTGGCAACTTGGTCGAGCTATCGCCGCACGTCATGTCGACCTGCTCCTGTTCGAGCCCGGTCGCCTCGGAGAGGTTTACGCCCTCGATCCGCGTCAGGAACATGAACGCACCATCGAAGTCGATCGGTCCCGTGAAGCTCGAGTTGCTAAAGCTGGCGCGCGACAGATTGGCGTGAGAAAAGCGGGTTCCGGTCAATTCCGCCCTATCGAAATTCGCCCGTCCGAGTTCGGCTTTCTCGAAGCTCGTACCCGTCAATCGGGCGCCGCTGAAATTGGCGCGCTGCAGTTCGGAATTGACGAAGGACGCCTTTTCGGCGGCGATACCCGCGAAATTACAGCGATAGGCTTCGATCTTCGAAAAATTCGCTCCTTCGGCCAGGGCACCAGCCACCGATGAACGCACCAGTGTTGCCTTCTCCAGATTGGCGCCAATCAGATTGGCGCCCCGCAGGTCGGTCAAGGTGAAATCCGTGTTGACCAGATTGGCACCTTGCAGATCGCTACCGCCAAGCATGAGCGCCTTCTTGTTGCAGTCGGTCCAATCAGCGCCGGGTGCGGCCGCGTCCTTGCAACTCGCGGCGTGGCCGACCGCCGGCGCCGCCAGGGCGACAAGGCAAGCCGTGATTGCCGGCGCCAGCAAATTTTTCACCGTGCGAGCCGTCCCGTTCAGCGTTTTCCGGCGCAGCGCCGTGGACTGGCGCATCGCGCCGCACCCGTGGTCGAGATCGGTTTTGAGGATAGTCATGGCGCCGCTCCGGGACCCGCGGGGTCGAATGGTTTGTATTTCAGATGGCATACACACCCTTTGGATGATCGGCATCCCCGGTTGTGCGTGCTTCGGCGGTAAACGTATGACGTTGTTGCCCTTTATGCAAATAACAGAATTGAAAACGCTTCGTTTCAGATAGCGTCTTCCAACAGCCAGTCGCGCAGTTTGGCGTGGGGGCTCCCCTCGACAATGGCTGCTGGTGCGAGCAGTTGGTAGACCGTTCCGTCCTCGATAAATCCCGCGGGCGCGGCCAGAATGCCACTATCGACGTCGTCACGAACAAGCTGCCAAGGCCCGATCGCGACGCCGATTCCGGCGACCGCGGCCTGAAGGCTTATGTAGAAATGCTCGAAACTCTGTGAGCGCCGCCCGAGCGTGCGGCAATCGGCGAGCCTTGCCCAGGTTTCCCACGCGTCCGGGCGGCTACGCGACTGGAGGAGTACCGCATCGGCGCGCAGTTCCGGCAGGCGGCGTGTGTCAGGCCGGTCGAAAAAAGATGCAACCTTGTCGACACGGCAGACCGGGCCAGTGCGTTCGCGAAACAGCGGGGTCGCATGGACCGCGCCCGTCTGCAGGAAATCGTTTCGCCGGATAGCGAGATCGATGCCGCGCCCCAGCGTTACCGGACCGCCTCCGGCAACGAGATGTACAGGGACATCCGGGTGCCGCCCTTGAAAATCCGGCAACCTCGGGATGAGCCAGCGCATCAGAAGCGTCGGCTCGCAGGAAACCACGAGGGCAGACACCCTCGCCTCTTCCCTGATCTCCCGGACGGCGGCCTCGACGAGAGCAAAGCCCTCGCGCACGGCAGTCGCGAGCTTGCGGCCGGCGTCCGTCAGGAAGACGCGCCGGCTCCGCCTTTCAAACAGCGCCACGCCCAACTCGTCCTCCATGAGACGGACTGCCCGGCTGATCGCGCCATGGGTTAGATGCAATGCCTCCGCAGCGCGGCTGAAGCTTTCGAGCCTCGCCGCCGCCTCGAAGCAGCGCAGCGCTGCCATAGGCGGCAGGCGAACGGCGTTAATCTGTGAGCTAGGCTCACCAATATCGTCAGAATTCATCGTTAGTCGCCGCACCGTTTGTCGCCTATTGCTTCTGCAACATCGACGGAACAAGCGAGAAATGCAATGACGGAACTGTTAGCCGTAGTCACCATTACGATCTTGGCTGTCATCAGCCCCGGCCCCGATTTCGCGATGGTCACGCGCAACAGTCTTTTGCTGTCCCGACGGGCCGGCGTTTTGACTGCGCTCGGGATCGGCGCAGGTGTCTGCGTCCATGTCGCCTATACCATCCTGGGTGTCGGGCTTGTCATCCGGCGATCGATCCTTCTCTTCAGCATCTTGAAGCTTGGCGGTGCCGCCTACCTGATCTGGCTCGGTTTCAAGATGTTGCGCGCCAAGCCTGCGGGCCCGCTGGAAAAGCTCGACGTTCCGGCGCTTTCCGATCTCGGCGCCCTGCGCACCGGGTTTTTCACCAATGCGCTCAATCCAAAAACGACGGTCTTTATCGTCAGCCTCTTCATGCAGGTCGTCGAACCGACGACCCCGCTGCTTTTGCAAGTCGGCTATGGCGGCTTCATCGCAGCCGCCCATATCGTCTGGTTCGCCTTGGTGGCCTTGTTCTTTTCGTTCGGTGTCGTGCGTGTTCGCCTTCTTCGACTGCGGCATTTGATCGATCGCGTCTTCGGCGCCTTGTTGGTGAGTTTCGGCCTTCTCCTGGCAACGACGAGTGTCACCAGACCCTAGCTGCGGCGAACCTCTGACAGGCGCCTATCTCCTATCATTATCGGCCATATGCCTTGCCTGGGACGCGGAAGCATGCAATATCCATACAATTATCAAGACCGGATATTGTAGCGATGAACGACGAACGCTTGCAGATTTCGTGGAGCCCCACCATTCGCAAGGCTGATGGACCTCTCTATCTCGCGATCGCGGATGCGATTGCCGCGGATATTGCCGATGGACGGCTTGCGGACGGGATGCGACTGCCGCCGCAGCGCGTGCTGGCAGAAGCGCTTGGGATCGACTTCACCACCGTTAGCCGTGCTTACAACGAAGCGAGGCACCGTGGCCACGTGGAAGGCCGCGTCGGCCAGGGCACCTATGTTAAGGCACGGCGGGCCAATGTCGCCCGTCCGGCGACCGGTGGCATTGTCGACATGAGCATGAATCTGCCACCGTTGTTTGACGATCACGCGCTTTCTGCGCGGCTCTGGGATGACATGGCAGCACTTCAGGCTGAGCACGGGCTCGACCTTCTGATGCGCTATCAGGCGCCCGCCGGCACACTGCACAACAGAGCCGCCGGCGCCGCCTGGCTGAGACCGCGCCTCGGCGAGGTGCCAGTCGGGCGCATGCTGGTCTGCCCTGGCGCGCAAGGCGCGCTGCTTGCCGCGCTCAGCAGTTTGGCCAAGGCAGGCGACACCATATGCGCCGAGGCGATTGCCTACCCGGGTCTTCGGGCGCTCGCCGCCCATCTCGGCATCACGCTGCTGGGGGTCGCCATCGATGACAAAGGCCTTATTCCGGAAGCCTTTGAGGAGCTTTGCTCGACGCATACATTAAAGGCCCTCTACTGCAATCCGACGCTTCACAACCCGACGACCGTCACGCTCTCGCTGGAGCGCCGCGAAGCCATCGTCGCCGTCGCCAGACGACATGGCGTGGCGATCATTGAAGATGACGCTTATGGCGCCCTCCCGGTGGCACCGCCGCCCGCGCTTGCTGCGCTGGCGCCGGATCTTGTCTATTATATCGGGGGCCTGGCGAAATGCCTCTCGCCGGCGCTCCGCATCGCTTATCTCGTCGTGCCGGATAGCCGCAGCTCGGTCCGGATCGAGGGCGCCATCCGGGCAACCGCCGGCCTGGCTTCGCCCCTCACAGCCGCTATCGCCACCCGCTGGATCGAGGATGGAACGGCAGATGCCGTCCTTGGCGCGATCCGCACCGAAACAGCCGCTCGGCAAAAGATAGCCGAAAACGCCCTTCCGAAAGACACGGCCGTCAGCGACCCTCATGCCTTTCATGTCTGGTTGCGCCTGCCGCGGCCCTGGACCCGCGGCGAGTTCAGCGGGCGGCTGCAGGCGGCGGGCATCGCGGTCGTTCCGAGTGACGCCTTTGCCGTCGGCCCGGCCCCGGAAGCCGTACGCCTGGGGCTGGGCGCGGCTGCCACACAAGAAGAATTGCGCCGCAGCATGTTGACCATCGCTGACCTCCTCGGCCAATCCCCCGCCGCATCCAGCCTCGTGGTCTAAGGGAAACGGTGCTGCTGGCGGGCGAAATTGTCGCAGCAATGTATGCATACAATAATTTGACAATGTATGCTTTCGGGCGCTTAATCCTCCGGACCTGAGGCGGCGCCTAGGAATGGCTGGCCGCATACCAGGCAACATCGGCGAACATCAGGATGCGCCGGACGAGACGCCTGAAAGGAACGACAATGTCTTCGGATCACGAATGGCCACCCATCCCACCCATGCAGACCGGTCTGCGCGGCCGTTGCCCGCGCTGCGGACAAGGACACCTCTTCCAGGGGTTCCTGAAGATGCGCAAGGAGTGCGAAGTCTGCGGTCTCGACTATTCTTTCGCAGATCCAGCCGATGGCCCCGCCTTCTTCGTCATCTGTTTTGCCTGTGTGCCAAGCGTGCTTCTTGGCGTCTGGCTCGAGGTTCAGTATAGCGCGCCGCTCTGGGTGCATCTGCTGGTCACCGGCCCGTTCATGCTTTTGACATGTATTCCACCGCTTCGACCCTTGAAGGGATGGCTCGTCTCAAGCCAGTTCTTCTACAAGGCCGAGGAGGGCAAGGTCGTCAGGCGAAGTGCGGATCCGCCGGTTGCGACAACGCAGTAATGACCGCGCTTCACTGCGAGAACGTGGCTACCGGTCGCCGATAGTGCGGCGACCGTCTTCAGGTGGCGGCGCGCCTTGTCAGGCGGCAGATACCGTCCGCCCGCATCCGCCAGGAAGGCCGATCACCTGTTCGATACAGCGCGGCACTGGTCGAACAGAACCTTCTCCTTGGCATCCGCCTCCGGGCCAAGCCAAGTCAATGCCCCGAACTCGTCCCCAATCCGCCAACGGTAACTGCCTCCGTCACCGTGCGGAGACACATACATCTCCTCGGAGCGGTCGGTGAGGCGCCACATTCGGACGGTTTTGCCCGCAAGTTCCGCCAGCACGGACTCCTCACCGCTCTTCTTCTTCGCATAGGCAATGGTAACCGGACCTTGTTCGCAAGAATAAGCAATGACCGTTACTGCCGTGGTCGCCTTTGCTGCGAAAGATGAAGATGCATCCGAGAGCGACATGACTGCCGCGGCGATGAGGAATGCACATCGATTCATGCCGAAATCTCCGATGGGACCGTGCAGGCTGGATCGCCTTGCGGGCCTGTGTCCTAGGAGGAATTACAATCATTGGTTTCATTTCGTCAAGCAAGTCGCGACCATCAGGAGCGCGCCGGAGCGTCAGCGCAGCGGTTCCCTTCTAAGCAGCTTTTAGAGGCGTTGCGTGTGGGTCGCTGCAGCACTGATCGCGAACGGTCGGTCGCCTCCCAGAGTAGAAAAACCCCAAAAAAACTAATGGCGCCGCCAACTGTTGATCGTTGACGGCGCTCTTCACCGGAAGCCTCTCTTCTCAAAGGCCGGCACTAGGTAAAATAGAGAAACCAAACCGTCAATGTGTAGTGTATGAAGTTTTTATGAGGGATTGTTGTCAATAGTTCCTCGCCGTCAAAATATCATTCGGATTCATTACTATCTATAAGCGGTCATTTTTATTTTAGAAACACATGATAGTGACTATTGTGCCACACTATATATCAAAGAAGTTCTCCGACGATTCGAAACAAAATTGTTACAAAGCTGTCGTTTGGCGATGATAGCGGTGTCGCCGCTGCCCGCCGCGAGTCATCGTGGCCGGTTCATTTCGTCGCAGCGCGAGCGAGGTAGCCGATAATTCTCTGGGGGACACCAGGGTCGGGCCTTGTTGACCTTGAAAACCATTAGAGAGATCGTCCGTATGAATATCAAAAGTCTTCTTCTCGGCTCCGCTGCTGCCCTCGCAGCAGTCTCCGGCGCCCAGGCAGCCGACGCAATCGTCGCAGCCGAGCCGGAGCCCATGGAATATGTTCGCGTTTGCGACGCTTTCGGCACTGGCTACTTCTACATCCCGGGCACCGAAACCTGCCTCAAGATCGGCGGCTTCATCCGTTTCCAGACCTCGGTCGGTAGTGACGCTTCGACCAGCCGTTACAACCAGGCGAAGCATGACTTCCTCGGCAACGGCGGCCCGAACTATTCCACTTCGGACTGGGATGCCTTCTCGCGCGCTTACATCTCGTTCGACGCCAAGAGCGACACCGAGTATGGCACGCTCACCGGCTTCTTCGCTGCTGAGTTCAACGCCGACAACGACACCGATTCTGGCGATAGCGACTTCATCGACGTTGATGAAGCCTACATCCAGCTCGGCGGCCTGAAGGCCGGTTTCTTCTACAACTGGTGGGATAAGGGTATCAACGGCGAAACCGACACGCTCGGCAACGTCACCGAATTCAACTCGGTCGCCTACCTCTACGACGGCGGTTCGTTCCAGGCCGGTATCTCGGTCGACGAGCTCGAAGGCTGGTCCACCAAGGCAAACGGCATCGGCATCTCCGGTATCGTTTCGGCTTCAGTCGGCGGCGTTTCGTTCGACTTGCTCGGCGGCTACGACACCGAGTGGGAAGAAGGCGCAATCCGCGGCCTGCTCTCGGCAGACCTCGGACCGGGCACCTTCCAGCTTGCCGGCATCTGGGCTTCGAACCCGAACACCTACTGGAAGGCTTCCGAGTGGTCCGTTGCAGCGTCGTACGCCTTCAAGGCCACCGACAAGCTGAAGATCACCCCCGGTGTCCAGTACTGGGATAGCCTGCAGACCTCGTTCACCGATTTCGGTGACGACGACATGTGGCGCGCTGGCGTAACGCTCGACTACGCGATCACCGAAGGTCTGGCGACCCGCATCTCCGTTCAGTACGAAGACAAGGACAATGCCGACGAGCAGGTCAAGGGCTTCGTCCGTCTGCAGCGCAACTTCTAATCCGACCACCATCGGATGCAATGGCCCGCAACCTCTGCCGAGGTTGCGGGCTTTCTTATTGCCAGCGAAATACGTCAGCCGCCGAATCCGGCGCTGATCAATTGGCTGGGGTTGGCTCGCCCAGCGAAAGCATCAGACGGTTCGCCCAGTTGAAGAACGCGGCGCCGTGGATCACATCGGCGATTTCCAATTCATCAAGGCCGGCCGCAGCCAAGCGTGCGACATGCTCTTCCCCGAAGGCGGGCGGTGTCGCAGTCAGCGCGACGGAGGCGGCAACGATTGCATTCCATCGCTCGCCAAGGTCGGCACCGACACCCTCATCCAACAGCTTTTGCACATCGTCGCCTTGTTTCGAATGATGAGACGCGAAGCGCGCGTGGACCGATGCGCAGAAGATGCAGCCATTTGAACGCGAGGCGGCCGTGGCCGCGAGTTCGCGCTCCGCGCGTGGCAAGCCCGTGCGGGTATTGTAGAAGATGTCCTTGTCCGTCTTCGTGCGTGCCTCCAGTACCTCCGGATCGCGTACCAGCAGGCGAAAATAGGGAGACTTTGCGCGCGCCGCTTCGACAAGCCCGCGGAGGTGTCGATCGGTCAGATCGTCCTCCGCCAAGGGCTGGAGCCACGGCGTCCAGCCGATTTCGGCCTGGGTGAAGGTTACAGGAGGATTTTCTACGCCCGGTGTGATAGCAACTTCAGTCATTGTCGCGGTTCCTCTCGACGTCTTATGCGGCGGCACGTTTCGATGCGGCGGAAAGCAGGCTGAGCCCGGCGATCACCCGGATCTGGAACGCGACAAACGAGACGAGTTGCGACAGCGTGACGATGCCATCTGTCGTCCAGCCGGCGTCGAGCAGCGCCTGCAGCGCTTGCGGGCTGGCCTCGCGCGGGCGGAAGACGAGCAGATGGGCATGTTCCAGCGCCGCTGAGAGCTTTTCGCCGAGCACGTCGCGGTTTGTGTCCGAGACGCGATAAAGCAGACCCGCCTTGTTCTCGACGCTCAAGGGCCCCTCGGGGTAATCGCCGTAGGGACCCGTCGCCTGCCCTGACCCAATCTCCGCCTTCAATACCTCGACAAGCCAGCGATCCGTTCCGCTTTCCTCCAGGGGATTGACGTAGAATTCATAGATATCCGGTTGACGGTGAAGTCCGGCGATGAAGCTCGCAATTGTCTGCCGCTCCGCCAGGGAGACGTCGCAGGGTGCCTTGGGTCGAAAAAGCGCGAGATAGCTTTGCTGCGCCTGTTCTCGCGTTTCCGGTCGTTGGGCGCGTATGCTGTCGAGGCTCGATCCCGGGGTGATGCCCGCGAGCAGATCGATGATGTCTGGTGACACTTGGGTCATGGCTTTGTCTCCTCTACTGGGTGAAATCGGCGCTCAGTCTCAACCGACGGCACCAAACCGGCGCGCGTGGAACTTCTCCTGCGGCGACCAGCCGAGCGCTGGCGCAACCTTGGTCGCGATCAATTCGATCGAACGAAGGATCAAAGGGTGCGGCGGATCGACGGAGTGAACCTGGAACACGAGGTCGGTGACGCGCTCCAGGGTCTCGTCGCGGCTGAGGCTTTCGATGACGTCGTCCACCGATCCGACATGGACGTCGAATGCGGCGATCAGATCGGCAAGGGAGTTGCCGGCAACCTTGTGGCCGGCGGCGATCAAGCGTTCTGCACCGCGGTTCAGCCCGATCTCCGCCAGGCGCAGCGCTTCAGCACGGCTATCGGCGACAAACAGGCTGCGGGACCCGAGGATGCGGGGCGCGCGACCGGAGGGAAGCGCATGCAGATAGGCGTCGATGATCAGGTTCTGTAGTTCCGCCAACGAGGCGTTCGGCTTGTCCTGCGGCCGCGGCTGCGTGCGCGACAGCATCAGACCGTCGCCAGCGCGACCGGCGCGCTCGCCGCCGGCGACCGAGAAGGTTGCCTGCCAGATGCGATCGAGCAGTTGCGGCGCTGCGGGATAGAGACGATCCCCGCCGGCAAGCGCTCGGCCGGCCCAGGCATCAAGCACGGTTTGGAGATGCCGACCAAAGACCGCACCACGCTCGGCGCTTTCAAGGCCGAAGGCGGTGAAGGACGACGGCGTTCCGCCTGTGCCGAATCCGACCTCCAGGCGGCCCCCGGAAAGCAAATCGAAAACCGCTGCGTCTTCCGCCACCCGGATCGGGTTTTCGAGCGGCAGGGTGATGACGCCCGTGCCGAGGCGGATGCGCGTCGTTTCGGCTGCTACATGAGCGAGGAAAACAAGAGGCGCGGGCAGACCGCCTTCATCAGCATGGAAGTGATGCTGCGCCACCCAGGCGGTATCGAAGCCGAAGCGCTCGGCGGTCACGATCTGCTCCTTGGCGTAGTAATAGCGGGTGCCGGCGGGAACGTCGTCGAGCACACGTGTGAAAAAGCCAAGGCGCTTGCGTGGGGTGGTCTGTGTCATGGTCAGTCCTGTTCATAATTCCCGCCGCATCAGGCAGCGGCCCGGGGGCCTTGCCCGGGGATGGCGTTGATCAGCTCGCGGGTGTAGTCGCCGCTTGGATGTTCGAAGACGTCAGAAACTACCCCACCATCGACGAGGCGCCCATCTCTCAGGACGGAAACGGTGTCGGAGATCTGGCGCACCACGGCGAGGTCGTGGGACACGAAGAGGTAGGTCAGGCCGAGATCGCTCTGCAGTTCCTGGAGCAGGGCGAGAATGCGCGCCTGGACGCTCACATCCAGAGCGGATACCGCTTCGTCCAGCACCAGAACCTGAGGATCGAGCACAAGTGCCCTGGCGATCGCGACCCGCTGGCGCTGGCCACCGGACAGCGCGTGTGGTCGTCGCGCAACCGCGTCTTCGGGCAGCCCGACCCGGGAGAGTATCGCCCTCGCCTTCTCCTCGCGATCGCTGCGCTTCAGCCGGCTGAAATTAAGCAGCGGCTCTGCCACGATTTGCAGGATGCTTTGGCGTGGGTCGAGCGATCCATAGGGGTTCTGGTAGACGAGCTGGATCTTGCGTCGAAATTGTCGGAGATCCTCTCCGGTAAGACGCGAAAGATCGGTACCGTCGATTTCGATCCGTCCAGCGGTCGGTTTGTCGAAGCCAACGATACTTCTGATGGTCGTCGTCTTTCCCGAACCGGATTCCCCGACGATCGCGTGGGTCGACCCGCGACGGACACGAAAGCTCAGATTGTCGACCGCGCGGAACCGGCTTTTGCCCTCGCCCGCAAATTCGCGAACAAGACCGTCAACGACGACAATATCGTCGTGAACCCCTGATGCTGCCGAACTGGCCCCCGGCCTGGACACGGGGCTTGCGAAAGACGGTGCAGCCGCGAGCAGTTGCCGCGTGTAAGGGCTGCGCGGGGCTGCGAGAATGACGCTGGCTGCGCCTTGTTCCTGAATTCGCCCGTCCTTGAGAACGACGATGCGATCAGCGCGGTCGGCTGCAACGCCGAGATCGTGGGTCACGAGAAGTACGGCTGTGCCGTACTCGGCTCGCAATTCATCGTGAATGCGTTTCTGCACCGTGACGTCGAGCGCACTCGTCGGCTCATCGGCGATGATCAACTGCGGTTTCAGGGCAATGGCGATCGCGATCAGCACGCGCTGGCGCATGCCGCCTGAAAGTTCGTGTGGATATTGCCGCGCCCGCAATGCGGGCTCGCTCAGGCCCACACGGGCAAGAAGGGAAATGACGCGATCGTCGATCCCGTCAGGGCGCAGCGCACCGTGGATCCGGAAGATCTCGCCGACCTGCGCGCCGATGGTCTTGACCGGATTGAGAGAGTTTCCCGGATCCTGGGGCACGAGGCTGATCCTGGCGCCACGCACCGTTTCCAGTTGCCGATCGGTCCATCGGGCAATGTCCGTCCCGTTGAGCTTGATGCTGCCGCGTTCGACGCGACCGTTCGCGGCAAGCAGACCGATGATCGACTGCGCCGTCGTCGTCTTGCCCGAGCCGGATTCGCCAACAAGGGCAACGACTTCGCCAGGATTGATGCTGAAGGAAACATCGTGGACGGCGCGTCGTTCCGCAGTTCCATCACCATAGGCGATGCATAGTGCCTCGACTTCGAGAACGGGCGACACCTGCTGAGGGAACACGGTCATGCTGCGGCCTTTCCGAAAGATTGGCTGACCCGATTGGCGGCCAATACGACCAGAACGACCACGACGCCGGGCGCTGTCGTCAGCCACCAGGCCGTCGAGATGTAGTTGCGGCCTTCTGCGATCAGCAGGCCCCATTCGGGCGTCGGCGGTGGCGCGCCATAGCCGAGAAATCCGAGTGTCGAGATTTGCAGGACCGCCGAGCCGAACTGCAGCGATGCGAAGGCGAGAACTGAAGTGAGCGAGTTCGGCAGGATGTGCCGCCAAAGCACCGATGCAAACGTGCCGCCGCTGCCGAAGGCCGCCTCGACATAGTCACTGCGGCGTACACGCACGACTTCGGCCCGGGCCAGTCTGGCGAAGCCCGCGACCGAGGTGACGCCGACGGCAATAGCCGCATTCACCGTGCCGAAGCCGAGCAGGATGATGATGCTGAGCGAAAGCAGCAATGGCGGGATCGACAGGAATACATCGACAAGCCGCATGATCGCGTCATCAAAGCGACGCCGGACGGAGCCGGCGACGACGCCGAGCCCGGTGCCCACGATAAGACCGAGGCCAACGGCGACAAAGGCACCCGTCAGCGAATGCACGGCACCATGGACGATGCGCGCGTAGAGGTCGCGTCCGAGAGCATCGGTCCCGAGCAGATGTTCTGCGCTGGGGCGCTTCAACTGCGCGCCACCCACGCCCTCGAGCGGGTTGTAGCCTGTGAAGAGCGAGGGGGCGACTGCCCAGAGGAAAACCGTCGCCAGGATGAACCAGGACAAGGCCAGTCCCGGAGGCACGCGGCGTAACGTCGAGGCCACGCGAGAGCGCCGTCCTTGGGTCTGCCGCATTGCATCCGCAGCGATGTCGTCGTGAAGCGTATCGAAGGTGGTCATGCGGCAACTCCGACTTTTGTCCTGAGGCGCGGATCGAGCACAGGATAGAGCAGGTCCACGACAAGATTGATGATCACGAATGCGAGCGCTGAGAGCACGACGATGGCCTGGAGGACGGCAGCATCCTGGCTGCCGACGGCCCGTTCGGTAAGGCCGCCGATGCCGTTGAGCCCGAAGACGGTTTCCGTCACCACGGCCCCGGCGATCAGTTCACCGAAGAGCACGCCCGCAATGGTCAGTGTCGGGAGGAGCGCATTCTTCGCCACATGCCGCCAGAGAATCCAGTGACGGTTCGCGCCTTTGGCACGGGCGACGCCGACGAAGGGCCGCGTCATCACGTCGTCGATGTTGCGCACAAGCACCTGGGCGAGCGGTGCAGAAATCGGCACCGCGAGCGTGAAGACGGGCAGGATCAGTTCCTGCCAGGGGCCGGGATTGATGACCGGAACGAGCTTCAGGCGGAAGGAAAAGATCTGGATCAACATGATCCCAAGCCAAAAGGTGGGGATCGAGATGAAGAGCGAAGGAACGGATTGCAGCACTCCGCGCAGCCAGGTGAACGGCGTCAGACTTGAGAGGAAGGCGATGAGGATCGCCAGCACGGAGGCAAGGAGGAAGCCAAGCGTGGCGAGTTTCAACGTTGCCGGCAGATGGGCTGCGAGCAAGCTGCTGACCGGAACGCCCGCCTGAATGGAGTAGCCGAAGTCGCCGGTCAGGAATTTGCCGATCGTCTGCACGTACTGAACGAGAACCGGGCTGTCGGCGGCATAGGACGCCCGGATTTCGGCGACCTGTTGCGCGGTCAGTCCAAGATCGGGGTTCTGGAACTTGATGAGGATCGCATCGCCGGGCATCGCCTGCAGCAGCACGAAGGAGATCGTGAATGCGGCCCACAGGACGAAGAGCGCCTGTCCGACGCGATTGAGCAAATAGGCGGACATGATCCAATCCTCTGCACGCGAATTTCGGGGAGTGGCGGCCACCGCGAGCGCGGTGGCCGCGGGTCGATCAATGCTCGGCGAGCCAGGTGCTGTAGAAGCTTGGACGACCGACTGCCTCGAAGGCGACGCCCTGGACGTAAGGGGCGCCGGCGTAGGCCTGCGGTTCCTCGAAGATCGGGATCGCATAGGCCTGGTCCACGACGTAATCCTGGATCTCGCCGGCGATCGCGAGGCGCTTTGCACGATCCGGCTCGGAGGCCAGGGAGTCGAGCAGACCATTCAGCTTGTCGTCGACGAAGCTCTGGACCTTGTCGCTGAGGCCACCCTTCTGGCGCAGCACGTCGCGGTTCTTCGGGTAGTACTGGCTCTTGATCACGTCGGGGTCGGCGCGACCGACCATCGCCGGCGAGACGGGCGTCTTCAGCGGATCGAGATCGTCGACCGTCCTGCTGCCACTATCGCCGGCAAGAACGTTAAGCTTCACGCCAACCTTGCCCCATTGCTGGGCGACCAGTTGCAGCGTCTCCTTGTTCTGCGGTTGCGGCAGAGATTCGTAAGCGGTCAGCACAAGTTCCTTGCCGTCCTTCTGGCGCAGGCCGTTGGATCCGACCGACCAGCCGGCCTCGTCGAGCAGCGCCTTGGCTTTCTGCGGATCAAAAGCGAGCTTTGCCGAGATATCCTTGTAGCCGAGCGCGGAGGACGCGATGATAGAGGTCGCCTGCGGATAGTTGGCAGAAAACAGCGTCGTGACGATTTCCTTGGCATCGGTCGCGTGCAGCAGCGCCTGGCGCACCTTGATGTCGGCCACGAGCGGATTGTCCGGCCGGAAAACGACGCTGTTGTTCACGCCGCGTGTCGATGGTGCGTAGATCTGGTAGTCCTGTGCCTCGACTTGGCTCTCGTCATAGGCCTGGACCTGGCGGATGAAATCTGCCTGGCCCGCAAGCAGCGCACCGATGCGCACGCTGTCTTCGCCGGTGATGATATAGGTGATGCCATCGAGATAGGCGCGGCCCTGGTGCTCGAGCTTCGCGGGACCCCAAACATACTCTTCGCGCGCCTTGAGGTTCAGCTCCTTGCCAATCGTCTCGCTCTCGACCACGAAGGGACCGGAGCCGATAATTTTGGTCGCATCGCCAAGCTCTTCGAAGGGAAGCGCGAGTGTGCTGGCGGCGACAAGCCCGGAGCCAATAACGGATGTTCCCTGCAGGAAGCCCGGCGAAGGTCGCTTGAAATAGAATTTGACGGTCAGCGGGTCGACGACTTCGCTGCGCTCATAGTTGTTGATGACTTCGGAAACGGGGTGCTTCAGTGCTTTGTTGCCAAGACCGAACACGTCGTAATTCTTGGCGACGGCCGCCGCGTCGAGTGGCGTGCCGTCGGAAAAAGTGACGCCCGGGCGGATCTTGAACGTGTATTCGGTCGCATCAGCATTGACCGTCCAGGATTCGGCGATCCACGGTTCGATCTCAAGCGTCTTCGGGTTCTGATAGGTCAGCTTGTCGGTGATCTGATTGAGGATACCGCCGTTCGGATAAAAGCCGCCTGCCGGGGGATAGAGATTGGTATGGGCTTGCTGCTCCAGATAGATCAGCGTCCCGCCTTTTACCGGCTCCGTGCCTTCGGCGTGGGCACCCACGTGGGTCAGGCCGGTCGCCGCGAGCGTCGCGAGGGTGAGCGCAAGCCGTTTCAGTTTCGTCGTCATGAGAGCCTTCCTTCGAAAATCCGAAGGCTATGGTACGACTGCCAGCGGCATTATCAATTAAATCTAGTAAATTAATATGCTATATGTTTCAACGGATGGGAAAGAAGCATCTCGCTCGCAGGCAAGGCTGAGATAATTGTCCCCGGCGTGCAAATTCACGTCGATCTCGACATGCTCCGAGCATCTCGTCTTTGTGGAAAAGCCGCCCTGTGCCCACCCGCCACACGCGCGACATGGACACGTGCTTGATTGCGGCCGGCATTGACAAGCCTGTCATTATCCGTTGAAAAAACTCGGCAATTCCTTTGAACCTCCCAGGGATCGAAAAGCATCATGGAAAGTAACAAAGTCCTCGTCGTCGGCGGTGCCGGCTATATCGGCTCGCACACCTGCCTCGAACTTGCCAACAAGGGGTTCGAACCCGTCGTCTATGACAACCTGTCGAACGGTCACGAGGAATTCGTCAAATGGGGTGTGCTCGAAAAGGGTGATATCCGTGATCGCCAGCGGCTCGACGAGGTCCTCGCCCGCCACAAGCCGCGCGCCATCCTGCATTTTGCCGCGATGATCGAGGTCGGTGAATCAGTCAAGGATCCGGTCTCCTTCTACGACAACAACGTCATCGGCACCCTCACCCTGCTTTCGGGCGCGCTCGCCGCCGGCGTCGAGGCCTTCGTCTTCTCATCGACCTGCGCCACCTACGGCCTGCCGGAAAGCGTGCCGATCGACGAGCAGCACCGCCAGGCGCCGATCAACCCCTACGGCCGGACAAAATGGGTGTGCGAGCAGGCGCTGAAGGACTATGGCCAGTACAAGGGTCTTCGTTCGGTGATCCTTCGCTACTTCAACGCCGCGGGCGCCGATCCGGAAGGCCGCATCGGCGAGTGGCACGAGCCCGAGACGCACGCGATCCCGCTTGCGATCGACGCTGCCCTTGGCCGCCGGCAAAGCTTCAAGATCTTCGGCACGGACTACGACACGCGCGACGGCACCTGCGTGCGCGACTATATCCACGTGCTTGATCTGGCCGACGCGCATGTGCGCGCTGTCGAATATCTGCTTGCCGGCGGCGACAGCGTCGAGCTCAATCTCGGCACGGGTACGGGCACGACCGTCAAGGAGCTCTTGACGGCGATTGCCGACGTCTCCGGCCGCGAGTTCAATATCGACCGGGTCGAACGTCGCGAGGGCGATTCCACGACGCTCGTCGCCAACAACGACAAGGCACGCGACATTCTCGGCTGGGTCCCGCAATACGATCTGTCGGATATCACCCGCACCGCCTGGAACTGGCATTCGCGTCGCAACCAGGGCGCCTGATGAATTGCTGAATCGGTGCGGCGTTTCAGGCGCCGCACCGGAAGACTTACGCCGCCTGCCGCAACGGCCTCGGTACGATCCGCGAGCGCAAACGTCGCGTCAGCGGCTTTTCGAGAAGCAGATAGGCGGCGACGCCCAATGCAGTTCCCAATACGACGGCGAGGAACGCCGATAGAGCGAGGTCGACACCCGCCCTGGCACAGATCTTCACCACAACCGATATGGCGAAGGTGTGCCAGAGATAGATGGAATAGGACGCATCGCCGAGAAGCATCGGCAATCCACGCGGGCGAAACCAGCCACGACTTTCGAGCGCCAAGGTGCCGACGACAAGCATGACGGCCAAAGGCCCAAGCACGAACTCGTCGAAAGGCAGACGAAACACGGCCAGCGCCGAAAAACCTGCAATCGCGATTGCAACGAGCGCCATGCCGGCATTGCTTCCCGGTACCCTGTCCCGTAGCCACAGTTCGGCTACGATCATACCGGCCACGAATTCGAGGATGATCGGCCGCATATAGGTCGCCAACAGCGCATCGTCGCTGTCGATGGCAAAACCCAAGCCGACCAGCAGCAGGAAGCATGCGGTGATCGCCAGTAGTCGACGCGACCGCGGCAGCAAGAGAGTCAAAGCGAAGACGGCGTAGAAGAACATCTCGTAGTTCAGCGTCCAGCCTTGGACGAGCACCGGCCACACCTCACCGGTGCTTGGAGAGGCCATTGGGACAAACAAGAGCGATGCCACCACGTGGGTGGGGCTAAGAACGAGATTCGGGAAAAGCCCGGCAAGGCCGCCAAGAACCATGACGGCTGTCGCCAGCCAATAGACCGGCGCGATCCTTTGAACGCGGTCACGCAGGAAAGAGATCGGCGACATTGGCTTGCGCTCGCTGATCACCCACATAATGAAACCGCTGATGACAAAGAAGATGTCGACGCCGGCAGCGCCGATCGCGAAATGATGCCCGGTGCGCTCGGCCGCATGAAAGACGACAACGCCGAGCGCTGCAACGGCACGCAGGTACTGGATCCCGTAGATTGTGGTCATCGCGCCCCCGTTGGTCCGGCTCATCAGTACCTCAGCTGCGGCATACCCTGCGGCACGACCCGCGCTCTGCGGACCTCAGCCGAGCGCGCTTCCGGCCGGGGTTGCTGCAAGGTCAGTTTGCCGGCGGCGAAATAGAGCAGGAACGACCCGACATGGTAGGGGTTCATGATGTCGATCTCGACGAAAGAGCGCACCAGCAGCAACATCGCGATACCGAAGAGCACCGAGGACTGGGTATCGTGGTCCTCCGTCAAGAGGCGCTTGATATGGCCGAGAACGGTCGTCAGCAGAATGCCCGATAGCAGGACAAGCCCGATTGCACCTGTTTCCACGATCGCCTCGATGAAGGTGTTGTGGAAATGGAAGCCCGAGCGCGTCGAGATGAAGAATTCTTCCCAGAGGCGTTCGGCCTCAGAGAAGCCCTGAACCCAATAGGCCTGGTAGCCGACGCCGACCACCGGCGATGCCATGGCAGCTTCGATGCCCTGCTGCCACAGATAGGTGCGCCCGGTCAGCGTCGAATCCTTGCCGAAGAGACCAAGCACCAGATCGACGCCGCCGCCATAGATGCCCGCGACAGCAACCAACGCCCCACAGATGACAGCTGCAAGAAACAGACCCTTGCGGTGGCCGGGCGAGAGCAGGCCGACGACGCGCATGCCAAGCCAGAGCCCGATGATCACGGCGCTGGTCAAGACGGACGTGGCCGATTGCGAAGCGAGTAGCGAATAGGCCGCAAGCAGCCCAAGCGCGCCGGATGCCAGCAGCCACAAGCGTCGCTCCCCAAGAGCGACAGGCGCAATGAAGGCGAAGTAGATGCCGAGCGAGGCGTAGAAACCCAGCTGGTTCTTCGAGGCGAAGGCGCCGACGAAGCTGTATGTGCCGTCGAGCGGATCGAGATGGTAGACACCAAAGAGCAGGGAATAGACGAGCACGATCCCGATGCCCGCGATCGCGCCGCGCGTCAGCGTTCTGATGTCGATGAGCCTCATGGCGATCAGGGCGCAAACGACATGCGACAGATATTGGATCCCGGTGCGGGCCGTCATCGAGGGTGCCGCCGACCAGAAGACCGACAGACAGGCAAAGACGGCAAAGCCGAGGATCCACAGACGCCTGCCGTAGTTGCCGAGCACGCGACGGTAATCGACAAGCACCAGCGGCAGCCACAGTCCGTAGTAAAGCAGGATCGACGCCTGCCCGAAGCGAGACGAATAGGCGAAGACGAAGAACGACAGCGCAATCGCAACGGTGCCATAGGCACCATTGCGATCAGGCGATATCAAGCTCGACTTCGCAATTCTCACGGTCGATCCTACTGCGTCGCGAGGTTGGCTTGAACCTTGATCACGTCGCCCGGCAACACCGGCGTGTTTTCATCGGCAGTGATCTCGGTCGGCTTGCCGTCACGCTCGCGGATGATCGAATAGGCGATGACGGCGTCTGCCGTATTGTCCTTCGATTGTGCCGCTTCCGCCGATTGCAGCAGTGCTTCGGCCATCAGGTCGCGGCTGGTGCCGAGCTTGATCTGCAGCGTGTCGAGTTCCGCTTCGGTGTTCTGGAGATCCTGCGCCAGCTGCGCATCCCAATCGTTGCGAAGATTGGTTTCGTCCTGCGCCGCCTTGCTGACATCCTGCTTCGCCTTGAGCGAGGCCGTGTCGATGTCGAGCAACGCAGATTGCAGTTCGGCGACCCGTTGCTCCAGCGAGAGCTTGCGCTGGCTGAGCGCCAGCCCCTTTTCGGCCAGGCTCTCGACCTTCTCGCGGTCTTCCGCCGCGAGCTCCATCTGGCGGTTCTGCGTTTCCGACTTCTTTGCCAGCGACTGGATTTCGCTTTCCAGCAATGCCTTCAAATCGGCGAGCGACTTCAGTTGCAGCTTCTGCCTCCTGTCGCGCGAGCTCATCAGGGCCGTCTCGTTTGCAAGAAGCTTGTCGATGCCGGGTACGCCCTGGAGGTCCTTCGGCAATTCGATGCCCTGCTTGTCGGCAATCTCGGCCTGAAGCCGGGCGCGCCGGATCAGCAGCCGGTTGCGTTCGGCCGTCTGCACGCTCGAATCGCCGTGAGCGTTGATATAGTCGCGTGCGAAACGTTGACCGCTTTCGGAGCGACGCAATCCGCCGCCGAGGCTTATCGCCTTCAGCACCGTCAGATTGGGTGCGAAGGGATATTCGCCAGGCTTTTCGACCTCGCCAGAAAGATAAAGCGGGCGGTATTGTGCAAGTTCGACGGAGGCGGACGGGCGATCGCGTAGACCGAACAGGGTCTGCATCTTCTCACCGATCGCTTCTCCGACCTCGGTGGTCGTCTTGCCGGCCGCCGGCAGATCGCCGATGAACGGCAACGACAGCGCGCCGGACGGCCCGACGGTGTATTCGCCAGTGACAACCGACCAATCGCGCACAGCGCCTTCGGCGGTTTGCCACTCGGCGACGCGAATCTTGAGCTTGTCCATAGTGCCAAGCTGATATTCCTCGGCGCCGGCTTGAGTGGCGCCGAGGACCACCGCGGCAACCAGGACCGTGTGGTGAAGGAAACGAGACACCTTGCGGGAAATCCAGGACTTCCCTGACGGAGCGTGTTTGTTCATATGAGGTTCCCGTTAAAAGACGCCGACCCCGCGGTCGACCTAATCGGTCGCGCGGGTGCGAAGGCGCTGATCCGTCAGTAGCTGCCGCGCGAGAAGCAAACGGCTGGAATGGTCTTCACGACGATGGAGAAGTCGCTCAGCAAGGACCAGTTCTGGACATAATGGGTATCGAACGCGACGCGTGCCGCGTAGGAAACGTCGTTGCGTCCGCTGATCTGCCACAGGCCGGTAAGACCGGGGCGCGATTGCAGGTAGTAGACAGCAGCTTGGTCGTAGAGCTCCAGCTCATCCTGCACCACCGGCCGCGGGCCGACGATGCTCATTTCACCGCGGACGATGTTGATGAGCTGCGGCAGCTCGTCGAGGCTCAGCTTGCGCAAAACGCTGCCGACGACGGTGACCCTGGGGTCATCCTGCAGCTTGCGCGTCGCGCGCCACTCCTCATAGGCCGCAGGATTGCTTCTAAGATACTCTTGCAGAATCCGATCACCGTCCGGCCGCATTGTGCGGAACTTCAGGCAACGGAAAGACTTCCCGTTATGACCGATACGGCGATGGCCATAAAAGATGCTGCCGCCGTCGGAGAACTTGACGAGCGCAACCAGCATCAAAAAGAGCGGGCTCAGAAAGACGAGCGCCAGTGAAGCGGCAAAGATATCGAAGCCTCGCTTCGAAATGCCACCCACGGGCGGGAGCGCTGCAGTCTCTGCGGCACTGAAAAACGGCGAACTGGCCGATCGGGTCGCAGACTTCATAGAGATAACTCCATTTAGGTTGGCGATTGGTCGGTCCCTCGAAAGGGAGCGCTCTTATTCAAGAAAGAGTGTGTGGTGAGAATTTGTCTTTTGAGGGCGAAATAATGGCGGGTACCCGGTAGGCGCCCAAATGACGAATATCACTGATTTCTGATATGTAATATTTCCATCCAGCCAGCCGATATATTATGAGACGATAAAGTCTTACGTTCGGAGCTTTCGTGTATTGTATCGTTGGCGCGCAACTACGTTTCCGAAAAGCGAATATATCTTTGTATCTGTTATGTTTGCGTTCACCTGCAAGCATGTGTCTTGGCGCCGATAAAAATTGGCAGGCGTCAGTCTTTCCGATGAAATGCTGCAATGCGGCAAGTTTTTGCGCCGCACGCGCGGCGGGACACCAAAAGTTAATTTCGTAACAAAAGGTGATCTCAATCGTTGCCCAAACAGCAACCAGCGGGCGGTGCGGTCACGACAAGACGCCGGATGGTGGAGGAATTGCCTTTGGATTGCCACGGAGTCGCAACGGTCGAATCGATGCGGGATCGAAAAACGGCCAAATTGATTCGAATGCTCTAAACGCGACATAAAGACTTTGGAGGCACAGTGGCAGCAGGGTGCGGGCTTTTGGCGGTTGAAGCGAAAGGGCGCTGCCAATATATTGGAATCCTGAGGAGGAAAGGCCGAACTCCGATGACGACATCGACGACAGAACCGAGCGCGAGGTAGCGCTATGTACGCACCGCGCGTTCTTGTGAGCATGCTCGGCGCCTTGGCCGTGTTTGCGATCGTTACCTATTTCCTAAACGGCTCGCTGGCGTCGACGCTTATCCAGACCGTCATATGCGCCGTCCTGATGCAGGTCGGCTATTTCTTCGCCGTGCTTTACCTGGTGTGGAAGAAGGCGCGGGAGAAGGAAAGACAGGCCGCCGAGATGGCGCAATTGGCCGGCGACGACAAGTCGGCCGCCAAGACCGCGCCGCGCCGCCTCCATCGACCCGGCCACTTTAATCGCTGATCAAGGCTGGTCTCCGCGCTCGGCGGGCCACACGGCGGTACTCGAGAAAATCTCAGATTTGACGCGTTTGCGACACGATCGCCCTGCATGGTTCGGCCGTTGCCATCCTGGCGACGTCGCGTGGCTGCGGCTAACCCAAGAAGCGGAGCCGCGCTGGAACCGAAATACCGCAGAGCTCGCAAAGACAAGCGAACTGCCCGTTAGACACGATGCTGGAGGCCCTCATGACCACAGACGTCTGCGTCATCATCGCCGCAAAGAATGCCGAAGCAACCATTGCCCGAGCCGTTGCATCGGCCCTGGCAGAACCGGAAAGCGCCGAGGTGGTGGTGATCGACGATGGCTCGACGGATGACACCGAGGCGGCCGCGCGCTCTGCCGACGATCTGAGCGGGCGCCTGACGATCGTCCGCTTCGAAAGCAATCGTGGGCCTTCGGCCGCCCGCAACCATGCCATTTCGATCAGCCGTTCACCGGTGCTTGCAATCCTCGACGCGGACGATTTCTTCCTGCCGGGTCGTCTCGGTCGGCTGCTTGCGGAAGACGATTGGGACTTTATCGCCGACAACATCGCCTTCATCGACGAGGCCGCAGCGACCGACGTCGCCCAGAAGATCGATGAGTTCAAACCGCAGCCCCGCCTGCTCAGCCTGATCGACTTCGTTGAAGGCAACATCTCCCGGCGCGGCGTGAAGCGCGGCGAGGTCGGGTTTTTAAAGCCGCTGATGCGCCGCCACTTCCTGGAGGGCCACGCCATCCGCTACCGGGAAACGCTTCGATTAGGCGAGGATTACGATCTCTATCTCCGCGCCCTGGCAAAGGGCGCGCGCTACAAGGTTATCCGCAGTTGTGGTTATGCGGCCACCGTCCGCAGCAATTCATTGAGCGGCAGCCACCGCACCGAGGATCTCAAGCGCCTCTACGAGGCCGACCGGATTATCCTGGCCGCAAATACATTGGAGAGCGAGGCTGCGGCCGCCATCCGAAGGCATGAGCGGCATATCAAGGACCGTTATCAGCACCGGCACTTTCTCGATCTGAAGAGAGAACGCGGCGCGGCGGCAGCCATAGGCTACCTCCTGCGCCAACCCGATGCCGTTCCTGCGGTCACGGTCGGCATCCTTGCCGACAAGACCGAGCGCTTCAAACAGCCTCACTCGGATGCTCCGGCCGCGCTCGGTGGTTCCGGAGGGTTGCGTTACCTGCTTTCCCCCACTGCGGACGGTCACCAATAGTCATTTAGGCCACGGCACTTTCTGGGTGCCGTGGCCGTATCGTCAGAAATACGCGCGACGCACGGCCGCAAGAGCCTCCAGAAAACGGTCCTTGCGCTCGGCAAGTCGGCCGTCGCTGCTCAATTGCGGCGCCGCCCGGATTGCCTGCCAAAGTGCAAGCGTCGAAGGGGCGGCGAGAACCTGCTTGGCAGCGCTGCGCAAAAAGGTCTGTCTCGGCTCAGCCACCGCCACCATCACATTGTGATCGACGGGGCGCAGATTCGGCACATCAGCCAGCGTCTGTGCCTCGAAGCCCATACCCCAGAAGCGCTCGCCCTTGATCATGGCTTCGGCACGGCTCGAGACCGGCACGTGGCGGGGCTGGTAGTGAACGCCGACGGTGCTTGCCCAGTCGTTCCACTTGAAGCTGTTGATGCTCTCGGACGTGGTGACGGCCACCCATGGCACGCGAAAGGCGTCTGCGAGAATGGCGCCATGCATCGATTCGGCGATGATGAGTTCGGATTGGGCAATCTCGCGGATCACGCTTTTGGCTTCGCCCCGCGGGTCGATATAGTGCAGGCCAACGGTACCGCAGGTGACCGGCCACATGCCAGCAATGGCGCTTTCCCAATGCGGAACGAAACTGCGTTTGTGGAGCTTCGGCAGGTTTTGGAACTCGGGCATCTCCGCGACCATCACGGCGGGATCGACGATGCCGAGTTCAGGCGCGATGCCGATCTTCCCGGCGGTCAGCGGACCTCGAACACAGCGGATATCCCATTCCTTCGGATCGCGCATGTCTGGCAAGGTGCCGTAGCCGAAGCCGCTGCCGATAACGAGCTTTCTGACACCGTCAGGCAAAAGTGCACGGTTGAGCACGGTGCCGACCCCCACCAGCAGGATTTCCTCGTGAACGTCGCGGAACCCAGGCAGCAGGAAGTCCCAAAGCCAAAGATTGAGGTCGTCGCCAAAATTACCGTGCTGAGATTCCCAGTAGTAGGGGTTCATGGGCAGTCCCTTCTTTCAAAATGCTGGATATGTCCGGATGCCGCGTCAGGCGGTCTTGTTCTTCCTGCTCGAAGGAGTGCTTCGATCAATGCGCGCGAGAAAACTTGCCGACAGCGAGTTCCAACGCGCTTTGCAAGAGCCTCGGATCACGCAGGACCCAACGCGCCAACAGGCGGAATTGAGGTGACTTGCGTCGCTTGAGCCGACGCGCCTGGCTCCACAGCGCCTGCCGCCGTGCCGTATGTTGATAGGACCGGATCGAGGCGATTGCCGCAGGCTTGCGTGAGAACCGGCCCTCGAGCGTTTCCAGAGCAACGAATGTGTTGAACTGCTGCTGCAGGAACTGCGGCGAATCGTTGTCGATCGAGTGAAAGATGTTGATGCCCTCGCCGCGCTCGGCGCCAGCTTCATCACAAAGCACGACGCGTTTGGCGGCAAGAATGCAGTCGCAGAAGAACAAGACATCCTCGGCCGCCAGTCTCAGCGCCGCATCGAAGCGGACCGTCTCGAAAAGGCTGCGCCCGATTACCATGCAGGAGAGATGCAGGAAGCTCCAGTTTCTGAGCATCACATTGGTAAGGTCAGGAATTTCGACGACCAGCGGCGCTTCCTGCAGTCTGACGACGCTGTGGCTTTCCGTCAGCTCGGCAACATCGAAATGGTAATAGAACGCCTCGCCGCCGGTGATCGACGCCCAATAGCAGTCGGCACTGAAGCGGCTCATGCTTTCATAGGCATTCTTCAGATGATCCGGGGTCCATTCATCGTCAGAATCGAGGAATGCCACGAACTCGGAATCGTCGGGAACATGGTCCAGTCCGGTGTTGCGTGCGCCGCCAGGTCCCTTGTTGGGCTGGCTTATCACGGTCAACCGCGCTCGTTCCTGCTCGCTTAACGGCTTCAACTCCTCATCTATCGAATAGGGGGAGCAATCGTCTATCACCAGAACGTGGAAGTCCTGAAACGTCTGGGCAGAGACGGAGGCAAGCGCCCGCCGAAGAATACCCGGTTCCTTCTGGTAGTACGGAATAATAACAGTCAGCTTCGCCATCTTTTTGCCCCTGCGGTTTCTCTAAAAGAGTCTTGCGTGGTCTCCTCCCACCGGGTCGCGGCCTTTCATCTAGCCCTAGTCCTTTGTCGGAAATCCTTCAAAGGCATCATAGGATGCTCGCTATGCCCTCAACCGTAAATGCCAAGTCCGTGACACGGAATGTCGGCTGGAGCGTCCTTTCAAAGACAGGTACTTTCGGGCTGAAATTTGTCACCGTGCCAATTCTTGCGCGTATCCTGACGCCGGAAGAGTTCGGAACGGTGGCCGTTGCGCTCACTGTCGTCCAGTTTCTGGCGATGATCGGCGGTGCTGGTCTCGCCTCCGCGCTCATCATTCAGCGCGACGAAGACATGGAGCTCATCCACTCCGCTTTCTGGGCCAATCTCGCGGTCGCGCTGCTGATGGCGCTTGCACTTTTCGTCTTCGCCGATCCATTGGCAAGCCTGCTCGGCGCACCCGAAGCGGGGTACCTGCTTCGGATCATGAGCGTGCTGATCCCGCTGCAGCTTGGCGGAGACGTCGCGTATTCTCTCCTCGCCAGGCGGATGAATTTCAGCAAGGATGCGGTCTGGACCATGGTCTCCGAGACCGTCGGAGCGCTTGTTGCCGTCGGCGCAGCACTGCTTGGCTTCGGCGTCTGGTCGCTGCTGGCGCAGCTTTTCGTCTCCGCATTCATCCGCCTTGCCGGCCTCTATACCGTGTCCGGCTATGTGCCCCGGCTCGTCTTTTCCCCACGCCGCGTGCTGACGCTCAGTCGGTTCAGTTTCGGCATGATGGGGTCGGAGATTGCCAATTTCGTCACTTTCCAATCGCCAATGGTGGTGATCAGCCGGTATCTCGGCCTTTCGGACGCCGGTGCCTATTCGGCGGCGAACCGTTTCTCCAGCATTCCCAACCAGATCGTGCTTTCGGCGGTCATGGGCGTTCTCTTTCCCGCCTTCAGCCATATGGGCGAGGATCGCCAGCGGCGGTCTCAAGCGTTGATGTTGAGCACGCAGGTCACCACCGTGCTGTTGGCACCGATGATGTTTGGCCTTTGGGCTCTTGCCGAGCCGGCGATGCTGGTGCTTTTCGGCCAGCAATGGGCGGCCGCCTGGCCGGTCCTTGGTTTGCTTGCGCTGTCAAAGGGACTTTTGACACCCTGCAGCACCTACGTCCCCTACCTGAAAGGCATCGGCCAGGGGACCATCCTCTTCTGGTGGGCGGTCATCCGCGCTGTCGTGACGACCGCAGCTGTCGCCTACGGGGCAATTGGTGGCTCACTTGTTGAAGCGATGATTGCGCTCTGCATCGTCAACCTGGCAACGCTGCTCGGCTATTCCTGGGTCGTGTTCCGGGCCGATCGCCTGCCCTTCTTGCGCGGCTTCCTGATCTCGATCAGGCCGATGATCGCGGCTTTCGCGATGGCGGTTGCCGTCAGGCTGTTGCTGGACTTCTATGGCGCGCTCATACCGAGCGCGGTTCTCCAGGTGCTGATTGGCACGGCAATCGGTGGCTTGATCTATCTCGTGCTGATGCTGCTCGTCGAGCGCCCGTTGTTGGCGAAACTCTACGGCATGATCCGCAAGCGCAACGCTTCGTCGAGCGTGGCCGCCGCGGCTGAATAACCGATTTCAGGCGCCGGAAACTGCCTCATCCTCGCCGCATTTCGGCTCGGCTCGGGTCCGTATTGGCCATTTGTCGCGTGACAAGAGAGAAAAACAGCACAATTTTACCGCGACTAGCGACACCAAACACTAGTAAAAGCATCAGCAAATAAGCGGCTGATAATATTCCGTAAATGCCCTATGCATAGGCTTTTTTCCCGACGCCGGCGCGCAAATGGGTAAATCTTCCTAGAAATTATTGAACATCGAATGCTGCATTGCAACAAAGTACGGCCGATTCGTTTGTTGCAGCGCCATATTTTCATCCGTGCCCGGGCCTAGCCTTTAGCACAATGAATGCGGGCTCTGGTCTGCTCTGTTGAAACGGTCGCCTGGAAAATGGCGCTGGCAGATAGGGGTGACGGACATCGTGGATGTGAACGCGAACATCTCGTCGCGGATCAATCTGATGCGCATCGTGCTGATCTCCGGCATCGTCTTCGTGCACGTGCCGCATGATCCGGCGACGAGCCCGTATGTCGGCACCTATGGTGTGCTCGATTGGCTGCGCGTCTTTCTTGGCGACAGCCTTTTTCGTGTCGGCGTCCCGTGCCTCAGCGCGATCTCCGGCTATCTCCTGTTCCGGCGTGGCCTCGACAGTTTCGACTATGGCAAAACGCTCAAGACCAAGGCCAGAACCGTCCTGTTGCCCTTCCTGCTTTGGAACATTGCTTTTCTGGCACTGGCCTTCGTTGCGCAAAGCAACGGTATCGGCTTCGGCTATCTGCCCGATGTCGTGGGCGCAAGCACACGGGAATGGTTGAACCTCGCCGTGGCGCTCCAGGATCTGCCGATCAACGTGCCGCTCTACTTCCTGCGGGATCTGCTGCTTTGCATCGTGCTGTCGCCGGTACTGGCTTGGCTGATCAAGCGTTATCCGATGCAGACGCTCGCACTGTTGCTCGCCTATGCCGTGCTACCGCTGCCAAACGGCATCTTCCTGAAGAAGTCGATCCTCTTTGGTTTCAGCGTCGGCATATACATGAGCCTGCATCGCGTTGACGTGCGCAGTCTCGATCGCTTTTCCTGGCCGATCACCATCGCCGTCCTTGGCGCTTCGGTGCTGCTTTCGCTCGTGCTCTATCGGTACGGACCCGACTTTCCGGTCTGGGTCGATATGCTGCGCAGTCTGACCGCCCTCTCCGGCATTCTCGGCTCCTGGGCGGTTTCCGCGTTACTGGTCCGCACGAACGTCGGGGCATCTCTGGCGCGCGGCGGCGGGCTCAGCTTCTGGATCTTCTGTACGCACTATCCGCTGCTGGTTCTTTTTTGGATGATTTGGAACCGCGCCGGCCACGGATATTACCCGGCCTTCTATTACACGGTTCCGTTCATCACGATCGCAATCCTTGTCGCCGCCTACGGCCTCGCCGGGCGCTGGCTTCCGAACCTGACTGCAATCCTGACCGGCAGCCGAGCGGGCGCCGCCCGAGGCGCAAAGGTGCGGCCGGCGGAACAGCGCGCCGAACTTTCACCACAGCAAAGGACCTGACCATGAGATCTTCTGGACCTCACCGCCTCGCCCTGTTGAGCCTTGTCGCGATTGGCCTTGCCGGCCCGGCAAACGCCGGGGACACAGCAGAGGCAAAGTCCTTCATCGACAACTTCGATACCCTCGACACCGGCATCTGGTATGTCTCCGACGGCTGGAACAATGGCGCCCACCAGAACTGCACCTGGTCCAAGAAGCAGGTGAAGGTCGAGAACGGCATCGCGGAACTCTCCTTCACCGAAGGAAAGCTTGGCAAGCGCAACTACGCCTGCGGCGAGATCCAGACACGCAAGCGCTTCAGCTACGGGACCTATGAGGCCCGCATCAAGACGGCCGATGGTTCCGGGCTGAACTCGGCGTTCTTCACCTATATCGGCCCGGCCGACAAGAAGCCGCACGACGAGATCGATTTCGAAGTCCTCGGCAAGAACCCCGCAAAGGTTCAGATCAACCAATATGTCTCTGCCAAGGGCGGCAACGAAAAGCTTGTCGACGTGCCCGGCGGCGCCAACCAGGGCTTCAACGACTACGCCTTCGTCTGGGAGAAGGAACGTATCCGCTACTACGTCAACGGCGAACTGGTCCACGAAGTGACCGATCCCGCGAAGATCCCCGCCAACCCGCAGAAGATCTTCTTCAGCCTTTGGGGAACCGACACGCTTTCGGATTGGATGGGCGCCTTCTCCTACAAGGGCCCGTCGACCATGCAGATCGACCGGATCGCGTTCACCGCGCCGGGAGACGAATGCCAGTTTGCCGAATCGATCGCCTGCCGAACGAACTAAGCGGCGGCCAGGAACCGCATTCCTAATCGACGCGTTCAAACCGCGACGCCCAACGTTTCAAACCGTGCTCGGCGACGGCCGAGCGGAGAACCGGATATTCATGCTGCAGGTACTTTATTTCGCACAGGATCTTGCCGACCCCGCCGTTCGCCGGCGTGTCCTGATGCTCCTTGCCGGGGGTGCAAGGGTCAAGCTTGCGGGGTTCAGGCGCGACGCAAACCCGCTGGCGGCGATCGAGGGCATCGAGCCCATTGAGCTCGGGACAACGCATGACGGGCGTTTCGTTCAACGGATCGGCGCGATTGCCAAGGGCTGCTTCTCGCTCAGGCAGGCGCTGCGCAATGTCGAACGCCCGGACGTGATCATTGCGCGCAACCTCGACATGCTGGCGATCGCCAGGAAGGCTGTGAGTGTGTTGGGCGGCGGTGACGTACCGATCGTCTACGAATGCCTCGACATTCACCGCCTGCTATTGCGCCCTGACATCGCCGGCAAGACGTTGCGGGCGAGCGAGGCGTTTCTCGGGCGTGATGCGCGGCTCCTGATCACCAGTTCTCCGGCCTTCGTCGAGCACTATTTCCGCCCGCTTTCCGGCATCACAGCCCCGACCATGATGCTGGAAAACAAGGTGCTCGAGCTCAACGAGACCATGGCGCGACCGTTGGTTCCGGCAGCGTCGCCGCCAAAGGATGGGCCGTGGCGTATCGGGTGGTTCGGCGCATTGCGCTGCCGCAAGTCTCTGGCCCTGCTGTCGGCCTTTTCCCGCAAAATGGAAGGACGCTTCGAGATCGTGCTGCGCGGTCGGCCGGCCTATTCGCAGTTCGATGACTTCGAGGGCTTCGTGCGCAATGAACCCTTCATGCAGTTCCACGGGCCCTACCGCAGCCCGGAAGAACTGAGCGACATCTATTCCGACGTGCACTTCACCTGGGCGATCGATTTCTTCGAGGAAGGCCAGAACTCGAAATGGTTGTTGCCGAACCGGCTCTACGAGGGCTGCCGCTTCGGCCGTGTGCCGATTGCGCTCCGCGGTACCGAGACGGCACGGTTCCTCGCCATCCGCGGTCTCGGCATGCTGCTCGACAAAGCAGAGCCGGAGGCGCTTACCGCCCTGCTCGGCTCGATCGACTCCGAGCGTTACATTGAGGCATCCGGCCGGATCGCGACTTGCGCGGCCGATACCTGGATTTTCAGCCGCAGTGACTGCGAAAGCCTTGTCCGGCGGCTTTCGGCGGTCACGTCGGCGGCTCCGCCGCGGATCGCGCCTAACCTCTCCCCAACTCCTCAGAACGAAGGCGGATTGTCATGAGCAACAACACGCTGGCTTCGACACGAACCCTTATCGTCATTCCCTGCCTCAACGAGGCTGAGCACATCGAAGGCCTGGTTGAGGGACTGCGACCGGCAGCGGCGCATCTCAACGGCGCCATTCTGATTGTCGACGGCGGCAGCACGGATGGCACGCGCGAGATTGCTGCCCGCCTCGCCAAGGCGCATGCCTCGGTGCTTGCCCTCGACAATCCGAAGCGCATCCAGAGTGCGGCGATCAATCTTGCCGTCGCCGAATACGGAGCGTCCTACGACTACCTGATCCGCATCGATGCTCACGGGACCTATCCAGACGACTACTGCGAGCGTCTTGTCGAAGAGGCGCTTGAGACCGGTGCGGACTCCGTCGTCGTCGCAATGCAGACGGTCGGCTTCACGCCTTTCCAGAAGGCGACGGCCTACGCCCAGAATTCCAAGCTCGGCAATGGCGGCGCCAAGCATCGGCTCGGCGCCACGAGCCACTGGGCCGATCACGGCCACCATGCGCTGATGCGGATCTCCGCCTTTCAGGCAATCGGCGGCTATGACGAAATCTTCAGCCACAACGAAGATGCGGAGTTCGACTACCGCTTCCGTCAGGCGGGCTATCGCATCTGGATGACCGACCAGACGAGCATGGTCTACTATCCGCGGGCCACGGTCGGCCCGCTCTTTCGCCAATACTTCGCCTATGGACGGGGGCGCGCGCGCAACGTCCTGAAGCACCGCGCCTGGCCGAACCTCCGACAGCTTCTGCCGCTCGCCGTGGCACCCGTTGCTATTGGCGCTCTGCTCGCCGTCATCAACTGGCTCGCCGTCGTGCCGGTGGCCCTCTGGGCCGCCGCCTGCATCGGCTACGGCATGTGGATGGCTCTTGGACAGAGAAACCCCTACGGCCCGCTTGCAGCCCTTTCGGCCATGGTGATGCATTTCGCCTGGTCGGCCGGCTTCTGGCGCGAGCTTCTTACCGCGCGAAACCGAAAGGTGGCGCCATGACCGATCTCGCCAGAAAACGGATCGATGTTGCGGTCTGCACCTTCCGCCGTCCGGAACTTGCAGAAACGCTGCATTCGCTGGCGCTCATCACGGTGCCCGCCGATGTCGACATCCGCGTCATCGTTGCCGACAACGACACGACGCCGAGTGCCGAGGCGCTGGTCAACCAGATGCGCCCGACCATGCCCTTCGAGATCCTTTACGTGCATTGCCCGGCGTCGAACATCTCGATCGCCCGCAATGCCTGTCTCGACAATAGCGCCGGTCACTATCTCGCTTTCGTCGATGACGACGAGACCGTATCGAGGACGTGGCTCCTGCAATTGCTCGACACGGCCGCTACGACCGGGGCCGATGTCGTGCTCGGCCCGGTTCGCGCCGAATACGCGTTGTCCGCGCCGAACTGGATGCGCCGCGGCGACTTTCATTCGACCCGCCCCGTATGGGTCGATGGCGAGATCCGCACGGGCTACACCTGCAATGTCCTGCTCGATCTCACCCGGCCGGTCCTTTTCGACAGACGATTCAACCTGGCTCTCGGGCGGACCGGCGGTGAAGACACGGAGTTTTTCCGCCATATGCATGCGGCCGGCGGACGTCTCGCCTACGCCCCGGATGCATTGGTCTTCGAACCGGTTCCGGAAAAGCGCGCGCGCCTTGCCTGGCTTGCCAAGCGCCGCTTCCGTTCGGGCCAGACTCACGGGCGCCTGTTAAGCGAGCCGGGCCAACCCACAAGGCAGGTGGTGGAAATCGCCCGGGCGATGGCCAAATCCGGCTATTGCGCTACGGCGAGCCTCTTTCTTCTCGGGTCGCCGATCGCCCGTTCGCGCTACGCCCTGCGCGCCATCATGCATGCGGGTGTCGTCAGCGGACTGCTCGGCGTACGCGAACTTCAGCAGTATGGGGCCGCGACCGCCGGATGACGATCCCAGCACCAGAGGTCAGTTTTGTCGTCGCGGCCTATAATGCCGCCGACACGATCCGCCGCGCCATTGAGAGCGCGCTCGCACAGGAAGAGGTCGACCTGGAAGTGATCGTCTGCGACGATTGCTCCACCGACGACACCTGTGCCGTGGTCGAAGAGATCGCGGATCCACGTGTGCGGCTGTTGCGGCTTGCGAAAAATCGTGGGCCCGGCGGAGCGCGCAATGCCGGACTTGAAGCGGCACGCGGCAACTGGATCGCCATTCTCGACGCGGACGATACCATCAGCCCCCGACGGCTCTCCCGCATGATTGCGCTGGCTTCGACGGCGAGCGCCCAGATTGCCGTCGACAACATCGACGTCGCGAACCTCGACGGGCGCGTCGAGCGCATGTTTCCGGAAACCTTGCTCGAACAACACCGGGTGCTGACGCTTGCTGCTTTCATTCAATCCAATGTGCTTTTCCGCTCGACCTATAATTTTGGCTATATGAAGCCGATTTTCGAGCGCCGTTTCCTGGAGGAGCATGGCCTTCGCTTCAAGCAGTCCATACGGATCGGTGAAGATTACATCCTGCTTGCATCTGCGCTCGCCCATGGCGGACGTTGCATCGTCGATCCCTCAGCCGGCTATTGCTACCACATTCGCGAGGGCTCGATCTCCCGGGTGCTCGAACTTCGCCATATCGAGGCGATGATCGCAGCCGACAAGGATTTCCTCGCAAACCACTCGATCGACGCCGAAGCGATGACAATGCAGCGTCGCCGTGACAGGAGCCTGAGCGAGGCGCATGCCTTCCTGCGCCTCGTCGATCATCTGAAATCCAGATCGTTGGTTGGGGCCGCCCAGGTGGCCTTGTCCGACCCCAGTGCGCTTCGGCACCTCAGAATGCCGATCGCCGTGCGGCTGCGACGCTTGCTTGCGCCGCTCGCACGATTGAAGCCCGCCACACCGACGGTGGCGGCTGAACGATCCACCTCGGGCAATAGCCCTCACGTACGTAAAGGATAAAGCCATGGACCGTATCAGGACCGTCAGGAAAGCTGTGATCCCGGTCGCCGGCAATGGAACGCGGTTCCTCCCCGCGACAAAGGCGATACCCAAGGAGATGCTGACGATCGTCGATCGTCCGGTGGTGCAATATGCGGTCGATGAAGCCCGCCAGGCGGGCATCGAGCACATCGTTTTCGTTACCAGCCGCAACAAGCAGGCAATCGAGGACCACTTCGACGACACGCCGGAGCTCATCTCGTCGCTGACCCGTTCCGGCAAGAACGCCCAGGTTTCGGAACTGGAAGAGATGCTGCCGCGTGCCGGCTCGGTCAGCTTTACGCGGCAGCAGGCGCCGCTCGGCCTTGGCCATGCCGTCTGGTGCGCGCGCGACGTGATCGGCGACGAGCCTTTCGCGCTGCTCCTGCCGGATATGCTGTGTCACGGGGCGCGCGGCTGCATGGCCGGCCTCGTCGATCTCTATCGCCAGACCGGCGGCAACGTCGTCGGGGTCGAGCAATGCGCCCCGGAAGATGCGTCGAAATATGGCATCGTCGGCAAGGGCGCCACCGTTCCCCACGGTTTCGAAGTCACGAAAATGGTCGAAAAGCCGCGTGCAGGCGAAGCACCGTCGAATTTTTACCTGAACGGCCGCTACATCCTTCAGCCCGAGATCTTCGACATTCTCGCGCACCAACAACGGGGTGCCGGCAACGAAATCCAGCTGACCGACGGGATGCTGAAACTCTCGCAAAATCAAGCGTTTCACGCCCATCCCTATGAGGGGCGCACTTTCGACTGCGGTTCCAAGGAAGGCTTCATCGCCGCCAATGTCGCCTTCGCACTCGCGCGCTCTGACCTCGGCGACATGGTCTATGCCGCGGTCAAGGACATGGTTCTGTCTCATGAAGGCCGCATCCGCGCGGCATAGAGCTAGTTTGGCGCCTCTTATCGAGGCGCCAGCCTTCGGACCAAAAGGGAAACGGACAGAGCGACCCAATGAACCAAAGAAGTCTCCCCTTCAATAGCGTTGTGCCGAGGGAAATGGAGGAACCCGATAGGTTCATCGACCTTGACCGGCTCTTTTCGGTCATCGTTCGCCGCGCCAGGCTGGTTGGCGCGTTCGTCGTGCTGTTCATGGCACTTGGCGCGGTCTACCTCGTTTTCGCGACGTCGTTCTATACGTCGATGACGCAGATCCTGCTCGACGAGAACCTCTCGAAATATGCCGAGGAGCAGGCGACGCCACAGAACAGCCAGCTGCTCGACACCCAGATGGCAAGCGCCGTCGAGATCCTGAAGTCTGGCGAGCTCGCCTTGCGGGTCGTCGACAAGATGAAACTCGACGACAACGACACGGTCCTCAATCCGCCACGCTCGCCCTTCGGCGCCGTCAAGGACTGGCTGCGATCCGTGACCGGCGTCTTTTCGTTTGGATCCGATATTTCCGAAGAGGCGGCCCGCAACGGACGACGTCAGAAGGCGGCCGCGCTCATCCAGCAGGGGCTGGCCGTCGAGCGCGTAAACCGAAGCTCCGTTGTTGCGCTTGCTTACCGTTCCAGCGATCCGCAGCTCGCCGCCGCTATCGTGCGCGGCTATGCAGATGCTTATCTCAACGATCAATTGAACGCCAATTTCGATGCGACGGAGCGCGCCTCCGTCTGGCTGCAGGAACGTCTTGCCGACCTCAGGCAACGCTCGCAGGTGGCTTCGCTCGAGGTGGAGAAATACCGCAGCGAGAACGGCCTGACGCTCGCTCGCGGCGAACTGATGTCCGAACAGCAACTGGCAGATCTCAACAGCCAGCTCATCATCGCTCAAGCCGACACGGCAAGCGCGTCCGCACGGTTCAAGCAGTTCCAGGCGATCGTCGACCAAGGGCCTGAAACTGCGGTCAAGAACGCGACGATTTCCGCCAAAGAGGGCGACAACTCCGTCATCCGCGAACTGCGTACCCGTTACCTGGCCGTCAGCAAACGCGAACAGGAAGTGACGCAAAGCTTCAGCGCCGACCATCCCCAGGCAGTATCGCTGCGCAAGGAAAAGTCCGATGTCGGCCGGCAGATCTTCCAGGAACTGGAGCAACTCACCGCGAGTTACCGCAACGAATATGAGGTCGCCCGCTCGCGCGAGGCTTCGCTCAGGGAAAACATCGAAGGCACAACGGGCCGCAACTCCGATGCGAACCTGTCGCTCGTGCATCTGCGCGAACTCGAGCAGAAGTCGGCCGCGTTGAAGACCCTCTACGAGACCTACCTGAACCGCTACGAGCAGGCCTCGCAGCAGCGCTCCTTCCCGATCGCCAAGGCCCGGGTGATTTCCACGGCTGGTGTTCCAACCTCGCCCTCAAGTCCGAAGAAGACCTTGGTTCTGGCACTTTCGGCCGTGCTCGGCATGATGGCAGGCGGTGCGTTCGCAGCTTTCCAGGAGTTCCGCGAGCGGACCTTCCGGCTCGAAAGCGACGTGCGTTCAATCCTCGGACACAGGTCTTTCGGCTATGTTCCGCTGATCGGCCCGCGTCAACTGACCACGACCGACCGCGTTCGCGCGCGGTTGATGAAGGGCAAGACGCCCCAGCCGGCGACACAGGCCGCAGAGCCGTTGCCGTTTGAACGGGTCAGTCGCATCGTGCTCGACGCGCCGCGATCGTCTTTCGCCGAGACCTTCCGCAACGCCAAGCTCGCCTGTGACCGGATGTTGCACGGCAACGGTTCGCGGGTGATCGGCATCGTTTCTGCCGTTCCGGACGAGGGCAAGTCGATCATCGCGGCGAACTTTGCCGCACTGCTCGCGGCGAGCGGCAAGAAGACGCTGTTGATCGACGCCGACATCCGCAAGCCGGGGCTGAGCAAGATGATCAATCCGCCGCCAAAGACCGGCCTCGTCGAGGCGCTGATCGGCGAATCTTCCTGGCCCGCCGGCATCAAGATCGACCAGAAGACAAAACTGGCAATCTTCCCGGTTGGCGGGGAAGCCGGGGCAAAGAGCGAGCCCTATGACAGCCACGAGTTGCTCGCCTCCCCGGCGATGGCCGACCTTATCGACAATGCCCGCAAATCGTTCGACTACGTGATTGTCGATCTTGCGGCGCTTGCTCCGGTGGTCGATGGCAAGGCGTTTTCGCCGCTCGCCGATGGCTTCATCTACGTTGCAGAGTGGGGCCGCACGCCGTCGCGTCTGGTGCGTGATCTGCTCAATTCCGAACCGCAGATCAACGGCAAGATCCTTGGCGTGATCCTCAACAAGACGGACATGAACGAACTGGCGAAGTACAGCGACTTTGGTGGCGCTGAGCACTATCGCCATCGTTTCGAGAAGTACTACGTCGAGAACGCCGGGACCTATCGCAGGACGGAGGCAGCTTGACCGCCCTCCCTTACCCGTCGAAATACGAAGCCTCGGACCGGAAACGGTTCGAGGCTTCTCATATTGGATGGCAGCGGCTGACAGGATCGAGTATGTCGATCCATCGATAGAGTGAATTTCCATAAAATATGATCGCTATAACCATATTTTGATAATACCTGCCGCAAACCGTGAGAACGTGACTAAGAACTCCGATATGCCGAAATACGACAGGGAACTGATTTCGATCATTGTAGCGGCGCTCGGAACTCTGCTTCTGGTCGCAAGCGCTTTGCTATTTGTCGTCATCTGAATCGGGAATACGACTTCGGGACGACCGAGCGGTCTCCCCAGCTTGCAGATTGGCTCATTCCCAGTAGCACAAGCCCTGGCTGCGTACAGCATCCATCCGGCCGGAGGTACAATAGGGGCGCTAGTAGCGACCTGTGGCTGTGGCGTTCACTCAACGATTTCAATAAAAATTATCGCCTTGTCGGATATCAGAAAATAACGCTTTTCTCGTATGGGTTTCCTCAGCAAGAGCGTCGTCGTCGACATCCGCACGGGGAGATGAATGGAGAAGCAACGAGAAAGCAGGATTGATCTTCTGCGCGGACTTGCCCTTCTCTTGATCTTCGTCGGGCATTCCGAGTTCACCTTTTCAGGTTTTGTGCAGCATTCTCGCGGTTTCGCAGATGCCGCGGACGTCTTCGTTCTCTTAGCAGGAGTATCCGCTGCTCTCGCCTATTATCGTCCCGATGGATCAATCCAGTTCCTACGGCCGTGGAAACGAGCCTTCACCCTCTATTTCGTCCATATGTCGTTGTTTTCGGTGCTGGCAGGCATCTCAGGTGTCCTGTTTCTGGCCGTTGGCCCAACACCTTGGGCCGATATGAGTTCGTTCTGGGACGCTCCTTATCAGCACGGAGCAGAGGCCCTGCTGCTTATGTATATGCCGGGCAATCTCGATATCCTGCCATTGTATGTTGTGCTGCTAGGCCTCGTTCCAATTGTCTTTTGGCTTCACAATCGCTCGCAAACGATCCTGTTGTGCGTTTCTTGCTCGGTGTGGCTAGCTTCGGGCATTGGCCACATCAACCTGCAGAACTGGGCGCTGGATAGCCGTGAGTGGTATTTCGACCCGTTTTCTTGGCAGTTTCTATTCATCATAGGGATCGTTATCGGCATCGGACTGAAGCGGTCGAGACCCGTGCTTCGCCACAATCGCTCGGTGTTCGCCGCGGCCGCCATCTTCGCTATCGCTGCCATTCCGATCAATCTTGCCGTGTATCTTGGCCTCGCGGATCCCCCGCTCGGGGAATCGTACCATCAACTCGTTTCGAAAACGAACAGTGGCCCGCTGCGCATCCTCAATGTCCTGGCGATCCTGTATCTCGCATGGAACATCCGTCTCGTGAACGTTGCAGCTAACCGACCGGCCTTTGGCCCGATCTGCGCAGCCGGCAAGCACAGCCTTCCTGTTTTTTCCCTCGGGGTCCTACTGGTTTTTGTTGCCAAGACGCTAATGAACAGCACAGCAAACACTGCGCTACCGATCCAGGTGGCTATGCTCGTTACAGGCTGCCTGTTGCAGTTGGCGGTGGCATGGTGGCTTGAGGGGCGCCGACAGCAAGTCAGTTGGCGCGATCCCCAAACGCTCGTAAGCTAGACACTAGTGGCGGCGGCCGGAGCATAGCTCCTGGCAGTAAGAACTCTGCTGACCACCGTTTTTTGAGCCTAATGTTAAGTCGGAGTGATTCGACCGCTCCCATACCTCTCACCCCGCAGAAACGCGGGGATCCCTCACCTTAAAGTGTGCAGACAAAGTCGGATCGCGTTCGAGTAAGTCTCGCCATTCCTGTTCAGTGATGAGCCCAAGCCGAAACTCCTTCAGGAGAAATTGCTGCTCTTCGCTAAGTGGCGGAAGATCGTCGGGCTCTGACCAACCGAACATCACATAGTCCACCAATTTCCGCAGGAAGTGCCGCATCTTTACACTATGCTGGCCACAAGGAGTTGGCGCAAGCTGTCTTGCATCACGCGCACGTTTCGCGAAAGCGAGAGCGCCTACGCTCAGTTGAGTACCAACTGAGGAAAATCATGATTCCAGACGAAATTGCCGCAATGGCCTGGAGCATTTCAGCCCGACATATGGCACGTGGACAACGCGACCCTACGACGATGGTTGCTGAGGCGATTGCGTTGGAGCGGCAACGCTGTTTGGGCATTGTCACCGAATGCTGCGGAGAAAACAGCGACGTCGCCAGAGAGATACAACGCTCTGGCAAATAAGGTTCATCATTTCGATTGGCAATTCGCCCCGTTGCACGTGGTTTTCGCCTGCTGATGACGCTGCCGCCCTCGCTAGTTGTTGGGGTCCTGCCGCCAACCGTGAAACACCTTCCTGCAAACGACGGGACTATGTCTGCTGCGTGAACAGCGTTCCTACATTGATTTCAAAAGGAAAATGGCGATAGAGCTCAATCCCTCCAGAAGAGCGGGGTCAGGATGACCAGCACCGTCAGGATTTCGAGACGGCCAAACAGCATCATCACCGACAGAAGGTATAGGGCTGGATCCGACAAGGTCGAGAAGTTACCAGCCGGTCCGATGATCGGCCCAAGCCCGGCGCCGACATTGGAGAGCGCTGTGGCAACGGCGGAAGCAGCAGTGACGAGATCATAGCCCATGGCGCCCATCGCCAGGCTGCCGAACGCCCAGATGAACATATAGGCGGTAAAGAACATGAAGACCGTCCGCTGGACATCGATATCGACGAGGCCCTTGCCGTAGCGCACCGTGTGGACCGCATTCGGATAGATCAGCCTGAAGAGCCCCGCCCGAATGGAATTGAAAATGATGATGAAACGGTAGGCCTTCATGCCGCCGGCCGTCGAGCCGGAGCAACCGCCCATGAAGGTGGCGGCGAAGGCGAGCGCCACGATGAACTCCCCCCACAGCATGTAATCGTCGCTGGCAAAGCCGGTGGTCGACAGGATTGACGAGACCGTGAAGAACCCATGCGCAAGCGCATCGCTCGCTGTGACGCCATTGGCGAGCCGCTGATAGAGACTTGCGGCAAGCGCAAGCACGGTCAAATAGGACAGGAAGACGATGATCTGCGGATCCTTCAGCGTATCGAGCCGACCACGAACGATGAAGAGAATGAGCATCGAAAAAGGCAGGCTGCTCAAGGTCATGAAGAACGTGGCGACCCACAGGATCGGCAGGCTCTTGAAGTAGCCGAGCGAGGCGTCGTGGGTGGCGAAGCCTCCGGTCGCGATCGTCGACATTGCATGGTTCAGCGCGTCGAAGCGGCTCATGCCGAGATAGGAATAGATAATCGCGCAGGTGACGGTCAGCACCACGTAGATGAGGATGAAGGCACGGGTAAAGGTGACGATCCTGGCGAAGGGCTTTTCGGTCGTATCCGACGATTCCATCTTGAAGAAGGACATGCCGCCGACACGCAAGTAGGGCATGACAAAGAGCCCGAGCGCCACGATCCCGATGCCGCCCAGCCAGTGCAGCAGCGAGCGCCAGAGCAGAATGCCCGGGGGAGCGAAATCGAGACCGGTGATCACCGTCGAGCCAGTCGTGGTAATGCCCGAGACGGATTCAAACAGGGCCTTGGCAAAATCGAGTTCCAGCGACGAGAACCAGAAAGGCACCGCGCCGACTAGCGAGATGACGAGCCAGAGCAAGTTGACGACGAGGAAGCCCATCTTGCGGCTGAAGGGCGGAGGGCCGCCCTGCGTCGCGGCCATCGTCAGAAGTGAGACGCCCCCGGTAATGAAGGCCGACACGGCAAATATCCGCCAATCCCGATGCCCATAGAACAGGTCCACCGCCGCCGGAAGAAGCATCGTGATGGACAGGTAGAAGGCTGCCTTCGCGGCGATGTTGATCGCGGATTGGTAGAGAGATGCATGCAATGGTCGACGGCCCCAGCGCAGTTGTCCGAAAGCCCGAATCGGCTGTTGGGATCGGCCGCCATTCAATCTGAAAGTCGCGCGATTCGCACCCGCCGCTGCCGGCAAGTCCATCGGACGCAGGCCGAGAGCCCGCTTCCTATCTCACATTCGGCGCGTTTCATCACTGCCGGCGGGACGAGCAGCCGCGGCAAACGCCGATAGGCTGCGGTTTCCACAGCCGTTCTGCGGCATTTTGCCCATTCAACTCTAACTCACGAAAAGATCAGGCCTTTCGGGCGCGACAAGTCATCACCTTGACTTATTTCAGCGTGTAAAGCCTGCTGCATCCATTCCACATGCAACCTTGAGCACATCCGATGACACCCGCCCGTTTCACCCAATGCCTTCTCGTTCTTCGTTGGACGCCGATCAATCTGGCGAGCGCCCTGCATTGCAACCTGGCGTGGATCGAGGCGATGGAGACCGGCGAAGAGAAGGTGCCGGACGAACTGGCGACCTGGCTCGAGACGCTGGCGAGGACCCACGAGGAACTCGGCATCCCCGTCACCTATCGCGGCAAAGGCTTGGAGCCGGCGGCCAGCCGAACGGCGCGCCGCTGACTGACACAGCCGAGCGACGATCACTTGTCTTCCCGGGCGACCGCCCAAAACGCTCTAAGCATTTTGCCTTCTCCGGTTTGCGCTCGTCTGAACCACTTTTCGGCGAGTTCGATTTTGTCTGGAGGTCAGAAATGAACATCAAGAGCCTTCTTCTCGGCTCCGCTGCTGCTCTCGCAGCAGTATCCGGCGCACAGGCAGCCGACGCAATCGTCGCAGCCGAGCCGGAGCCCATGGAATACGTTCGC